>ERZ791864.48-NODE-48-length-158332-cov-8.042009_pt1 | contig 158332 bp, 115 predicted proteins | sample MGYA00510282_ERZ791864 | MGnify/ENA primary metagenome ERZ791864 (study PRJEB30046, sample SAMN00792087) | human gut metagenome | study: EMG produced TPA metagenomics assembly of the A metagenome-wide association study of gut microbiota in type 2... | reverse complement strand
GGGAAAACGTAGAGATTGCTCCTTTTGTTTTCATTGACAAGAATGTGGTAATCGGTGATAACAACAAGATTATGGCAAATGTCAACATTCTGTACGGTGCACGCATCGGCAATGGAAACACCATTTTCCCGGGAGCCGTTATCGGTGCCATTCCCCAGGATTTAAAGTTCAGAGGGGAGGAAAGCACTGCTGAAATCGGAGACAACAATATCATACGTGAAAACGTAACTGTCAACCGCGGTACAGCTGCCAAAGGCAGAACCATCGTCGGCAACAACAATCTCCTGATGGAAAGTGTACACGTGGCCCACGATGCTCTGATAGGCAACAGCTGTATCATTGGCAACTCTACAAAAATGGCGGGTGAAATTGTCATCGACGATTATTCCATCATCAGTGCCAATGTACTGATGCACCAATTCTGCCATGTGGGCGGTTATGGAATGATACAAGGCGGCTGCCGTTTCAGCAAGGACATCCCGCCGTACATCATTGCCGGACGCGAGCCTATCTGCTATGCGGGAATCAATGTGGTAGGGTTACGCCGCCGTGGCTTCTCCAACGAGACCATTGAGAAAATCCATGATGCCTATCGTATTATCTATCAAGGCGGTCTGAACAATACGGATGCCTTGAAGAAAATCGAGGATGAAATGGAAATGACACCGGAAATAAGCTATATCGTAAACTTTATACGTGAATCAGCCCGCGGCATTATCCCCGCAGGAAAATGAAAAACGTATGATTTACACAAAGTCAGAAATCATAAATTATAAATCATCATGATCTACAGATTTACAATCATCTCTGATGAGGTGGACGATTTTGTCAGAGAAATACAGATAGACCCGGAAGCTACCTTTTATGACTTCCATGAAGCGATTCTAAAGTCGGCAGGCTACACTAACGACCAGATGACTTCTTTCTTCATTTGCGATGATGACTGGGAGAAAGAGAAAGAAATTACGCTGGAAGAAATGGATGACAATCCGGAAATGGACAGTTGGGTGATGAAAGAGACCCAGTTGAGCGAACTGGTTGAAGACGAGAAGCAGAAACTTCTCTATGTATTCGATTATATGACTGAGCGCTGCTTCTTCATCGAGCTTTCTGAAATCATTACCGGAAAGGAAATGAAAGGAGCCAAATGCACCAAGAAGGCAGGTGAAGCTCCCAAGCAGACCATTGATTTTGAAGAGATGGCAGCTGCTGGCGGTTCCCTTGATTTGGACGAAAACTTTTACGGCGACCAGGACTTCGATATGGAAGATTTCGACAAAGAGGGTTTCGGCGGTTTGGACGAAGCCGGAAACTCCTTTGAAGAAGAGAAATATTAAACAGACATACCATACAGATTTCTTTTAGGCACGGATTACACGGAAACACACGGTTGTTATTGAATATTCCGTGTAATCCGCGTAATCCGTGCCTATTTTTTTACCCGCATGCACACCCTAATCGTACTTATCGGTCCCACCGGAGTAGGCAAAACAGAGCTCAGCCTCCGATTGGCAGAACATTTCCATACTTGTATCGTCTCGGCCGATTCGAGACAACTCTATGCAGATTTAAAGATAGGCACGGCTGCCCCTACACCGGAGCAACTGCAACGGGTACAGCATCACTTCGTCGGTACCCTGAAGCTGACAGACTATTACAGTGCCGCCCAATACGAAGCGGAAGTGATGAAGCTGCTGGAAGACCTGTTTACAAAGCATAACACCGTACTGCTGACCGGAGGCTCAATGATGTATGTAGATGCAGTCTGTAAAGGCATTGACGACATTCCGACCGTAGATGCCGATACACGCCAGCTCATGCTGCACAAATACGAAACAGAAGGTCTGGAAAGACTTTGTGCGGAACTTAAGCTGTTGGATCCGGAATATTACAAAATAGTAGATTTGAAGAATCCCAAACGCGTAGTCCATGCTTTGGAAATCTGCTACATGACGGGAAAGGCCTACACTTCCTTCCGCACTCAACAAAAGAAAGAACGCCCCTTCCGTATTATCAAAATAGGATTAACGCGTGACCGGGAAGAGCTTTATGAACGCATCAACTGCCGGGTGGACCAAATGGTGGAAGAGGGTTTGGTGGAAGAAGCGCGCATGGTCTATCCGCATAAAAGTCTAAATTCCCTGAATACAGTAGGCTACAAAGAAATATTCAAGTACCTGGACGGCGAATGGACATTACCCTTTGCCATTGAGAAGATAAAGCAGAACTCACGCATCTATTCCCGTAAGCAAATGACCTGGTTCAAACGGGACGAGGAAATCCGCTGGTTCCACCCGGAGCAGGAAAGGGAAATACTGGAATACTGTCATTGCTCCATCAAAGGCGTATAAGCCTTTCGGACAAGTGCTTCCACATCTTGATAAAGCTTCTGCATTTCTTGAGAATCAATGCTTCCTTGCTGTCTCCAGCTGTCCAACAATAGGCATGTACGGCGAAACACCTCTGCCTCTACCGTAACAAGCTGCTGCATATAGCCATTATTCTCCATATTGTACAGTTTTTCCCAATTCAGATAACGATTGGTTCCCATCCCCTGATTATAACAAAAGACATTGTTGGAAAGCCGGAGTGACCAATCACTGAGCGGAGCGGTGGCACACGCCTTGTCCCAACATACCATCGGAGGCAGAAGTCTATCCGCATCCTTCACCCAAAGCGGCACGGCAATACCCGTAGGAGGATATCCCAGCATTGTCCACATCGTAGTAAGTTCCGCCTTCTCACCCGGTTTTACGCCCTGCACCACAATGGAACAAGAAGTGCTGTTACGGGGAATAAAATCCTGGTCGACAAACCAACCGGAACCTTGCGGGCGATTAAACTTCCCGCTCTTCAAATCAATATCGAGCATGCCATTGCGAAACGAACGTGAAAGATCATTGAAGATACCCTGCGGCGTAATTCCCCCCATTGCAGAAGCTCTCATCAGTACCCGGTCTGCCTCCATATAGCGCACATAACCCGCCCCCCGATTCACTTCACCGGCAAAAGAGAAGTTGGTACGGGCAATGTAGCCGTAAGGAGCATCTTTGGGATTATTGGCATCATACATCGTATATTTATAATAATCCACCTCAAACATGGCGGCAGCGCCTTGAGCGTCGATTACGCCAAAATTGGCCTCTATCAAGCTGGGCTTGGAAATGGTATCGAGGAAATGGCAGAAATCCTCCACCGTGGCACAAACCTCCAAGGCACGGTAGATAATCCTCCCGTTGGCTGCCCCCCGTTCTTCCCCATCTTTCACTTCCACCAGATTGTAGGATTGGGTGTTCATCAAGGCAAAACCAACGGAGTTTGTACCCATCCATGCCTCTTTCAAGGCAGGAAAGTTAGCACTATTCACATCGGCAATGAAGTTATACTTCTCCCCTTTTATATAAGCAACATGATTTCGCAGATAGTCCGTATCACGGTTTTTCCATAGCAACGGACGGCCGTCAGGAGTAACCTTTCCAGAAACGACGGCAGATGTACAAGCCAGAACCGGCTCAGCAGTGAGTGCCGCAAGCAGTCCCCATATTAAAAAAAGATGTTTTATCATAACCTTGCCTTCCTTAGATTTATATTCGCAAAGGTATGATAATCTGTGAAAGGGCAAAAGAAATCCTCTGAAATCCTTATCCCCTATTCATCAGGAAAGAATTATTCGCTGACAAGTTTCTGCAACTTATCCTGCATATACCGAAGTTTCGCAGTTCCAGTACCTTGTTCTATATGACGGATAATGCCTTTCTTATCCACCAGTATAGTGACCGGCATACCACTCACATGAAAGGTCTCGAAGAAAAACAAGTCATCGGCTATCTGGGTAAAGAGGAAAGGACGGCTCTCTACAATTTTCTTTATTTGTGCAGCACTGTCAAAAGTCGTAGCAAGATAGGTTACATCAGGATAGACTTCTATCCATTTGTTCAGCTCCGACATTTCACGGATACAAGGACCACAGCCGGTATACCAGAAGTTCAAGACCATAGGACGTCCCGTCACATCGGCCTTGCTCCACTCCTGTCCTTCTGTGTCTTTCACTTTGAATTCCGGAAAAGCCTTTCCTATCCATTCTTCCTTCTTCAAAGTCTGTACGGCACCGCCTATCGGCAACTTCTTCCCCGTTCCTCCACGGTAACTCATCAAGAAAGCTTCCGCACCAGGCACCTCGTCGGCAGGAGTAGCATATTCTCTCACCTCCTCAGACAGCACAATGCCCTTGCGCAAGCGGAGTTCCGTAACCTCGTGTCTCGCGCCGTCCTCATGTATTATGAAAGCCGCCACGTTGTCCGAACCCACACCAGGCGGCATGCCTTCAAAGAAAAGCCCGCCCACCAAATAATATTTCTTACCGGCTGTCTGGGCAGAGCAAAGCCCTGCCCCCACAGCTACCAGAATCAGAAACAAAGAGAGAATTTTCCTTATCATAATTGTTAGAGACTATTCACTTTTCAGCGTAATCGTAAGCTTGGGCTGCACCTTCACTTTGCCGGTAGCCATACCTATATACGAAACAACCAATACAGCATCCTTAGAAGGTACAGAAAGGACAAAATTGCCATTGACATCGGTAACGCTTCCCGTAGTGGTACCTTCTATCAGAACAGCCGCACCGATAACAGGCTCACCCTGCTCATCCACCACTTTGCCTTCCACTTTCATATTGCCTTTGGCAATGGTCTTTTCTACAGCTTTAGTTTTTTTAGTAGTGATGTAAATCTCACCTTTTCCACCTGCCTCTTTCTTCACCTCAATACCCTCAATATTCTCGGCAGGTATTAAATCATCGATAGTTTTAGTACCCAAGTCAACCTTTTCTCCATCAATATAGACAGTCTTTATTAAATCAAGACTACTCTTATGCTGTACTTTAGCATTCTCTGCCACCTCATTACCCCGGCGGATAACCATACCCGGAGTTCCTTGTTTCAGGGTTATCAGAACAACGCCATTCTGTCCCTCTTCTCCATATAAATCCGTGGCAGATTTATCTTTCAAAACCGTTACACGTTCTATCTTATCAGGATTCAATGCACTCATGACAGATGGCGTCACCTCTTTTCCATCCACAATATACAATGGCTCTTTCCCATTACCTGCATATCCTTCAACTGTAATACCATTGGCAGAAGAAGTTTTTTCAAGTTTGTCGTCGTCCAGCCTGAACATCACCGGCACCGTAAATTTCACAGCCACCGGCTGCCCCTTCTGTCTCCCCGGCTTCCACTTCGGCATAGTGTTTATCAATCGCAGCGCCTCGGCATCCATATCCTTATCCACAGAACGGAGCACCTTGGAGTCCTTGATGCTTCCATCTTCATCCACCACAAACTGGACAGTGACCCGTCCCTGCGTACCGTTCTCTTTGGCAGATGCCGGATAACGCATATTCGTCTTGATATAATCCATGAAAGCACTCATTCCGCCGCCGGGAAATTCCGGCATCTCCTCTGCCACCTCGAAGACCAGAGTTCCCTTCAACCGCTTGCGGACTTCCGCCGGTACATACTTCACATCGGCAGGCTTCGTAGTGTCACCTGCACTTTCCGCCACTTTTGTTTCTACAATTGCAGCCAAATCGTTAACTTTGACGCTTGAAATCTTCTCCACTTTATCGGAGACTTCGGGACGGGCAAAAGCTGTCACTGCAATGGCAGCTACCGGAAGTACATAAAGATACTTCAAACGTGCCCACGGGCTTGATTTTTCTTTTAACATCATAGTGATACGTTTTTTAAGTTTACTGTGATTAAAGCTGTTGGCCATAGAGTAGAGCCTTGTGCCGACAGCTTTTTTTATTAATAATAGTTGATACTGTTTTGCATCCACACCCTCCTTTATCACCGTTTCATCCGCTTCAAACTCATGGATATTCTGCAATTCCTGCTTCAGGAGCCATGATGCCGGATTGAACCACTGAAAGAAAATGCAGACATCAGCCACCAGCAAGTCCCAGGAATGGCGGTTATGGATATGGGCAAGCTCGTGGATAAGGATTTCCCGTCCGTTCTCCTCCAAGTCTTTCCGTGAAATGACAATATATCCCATCCAACTGAACGGAGCGATGTCACAGTTGTGTACAATCAAAGTAACGCGCTCTTTCCTGCCCGGTAAGTAGCTGCCGATATCCTCTTTTTTACCCGATTTCAGCAACATCAGTAACCGTACCAACGAATATACGTTGCGGAAGGCAAAGAAAACGATTCCTGCCAGATAGACAAGCAGCGCCACTTGTATCCAGGTGACTGTTGCCGTTTCAGCCCTTGCTCCGGCCTCAGTGGCATTCACTGCATCTGCCATCATCAGCAACTGCTCCAATGTCAGCATCGTCTGGTGCACTTCCGTCTCCTGCTTCACACTTACCTCTACCAAAGGCAATAGGCAGGACAACAGCAAAATGCCCAACAATGAAAAACGGTTGAAACGATGAAACGTCTCGCGTGCCAGCAACAAGCGATAAAACAAATAGAATATCGCCAGGCAAACAGAAGATTTGAGTATATAAACAAAAAACAGACCCATGGAATTATTTACTATTTAGGGATTTACGATTTACTATTTACAGTTACTTGGTCAGTTCATTCCGTAGCATCTCCACTCCGGGAAATCCGGTTGCTTTGTAGGAAATATCTCCTTCACGGTTCACGACGAAATAGGTCGGGATACCCGGATATTCGTACAGCTTTGCCAATGCCGTACTTTGCTCATTGCTAATGCGACAGTGAATACCGGGTATATCCGGTATCGCTACTTTCCATTTTCCTTCAGGAGATGTTTCGTCGGCAATATATAGATAAACCACCTCTTTCAGCTCCTCTTTCAACGGTTTCAGGCTTTTCATGGCCCGCATACAAGGACCACACCAGGTGTTCCACATATCCACCAGTACCACCTTGCCACGATAAGGACGAGTAATGACCTGCAACAAACCGTCTGCCGCTACCTCCTTTTCCACCTCAACAATCTTATATCCGGTCTTTCCCTTAGTAGCTTCCAACTCTGATTTCAGTTCGGCTTCAATCCTCCCGTTTCTCATCAGGAACAATTGCCTGAGGTCGGGAGAAGCGATGCTGTCCACCGTCCGACACTCTTCCTCAGTCAAAGGCATGTACTTGCTCAGATTACGGGAAGCACGCCCGGCAAGAAGCATGTCCGGCCAAAGAGGATCTTGCACAAACTTATCCCGGAGATTTCCGGTAGCGGTCTTCACAAAGTCCGTATAATAATTGTAATATTTCTGTTCGGGGGTATGCAGAATATCCAGTTGCAGTATTTCCTTGAAGTATGAGGTACTGTCCACCGTCATGTCCGCCCTTTTCACCCCCTTCCTGCCCGAAAACATCGGGGCATAACTAAGGTTACTCTTGTAATTATAGATAAGGCTGAACAGATTCATATCCAGATTTGCCCGGATATAAGTACGGCAAGCCTGGCTCATATCCTTGTTTTTTACAAGTTTCTTTTGCACATCTTCATAATGCCTGAACAGATACTTTTTATATGCCTGCGGAGTCATCCCACAAATATCTGCATAAAAATCATCAGTTCCCGATAAGCTTTTCATTTCACCGAACCGCAGCAACTCGGTATTCAGACCGGCATAGTCTCCTTCAAACCAAACACGGCTATCCGTTACACCATCCCTTTTCCGGCTTAAAAGACGGCTTTGCGAATAGAATATTTCAGGCAGATTGATTGTGACATCCAGTTCTCCACCCGGAACGAGAAACAATTCTATTTTCGAACGGGATATCCACAGCGTAGCACCGCTCGGCAACAGCACCTCCGTCTCATAGCGGAACGTGCCATCCTCCGCTATCTTCAAGTCCTTACCGGTGAAATACATGAAGAACCAAGGCGAGTCATAGTAGCGTAACGTCACTCCATACTCTGGTTTATACCCCAATATCCGCCCCTTTATGACAGTCTTTCCCACATTCAGTTCCGGTCCGGGCAATGGCAAAACCTCATCCGGTTTCTTATTCCGCAAACGTTCGGGAATATCCACCCGAGGTTTCTCTCCGTTGAGCTGTATACCATAAATTATCCATCCTTCATCACTACCCGGCATCTCTACGAAATCAAAGCTCTCAGTATCCATCGGAAGCGGACTAAACTTCAAAACAGCAGCCATTTCACCGGAAGCGGGAATATGCGTCCACTCATCCCTGGCAAAACCGGTATTTCCCAAATATCCGTAATCCTTTCCGGATGCCCGCAACACAGCTGTCGAATCAATCCTGACCTTATCGCCCTGCATACCATAAAGCCTTACCGCCAGCCAGGTCGTATCTTTTCCAAGCGTCACTTGCTCCACTTCAATGCTACGCGTATTGCATGCCATGAAATAAGGTACCTCTACGATTTTCTTTGCCTGCAATCCGCAGCAAATACTTACCAGCAGCAAACAAACCAATCCGATATTTTTCATAAGCCAGAGTTATTAGAGTCTCAACAATCTCAGTCCCTTCCCTTTTCCACGTCTTGTATCAACTGCTTCAATTCTTCCAAGGATATATCCTCTTCCTTCACCAAAGACGACACTGCGCTGAGGTAGGAATTATTGAAATATTTACTGATAACGTTCTTCAGTGTCCGCTTGCGAAAATCCTCCTCGCTGACCACCGCATAATACTGATAGGTGTTACCATATGTATGATGGCTCAGGAATCCCTTATCCTCCAATCCCCTCACAATGGTGGACAAAGTATTGAAATGGGGTTTCGGCTCTTCATAGAATGCCAGCATTTCCTTCACAAACAAGGGTCCTTTTTCCCAGAAAAAGCCCATGATTTCTTCTTCTTTTGCAGTCAATCCTTTCATAACATTCTTTGTTTTCTGCAAATAACTAAATTATTTAGTTCAAAAACTAATTTCTCTCGTTAAATAAAACTAAAGCTTTTAGTTTATCCGGCAAACACCACTCTCCAACCATCTCCCGACAAGCAAAATACCTACTAATAGTGATTGCAGTTATCGGATAAAAGCCGTTACTTTGCGCACGAATTAAAGAATTAAAAACAATAACATACAATGAATGAGCAACATAAGTACCGCTCCACGGACAAGATGAGTGACCTCATCTGTGACAATTACTCCTTATTAATGGTGATGAGCCGCTTCGGACTGTCATTAGGATTCGGAGACAAGAGCGTGAAGGACGTCTGCGAAGCGCAAGGCGTAGATTGCCCCACATTCCTCGCCGTAGCCAACTTTATCAGCGAAGAACAATACTCTTACAGCGGCAATGAAAGTGACTTTTCCATTCCCGCCCTTATGGATTATCTGAAGCGTGCCCACACGTATTTCCTCGACTTCAACCTGCCGGCCATCCGCCGCAAACTCATCGAAGCCATCGATTGTTCCAGTACAAACGATGTAGCCTACCTCATCCTGAAGTTCTTCGATGAATATGCCAAGGAGGTACGCCGCCACATGGAATATGAAAACCAGGCCGTATTCACCTATGTAGAGCAATTGCTCCAAGGCAGACTATCGGACGAATACAACATCGCCACTTTTGCCAGCAAACATAATCAGATAGACACCAAACTGAAAGAGCTGAAGAACATCATCATCAAATACTACCCGGAAAAGGAGAACAACAATCTCCTGAATGCGGTCTTGTTCGATATATTCAACTGCGAACAAGACCTTGCCACCCACTGCCAGGTAGAAGATTATATGTTTGTTCCCGCCGTAGCGCAAATAGAAAGGAAACTGAAAAATGAACAATAATACTTCTTTGAAGATTGTCATTGCAGAAACTTCGGTCATCATCCGGAGTGGTCTGACGGCTGTTTTGAAGCGTATTCCCAACTTGAATGCACACCCTATTGAGGTTTCTTCTCCGGAATCGCTGCAAAACTATATTCACATGCATCCGGCAGACATTATCATCATCAACCCCACTTTCGGTGGCTGGTTCGACCTGCCCGCCTTCAAGGCAGAACACGGAAAATCCGGCATCAAGTACATTGCTATGGTATGCTCCGTCATTGACAACAACATATTGAAGGAATATGACGAGAACTTCGCCATGTGCGATGACATAGATGTCATCACCTCCAAAATCAACCACTTGCTGCACACCGAGGAGGAAGAGGAAAAAGACAGCGAACAAGAAACCCTGAGCCAGCGCGAAAAAGAAATCATCACCTGCGTTGTGAAGGGCATGACCAACAAAGCCATCGCCGACAAACTCTACCTCTCCATTCATACTGTCATTACCCATCGCCGTAACATTGCACGCAAACTGCAGATACATTCTCCGGCAGGGCTTACCATCTACGCTATTGTGAACAAGCTGGTGGAATTGGGCGACATCAAGGACTCTCTATAAGGTTCTTCCGGCAACTGTCTCCCTACCCACTACGGCCTATAGGGAAAAAACGGATGAATCCCTTGCAAAAGTATTCTCCCCCATACGGGAAAAGGCCTCTGGCTATTGATTAAGGTTTATCTTGTGACTGGCGATATACATCTTTAGCGTAAAGATGTATATCGCCAGCATAGAGATGTGCATCTTCAGGCTGAAGACAAAGCTCATCCCCTATGTCAGCCCTCCCCATGCTATGGCTCAAGCAGTCTGACAAGTAGCCTTAACCAACCTTGCCCACAGTATCCGCCACGCCATACACAAATCCCCACTTCACGATATCACATCGGAAAGTGGGGATCCTTTTATCTTCATAAAAGTGGTTACGTAATTATGACTAACTAATTCATTCAAATCTGATGTTGCAAAGATAAGGCATCGGCAGACAGTGCGCAATCGCTCAAATTAGGTATAATGAAAAAAGCCAGTCATTATAAATAGGTAGAACCACCCGTAAATCAAGCATTGGCATAGCTATGCATTCCTCCAAGGATGTAGTTCACCCCAAAATAGGTCATCAAGACTGTCAGAAAGGCGACAATCATATAGATGTGGAAGAATAACGGCCTGCGGAAAATGCGTAGGCTGCGCGCATGGAACGCCGCTCCATAAACCATAAAGGTAATCAGCGCCCATACTTCCTTCGGGTCCCAAGCCCAATATCGCCCCCAAGAAGCATTGGCCCAAACCGCACCCAGAAAAATACCGGTTCCCAAAAAGAAAACGGCGGGATAAAGCAGCAATCGGCTGAGCAGCATCAACATCCGGGCTGAACGGCGAAGACACAATGCCAGTATGCCGTTCAGCATCATAAAGGCAAACAAAGCATAAGACATCATTATCAACGACACATGCGTACTGAGCCATGGAGAAACAAGCACGGGCATCAAGGGAGTGATTTGGGGATTCATCTGTCCCAAATAAGACACTAGCAAGGCAAAACCGGACAGCAAAAAGCCGAAAGGCACCATAAACGGGAAGCGCCGCCGAAACAGACAAGCCAGGAACAGCGCACACAATGCCATGAACTGCATCGTTTCGTATCCGTTGCCCAACGGTATTCGCCCACCGATGTACCACCTCAGGCCATACCCGAAGAGCTGAAAGAGAAACGCCGCATAAAGAGAAAACGGGAAAAAAGTATCTGCCAAACGCGAAGAGAAAGAGAGCGCTACAATCCTACCGGAAGAGTCTGACAATGCCGACGAACGACGCAGGCCGCGATACAGCAGACGGAAGAAAGCCAGCATCCCCACCGTAAGGTTGAACATGAACAGCAATTTGCTGAAAGGAATACGGTTATACAGCAATTCGGCTTGTATTTTAGTATCGGAAACAGGCTCCACACTCCCGTCTTCCGGCAAAGGACGAATCAATGTACCATTCTGGAGCATCAAAATCAGTCCCACCTTTTCATCCGCCTCTACAATGGCCTTTTCCAGAGAAGTCATTTTCTGATGATGGTCTTGCTTCCCCTTCCAGAACTTCTGCAAGCGATACTTCTCACCGTCGAACAAATCAGCCAGACATGCATAGGGTGTCTCCAAATGAAGCAGGCGACGGAGTGCCTCGTTTTTGATATAAATCATCGGCTCATTCTGCCAAACTTCCGGACGCAGAAGCCATCCACCAATCACCTGCTCCGGCGTCATGCCTCCATAAGACGTTTTTCCCGTCAGTTTCAGTACAAAATCGCGCGCAAGGGTATTGAAAGGAACCACACGGTCATTATAAATCACCTGCTTACGGGCGAGACTATCCGCCTGCTTGCGTGCCAGTGCCGGAAGGCTTTTCTTCTGCGCATGTACCCCACTTCCCAGACACAGCAACAATAGAACAAACATTCCTCCCTTCTTCAACAACGGATGCCTCAGCAGCCTGCGGAACTCTCCGCCCCGGCTGACCAGCATCCAGAGCATGGAGACACCTAACAAGAGGTATCCACTATAGGTAATCCCTATCCCCCACGGGTCATAATTCACTGTCAGCCAGCTCCCCTGCATATCCTCATCAAAGGAAGACTGATAAAAGCGGAACCCCTGCCGTGAAAGAATACGGTTCATGGAGACGGGCGTCTCACCGTGAATATAGCTGATATAATCTGCAGGAGCATCCGTACCCGGATAGTACTCAATCCGGAAACTGTCCAGACGTAAGGTGAACGGTAACTCTACAACCTGCCTGCCGTCTTGTTCCAAAAAGCAGTTCACCTCACTGCCGACAGTAAGATGCACATATCCTTTTCGGCCACAAAGAAACGTAGTCATGGCTCCCGCCAAAATCACGAGGAAGGAGCCATGCAACAACAACGTCGGGAGACGCCGCCACAACCGCTGTCTTACAAGCACAACAACAGTCATCGCAGCAAGGGCTCCCCACAAACAACAGAACCAAATCGTATGATAAACATGCTTTTCTACAAAATCCGTACTGTATGTCTGCTCTACAAACGTAGTTGCAGCAAGTAAGAGCAGCAAACAACCATAAACAGCTATGAGAAACTTTTTCAATTAAGAGCTATCAATTAAAAGTAAAAAATCAATATGGAGCAAACTCCTTGTTTTCTAAAGACTTGACTCCCATACATTCCATCTCTATCAGCCAACCCGGACGACATACGGGAGCATATACAAACACTCTCGGAGTATCCGGAAAACGCTCGTCATACATTCCTTTGACCACGGTATAGTCTGCAACATCCCGCAGATAAACAATCATCTGTCCTAAATCATCAAACGTACAGCCAGCCTCTTTCAACAAAGCCTCCACATTCTCCCACATACGTTCCGTCTGCTTGCGAATGTCTCCGGGACATACCACCTCACCTTTATTATTGATGCTCGCAGTACCCGAAATAAACACCTGGCGACGGTCGCCATAATCCACATACGTACCTCGCTCGAAACTCACACCGTATTCGTATGTGGGATTCAGATGTGTCGGTGCGTAAAGGTAGTGAATTTGTTCAGATTTCAAACCATCTACAGCATAAGTATCCATCTGAACCGTCACTTTGGGGTCGGCATGACGGCCACCGATACCGGTACTGGAAATATAATGAGTCTTCTCCGTCAAGTCCTGGGTAACAAACACCTCATTACGCGCCTTCACCACTCCGGCATAATTCACATCCACGTTCTGTACAAAGAACCAGGTACGTATGCAATTATCAGCCAGCTTGCAGCCCTGTTCCATCAGCTGCATCACATAGTCATTCAACAGCAGACGGGTCTGGTATTCCGAATTGGCTGCACGATTGAAAGAGCCGCCTCCCCAAAGGTGACGGTAGGCGCCATGTCTCACTTCGAACAATCCGTTATGAAGTACCTGTGTTTCCACACCTTTCTGCAGATAGACCCACAGTGCAATCTTTGTACCGTTCAACGGCGGCTGCTCTACCACGGAGAGTGCACAATCCGAACATTCTGCCGAAAGCGCCAGTAGCATATCTGCTTGATTGGCGGCGTCACTTAGAAAGTAGCGTTTAAAGATGGCAACAGCACCTTGTAGTTCACTTTCACGCAGTTGGCAGTAAGTGTCGACCACCGCATTCAGCTGTTCTTCATAAGTCGCTTCCGGTCTGGTGGCATGAATCATTACATGATATTCTGAAACACCCGCTTCTACCTCATATTTAAAGATTTCGGTTAAGGTATTCTCCAATTGATTAGTTTGTTGTTGTTTATTTTTCATATTAAATATCAATTAGTCGTTGTTGTTCAAAAAAGTACCGGTATTACCAGTAAGGCCCATCATTATTACTGCTGTGCACCATCGTCAATCCAGTTGCCAATCAAAGACTGCATATCAGATGAGGTTATCATCTGAGAATGGTCTATACGCCAATCCGAGCTGATGTCCGTACCCAATATGAGATGCAAGACACTTTCTGACGCATTACCGGGCATAACCCTCATTTTACCGTCCACCGTCGTTGAAGCCCGGTTGACCAGATCAGCATGGCTATGTCCTTCCAGCAGATTCAAGCCACCACCCGGAGTGATGCTAAGACCATGGCAAGCCGTACAAGTGGCATTGAATATTTTTTGTTGAATGGCATTGTACATACTTGCATCAACTGTTCCTGCATCCATAAGTATAGTATCAGCGATTTCAGTACATTCCATTGCCACCAAACTGACAATGCGCTTTCTCAACTTATTGATTACACATAGCTCGACAGTTGTCACCTCATCCGTTATGCCGGACATTGTCAACTGGATTTCATCATTATCCGATTCGGATACCGGAACAACCTTTGAAACAATGGCATAATCGCTTTCATCATCAAATCCTGCCACTACCACACTATAGTCGCCCGACCACTTATCCACACCACTAATCCGGCCTGTCATCTTCACTGTGCGTCCTTCACCCGTGGCCACTACGGCATTCTCATAAATTCTCCCCTCATCGCATGCATGCAGACCTATAAGAAGCACGGGCAGAAAAAAGAAAAGAATGTATTTTTTCATAGACGAATCCTTTCCTGACTTCATTTAGAATGTATATTGAAGCATCACCGTGGCAGAGTGAGTGGCCAGACCTAAATTATCATTATCACGGTCGAGCTGCGTGTCGTGTCCCCAACGGGCTACATACTGATACATTGCCTGCAATTTCAAGTTGCATCCTCTGAAAAAGTAATTCATACCTACAGCAGGCATATTCAGGAAACCGTCGTCATCCGTACCGTTACGATTGAAGATATCGTAGCGTGCGGCAAGCTGTAGGCGGGGAGCGACAAAGTAACCACCTTGCACATAACCGCCTAAAAAGCTATACGATTCATTTATCTTTTGCCGTTTGGTGAAACCTACATTCATATAATAAGCTTCAGCCGCCAGATAGAGCTTGTTCTTCAACATGGCAAATTCCAACCCCACACGGGTATCATTGGTACTCTCATTTTCACTCTCCACATTGATAGAACCCGAAAGACCGAATAATATCTTATCCTCGTTCAAACGGTTAGGATTACCTTGTGTGGAAGGCATCACCCCCTTGGGCATATAAGTCAGACGTCCGGCATACAGCAATGAAGGGATATGCCAGTCATCACTCATCGTCTTTGAAGCTGTATTCACGGAAGCTCCGGTTCCATTGAACAAGCCGACTTCATAACCGAACTTATCTGCCACCAGACCGTGAATTTCAACACCCAGGTCAAATCCCGTACCGATATTAGGCGTCACGGCATTCAACGAATAAGGCAAAATTACAGAAGACGTCAGAGAAACCGGCAACTGGGGAAGCAGTGTTTCGCCAAGAGTTGTCAGATAGGCATGCGAGAATGGAGTCTTGAACTTTCCGACACGAATCGCAAATTGTTTTTTCAGCTGTACATCAAACCACGCCTGCTGTAACAGCGCTCCTCCACTTGCAGCAGCATTGATGGACAGATTGAAAGCTACTTTTCCAAAAGCCTTGCCAGTAAAGCCAAGTACGGCATAAGGAATGGAAAAACCCGAATTGGCAATATTATCTTGGTTATAAGCCTTATCCAAGCCTTCATCATCATACCAATTGAAATTAGCACTCGTTTGTACCAACAGATAAGGCTTGAAAACAAAGTCACCTTTCTTTGTTTCAATGGTAAAACCTTCTCTTCCGGCCAATGACACTACACCATTCTCCGTATCTTCCTCATGTTGCGCCATAGCGGTCAAAGGCAAAACAGCCAGCATGGCGACATATAAAAATTTCTTCATAATTACTTTTTATATAAAGCTTATTAGTTCTAAAGTGAATTTAAAAATACAATCAGGGCATCACGGTCATCCTTACTCATGTTCTTAAAGAGATTTTTCGATGCTTCTCCCTCTCCCCCATGCCACATTATGGCTTCAACAAGATTGCGGGCACGACCATCGTGCAAGAAGTAGGTATGTCCGTTTACCTTTTCCTGAAGCCCAATACCCCAAAGCGGAGTAGTGCGCCATTCATTGCCACGCGCCAACCCACTTACATAGTTATCATTCAGACCGACTCCCATAATTTCGGAGCCCATATCATGCAGCAAAAAATCCGAATAGGGGTGAATTGTCTGACTTCCCAACCATGGCAAACGGGTACCGTTCAACAGCACGGAGCCCCGAGGCTTGGTATGCAACGTGGTGACATGGCAAAGATGGCACTTGGCTTTATAGAAATTCTGTTCTCCCCTTATCACCTGCGGGTCATTCACATTACGCCGTGCAGGAACACCAAGACTCTGCATATACAAGTCAACATCTTCCATATCTTCTGTAGAAACATCCAACTGGGCATAAGAAAGCCCCATCATGCTGCCTTGATTCACCTGGGACTGCCCCTCGCATATCTCTTCCGGATAGCGGCTATTGGTAACACCCATATCACTTGAAAAACCAAGTTCAACAGTCAAATCCGCATGTTGAGCCTTATTTCCCGACAGCCCCAAGCTTCTCACACCACGTTCGGTAATGTAATTGCAACGGCCACTTATACCATACTCCGGATAATTACTTTTTGCAGCAAGCGCTTCAATCTCCGTAGGTTCCAAAGCCATCATTTGCCCCATACCGACATGTCTCAACGGGATACGCACCGTACAGAACATATCTTCAGGCTTTATACTGTCAGCATACCATTCGGATATGGAATAAGCCGGTCTGCAAAGTTCATACTTCTCTCCGTCGGGAAAGGTAAAAGTCTCATAAGTATACTCCACAGAAAGCTTTCCCTCCGGTTTCACTCCATAAATGGCCTGGTCATGGAGAACACGGCCATAATCCTGAAAAAACGCACCATTCTTGCGGCTTATATAAACCAGCATCGAGGAAAACCCGTAACTACCCGATCCGCCTTCACTCCACAGCGTCGGTTTGGTACGGCCGGCATTACGATGACAACTGCCACAAGAATACCCCGCATAGACCGGGCCAAGCCCCCCTCCCATGCCATTGCTACTCGTACGCACATCATCGTAAAGCCCGTCACCATCATTAAAGCGACTGTTGTAAACACCCGACACCCAATCTGCCGGTGAATCATAGGCCTTGGATGAATTCATGAAGATTGTGGACGTTCCGGCAGACAGAGCGTATCCTTCAGGAATCTCTATATCCAACACGTCAATCCCATCATCATCACAAGCAGTCAAACCTGCCGACAAACAAAGGAGAAGACATGAATATCTCATTAAATGATTCATCATCTTTATCTACTTTTTAATAATGGCATATCCAAACATGCCAAAGAAGTAAAGGCAGGATTCTCCAAATCCCCCCCTTTACTTCTTGAGTATTGTTTATAAATAATTCTTATTTAACTGTACGAGGCTTGCCATCCTTGAAAAGCAGGAATTCTAAAGTATGGAATCCGCGTACATTTTGGGCAGATTCAACTTTTGCATCATCATCACCCTCGCTCCATTCCAAATCGCCCCATTTCTGGGAATTCAGAATCTGGACAATGGCGTTCTGGTCCAAAGGCCAACTATCCATATTCGGGTCAAGCCCCAGCTCATCCACCGGCCCAAATAGGAACGCCTCACTTTCCTCCCAAGGTTCACGGGCTGTTATCCAAGCATTGCATGCCGTCTCAAAAGCACTGTTAGAGGGATTGTTGGCAAGAGCCACCACAGCGTCATACAGCGTACTATTCTTCTCCTTCAAATCCTTATAGGTAGGCAAAACCACAACATTGACATAATTTTCAACAATCGGGTCAAGTGCTTCATTGCTGTTAATGGTGCTATTGTCCCTGATATAAGGTTTCAACTCCTTATCCAATACACTTTCCAGTTCTTCACAAGCCTTGATAGCCGATACCGTTTCCTGACTGTTGATATTATTACGGAAAGGTTGGGGAATAGCCTGAATAGCCGATGCTGCCGTAGTGATAGCTGCCGACACTTTCGTATCCAACTCCGCATTGGCTCCAGCCACCAATTTTGAAATTGACTTGTCGCTCACCTTACCGTCCAAAGAGCCGTAATAGGCATTGCGGATTGAGTAAATATTATTGGTATAATCATCACGGGAATGCCAGCTATACCATGACTCAACAGCATAGAGGGCCTCTGTAACATTGTTTGCCATATATTTATTATATGGATCACCAATCTTCGTCTCACCTACCTCATTGGAGATTTCAACACAACCGTCGATAACCTGCTCTATACAGTTCCAGGCACTTGAAAAGTTATAGGCACCATTATGAGCTTTGAAGGAAGTTGCAAAACTTGCCCCACCCTTATAACTCGTATTCCAAGAATCATAAAGATTGGTGGCATCTGTCTTCAACAAAGCCGCCACATTTCTCATGTAGTTGTGCCAACTTGCTGCATTCTCCGAATTATACTCAATGTCAGCAGGATTAACTGTACTGTTGTCATCATCATCGCTACAAGCAGTAGCCGTAAATGCCAGCCCTAATACCAAAGCTGTCGCATAAAAGAAATTTTTCTTCATTTGTATAAAATTAATTGATTACTATTCATCTACTTCTTGACAAACCAACCGATATAGGCAATACCGATCGAAAACTCATTTTCACTATTATACTTACCAGTTCCAAAAACCTTGTTTGTTCCGATTTGGCGGGTGGTGTAATCAGCCTTTACCACCAGATTAGGCAAGGCATACCAATTCAATCCAGCAGTCCACATGCTTACTTGACAACGTTTCTCCATTATCTGGCTAGCCTCTCCCTTTTCTTGCGGATTGTAATATTCATAACGTGCAAAGGGGTAGATAACCGGAACTTTCTTGTTTCCTTTGAAGAAAGCGCTGATATTCAAACCGGCCTCGGCTGCATAACTGACTACATTCTTTGCAATGGGGGTTATACGGCTGTAAGGAGATTTATTCGATAATTTGGTATTTGCCTCACTAAGCTTCGCTGAATTGCCCAAATTTCCGTATACCATATTGGTACGGGCAATCACATATTTATTACGGTATTGGGCATCTGCCGTGTAGATTCTTACCGGAATCTTACCGGTAGACGAATAAGTATCCGCTTTGTCAGAATTGGAACCGGCATCAGCGCAGTAATAAAACGAAGCGCCTATACGCAACCCCGGACCCCCCTTGTAGTCCAGACGAGCCACATAGCCCGGTGAAGTAAAGTTGTCTTCTTCAAAGATGCCTTGTTTGCCACTTGCTATCCAGGTGTTACGGTCAAAACCATTGGCATTCAGACCGGCCACTATCATGGCTTGATAATCAAAGCTGGCATATCCTTTTCCAAAAGAACCAAAAAACTCGAGTCCGTTTTCATGCCACGTAGAAGGAAGGATGGTTGTCTCTCCTTCCGGCCGATAAGTTCCAAAGAAATTGATTGGTTCATGATGGGCGTTGGTCAATCCTACCGGGACAATGACGTGACCGGCACGTATGTTGAATTGTGGAACAATTAAACGGGTAATGTGGAATTGCTCGATAGCCACTTCGCCACCCTTTTCCACCTCCGTTTCATACTCACCGTTTTCCGTATTCTCAAGTTCATAAGCAGTACCCGTACCACCGGATTCAAACTCGATTTCAGCACCGAGTATCCATTTGGAATTGAACTTGTAATCCAGAGCCAACACGAAACGGGGTATAGAAATTGTATTCCTATGTTTGTCTGGATTGCCTTCAGGCGCACCATAGAAACGGTTAATACCATAATCCTTAAAACTTGCAACCATTTCTCCGTATCCACCGAAACGGAATTTCTTGTAGTTGTCGCCATCATTCGCTACTTTTTCCTTTTTCTCTTTGTCTGTTGAAATTTTCGTACTCTCTGCTGCAGAAGTAACTTTTTCAGGTTCAGCAGCCTGCAAAGCATTGGCAGAAAGCAGAAAACATAAAACGAATAAGCCTGTTAATTTTCTCATCTTTTATCTTAAATTTTATTGGGGCAAAGGTAGAGGTAGTTAAAAAGGAGAACAATACCTAAAAATTACGAAAAGAAGAGAAGGAGTAACCATTAGTAGGTAATGGCAGATTTATAACAACAAATAAAGATGAGAAAGGAGGGTAAGTGGTAAAAAGGACTATTAAACAGACTGTAAGGCTACTTATATTTAAACGCCAGTATATAGTACCCTATAAATGCCACCCCCAACAAAACAAACGAGACAAGGAGCAGGAGTTTGCCGAATGCATAATACAAGCCCCAAACACTGCCCAAAAGCACTAACAACAGAATGATGTTCATCACCCGGGTAAGGCGTATGGCAAACAAATATTGAACAGCCGCATTGCGCTCGGTGACCCGAATAGGGAAATTGATGAAACGGACGGGAAGATACGCCAATCCCCCCATCAAAAGGAAACAGAAAATGGAACAGCCACCCATCACCCAGACGGCGGGCAGCAGGGCACCTTCTCTTTGGGTATACAGCCAGTAAATGCTAATCCACGTAACGAGCACGATAAGCAGGGCCGTACCTTCCAGAATACGGTCAATCACAGTGGGTTGAAAACGGACATTAGGGCAATTCTTGCCGGAATAAGGACCAAGATTAATCATACTATCTGCGATTTAGAATCTGTTATTACGAATCCTCCTCTGCTTTCTCTTCAGACGGAGGAGGATTCTTGGACTTCTTCATCCGCCCACTCTTCCGCAATGCTTCAGCGATAATCCACTGAAGCTGTCCATTGGTACTACGAAACTCGTCGGCTGCCCATTTTTCAATGGCATCCATCGTTGCAGCATCCACACGGAGGACAAAGCTTTTGGTTGAAGTTTCTTTTTTAGCCACTATTTATTTACTATTTAACAATTTACGATTTACGATTGAAGTTACTTTGATATAACCAAGTACCAATCAAAGAGTATTCTGCTTGCCCCGCACGAAGGAGGCAATGTCATCCATAACATATGCCGGGACGGGCGAAGCATGGCTATACTCAAACGGAGTCGCCTTGCCGCTGCCTTCCTGCAACAAGTGATTCAATTTCGGATAAGATTTGAAATATGCATTCTTGCAGCGCAACAAACCGGAACGCCATAAACCGAAGTCTTCCATAGTCACCTGATAATCTCTCTCCCCTTGAAGAACAAATATAGGCAGCTTTAGTTTAGCGGCAACTTCCACCGGTTTGTAAGCATTGGCAAACAGCCAATATGAGCGGGGCTGCCCCAATGGCAAGGAAATCGTTTCATCAAACTCTTCCGTACCAAGCTTTTTGACATTAGCCAACTGTTGTTTCAGCTCATCAAGTTGAACCTTTACATTGACTGAAGAATCCGTCAAAGAAGAGGTATAATAAAACTGTTCCTCAAGAGCATCTTCAAGCGATCTTGCCAGTCCGGCAAGGATAATGATACCTGCCAAACCTTTCGAACGCCCGGCAATACGGGGAGCCAATGTACCTCCCAGGCTGTGCCCCAACACATACACACTGTCAGGAGCCAGCTCGGGCAAAGCCCTTACCTGCTCCACTATGGCAACGGCATCGTCCACGGCCTCAGTATCATAATCGAGTTCGCGACCGGCAGGAACGCAAGCCGCACCATATGCCTTTGTCCGTTTTTCATAGCGGACGACAGCAATGCCGCGTTTCGCCAATCCCCAGGCAAGGTCACGGAAAGGCTTGTTGGGACCTATCGTCTCGTCACGGTCGTGAGGACCGGAACCATGTACCAAAATAACACAAGGAACCCTGCATGCATCCGGACCGACTGCCCGCTTGGGCAAAGTCAACGTTCCGGGAAGCTTGTAGCCGTCGGCTCCCAGCGTAATATCCCTTTCATCCATCTTTGTCTTGTCATAGGCTACCGGTTGGGCAGTGCTGGCAGCAGGCGCAGGTACCAATCGGATTGTGTTCAGCGCCCCGTCAGCATCAAAAGCCACCAGAAAGCGGAGATTATAGCGTTCAAACTCCACATCGGAATAATAGATAGTAATTCCCTGGGCAGAATCGGTCTTCCATTCTCCTTTTGATATGGATTTACCGAACATTTTCTCCGCCTGCCGGAAAGAATCATTGAAGAGTGCCGGAGCCAGCTTCTCCTGCAACTCCCGGTTCAATGCCGCATGGATACTGTCACCTTGCCCTGCCACAAACAATTCATAAATGTGCTGCGCGCGCGCAGTATTCGCATCTTGTGCAAAGCCCCCATATACATTGCCCAGCAAGAGCAGTATAAGAGCCCATCGTCCTATAACCCCCATCTCTTTCATCCGTATCCTTTATCAATGGTTCAACGTTCCCGTATTGACTACCGGTTGTGCAGCCTCGTCCGCACAAAGCACTACCAACAGATTGCTGACCATTGCTGCTTTCTTGTCTTCGTCCAGTTCAACAATTTCTTCTTCAGAAAGTTTATGGAGCGCCATTTTTACCATAGAGACTGCCCCTTCCACAATCTTCTCGCGTGCCGTAATGATGGCGGATGCTTGCTGGCGACGCAGCATCACAGCGGCAATTTCGGGCGCATACGCCAGATAGTTGATGCGGGCTTCCACCACTTCCATACCCGCCATGGCCAGGCGTTCATTCAGTTTCTGCTCCAGCTGTTCATTGATTTCCTCACCGCCCGAACGAAGTGTCAACTCTTCCGTATCAGCCTCATTATCATCATAGGCATACTGACCGGCAACTTGACGAAGAGCGGCATCACTCTGTATCATGACGAAGTTCTCGAACGCATTCATACGATTGGCCACCGCATTGCCAAGACTGACCTGGTTGGCATTACCCGCTGTCGGAGCGGATGCAGCCATTGTTTGTGAATCAATCTCAAACATGGCTTTATAGGTGTCCTTCAGCTTCCACACCAATACCAGCCCTATGAGAATAGGATTACCAATCTTATCGTTCACCTTTATCGGCTCCACATCCAGGTTGCGTGCACGAAGCGAAAGCTTCTTCTTATTAAGAAAAGGGTTTACCCAGAAAAAGCCGGTCTCCTTGAACGTCCCTTTATATTTGCCAAAGAACACCATGGCACGCGCCTCGTTCGGCTCCAGCTCCATATAGCCGGCAAACATAATGAACCATACCAGGCACAGACACACCGAAAGGATCAAGGTAGGCACAGAAATGATAAACCCAAAGATTATCACTGCCGTAAGCACTACCAAATGAAGGAACAAGGCCAGAAAGCCATTCATCTTGAAACCACTGAAACCACACTCTTTTGTTTCCATATTCTATAAATTTAATTGATATCATAATGATATCACAAATATATCAATTAAAATTAGAGAAGTACAAAGAAACAAGGGAGTTAACATATAGTATTAAGGATTATTAAGAACATGTATTCCCAGTATATAAAAATTCCGCTTGAGGGTCATAACTCACCCTCAAGCGGAAAGCTTTTTTTGACTCTGTCAGTGATGTATCAAGGCTGAATGACAAAAGACCGGCGCAGCAAACCAGCAGTTTGCGAGCTACCGCCCACCATCAGTTCATAACTGCCTTCGGAAACGCACATGGTATTGCTTTGCGGATTCCACCACACCAACTCTTTATCACCCAAATCAAACTCTACATCGACCGTCTTTCCTGCTGGGATATGTACCCGCTTGAAAGCACGCAATGCCTTGCTCGGTCCTTCTACATCATCGTTTTTCTTCAAATAGACCTGCACAACCTCTTCACCGTCACATTTGCCGGTATTGGTTACGGGGACACTCAATCTCAATTTCTCACCGGACTTTATATTATCCGAACCAAGCACCACAGCACCATAGCTGAAAGAGGTATAGCTCAATCCATGACCGAAGGGAAAAAGCGGTTCCTGGGTCATGTAACGGTAAGTCCGGCCGGTCATGTTATAATCCTCAAAATCCGGGAGCTGAGACACATTGCGGTAGAAGGTCACTGGCAAGCGTCCTGCCGGATTGTAATCGCCGAACAATACTTCGGCTACAGCCGTACCGCCTGCCTGACCGGGATACCATGCCTGCAGAATGGCTCCACACCTCCCGGTTTCCGGCTCCAGACCGATGGGAGAACCCGAACAGTTCACCAACACCACCTTTTTGCCGGCACGGTGCAAGGCGGCAATCAGTTCCCGTTGGACAGCAGGCAACTCGATATCGGTACGGTCACCTCCTCTGAATCCGGGAAGCTCAACACCCATCTCCTCGCCTTCGAGGTTCGGAGAGACTCCTCCCACAAAGACCACGATATCAGCATCCTTTACACGCTCCACAGATTTCCTCACATCCACTTCATTCTTAAATCCAAGGTCGAAGTTCAGCAGTGCATCGCTACGGAAATATTCAAAATCCAATTCAACGTCATACGTTTTTCCTGCTTGTACCTGCAAAGTATAAGCACTCTTCTGCCCACCGTGCTGATTGGAGAATCCTCTCACTTCCTCCCCATTTATCCGCAATCTCCCTGAGCCATAAGCATAGATGTCAAAGACCACCTCTCCCGACTGGTCGGGAGTGAATACGCTGTTGTAGGTAGCCGAGAAGTCGGTAAGGTTCACACCCGGAGCAAAAACCGTGGCACCGGATGTACAGAAATGGAAAGGAGTGGTCACTTGGGCAGTAGTGACTGGCTCACCGTCACGAGTCACGTTATTCCAGCAGCGTGCACTGAATCCGGGTTTCCCGTCGGCAGTCTTGCAACGATTGAAGACGCTCTGTATCTGAGCTCTCTCCACCCATCCGCAGCCTTGTTCATAAATAAGCCGGTCATCACTCCCCAAAGCTTTTCTAATTCCGTCCAGAATGGTAACTGTGTGCGGAGGCATACCGTTATAATTTCCCCATTGCATCACAGAATCATTGGCATTCGGACCCATCACGGCTATAGTCAGACCTCCACGCTTCAACGGCAAGGTATTATCCTTGTTCATAAGCAGTGTCATTGACTTGCGCGCCATGTCGAGCGCCAGAGAATCGTGTCCGGCAGAAGCCACCACAGAGAAAGGAATGCCGGTCCAGGACACCTTCTCCGGCTCGTCCATTTCACCCAGTGCAAAGCGGGCCGTCAAAAGGCGCTTGACTGCTACATCCACTGCTTTTTCATCAATCTTTCCCTGCTTCACCGCTTCTACCAGGGCCTCGTAACTCGAACCGCATTCCAAGTCAGTCCCACTCAGCACCGCAGCCGCCGAAGCGGACTCTGCATCAGGATGCGTCTTATGACCATAATCTCTGTAAAAATCGGCAATAGCTCCACAGTCCGAAAGGACAATACCGTCAAATCCCCACTCATCGCGCAAAATCTGCATCAGCAGGCGGTCGCTACCGCAACAAGGATCGCCCTCAAAACGGTTGTAGGCACACATCACCTCCTTCACTTTTCCTTCTTTCACCAAAGCTTCGAAAGGAGGAAGATAAGTTTCATACAAATCACGGGGCTTGATATTTTCCGCATTAAACTCATGGCGGTTCCATTCCGGACCTGAGTGTACGGCAAAGTGCTTGGCACAAGCATGCAGCTTGTCATATTTTCCATCGTTCGTACCCTGCAACCCCTTTACAACCATCACTCCCATACGGCTGGTCAGATAAGGGTCTTCCCCATAAGTCTCTATACCCCTTCCCCAGCGAGGGTCGCGGTAGATGTTCACCGTAGGCGTCCACATCGTCAATCCTTGATAGCGTTCATGGCTTTCCTGGGATGTATAGTAGGCATTCTTGGCACGGGCCTCATCAGAAACAGCAGTAAATACCTCGTATACAGTCTCCGGCGAGAAGGATGCCGCCATACCAATCGGTTGGGGAAACACTGTGGCCAGCCCGGCACGCGCCACTCCATGCAACGCTTCATTCCACCAGTTATAGGGCTTGATGCCCAGGCGTTCCACTGGTTTGGAGCTGTCCATCATCAAGGACACCTTCTCTTCGAGCGTCAGTTCCTTCAGCAAAAGTCCGGCACGCTCTTCTGCCGGCAGAGATGCATTCTTGTAAGTAGCCTGTCCACATCCCGACAATAGGAAGAGTGGCAAAAGGTAAAGAAGTTTCTGTTTCATCATAGTTTTATATTAATCGTTGTTACAATCGCTTGTATCACAAAGATAAATATTTTCTTCCAATTGCCAACACGCAATAAACTTCTTATTATAGCCTCCTCTGAATATCCTCGTTACTGTTCCGCTGACCCTTACTACGTATATCACCACCGAAAGTATAGGATACACCGATACGGAAACTGGCAAAGGCAAACTGATTGTCGGCAATTATCTTCAACCCGTTGGACATGGTTTCCAATTTGGAATGGCTGACAAACAAATTGTTGACATTCAGGCTGAGGCTGAGCTTATTGTTCAACAACCGATAAAGCATACCTGCACTGACGCTGTAAGTGGGACTCATCAGATAGATGCCCTGATACTGACGGGAAGAATAGGAACCGGACAACGTGGCCAGAAGAGTCTTCTTTTCATTGAAGAAGAAAGTGTTGCGCAGACTGGCGTCATAAGCCCATCCTTTCTCCTCGGGAGAGGTGGTGACAGCGCTGGAGGTAGTCCGGCGATAGCTCACTCCATGCTGGGCGTAAGCTTGCAGCCATTTGGTACGGAAAGTGTACGAATTGTTAAGCCCGAAAGCATGCGTCTTCATGAAATTCTCCCAAAGGAAAGAAGTCACATTCGTTTCGGCATCCAAGTCCACAACCTGGAAGAATACATCGTCCGAATAAGAATAATAAGCGGAAACATTGAAGTTGTTCTTCAACGTATATCCCAGTTCTGCATTGTAAGTGTAGCTGGGTTTCAAGTCCTCACGTCCGCAGGCATATGTATATTTGTTCTGATAGAACGGAAAAGGATTGACCATATTCTGCGACGGACGGGAGATGCGGTTGGAGAAACTGAAGTTCAGCGCATGCCCGTCTGTAGGCGAATAAAGCAGATAGACAGTAGGGAACAAGCGCGTATAGTCGTGCTTGTCCTCCGTATCCTTCGCTTCGGAAATACCGGTAGTGCAGGTGTGCTCCATACGCAAGCCCAACTGCATGGAAAAACGTTCGGAATATTCACGGCTATAATCAGCATATAAGGCATAGATTTGCTCCTTGTAACGGAAATAATCATCCTGCACCAGCGTAGGGTCCGACGTATCGTAATTGATACCGTTGCGAGTGTTGGTAAAGGAGACCTTGGCACCTGCCGTTATCTTGTACTTTTCAAAAGGAAGGATGAAATCAAGAGCGGAGGAGACTACATCCACCTTGCGATGTTGCAGATAGTTGTAGTCGAAGTTTGTACCCGGAATCTCCGTACCGTCAGGCAGGAGGGTTTTCGAGAGAAAGCCCATATTTTCGTCCCGGTTGTCACGCAGGTAATCCACATCCCAAGTCATTTTCTTGCCTTTGTCATCCCAGACCTTATCGGTATGAAAATTCAGATTGAGGCGGTCGGAACTGGTATCCTTGTCACTGTTGGAGTACAGCAAAGAATCCAATACGGCGGTAGAGGCATCGTAAACTTCCGTCCATGAAAGGGCGTTGCCCGGTTTGGGAGCACTGTGATTATAGATGGCCTGCATACCTACAGTCCAGTCCCGTTCCAACGATACGTCCACACCTCCCTGAAGGTAGAAGCTATTCATGTAATTGGTGTAGTCGGCACGGCTGTTCCAGGTGTTCTGCGGAAAATAGCGGTAATTCTTCTCACGCGTCTCATAGTTGCCCTGCGTAGTACCCCCGTTGAGGAAGGATGACACGCGCCCCTTGCTGAGGTTCAGGCTTACCCCGCCATATCCGTAATTGTCCTTTTCACCAGCGCTGTAGGAAGCGGAAGCCGTACCACCCACGTAATCTTTGGGGCGTGACTTCAAGCGGATATTGATGATGCCTGCATTTCCGGCGGCATCGTATTTGGACGGAGGCGTGGTAATCACCTCCACCTTCAGTATCTGGGAGGCGTCATAGGAACGGAGGTAATCTATCAGTTCATCTCCTGACAGCTTCGTCTCACGGTCGTTGATATAAACCTTGATACCCCCTTTACCTATAATACCAATACTGTTTTGTCCAACCTGCAGACCGGGCACTTCACGCAGAAGGTCGAGTGCACTGCCTCCGGCAGAGGCTATGGTATTATGTGCATCGAACACTACCCTATCCACCAGACGCTTGATAACGGGACGCGCGGCCGTAACGGTCACTTCGTCCAGCAAGGCAGAAGAAGATTTCAATGTCAATTCGCCAACGTTTTTGTTTCCTTGCAGCACAACGGGAACGTAGAGGTCTTCGCTGCCGATAAGGGTAATATGCAACAAGTATTCTCCCAGTGGCTGGTCAAAGGAAAAACAACCTTGTGTGTCGGTCAGCATACCGGTAATATAGATACTGTCTTTTGCCTGCTTCAGCAGCACATTCGCCACCTCTACCGGTTGGCGGTTCTCGTCCTGCACACAACCGGAAAGCCGGTAAGTCTGAGCAGGAAGCAGAGTTGCCATACTTGCCAAGGCCACCCATACCATCACTCTTTTTCTAACGTTGTTCAGTAGTTTTTCTTTCATCATGCGTTTGATTTCAATATTTCACACCTTGTATTTCGCTGATACAAAGGTAGGGGTAAAACATGCCTCAAACGGTCTATATCGAGGAATAAAAAGTCTATATTCCAAAACTACAAATCACTACATATCAACACTTTAATTTCACAAAAGTCTATATTATGCCTTTTCCGGTCTATATGCTGCCTATAAACTCTACGATGCCTTCCTTCTCCCCCATCCCCAGTTTCTTGCGGATATTCGTCTTTCGCTGGTAAATGGTAGGAATGCTCTGTTGTATCACCACACTAATCTCCTTCGTCGAGAAGTCCGCACAGAGCAGGCAGCAAAGCTGCTTTTCTTTGTCAATGAGCACATCGCCAAAACAGCTGTCCATCTTTGTGTAGAAGTTATCATAAATCCGGTCTATGATAGGATACAAGTCCTCCCATACCAGCAAACTCTCTACCGGCAGTTCATGGCTGGTAATACCCGAAATGCGGCGAAGCAGCTCCTGATTCTGTGAGGTAGGTTGTTTAGCCACCAGCCGTATCATGCCTAATTGCTGCAACAGTATTTTCCGAAAAAACTGCCCGTCTTCCCCTTTCGACTGGTTCCTGATCGCATCTTCCAGCAACCGGGTCAGTGTTTCCGCCCGTTCTTCCGCTTCAATCAACCGGTTACGCCGGTTACGGATATAAAGGGACACACCGCCACCTGCAAGCACCAGTACCAACAGTGCCAGCAACAAATTCAGTTGTGCCTGCTTCCGTTCCACCGTCAGAATCAAGTTGGCTTGCGAAAGCGTCTCCTTCGACTCGTCCTTACGCCGGACAGTACTCTGCAACGCAGTAAGAGCATTGGCTACAGAATCATTATAGCGCGCCACGTCCAGCACATCAAACGTACGGTGACGTGTATAATCTATCAATGCCCTATATACCGCCACCATATTCTCTTCCGTCAGAAACCGGTTCCGGCCCTCGCCACGTTTCCTCTCCTTATTCAAATAGTATTCCGCCGAATCAAGCAGCCCTTCTTTCAAGAACACTTCCACTTTCACCAGATCTCCCATACGCAACTGCACCGGGTCGACGACATACTGCTCCATACGACGAATAGTAGCTATTGCACCGGAAGGTTCATCAAAAGAGTAAGCCTGCATCTGGGCATAGTTACGCAAATAATGCACTATCTTACTGGTATCTTCTGCCTCCACTGCCAGTTCTATGCTGCGCTCCATGTAATAGGATGCAGAATCATTCTTGTTCAGCCCCATGGCAATTCCCATAGAGAAGAAGCTTCCGGCTCTTGCGTCCAAAGCTATGGCGGTACGGAAAGTTTCTATCGCTTTCTCATAATCTTTCCAGACATACACATACCAGTATGCCTTATCAATCAGCATATCAGCCATTCTTCCCGTGTCCTGCAGCGCCTTGGCCAAAGCTACGCCGCTGTCAATGGCAGCTATACACCGTTCGTGCTCTTTCAGCCAATACCAGTACCAGGCTTTCAACTGATAGGAAAACAGATTCTTCGCCGTGTCGTTGCGGAAGACGTAATAATCGGAAGCAGGCAATATCAAGGAATCTTCCGCCATCGAGTTGTGCCGCTTATAGTGCACATAAGCATTCAGCCATCCATACAACAGCCTCTCCTCATCCGAAAGTTGCGATGGCCTCTCTATCTGTACCAGCAAGGCATACACGCTGTCCACATTCATATTCACCTGCTTTTCTGCCAGATGTAACAGATGTGCCTCATTCATCTGCCGGCAGGCAACAAGGCACAGCAACGCAAACAATAGTCCAAGGAAAGGTAATCTATTCATAATATAGGAGATATAGTTTTTTCTATCATTTGTCTGCAACCGCAGTTTCCAGTTGCTTCAGCGCCTGCTCCAACACCGAACGCGGGCAGCCGATATTCAGCCGCATAAATCCCTTACCCGGTTCACCGAACATGGTGCCGTCATTCAGTGCCAGGTGTGCCTTGTCCACAAATAGTCTCACCAGTTCCTCCTGAGTCAGCCCCAATCCCCGGCAGTCCAGATAAATCAGGTAAGAAGCCTGCGGACGTATCATGCCGATGCCCGGAATATGCTCGCGCAGGTAGTTCTCCGTGAAATCGATATTGCCCTTTATATAGTCCAGCAGCTGTTCCAACCATTCCTCACCATGCATATAGGCAGCAGCCGCACCGATATAGGCCAACATGTGCCCTTCGCTGAACTCGCCCGCTTCCATGAACTCCTGAAAACGGTGGCGGATGTCCTCATTGAGGATAATGGCGTACGAACTTCCCAATCCCGGCATATTGAATGTTTTGCTGGGTGCCATGAAGGTGAGGGAATTCTGCGCGGCAGCCCCCGAAACAGTAGCAAAAGGATGGTGTTTGTAAGGTGGCAGAGTCAAGTCGGCATGAATTTCATCGGAGATGACAAACGTATGGCTTTCCGTACAAATATCAGCAATCCGGCGTAATTCGTCCACCGTCCATACACGCCCGCCCGGGTTATGGGGATTGCAGAGAATCAATACTTTGCATCCTTGTATATCCTTACGGAAACGCTCAAAGTCAATCTGATACTGTCCGTCTTTCAGGTCGAGCGGAGAGTAAACCACTTCGCGCTTCATGCGTTGCGTCACCAGGAAGAAGGGATGATAAACGGGAGTCATCACCATTACCCGGTCGCCGGGATTGGTGAAGCATTGCAATGCGAAGGCTTGACCGCGGACAATGCCGGGTACAAAAGTCAGCATCTCGCGAGTGACGTCCCAACCGTGGCGACGACTGAGCCAGCTACAAATGGAAGTATACCATTCCTCACACGCAGACGTATAGCCCAGCACTTCATGTTCAAGACGCTTCCGCAAGGCTTCCATCACAAACGGGGGCGTGCGGAAATCCATATCCGCCACCCACATGGGGAGGAGGTCATCGCGTCCCCATACACTCTTCACACCGTCCCATTTCACGGAGTCGGTACCACGGCGCTCTATTACTTCATCAAAATTGTAAGTCATATGCTTGCTTTTTTATAATTCAACGCATCAATTTGTCTTGTTTTTATACGACCCATTACCGCCACCTTATTTTTGTAAACAATAATCATATCGGGAAAAATATAAATACCGCCACATCCCACACTGCATGAGACAAGATAATAGCGGCAAAGCGGTTCGGAAAGAAACGGTAAAGCGCCCCCCATGCCGCCCCCACCACCAGAGCCGCCATGACCAGCATGAAGTTGCAGGAACCGGCATGCACCAGTGCATAAATCAAAGTAGCCACCACAAAACCCGCATTCGGATTCCAGCGTTTGGAAAGCGTGCGTTGCACATAGCCGCGCCAGAAAATCTCTTCCGCCGGCCCTATCAGCAACAGCAGCAATGCTGCCAGCAGCCAAGGAGACTCTCCCTCTTTCATCCCATAAATGGAGTCCACCTGCGGACGGGCAAAATCGAACATCCAAGATGACACCTTGTCTCCCAACCAGAAAACGCCCCACAAAGCAACAGCAATGCCAAGTCCCAGCAAGACATTCGGCAAGCTCCACTTCACCTCCCGCCACCAGCCGGGATTGAACAAGGTGGCAAACACGGACAGTGTGAGCGCAGAACCGGTCATCATCCACCAGAAATTCACGAAAGGAGCCGTCCAAGGCGAAAACATGACCGTCCACAGCACGGCAGCCAGCAGAATGGTAAAAATCAGCTTCTTCATGACAGCAGACCGGCTACAACGAACGACAACGTGAACAGCAGACTGAACAACAACTGGAGTTTTGCAGTCATCTCATCCAGACCGGCTATGGCACTTTCTCCCTTTCCGGGAAAACGGGACACCACCCGTACATTGCCTATGGCAGGAACCAGTGCCGGCATCACCAGCAGGGTCCATAAAGGAAGAGTTCCCGCAGCTATCAAGCCGGCTATCCAGCCAAAAGGAAAAAGGACTTCGGCACAATAAACGTACATCGACGCCTTTCCTCCCAGCTTCATGGCCAGTGTCTGAATCTCTGCACGGGCATCGGTACGCATATCCCGTGTATTATTGGCATGCAGAATGGCCACCGTAATCAGTCCCACCGGCAGAGCTATCCACAAGACATTCCAGTCAACTACTCCCGTAGCCACATAGCAGGTGCCCAACGTCGGCAGCAAGGCATACGCCAAAAAGATGACGACATCGCCCAACGCACGATACTTGAGCGGTGGATAAAGCAACGAGCAAGCTGCACCGCCTATACCTATATACAACAGCGGCAAGCCGGTACGCCACAACAAGCCGATACCCGCAACAAGGGCAACTGCCAGCAATGCCATCGACAAGCGGTATATCTCACGCGGGGTAAACATCCCATCAGTCAGTGTCTTGGCGCCAAAGGTATCCCTTGCATCGACCTTATGCTTATAGTCAAAATAATCACTCCAGGTATTCCCGGCAGCGTGAAACACAATGATGTTCAACAATGCCCAGATACCGTTCACCCAGTTTATGTCCTGCCGCATCCAATACAGATATGCCAACGTCACCACCACCGGCATCGAAGAGGCGGGGAATGACCACGGACGCACCGCTATCATCCAATCTTTCAAAGAATGTTTCTTCATTTGTTATTTATCATTTATTTGTGCACAAAAGTACGAAATATCTTCGCTTTTTTAAGTAATTTCGCGCACAAGATAAAAGAACCCCTTATGATAAAAGCTCTGTTTTTTGACATCGACGGAACCTTGGTCAGCTTCAAGACCCACGAAATTCCCGTTTCCACTATTGAAGCGTTGACTGCCGCCAAAGCCAAAGGCATACATATCTTCATTTCTACCGGACGTCCACGCGTCATCATCAACAACTTGTCTGCCTTGCAGGAACGGAATCTGATAGACGGCTACATCACGATGAACGGCGCCTATTGCTTTGTAGAAGACACCGTTATCTACAAAAGCCCCATACCGACAGCGGAAGTGGATGCCTTGACAGCTTTCTGCCACGAACGCAACATCCCATGCATCCTGGTGGGAGAGCACGACATCTGCGTGAACCAGCCCGGCGAAGTAGTGGAGGAAATCTTCCACCGCCAACTCAAAGTGGACTCCATCGAAGCAAAGCCCTATACCGACAGCCATGCCGACAAAGCCTTCTTCCAGCTGACTCCCTTTATCAACGCCGAGGAAGAAGCAATCATCCTGCCCGCCGTCCCCCACTGCGAGATGGGCCGCTGGCATCCCGCCTTCGTAGACGTGACAGCCAAAGGAAACACCAAGCAGAACGGTATCGACCAGATTATCCGCCACTTCGGCATCAAGCTGGAAGAGACCATGGCCTTCGGCGACGGAGGAAATGACATCAGCATGTTGCGCCATGCCGGTATCGGTGTAGCCATGGGCAATGCCAATGACGACGTAAAAGCTGCCAGTAACTACACAACCACTTCTGTTGATGAAGACGGCATCGCCAACGCCCTGAAATATTTCGGCATAGTCGGGAATCCATCATAAATCTGAAATCTTTTGAGCTTCGTTCCCGATACACAAAACAAAGAGTTTCAAGACGCCTTGAACCTCATTCAGTATACCCGTCAGTCCGTATTCCTGACGGGCAAGGCAGGTACGGGCAAATCGACCTTCCTGAAATATATCTGCGCGAATACGAAGAAAAAGCATGTAGTGCTTGCCCCTACCGGCATAGCCGCCATCAATGCCGGAGGCAGTACCCTGCACAGCTTCTTCAAACTGCCCTTCTACCCCCTGCTGCCCGACGACCCGAACTTCAGTCTGCAACGGGGACGCATCCACGAATTTTTCAAATACACCAAACCCCACCGCAAACTGCTGGAAGAACTGGAACTGGTCATCATCGACGAGATTTCCATGGTACGCGCCGACATCATCGACGCCGTAGACCGCATCCTGCGCGTCTATTCCCGCAACCTGCGCGAACCCTTCGGCGGCAAACAGATACTATTGGTGGGCGATGTGTTCCAGTTGGAACCCGTCGTCAAAGGAGATGAACGGGAGATACTGAACCGATTCTACCCTACCCCTTATTTCTTCTCTGCCAGGGTATTCGGCCAGATAGACCTTGTCTCCATCGAACTGCAGAAAGTATACCGGCAAACGGACAGCAAGTTCATCCATGTGCTGGACCACATCCGCAACAATACCGTCGGCTCTACCGAACTTCAGCTGCTCAACACCCGCTATGGCACCCAAATAGAGCAATCGGAAGCCGACATGTACATCACCCTCGCCACCCGCCGTGACAATGTGGACTACATCAACGACAAAAAACTGGCGGAACTTCCCGGTGACCCGGTCACCTTCTACGGCGAAATCATGGGAGACTTTCCCGAAAGCAGCCTCCCCACCTCGCAGGAACTGGTACTGAAACCGGGCGCACAAATCATCTTCATCAAGAATGACTTCGACCGCCGCTGGGTGAACGGCACCATCGGCGTCATCAGTGGCTTCGACCCTATTGAAGAGACCCTCTACGTCATCACCGACGACGGCAAGGAATGTGACGTCAAACGAGAGTCGTGGCGAAACATCCGCTACAAATACAACGAAGAAAAGAAACAGATTGAAGAGGAAGAACTGGGAACCTTTACACAATATCCCGTGCGCCTGGCATGGGCCATCACCGTCCACAAGAGCCAAGGGCTGACCTTCAGCCGGGTAGTCATCGACTTTACCGGCGGCGTGTTTGCCGGTGGGCAGGCATACGTAGCCCTCAGCCGCTGCACCTCGCTGGAAGGCATCCAGCTGAAAAAGCCCATCAGCCGTGCCGATGTATTCGTGCGTCCGGAGATTGTCAGCTTCTCCGAACGCTTCAACAACCGCACCGCCATCGACCGTGCCTTGAAGCAAGCACAGGCAGACGTTCAATACGTTGCCGCCGCCAAAGCCTTCGACAAAGGGGATTTCGGCACTTTCCTGGATGAGTTTTTCAAAGCCATCCATTCCCGCTACGACATCGAGAAGCCCAACGTGCAGCGCCTCATCCGCCGGAAGCTGAACATCATCAACCGTCTGAAAGAGGAAAACCGTGCACTGAAACAAGCAGCATTGGAGAAAGAGAAAGCCCTCGTGAAGTATGCCCGCGAATACATCCTTATGGGTGACGAATGCCTGAAGCATGACATGAAGGAGGCGGCCATGAAAAACTATGAGAAAGCCGTCACCCTCTGTCCCAAATTCAAAGAGGCCTGGAAGAAGATAAAGAAACTGGAGAAAGAGATGCTAAAAAGGTGAATTACTTGTTTATAAGCCGATTATTATCTATTTTTGCATGTAATATAAAACTCAAATCCATTTCCGCCATGCTTCTGAAACTTTATGAAAAAAATAACAATCCCGCCGACCTGCAGCAGGTGATCGACCTACTGAATGACGGAGGTATCCTTATCTACCCTACCGACACCATGTATGCCATCGGCTGCCACGGACTGAAGGAGCGCGCCATCGAGCGCATCTGCCGCCTCAAGGACATCGACCCCAAGAAGAACAATCTTTCCATCATCTGCTACGACTTGAGCAAGGTCAGCGAATACGCCAAAGTGGACAACAGCACCTTCAAGTTGATGAAGCGTAATCTGCCCGGAGCTTTCACCTTCATTCTGAACGGCACCACCCGCCTGCCCAAGATATTCCGTAACCGTAAGGAGGTCGGCATCCGTATGCCGGACAATTCCATCATTCAGGAAATAGCCCGCCTGCTGGATGCTCCCATCATGACAACTACATTGCCGCATGATGACAATGAGGACATTGAATACTGCACAGACCCGGAACTGATTGACGAGAAATTCGGTGATATTGTCGATTTGGTAATAGACGGCGGTATCGGCGGTACGGAAGGCTCTACCGTAGTGGATTGCACCAATGGGGAGCCGGAAATCATACGCCAGGGGTCAGGCTGGCTGGACGAAGGATAAATATTGAATTCCGGCCACAGTTTCCAAACCTTTTCAACTTCTTTTATGTTTCTTTACTAAGAAATACAGGAACTTTATGAGCACAAAAGAACAATACTGGAAATATTCATTGATAGCTATCATTATCGGGCTGGGAATCATTCTTTTCAGACAAATAGCCCCATTCATGGGCGGTCTGCTGGGAGCCTTGACTATCTATATCCTGGTAAGAAAGCAGATGATGTATCTTTCCGACAAGCGGAAAATGAAGCGCAGCATAGCTGCCACCCTCATTACGGCAGAGGCAATTCTCTGCTTTCTGGTTCCGCTTGGGCTGGTGGTATGGCTGGCTGTGGTCAATCTTCAAAACATCAATCTGGACCCGCAAGCCATTATAGCTCCTTTCGAAGAAGCGGCCAACATCATTAAAGCCAAAACCGGCTACTATATCTTGGGGAAAGACACGGTGGCATACGTCATTTCAATTCTTCCCCGCATCGGGCAAGCCATCATGGGAGGTATCAGCAGTTTTGCCGTCAACATCTTCGTACTGGTCTTTGTACTCTACTTCATGCTGATAGGGGGCAAAAAGATGGAACAGTACGTCAACGACCTACTGCCGTTCAACGATGACAATACACAAAACGTCATCCACGAAATCAACATGATTGTCCGCTCCAATGCCATCGGCATCCCCTTACTCGCCGTCATACAAGGAGGAGTAGCCATGATAGGCTACTGGATTTTCGGTGCTCCCAACATCTTGTTCACCGGTTTCCTGACCTGCTTCGCCAGCATCATCCCAATGGTAGGAACAGCGCTGGTATGGTTTCCGATAGCTGTCTACATGGCATTGATAGGCAACTGGGTTCAAGCTATCGGGCTGGCCATCTATGGCGGTGCAGTCATTTCACAGCTCGACAACCTGATACGCTTCATCATCCAGAAGAAAATGGCAGACATTCATCCGCTTATCACTGTCTTCGGAGTTGTAATTGGCTTGTCCCTTTTCGGATTCATGGGTGTCATCTTCGGGCCACTGCTCTTATCACTATTCTTTCTGTTCGTGGATATGTTTAAAAGAGGGTATTTGGATGCAAGGGGGAAGACGACGGAATAAGTACTTAATAAAGCATGACCATAATAGGGTTACCTTCCTCTTCTACTCCCATTCTCCGTTGATTATCATCACTGAGTTCATCCGGTTGTAACAAAGCAAAAAAATGTCCATCCGAAGTGACTCCCCTGATTTGGATATGCTGATTATTCATTTTATCAAATAAGCTATCACCCTTTTGGCAAACAACAGTTTTCTTTTCCTTATGGTAAAATCCACAATATGACTGGCTTTCTTCTAAATATAAGCTTGTATGAAAATGGAAATAGATGTATTCTGCATTCTCCAGAATATAGTCTATGGCTATTTTCTTATCACATCCTTCTACATCCAATTGCTGCTGCTCACTCCAGTGCCACTCACCCAGTTCAAAAACCAGATATGGAGTAAGTCCCTGCTCTGAAATAGTATAGATAGTATCATTAAAAGCTTGTTTCACTCGGATGGCATCCTTAGATTTCCATAACGAAGGGCTATTGATTGCCGTATAATATTTCCGGTCACCAACAAATTCTGCCATTGCCAAGTCACCTCCATAAGCAACATTGCCCCCCAACAAATTTGAAACCGACAAAACCTCATCCATGGGAAGCAGGGCTGAATTCCATGTAGCAATACCGGTCAATGACATCGTATTTCTATCCATATAAAAGACTGATGGCGTCTCCGGAGAGAGTTTCATTTTATTATGTCCCCAAATTCTGTCCGCATCCATCAAATAGTAATTTTGGGACAGAATACAATTGACTGTATCTTGCAATCGAATTCTATCCTTATATTTCCCATCAAATCCATATAGTAGGAAATCATTATTCCATCCCAATAGATAAACGGTTCTCCGAACCGCATCAGCCCAAAAGCTCACTTTTCCCCATGAATCCTTTGCATATCCTTCCGGATCAGTACCTAAAAGCAACAAATAGGGAAAATAAATCAAAAAATTAAACTGAGTGTTTTAGGGCTATTTTAAGGACCCTTTTGTACTTGACAAGCCATTTCTTCAAAATCTAATAAAAGTTCCAAATTGGGCAAAAAACAAGCCAATAGGATGTGTTTTGGAAGCGAATGTCATTAGCGTTGCAGTTGTCACTTGTTACTGCTTGAACCTGCTGGGTAAAGTTAAGTATTCTCACACAGATATTGTTTTCTATATTTAGACGGAGATGTCCCTATTGATTTACTGAAAATATTGACAAATTATGCCGTATTCCTTGCAAGAATCATATAGACAGTGATTAATTTATGTGTCCGAAACAAAAAATCAATCAAAGCCAATGGTTTATCAACGGAGAATTGTAATTTTGCATTTTCTGGCAACTAAAATATAGACGAGAATGGCAGTTTATGAGGTCTGTCATCAATCCAGATCACCGAAAATATTTAAATGAAAGTGAATTACAATAAATTTAGCGATAATATTATAGATATTCTATTGAAGAAAATTGCCGATCGGAAACTCGTGGCAGGAGTAATCGGTCTTGGCTATGTAGGATTGCCGTTGGCTGTAGAAGTGGCAAAAGCCGGATTTAAGACCATAGGTTTTGACGTTAAGAAAGAGAAGGTCGATTCGGTCAATCAAGGACACAGCTATATCGGAGATGTCGCCGACTCCGACATGAAGATGCTTGTAGAGGAAAAAATGTTTGCCGCAACGACAGATTTCAGCGAAATCAGCAAAGTTGATTTTATCGCTATTTGTGTGCCCACACCGCTTGACGCAGACGGGCGGCCGGATATCAGCCATGTGGAATCATCGGTAAAATCAATCGCACGGCATCTCCACAAGGGGATGATGGTGGTTCTTGAATCTACCTCTTATCCCGGCACTACCGAAGAGATTGTGAAACCTATTCTTGAATCATCGGGCCTGAAATGCGGCGAGGACTTCTATCTCGGGTTCTCTCCGGAGCGGATTGATCCGGGCAATAAAACATACAACATCAAGAATACCACTAAAGTCGTGGGCGGTTTAGGGACTGCCGCCGGTGAGCTTATATCTGCCATGTATGCCGCCGTGTTGCAAAACAAGGTGTTCCGGGTTTCATCGCCAGCTGTGGCGGAAATGACCAAGATGCTGGAAAATTCCTACCGCAACGTCAATATCGGGCTAATCAACGAGTTTGCCATCTTCTGCAATAAGATGGGCATTAGCATATGGGAGGTGATAGAGGCGGCAAAGACCAAGCCTTTCGGGTTCGTCCCGTTCTATCCCGGCCCCGGAGTAGGCGGTCACTGCATACCGGTCGATCCCTGTTACATGAATTATAAAGCGGGCGAATATGACTTCCGATTCTCGATGATAGAGGCATCGGTGAAGGTCAATGACTTTATGCCGGAATACTGTGTGAAACGTATCGGAGATATACTCAACCGCCGCTTCCGCAAACCGCTCGACGGAGCAAGAATACTTATACTGGGTGTCGCTTACAAGCCGGATATCGACGACTACCGAGAGTCTCCTGCAATCCGCATCATCGACAAGTTGCATACAGAAGGAGCCAACACGATATTCTTCGACCCGTATATCCCCAGATTCCTTCATCGCGGTAAGATATATGAAGGCGTGAAGGAATTAACGGCAGATGTTATACAAAGTATTGATTTAGTGGCTATTACTACCCCCCCCACGAAGCCGACTATGAATTTGTAAGGCGCCATGCAAAGGCTGTTTTCGACACGAGGAATGTCACCAAGGACCTTGCCGACAGGAGCAATATCGAACTGCTTTAATCATTCGATATGGAAGACAAGAAATTCTTTGTGCATCCGTCGAGCTATGTCGATGACCATGTTACCGTGGGCGACGGCACGAAAATATGGCACTTTTGCCATGTGCAAACAGGTGCCTCAATAGGACGCAACTGTTCTTTAGGGCAGAACGTGAATATCAGTAACAATGTCAGGATAGGTAACGGGGTGCGTATCCAAAACAATGTATCGGTGTATGAAGGCGTTGAAATTGAAGATAATGTATTTTGCGGTCCGTCATGTGTGTTTACTAACGTAACAATTCCGCGTGCTCATTTCCCGGTGCATGGTGTATATGCCAGAACACTCATCAAAGAAGGAGCATCGCTGGGGGCGAACTGTACTATAATCTGCGGTCATACCGTAGGTCTAAGTGCAATGGTAGCCGCCGGTGCTGTGGTGACTAAAGATGTCAAGGACTACGCACTTATGGCAGGTGTGCCGGCCCAGCAAATAGGATGGGTGTGCGAATGCGGACAGCGGCTCGATGAGACCTTGAAATGTCCGTGCGGCAGAGAGTATTCACTTGACGGAGAGTACCTAAAGAAAAAACTTTGACTATGCTATTCAGGGATTTAAAACAACAGTATCAAGTCCTGAAAACAGGCATAGACAAAGCCATACTCGATGTGGCGGTTTCAGGTGCCTATATAATGGGACCTCAGGTGAAAGAACTTGAAAAACAGCTTGCCGTTTATGTAGGAACAAAACATTGTATATCGTGCGCCAGCGGTACCGATGCCTTGACGCTCGCCCTGAAAGCATGGGGTATCAAACAGGGAGATGCCGTGTTTGTTCCCGACTTCACATTCTTTTCCTCGGCAGAAGCAGTATCGTTAGAAGGAGCTACCCCTGTTTTTGTCGATGTAGACCGCGAAACCTTCAATATCGATCCGGCAGATCTTGAAAATAAAATTGAAGCGACAATTCAGAAGAGGAAATTGACTCCGAAAGTCATCATAGCAGTTGACTTGTTCGGGCTTCCCGCAAATTATCCTGCCATCCGCAAAATAGCCGACAATCACGGATTGCTCATACTTGAAGACGGAGCACAAAGTTTCGGTAGTGCTGTAAACGGCAAGCGCAGTTGTTCTTTCGGCGACATATCAACCACTTCGTTTTTTCCAAGCAAGCCGCTCGGATGCTATGGCGACGGAGGAGCTTGTTTCACAGACAACGATGAATGGGCCGCGCTGATGGATTCCTACCGTATGCATGGGAAAGGCTCTTCCAAATACGAAAATGTCCGTATTGGCATGAATTCGCGCCTGGACACCATTCAGGCCTCTATTCTTCAAATCAAATTGAAGGCTTTTGCCGGAGAGCTTGCGGCTGTCAACAAGGCTGTAGCTGAATACACCACCCGACTGGCGAACATTGTGGAAACACCCGTTGTTCCATCCGGTTTTCTGTCGAGCTGGGCACAATACACCATCAAGATGAATAATAAAACCGAACGTGACGGGTTGCAAGCATATCTTAAAAGGCAAGGAATCCCATCGATGGTCTACTATCCGACTCCAATACATCGCCAGATAGCTTACAGGGACTCCAGACTGCCCGAGTCAGACTGTCCGGTTGCCGGCAGATTGTGCGATACAGTCCTCTCCCTGCCGATGCACCCTTATATTTCATCGGAAGAAATTGATGGAGTATGTAACGCTATCAAGAACTTCCTGCATCAAAGAAAAGAATTAAATGGAGTAGGCACTCCAATAAACAGTATAAACAAGTAGAGCAAACATGAAATCCGATTCAGAAAATACGCTTTTTAAGAATATCCTCAAACTCATATCGGGAGAGGGTATCGGCAGAGTCATCGGATTCATGGCAGCACCGTTTATCACACGACTATACACGCCATCAGATTTCGGAATACTTGCGATCTTTGCATCATTATGTGCCTTATGTTATCCATTCTGTACGCTCAGATATAACATCGCCATTCCGTTGCATCCCAATGAGAAGGTCGGCATCAATGCATTGGCAGCATGCCTATTAATACTTGTCGTCAACACTGTAATCATGTGCGTCACCTTCATATTCTTCCATTCGCAAATTCTTTCGCTCTGCTCTTCTGAAAACATAGATGCTTTTTGGTATTTTATTCCACTGGCATTCTTTTTTTACGGGATATCTGAAGTCCTGTCATATTATTCCACCCGCTACCGGGACTTTTCAATCATTGCGAAAGTTACGGTGACTCAAAAAATAATCGGTGCTTCGACCAAGATAGTACTCGGACTGCTCCATTCCAATGTGATAGGTCTGCTGATAGGAAATATCCTGGCAGAAAGCGGAGGACTCACCCTGTATATACGCTCCTATTGGGAAAGATTGAGGAATAGCGCGCGCGATGTGACATGGGGAAGAATTTGTTTTGTACTTAAAAGATATATGCATTTCCCGTTATACAGGGTTCCTTCTCAAATACTTCTTACGGCTGCAGGAAGTATTCCCATTCTCTTTTTCGCATGGCATTTCGACACTAACATAACCGGTCAGATCAGTTTGGCAATGACCATGCTGTCTGTGCCTGTTGCCATTGTATGTAAATCTGTGGGAAAAGCATTCTATGGAGAGATTGCATCGTTGGGCAAAAAAAACGGCAAGGAGATATCCACTCTTACAGTACGAATAATGATAAGACTGTTTGTAGTCAGCATCATCCCTTTCACACTTATCATCTGTTTCGGGCCTTGGATATTCCGAACATTCTTTGGTGCCGAATGGATACAATCGGGAACTTTTGCCCGTTATCTCTGCTTCTATTTGATATTCAGGTTTGTTTATAGCCCGATAAGCGATGGCATATTTAATGTGTTCGAACAACAGAAACTCGTATTTTGGCTCGAAGTGTCACGTATCGTAATTGTGGCATCGAGTCTGTTTATATCCTATTTCTACGACTTTTCTGTAACCAATACCATTGTCATTTACAGCCTTGCGCTTACGGTTCAATATATTTTCTCTATTATTTTAGTATTTCATATTTTAAGAAAAACGTTATGAAGAAAAAGACTATCATTCATGTTGCCCCATTCGCCCTTTGGGATTCGGGAAAAGGGAAAGGAAGAGTTTCCACTTATATACCTATCAAAGAATTAGCAAATAATGGATATGACAATATATATATAACCTATTCTTCTTATGCAAGTCCGGATGATGATTCCGAACAAGGGATACAGGTTGTTAAAATAAACAAACCATTTGCAGATACGAGATTTTCCCATACAAAAATTTATCTGTTGCTTTTTTATTTTCCTATAATTTATCCGCTTTTTCTTTATCATGCCATAAGAATGGCAAGAAAACAGGATGTGGATGTTGTCTATTCCCATTCAATTGATTTGGCTTTTATAGGATACATACTTGCAAAAATATTTAAGGCAAAATATGTTTTAAGACTTTATGGTATTGGTACGGTCAGTGCTCCCAGATTTCTGCATTGGGGTTTAATGCGTAAGCAAGCTTTTTGGTATCCTGCGGATTTGTATATTATCACACAAGATGGTTCAAATGGATATGAATATGCGCTAAAAAGAGGTATACCACCTCATAAAATAGCTTTTCTTCGTAATGGAATCGATAAACAGGAGAATTTGAAGAGGAACGAATCTTTGTATAAAGAGCTTGCTCCAAACAATGAAAAACTTTTACTCTCTGTCTCTCGTCTTGCTGAGACAAAAAATATAGATAAAATAATAGAAGCGTTCTATGAAGTATCAAAAATCTTACCAAATACACGATTAATTATTGTTGGCGACGGATTGGAACGGAAAAACTTAGAAATAATGGTATCCCAATCGAATATTTCCGACCGTATCTGTTTTACAGGATCAATCTATCAAAAAGATGTAGTCAAGTATCAAAGTATTGCTGATATATTTATCAGTATGAACGAAATCAGCAGTCTTTCAAATGCTGTTTTTGAGGCAATGAGTTGTGGAAAATGCGTTATTGCTTTAGATCGGGGGGCTACCCGCGAATTAATCAAAGATGGAGAAAACGGGATAGTAATAAAATCGTTTGAAGAGTTGAAAGATGCGATAATAAAACTTCTTTCGGATCCTAGTTTGATTGCCCGATTGGGATCCGAAGCAAAGAAAACAATCGCTACATGGCCTTCTTGGGAAGAACGGGTTCAACAGGAAGTAGATTTGATAAACAGTTTATGCGAGAATAACACTCCGTTGATTATCAGTAAATAAAATAGGATGTGACAAAGAAACAGATGGAAAAAATAGATTTTGTGATACTATGGGTAGATAACAATGACCCGATATGGCAGAATGCTTTCCGCTCGTATCTACCTCAAAGTCAATACACGGATGATACCCGTTATATCCGTTACCGCAATTGGGATAATTTGCGCTATTGGTTTCGCGGCGTGGAGAAGTTTGCACCATGGGTAAACAAGGTGCATCTCGTCACCTGTGGACAGATACCGGATTGGTTAAACCTAAATGTCCCCAAACTGCACTTCGTGAAACATTCGGATTATATCCCGGCCGAATATCTGCCTACATTCAATTCTGATACTATAATACTGAACCTGCATCGCATAGAAGGATTATCGGAGCGTTTCGTTTTATTCGATGATGACTGCTTCCTAATCGACAAGGTTGAACCTAAAAGATTTTTCAGGAAAGGATTGCCATGTGACATGGCAGCATTCAATGCCTTAAGCCCCGGAGGTATTTTTGCGCATAACATAGTAAATGATCTGCGTATAATAAATGCCTCTTTTAAAAAACATGAAATGCTACATAAACATTATGGAAAATGGTGCTCTCCTCAGGCAGGAACCAAACTGTTGCGCACACTCTTTTTATTACCTTGGCGCCACTTCACAGGTTTTTATGACCACCACCTTCCACAAGTTTTCCTCAAATCCACTTTTGAAGAAGTATGGGAAAAACATACAGAAATCCTACTTCGCTCTACGGCAGCACGATTTAGAAGTATCGCTGATGTCACCTCGTGGCTGTTCCGTTATTGGCAGCTGGTAAAAGGAGACTTTGTTCCGCTGAATGTAAATAGAGACGGTGAGTATTTCTCAATATCCGATGATTCTTTAAACAAAATAGTCGAGACCATAAAATATCAAAAGAAAAAAATTGTTTGTTTGAATGATGGAGAAGTATCTTCTTTTGCAATGGCCAAAGAACAGATAAATGCCGCTTTCCATAAGATTTTACCGGAAAAATCATCATTTGAAAAATAACTGAATACTCGAAAATAATGGCAGGAAAAAATTTTACATTGATCGGTGTGGCGGGTTACATTGCACCGCGCCATATCAAGGCCATTGCCGATACGGGCAATAACCTCACGGCCGCTTATGATTGCTTTGACAGTGTCGGACGCTTGGACAGCTCTTTCCCTGAATGTTATTTCTTTACAGAAAATGAACAGTTTGCCCGTTTCTGTTCCAAACAGATGAAAACCGACAACCCACTACACTATACGTCAATCTGTACACCCAACCACACACACGAGACCTTTATCCGTTACGGATTACGTCTTGGCACAGATGTCATTTGCGAGAAGCCTCTTGTACTCAATCCCGATACCATTGACAAACTAATGGATATAGAAAAGGAAACCGGACACAAAGCATATACCATCCTTCAACTGCGGCTCCATGACTCAATCGTGGCGTTGAAAAAGAAGGTTGATGAAGGTCCTAAAGACAAAATCCATGATGTGGATCTGACTTACATTACTTCGCGCGGAAAATGGTATTACGCTTCATGGAAGGGTGACATTCGCAAAAGCGGCGGCATTGCTACCAATATCGGGGTACATTTCTACGATATGCTCCAATGGATATTCGGTCCGGTAAAACAAAATATCGTTCATGTGATGAGTTTCGACCGCGTTGCCGGCTATTTGGAACTTGAGAAAGCACGTGTACGTTATTTCCTCAGTATCAATTCCGATTGTCTGCCGGAGAACGCCGTACAGGGAGAAAAGAGAACTTACCGGACCATCAACATCGACGGGAACGAATTTGAGTTCAGTGCAGGCTTTACTGAACTTCATACCCTGAGCTACCGGAAAATTCTGGATGGAGAAGGCTTCCGCATCAGCGAGGCCCGTAACTGCATACAGATCGTAAGCGACATACGTCATGCCACGCCCATAGGTTTGAAAGGCGACTATCATCCGCTTGCGAAATTGCCACTCAGTGCCCACCCTTTCGGCTGGGATGACAAGCGATAATTTTTTCTTGATAAACATCCATTTCGGCAACTGACAGGATTGTTGTACCCCTGTTGTGGCAGTCAAAGAGCAATTCGCCAGTTGTTGAATGGGAATCGTCACTCAACTAGATACTATTTCATCTGCATTTTTGGACATGTCAAAGGAGCGTTCACTGGTGCGGATTATAACGAGAGCGGTTACTTTCTAGAAGCGAACGGCGGCACGCTGTTTCTGGACTAAATCAGCAACCTGTCTATAGAGACGCAACAGATGTTGTTGCGGGCTATACAGGAAAACTGTTACCGTCTGGTCGGAACAAAGGAGAATAAAACTATGAACATTCGGATTGTATCTGTCACGAACGAGGATTTACAGAGAGCAATCAAGGAGCGGTGTTTCCGTCAGGATTTGTTCTATCGTCTACAAGGCTATGTGATAACCGCCCCTCCGTTGCGTGACTGCCCGGAGGACATCATGCCGTTGGCCGGATTCTTTCGGGAGGCTTCCAACCGGGAACTATAACGAGTTGTCAAAGGTTTCGACAGTTCCGCACGGGAAGCCCTGCTTCTTTACACATTTCTTGCATAAGCAATTTATTCTCCACCACCAATTTATCTGCCTCATTTTTTTGCTGTATTTCAAAGATTTTGTGCTGCAAATTCATCTCCTGTGCTATTTTTTGCAACGAATCAGACTTTTCTTTATAAAGCAGAGCCTTAGCATACTCAGCACGTTTCTTTTCCAACAAATAAAGATAATGATAAGCACCGGATTGTGTATAGCAATCTTCCGAAGACAAAGCATTCCTCACATACATTTCTGCCCTTTCCAATTGCCCTAACTGCAAATAGGCATCTCCCAATGACAAATTATAATAAGGAATAAGAGTAGAAACTTGCTCATTCTTTAAGGCTGAATGAAAAAATTCAACTGCTTTCACATAATTTCCTTGTCGTTTTTCTTGTTCGCCCAAAAAGTGCGCCAAAGAAGAATATACCGGAGACAAACTATCCTGCTTTAACAAAGACATTCCCATCTTCGCATATCGTGCAGCATTAACATACTCTTTCCGAACCTCATAAATCCAGGCGATATTACGATAGCTATACACCATTTTCAAGGTATCACCGACTTTTTTATTATAAAAAATAGATTTTCGATAGTTGTCAAGTGCCATATCATACATTTCCGAGTCATCATTCAGCCTACCTACATATTGGTGCACCAAAGCCATCATCTTATACTCTTCTGTTTTCTCCAATTTAGCCAAAGCGCTCAAATAAGCTTGTATAGCCAATGTATCATTATCTTGCAAAGCTGCCACTTTACCATAATAAAACAATGCCTTTCCTGCTTTTACACCATCATCCTTATAATAATCTACCGCAATTTTTATCAACGAATCCGACTGCAAACTATCCAGATAGTTTTTATCACGTGCTTGCGTCAGCAGCAATGCATAGTCCGCCCGCTGCTTCCCACGAAGCTTCTCCGGATGAGGAATTTGCTCCAACAGCAGCAATGCACTGTCAGGATATACATCCATATACCTCTCTACCTTATCAAAAGCATTGAATACGTTCTTCTCTACGCAAGAACCTAACAGTACGCAAACGGACAAAAGTCCAAGATATAGCAGTTTTTTCATATGAACATGTTCTTTACCAGATTATCATTACGTATAACTCCTATGCCCACAGAATCCTTTTGGAGATAAATATTCACACCAGCCAACGGCAATCCTTTTTCCCCATCAGTCACAATGCCATTTGTCTACGCATTAGAAACAACTGCACAGCAGAATGTTATGAACAGTACTATACATCGCTTCATAATCCATGTATATATAATTAAACTTTGGATGAGAATAAGCTTTTTTACGGCCTCTCCCTTCAAAGATACAAAAAACCGCTTCAACAATGTACAAAAACAAGATAAATGTGGCAAACAAAACAAATAGCTCAGAGCTTGTTTCCCCTTACATAGGCTTCCTTTCCATTTTCTGTACGGAGTTATCAGCGCCTATCGGCCGTGATGCGCTCTGCCAACGGCCGTCAACCACTCGACTAACGACCGTCAACAAGGTGCTTCATAACCGTTGAACACCTATTATACTCATAGTTTCCCCATACTGTGCACCTATCTTATTCCTATTATGAGCCCAGCTGCAGTCTATCGGTAAACGGTCTTTTACGAAGTTAATACCGTGTTTACACGAAACGCTTATCGTGTAAACAAGATATTTGCAAAATGCTGCACATTCTATTAATACACTAACAAACAAGATATTAACTTACCTTCCGGCGTATTTCCGCTGTGGAAGCAAAAGTTGCTTCCACCTTTTTGAGTTGCTTCCACAGCACTTGTAATGCCGATGAATAAAGGGATGCAGGAAGTAGGTGGAAGTGTGGAAGCAGAAATGATAAAACTAAGCAGAGATAATTTTCCCTTAAAAGCAATAAAACTCCAGAATCTGCTGGAGCAAAGCATCCTGCTTTCCCGGACCTTTTTCCAACTCCACACTTTTCAGGTTATAGAGTTGTGCCAGCAAAGCTGACGACTGCTTCTCGCAAAGACGGGAATCATGTACCTGCTCCATCCAGCAGACGGTCTCTCCCCAAACATCTACCGAAAGATGTGACAAGACTTCTGTCGGGGCTCCCCCCTTCTCCACCTTACGGAAGATTTCGACCAAAGCACACAACAAGCTGGACATTATCTGTTTACAACGGGAATGGGAACGGGATTCCCGGTTTCTGAAACGTAGCAGGAAATAGTACCCCAGCCATAAATAAACGGTGGTGACTTCTGCATGGATTTTCTCTATCCTCTTCCAATGCGCAACCAAAGCAGCATCAATTTCTTCCAGAATCGCATCCGTATCATCTTCTATGTAGTATTTCTGCGCAAGACACTCTATCACGCACCCCCATTTCGCCATATCCACACACTCTTGCGTACGCCCCATCCATACATGGGCTTCCTCCAATATCCGGAATGCCTTTTCTCCACATTCCGGAGCATCATAAAACCGATACTGACGAAACAACAGAAGAGACTGACATAATAACTCATCCAAAGAGTACTCCGCACTTTCCATATTTAAAATTCAAGTATCCATTCAGGTAACAAAATCGAGCAAAAGTAATCATTTCCTAAGAAAATCACGCTGTTTCAGCACAAAAACCGGCAAGAAAAAGAAGATACCGATGACGGACATCACCAGTCCGCCAATGGTACCCGCCGCCAATGGAAACCAGAAAGCCTCCTTGTCCTCACCTATCATGAAAGGGATAAATCCCAGAATGGTAGAAACTACCGTGAGGAAAATAGGAACGACCTTCGCATTCCACGCCTTGACGTAGGCACGAAGAGCGGAAAGACGGGGGAAACGACGTCGGATGCTGTTGTACTCGTTCAGGACATAGATGCTGGCATTCACCGTGATGCCGCACAGCAGGACGAACGACGCAAAACCGCCCTGGTCGAAGTTCAGCCGGAACCAATAGAAAGTAAGAAATACCCCGATATAAGAAACCGGAATCACAAAGATGATGGCAAGCGGCTGCTTCAGGGAGTTGAACAGAACGCTGGTCGTAAAGAAGATGATGGCTATCACCACCAGCAGAAGCAGGTATTGGCGGTTGTCCTTCTCGCCCCATGACCAACTGTTGCTGTCCGACTCGGCTGTATAACCCATCGGCAACAGTTTGTTGAACTCCTCCAGGTCACGTTTCTGTATCTTGTTGCCCATCTCATTGGAGCCGATATATTCGTATTGCAGGCAGAGGCGGTACTGCTGGTTTTCTTTGGCAATCTCCTGCGGCATCTGTCCCTTTTCCACAGTAGTCAGTTCGGAAAGCTTGTAATGCTTGCCGTTTCCTACTCCATAGGGAAAGAACTGCATCGCCCAGATATCATATTCGGCAGACTGGCGGGAAGAGAGCTTGATTTTCTCCGTTCCCTGCTCGGCCGCTACCGATCCAATCTCCAGATTCTTGCCGAAGATGGGGCGCACCGCAGAGAAAAGCACTTGCGCGTCGATGCCCTCTTGCGCCATGTGCTCCTTGTTCAGGTTGAAGTAGAATTCCTGATAGTCATCCTTCCACCAGGAGAACTCCGAATTGATGAGCACTTCCTTGATACGCCGGTGCGTCAGCAGCTTGGCCTTCAGCTTCTCCGCCCACTCATAGAGTTCGTCGTAGTTGTAGCCGTACATCCTGATGCGGTAGGAGCCGGCACTCTCGCGGACGTCATTACTGAACCCCTGGTCCTGCAATCCGTAGATGCCCCAGCTGCCGCCTCCCAGTTCCAGTGCCTTGCTTATCATATTGGCTTTCAGTGTATAGGGAAAACCGCTGTTCCGGGCTTCCTTCTTGAAATAAATCTGCATACTGGCACGCCGGGGGCTGTAGATGGAAGTATGAAACTGCCTGATTTCCTTGAACCGGCTGAGGTAGGTCTCCATACGTTTCATCAAAGTGTTCATCTGCTCGAGGGTGCTGCCATTGGGAAGGTTGGCGTTGGCATAGAGCACCACCTCCTCATTACGGGTGAAGTAACTGCCTTCGTACACCTTCTGTATGAAAAGCCGCAAGCTGCCGCCCAGCGCCTTGTCCACAATGGGTTTCACCGACTCCTTATAGGTATTCGAACCGAATACCTTATTGTAAGCAGCTTCCCATTTTCCCCCTCCTTCCAGTTTGTCGGGCAACAGAAAAACGGGCAGACCGAACCCCAACAGCAACAGCAGGCATACAGCCCAGCGCCAACGGCACAGAAAACGGATGAGAGCAGAGTAGCAGCAGGAGAAATAAACGGGGAAACGGCTGAAAATCCGTCCCAACCTTGTTTTGAATGTTTGCGTCAGCCCCGGCAAGACAAGACGCCTTTTCTTCCCCGTAATCCGCCTCACCAGTCCTATCTTCTCAATCATCGACGGAACAAAGAACAATGCCACCATCAAGGAAACAGCCAAATTGATGATCACTACCGCTGCAAAGTCCTGCAGGTTGAGCCGTATCTTCTCGTCAAGGAAGAAAATGATAACAAGCGCACCCATCGTAGTGAGGGTTGCCGCCAACACCGACAGGAAGGCCTTGAGATTACGCCGATGCAGAATGTGGTCGGTCATGACAATGGTGCTGTCTATCACCAGATTCAGCGAGACAGTGATACCCGCCAGCGAATAAAGCTGCATCTCAAGTCCGAAGAGGTAGTAGAAGATAAGTGCCACCGCTATATTTACAGCCAGGCTGGTAACTATCAGAAAAAGATATTTCAACTTACGAGTAATGAGCCATACGAATACAAGCAGGATGAGTACCGTCAAACCGGTACGGAAGTAAATCTTGTCCAGTTCTTCCCGTATGTACTCGGTCGCATCATAGCTGGTATGCACTTCATATCCGACAGGAAGTACCTGCCGAACAGCTTCCATCTCGTCCATCACGGCACGGTTCAGTTGCAACTGGTTGGCAGTTTCTTCCGCAGTAATGGATAGATAGACGGAATTCAGCCCATTGATGCGGTAATAGCTTTGCGGCTCCTCCTCCATACGGACAGCCGACACCAGTTCGTCCAAGCGGAGCAGTTTCCCGTCGGTAGCCGTCACGGTGATGGCAGCAGGATTAAAACCAAGGGAGTTGCTCTCCGGCACCAGTGCCAGGCGTATCCATTCCCGGCTACCGTTACCTGTATCCACATTGTGCGTACCCAAAAATTCCTTCCGGTAATGCCGCTGTACTGCCTCGCTGATGTCCGATAGGGTCACACCCAGCAAGCGCAACTGTTCACTGTCATATTCCAGTCTCCACTCCATGGGCGTGGCACCGCTGAGTTCCACCTTATAGATACCCGGAATATTTGCCAGCCGCGGCTTGATATGCTCCTCGGCATACTGCTGAATCAATATCGGAGTGGAAGGGGCATTCAGTGTGAAGGACATGAAAGGGCGTGAGGCGTTCTCGTCGGGCACTTTCATGTGAATGGTGGGATAGCTGACACCTTCGGGCAATTGGGGCCACGTCTGCCGGATGATGGTGGAAGCTTCGAAGCGGACTGCCTCGACATCGGCATGCTTGTCCAGCTCCACAGTAATGTTGCCGTAGCCGTTGCCCGAGGTGGAGTTCAGCCGCTTCACTCCGCGGATACGCGCCAGCATGGATTCCAGCTTGCTGGTCACTTCCATCTCCACCACCCGCGACGAAGTGCCAGGCATGCTGAAACCCACCGTGAAGCCGGGCAGGCTGCGTGACGGATTCAGCTTGACGGGGAGCAGCGGTATCAACGCCACCCCTACCAAAGCAAGGCAGACAAACGCCACTATGACGGTGAAGGAAGAAACTCGTTTCATCAGTTATTATAATCAAATTTTTCCGACAGCGAAAATCCGCTGGCAAAGTCGTGCAACGTCAGTTTCCGTATCTTGTAATAATTCAGCCAGTAGTCCTGCAAGGCGGAGATGTAATTGCGTTGCGCTTCCTGCTGGCGGTTCAGCGAGAGGGTCAGGCTGTTGATGTCTGCCTTGCCGATAATGAAGCGCTGGCGGGTTTCGTTATACGCCAGGATGGCAAGGTCGAGGGCCTCTTCGGCACTGGCGACGAGGGCTTGCTGGACGTTGAAGTCACTGACGGTCATGATAACCTCCTCCTCAATGCTGATTTCACTCTGCCGGGCAGAAGTCTTCACCACGTTCAGATTGTTCCTCGCCATGTTGTATTTGCCTTTCCTCACGCCCCAATCCACCAGTGGAATGGAGACACTGACCGACACCATCTCCTGCTGCATGGGATGCCTGTATGCTTCACCGAATTTCTCTGCCACCTGGTTGAAGCCGACGCTGGCGTTGATGCTGGCGTTGAAGCGCGATTCCTTCTTCGTCTTGTCTACTGTCTGCTCGGCTTCCAGCACTTCCTGACGAAGCCCCAGAAATTCCGGATTGTTGGCTTGAGCGGCCAGCAAAGCCTCATCAACCGGTATGGTCAGTGCCCTCGGACGTCCCGGAAGCGACACCCTGATATCCGTGTTCTTCTCCATATTCAGGAAAGATGCCAACGAAAACATGGCGCGCTTCAAGGCACTGGCGGCATTCTGCAAAGTATTGCGGGCGTTCACCACGTCGAGTTTCAGCGTCAGCAGGTCGGCACGGCTGATGGCGGCTATTTTCAAGCGCTGCATGCCGATGCGGTAGAGGGTATCGGTGGAGACGGCATTGTCCTTGGCCAAGTCATATTCCGCCTGTGCCATGGCAAGCGCAAAGAAATAGGTAGTGGCCTGCTCGGATACTCGCTCTGCATTGTAAATATACTCCTTCTTCACCTTTTCGTACTTCAGCGGCTCAATCCTGCGTTCCCAACGGAAAGGATTGTAACCGACCAGACTCTGCGAGTAGCCCAAACGAACCGGAACACTGGTGAACTGGGTATACTTGTTTCCACCGAAGCTCCGCATATAGCCCAGCTCCGTATCCAGATAGAACGTACCGCCCGTCAAGTCGAAATTCTGTCTGACGGCAAGATTGCCGTATGCATAGAAGGATTGCTGGCTGCGATAGATGTCAAGGTCCTGTTCGGAGTCGTAACGCTTGGTGATATCGCGGTTGTACTGTGCCGGAGTCATGTTCAGCGTCAGGCTGGGAAGGCGGTTTGCCTTATAGGTGCGGTATTCCCAATAACCGGCCAGATACATGTTCTTGGTACGGAAGGCTTCCAGCGAACTGTCATTCGCCAGGGCAATGGTCTGCTGCAAATCGAGCGTTATCCGCTGCTGGGCAAAAGCGGAAAGGGCTCCCAGACTGAACAAAAGTATAAGACTTAATTTCTTCATGCTCTTTCTTTTCTATAAATAAACCAATATATCAACGGGATGATGAACAGACTGACCAGTGTCCCCACGAACATCGCCCCAATCATCGCTATGGAAAACGGCTTTTGCAACTCAGACCCCATATCGAACGAGAACAGCAGCGGAACCATGGCAAATATCGTGGTGAGCGATGTCATGATGATGGGCCGGAGCCTTCTGCGCCCCGCCTCGTGGATGGCCTCGAGCAACGGCATCCCCTCTTTCCGTAATTCATTAATGACATCCAGCTTCAGGATGGAGTCGTTGATGATGATACCGCACGTCACTATCAGTCCGATGGCAGACATCAGGTTCAGGGTATGTCCGCATATCCACAACAGAAGCAGGGCAAACGCCACATCTATCGGAATTTCCAGCAGCACGATGAGCGGCTGCACGAAGCTTTCGAACTGGGCGGCAAGAATGAAATACATCAGCAAGATAGAGATGAAAAGAATCACCACCAACTCGTCCAGCATCTGGCGGTTGGAGAAGAAACTGCCGGAAAAGGCCGTATCCCAGTCACCCGTGGCATCTGCCTCCCGCTTCACCTTTTCCATCAACTCCGGAGCATCGTCCACTTCATAGAAACGGAACGGTATATATTCACCGTTGCGTCCTGCCGTAATCGTTTTCAAATCCTCAGCCGGACGCACCTTTACCAGCTCCCGAAGCGGAATATGCTCCACTTCGCCCTTACTGTCCGGACGGGTCTGTATCAATGTCTGCTGCAGCACCTCGTTCACTGTCCGCTCCTCGCCCACAATGCTGATAGGCAGGTATTGCTGGTAGGAATGGAGCATAGCTACGCTGTTCTCCTTGAACGCTGTCCGCAACGTACGGTAAAGCTCGTCATACGAAACGTCATAGAGCAACAGCTTTTCCTGCAGGATGCTTATGTCAAGCTGGTTCTCGAAAGCGATACCTACGGGCGCTGTCCCCGTAAGCTCCGCAAACTGTTGTTCCAGTCCGCGCAATTCTTCCGCCGCCGGCGCCTTCTCCTTGTTACGGGCATAAAGTTCCGCCACCACATCGGCCTCCCCGGTCACGAAAAGCTTCTCGAACACGGTTTCGGGTGGAGAAAAGGAGACTGTCGCCAACGGATATTCCCGCATCAACCACTCGCCCGCCTGCTTCTGCAAGGGAGCAATCCCGCCAGGCGAGGAAGTCTTGAAATACAATTCTGCCTCCGAAGAAGAGAGAGCCTGCTCACGGTTCAGCAGATAGTCCTGCTGGCCTATGGCAGCCGTCTGTTCCACAGTCTTGTCCAACAACTGTCCGAACAGCACATTCACACGATGCCGGTTCTCGTCCACATGTATATTTTCGTTCCATTCCACGTAGACTATCAGTTCATTCTGGTCTATCTGCGGCATACGCTCCTTGGCTATGGAATAGAACAGAAAGACACAAAGAGGAACAGAAACTACACAGAATATGATACTTACCGTCTTGTGGGAAAATACCCAGTCGATGCCCGCATCATAAAAACGGTCCAGCGTATGTTCCTTCAACGGATTGTTGATGCGGATGCGGGAGAACCACGACCTGCCGCGCAACCCCATCCGGTAGACCAGCATATAGAGGACTGGCAGCAGCATGATGCCCGTGAAGTAGGAAACCAGCAACCCTACCGTAACAGAGAATGCCTGGTCGTAGAACAACGCCCCTGCAATGCCGCTCATGAATATCAGCGGCACAAATACGGCAATAGTGGTCAGCGACGAACTCAGCATGGGCGTAATCACCTCACTCGTTCCCGTCACGCAAGCCCGCCGCAACGAATAGCCCCGTTCGCGATACTGCGAAATGTTCTCCGTCACAATGATACTACTGTCAATCATCATACCCAACGCCAGGATTAATCCCGACAAAGAAATGATATTGAGTGACATCTTGAACAAGTAGAAGAACAGGAAGCAGATGACAATAGATACCACCATACTCAACCCGATGATGAACGGTGATTTGATGTCACCCAAGAAGAGTACCGCCACAATGCAGATGAACAGGAAACCCAACGACAAATTTTGCTGAAGATTGGAGATGGTATAGTCCAGCAACTCCGTCTGGTTACGGCTGATGCTAAAATCAATGTCGGGATATACTTTCTTGAAGTAGTCCATCGTACTGTTGATGGCAAGCTTCATGTCTTCCATATTCTCGTCCACCTGCTTGATGACGGCAAGGGTAACGGCACGCTTGCCATTGCTCATGGAGACACCTTTCTCCTTGGCAGGAACAATCTCTACCCGGCAGAAGTCTCCCAAGCGGATGATACGTCCTTCCTTGCGCAGCAGGATGCCCTTCACGTCCTCCTCTGTCCGCAGCAGGGTGGAGAACTTAATGTTGTATTCGTAGTAGCCGTCGCGCACGGTCATGCTGCCCGGCTCCACGTTGTTTTGCGCCAGCACGTTTTCTATGTCTTCAATGGAGAGCCCCAACACAGCAAGCTTATCCGGGTCGGGCACAATCTGTAACTGGCGTTCGACCAAACCCGTGACATCCACCATTGCCACTTCCGCCAGCTGCTCGATGCGACGCTTTATGACATTTTCGGCAAACTCGCACAAATCAAGAAACGCACGTTCGTCCGTCTTGCCGTATGCACTGTCGTTCTTTAGGGTCAGGTTGAGGTAGAAGACAGGAATGTCCGTCGCACTTGCCTTTATCACCTTCGGGCGTTCGGCATCCTTGGGCAGATAGTTCATGGCGGCGTCAATCTTCTCGTTCACTTCTATGAAGGCAAGGTCGGTATTCGTACCGAAGTCGAAGCCCAGGCGGATGATGCCTGCACCATCGCGCGTCTCGCTGTCCATGTCCTTCAGTTTCGCCACCTGGATAAGCTGCTGGCGAAGCGGTTTCACCACCGTATTCTCCAATTCACGCGCCGAGGTATTCTGCGCCGACACCTGCACGGTAATTTCCGGAATGGCTATATCGGGCAGCAGGGATACCGGCAGGGTGAAGTAAGTCACCAGCCCGACAATGAAGCATGCTGTAAATGCCATCAGTACGGCAATAGGCCGCTGTATCAAAAACTTTATCAATTGAACTATGAATTTTGAATTACCACTTATCACTCATTATCTATCAACCACCTTCACCGATGCTTCATGTGCCAGATTCACATTTCCCGTCACAATGACCGTATCGCCTTCTTTCAGGGCATCGTCGGCCATACTATAGCTTTCCGCATTCTCCAGACCGGTCTGCACATAGTTCCACTGCGCCTTTCCGTCTTTCAGGGTAAACACCACCTGCTTGCCCGAACGCAACACCACGGCACTCTTCGGGATTACAAGCTGTCCGCCCAGAGAGCGGTGCACGTTCACCCTCACGTTCATCCCACTGAACAGCCGTCCCTTGCCATTGACGGCAGCCTTCACCTTAACCATCCCCTTGTCATCCACCAGAGGATTGATTTGGGTGATGCGCCCCTCCTGCCTAAAGCCGGCATCCGAATAAGGGGTAACAATCACCTTGTCGCCACTCTTTATCAACGGCAGTTCGCTTTCCAGCACCGTGAAGTCCACCTCCATACCTTGAGTGCCGATAATGGAGCAGAAGGCTTCCGAGGTACTTGCCTCGTTGAACGGTTTGGAGAACAGGTTCGCCACTACCCCGTCAAAAGGCGCAACCAGCGTGGCGTGTTCCTCTTCATACGCGGCAAGCTCATACTGGGCGAGGCTCTGGTCGTAACCGCTCCTCACGCGGGCCAGCTTCATGATGTCAGCAGGTACTTTGGAGGCATCCCCCACCGGATAGCCTTGCCCTATCAATACGTCCTGCAGCTCAAGTTCCGCTTTGTCCAGAGCATCCTTGGCTTGCGCGGTCTTGTTCTTCAGACGGAACTTATCCAGTTCGGCAAGTTTCTGCCCTTTGCGCACCGGGTCACCGTTCTTCACGTAGATGTGTGCCACTACACCGGTGGTCTCAAAACGCAAATCCGCCATGGCACCGGCGGTTACTTTTCCGTTGCTCACCAGTTCATGCTCAAAGGTCGCCCGCTTCAGGACTTTCACGGTCACTTCATTGCTTTCACTTGGCAGGACGGTTGCCACCCCTTCCTCGGACTCTTTTCCCTTTCCGGCATCGGAGCAGGCGGCAAGCAGGGCAACGGCCATGCATAGCAGGTATCGATAGTTCTGTGTCTTCATATTCATACTCAATTATAAATTGATAAAATTAATCGTTTCAAAAAAACGAACCGATATTTGCATGTGGACACTTTTTTCATAGCACTTTAGCAATTAGTTCGCTCATTATTAACACTTTCCGTTTTTATTCATCTTTTTTGATATGGACAAAAATAAGCTGAATCTTTTTTATTTCCTCCCTCATCTGTCGTATTGCCGTAGAATGCACTTTCGGCTCTTTCGTCAATACCATCCGCTTCATTTTTTCAAACTTGTCCGGTTGCCTGAAGCTTGGTTCCGCATAAAGCTTCGCAAGCAGATAATAGGGATAAATACGTCCCGGCAAACGATGGGTGGAACGGATAAACCAGTCTTCCGCTGACAAGCAATCACCCATCTGCTGATAGTTCTTGCCTATCACATTCAGTATCATGGGGTCACAACTACGCTGTAAAGCTTCTTTCAAAATACGGTTGGATTTACTGAACTGCTGCTGCTTGTGCAATCCATGCCCATATTCGAACAAGAAAGATGCCCGGTCCCTCAACAGAGGATAAAGGCGCCCGTACTCTTTCTCTGCCGATTGATACGCACCTGCATTATACAGCACCCGCGCATTCATCCACTCCCGACAGGCCTGCTCCACTTGCAAGTCATTCTTCAGGCGAAAACCGCCAATGATGCCTACTGATACAGCCAGCCCCAACCATTGCCAACGGTCGGCACCGGACAAGCACGCCACAAGCAATCCTCCAAATGTAACGATAAATACCGGAAGTTGTAGCGGATAGGAGGAAAAAGAGAATATCATCAAAGAAAGAATAGCCCCACAGATACCATAACGTCCTTTACGGACTCCCCTATACAAACACAGCACGACCACAACCAATAGACATACCGCCAAAGGAATGCCCAGTTCGACCGCAGCCTGCAGATATTCATTGAATGCATATTCCGGACTTCCCGCCACACGTTCCTCCCACGGTTCATAATCACCTGCTGCAAAATAAGTTTCCTGCGCATTTCCATAGGCTGCTGCGAAATTATGAATCCCATATCCGGTCAACGGCTTTTCTGCAATGGCACGACAAGTTATCTTCCACATGAAAAGACGGCCACGTGCAGAATCGGGTTTCAAGACAAACAGTAAATAGCCCGCCAATAGCAAGACACAGAATCCACCGACCACTACCATCACCACACGCTGCCTTTGCTGCTGCCATAATAATCTGAACTTATCCGTCCAATCCATATGCCAAGCATATACACACAGACAGGAAACTCCTGCCGCCAACCATGCCGAACGGCTCATTCCTGCCGGAAGCACACAAAGGATAAGCAGCATCACACCACCAGCGACCATAGCTCCAACTTTATCCATCACCTTTTTCCATCCTTTCCCGTCATTCCGGTCAGAGCAGAGAATCTCCCCCCTCTTGGTCAGCCATTGATGCAGACAGACCGGAAGTATCATGGCCAAATAGCCGGAATAAGGCCCCGGATTGAAGAAAGAACCTGTCAATACATACAAGGAATGGTTGGACACAGCATAACCATAAAGCTGCCTCAATCCCCAAACAGCCTCAATGCCCCCCAGCATTACCAATACCCACGAAACCGGTATAAAAAGAAAATACCTTTTTTCCATCATCAATCCAGCCATCAACAGACATCCTGCAACTACCAATGCACTTTTATCGAAATAGAGCCATTGCCCTATAACATCAGCTACAGGAAGTCCGGAAGAAACGTTACATGCCAAAGACAATAAAACTATACAAGCAATGTAGACCAAACTTCCAGTCAATAGATTACGTACATTATTCATTCTATCTATCAAATATTCAATAGTATTCTATAATTCACCAAAAGATTTGTTTCCCGTCTTTATATTCAAAAATCCGTTCATCTTTACCGGCTGTGTGATTCTTCAGATAAAATAAAGCACCTTGAAACCCTGAATAGACAATAGAATCTGACACAGCCATTTGCCGCCCGACAGAATTCCATTTTCCTCCACCCCAATAAAACAATTCATACAAATTACCTTTATAAATAAAATTCACCTCATTACGAGGAGTATACACCACCTTCTCCACACGATGGGGACTTCCAAAGTCCATCCCGGTCCATCCTCCATCCGGATGTATATAATCAAATGAAGTATCCGGATTACCGTCAAATGCGTTCAAATATTCATGTGTATTGTCTTCAAAACTTCCCGGAGTACCTATGATTTCCCCATATAGAGGTATGGTATCTTCCGTATTCTCATAAAAAGCCAGTTCCGAGATATTACAGAAACATCCGTCAGCACCCTTATAGCGCATATACCGATACGGTTTATCAGACTTCAACCGGGCCACAGTATATAGCCGATACGGAGCCTCCTTTATCAAAAGTAGAGTATCCTTCCACCCAAAGTCTGCCCGGTCGCTTCCTTCCACTACTCCCCCAATCATCCGGTCATTGAAAAGAACACTCAAAGTAAGATGGCACTTCCTATACAAGACCAATTCCTGCTTTTCAGCTTCCGGAACAATGAACCGTATCTTTCCGGTTTCACGCTCCAGAAGAAAAGGAGAAGATACTGCAGCGTATTCCTTTCCGTTCCAGGCAGCCAGCGTAAAGACCGCCCCGCCTCCCACATCCTCAAAACGAGCCTCCCGCTTTTTAAAGAAAGTATATCCTATAGGTTGCCATTGTAGTCTGTTGGCAAGGCACAAATACACCATATCCCCCTCACGAAACTGTCCGGAAAGCAAAGAATCCGGAAGAGCTACAGTCCAATTCCTGCTACCGGTATAAAGTGCAGTGACATCGCGGAAGAACGGACGTCGGAATGCCGGGTAAACATCGGAATATTTCCCCAGTTTCCGTACCGCCTCCTTATCAATACTATAGGTTGCCCGGTACATTTTTCCCCTCGAAATGCTATATTCTTCCGCTTTGCTCCATACTTCTTCATAAGGAAGATTTGCAATGTATGTCTTTCCTTCCTTATCCAAAACAAAATTCCAGAAATGAGAGGCATTGTTGTCTCCTAATACCATCACCCTATCTACTCCGCACGGAATGCCCAATGCCCGCAACACATATATCATGGCATCCGTAAACTCTCGGCAACTGCCCGTATGCCATTTCAGTACATCCGGTCCCAAATGAGGCCCCACCGGAAAAAGAGCCGTATTCCGGTAGTTCGCTTTCCGCAACGTATCCATCAACAACTGGGCGGCAACCTTAGGATTATCAGCCTCATCTGTCTTCCTGAATTCATCCAAAATCGGGCTATAGCACTCATAAATTTCTTTGCGCCAGAGAGAAAGCGGCTCATCCCCTATTCTATAAGGCAATATATATTCGCAGAAAGTATCAAAATCAACATGCTTTCCCCAAGGTTGCTCCCGCCAGACTTTGAATGCCCATTCTATATGATTGACCAAAAAAGCGGAATCCACCGTCATAATGTCCCTCTTATAAGTCAATTGATTTATAGAAAATTCTCCATCTGCTCTTTTCAAGGAATCAATCAACTCTTGCACATGCCTGGAATAAGGAAATGAAACGTATTCACTGAAATACTTCCTGTAATTCTCCAAGGCCTTTCCCTCGTAAGCACCATGAAAAGGCATATTCTCTATCAGAAAACAAGCAGCACGATATTTGTCACCGTCCTCTTCCTTGTAACGGTCCAGTACCTTTTGCAACTCCGCACGGTTATCACCGGCAAGATTCAAAGCTGTGTCCAACCACTGATTTTCCGAAGAACAAGCCATAAACAGACCTGCTGTAAACCATACCCATACACACCAATGTTTCATATCACTATTCCATTTTTTTCTATTCCAATCTGAAAGACAATCCAATCAATCCTTACAATCCGATACAAATACCTGCTTACCATCTTCCATATGAAATATCAGTTCTTCTTCTCCACGGGTACTGTCATGCAAATAGAGCAAAGCTCCCGATGGTATCCCGTCATATGGCAGAAAAGGTTTTTCTGCCATTTTCTTCCCCAATGAGTTCCAACAGCCCTCTCCCCAATAGAAGAGTTCATAACAATCCCCTATCCTGACAAAGTTATCATCGTTACGGGGCATATACATAAAATTGTCTATAGTAACAACCTTTCCAAAATCCACCGTTACACTTGCACCGGGTTTTGATGAAATGAAATACGACAACGGCTCATTATCATAGACCTGATGGGCAAAAGTACCCACTGTAGCCGGAGCATCTCCCCAACTGTCTATAGGGACAATTTCTTCCTCTCCTTTATAAAAATGCATTTCGGCAACTTCCGCATATCCCTCTGCCGAAGAACAAAAACGGGCATAGCGACCCCTTACCGGTTTCTCAAGAATAACGTGATTATAATTGATACCGGGCGTATCTTTCACAGTACACAACAACTCCGCATTTTTAAAATCCTTATCACAAGCCGCCTCAAAATGCCCGTCTTTTATCCCTCCCATATAGTTCCTGATACGTTCCGAAAGAGGGTATTTCCGATACAATTCAGCAGAATAGCACTTGGAGGTATCTGCAACATAAGGATGTATATCCTTGCCATCAAAATAAAAAGGATTTCCAATAGGGCGATACTGCCCGTTTGCGAATGCCAACAATATATAAACCTGCCTCGAAGCCAAATTCCTGAAAAGCGCTTTTCCACTTTCTACCTTAGTAAAATCTATTCCCCGCCACCCATAAGCACTGAACAACCCCACATAAACATAATTCCCGTCCATCCCTTCTACCGGCAGTTCCAGATTCGAATCAAAATAATTATCCGACACTTTTCTTGCAAACACATCCTTAAAAGCAGCCGGTACGGACTGGTTCCGCATAAAATCACCACCCATGTCCCATTGTCTGCCAAAACACCGGCGGTAAACCACGCTCGGCCGCCGACTGTCAATATAGAAACTTCCCCGTTCCGGCTTCCGGGAAGGGAAAGTAAAAGGAAGGCAGACACCCGTTACATCCCTCACCACATTCCACACATGCCCTTTCCGTGTTTCCGCATTGAAAGTATAGAAATCATAGGCTACCGGGACGCCAATGGCCCGCATCACATAAATCATAAAATCACAAGCATCCTGACACTTGCCGATGCGATTATGCAGCAAGTACTCTCCTCCCAAATGCGGATAGTTAAAGACCCACGTAAACCGGTAAGGATCTTCCTTCTGCAAATACTCCCAAACTACGCTAATCGCCTCCACCACATCGCTACCCGTATAAACCTCGTCCAGCAAAAAGGAATAACGGTCATGGTATATCTGCCGCCAGTTGTCCGGAGTCTCATTTCCGATACGATAGGGAAGCAGCCATTCACAGAAATCTGCAAAAGAAAGGGAAGCATTCCACGGACGCTTTTTCCAACCATCAAAAGCCAAATCAATGTTATTTATCAAGAATTCAGCCCTTATATTCAGTACATCCGGTTTTCTCTGCAATCCGGAAGGGGTATAATAATCCCAATCCGGTACGGCAGTATCCTTCAGCATCACCCCATAAGCATCTGCCGAAGCCAGCACTGTTTTCAAAGAATCCAGTTCTTCACCTTCAAGGGCATAGTGATAAGGCATATTTTCTATCAAGAAACAAGCGGCTTTATATTTTTCAGGCTCATCTTTATAATGTTCCAGTACCTTTTCCAGTTCGCCTTTGTTGGTTGCAGCACACTCCAGTGCGTACTCCAATCTGCCGGAAGCATTGCAAGCCTCCAATATCCCGGCAATCAATAATATCCAGAGCAATTTAAACAGAACTTTCATCTTAGTCTATTCTTTTAAAGATACGTTTCCATCTCATTTTTCCAGTATTCGGGCTGACGGACTTCCATACCAGCCATGCCCTTCCCACTATAAATGGTTCCGGCAGTAATCCCCAGTAGCGGGAATCTTTTGAATTCACCATCTTGTCACCCGAAACAAAATAATAGTTCTCACAGAAGCGGTAATTGTGTATCACACTGTCCCCCAGCAGAACCGAATCTCCATGCAATGTCAGTTTCTTTTTCTGTTCCCACTCTATCACGTTCCGATACAGCAACCGTGTTTCCGGATTCATTCCTACCACGCTGCCTTTGGCCGGTATATAAAGAGGCCCAAACTCGCTGATAGTCCACCCATTACAGCCACCATCGGGAAAGCTCTTAAGAACAAGGCCCCGTTCCTCCGTCATGCCCGAAGATATCAATTTACCTAATTCCTCCTGCGCCTGCACATTTCCTGCGATACCATCAAATCCGGACACACGATAATGTGTATTCCTTATCTCCAACGTATCACCCGGCACGGCGATACAGCGCTTCACGTAATACAACATCACGTCCAGCGCAATGTTGTCCCACCTGCCCGGATAAGGAAAATTGAACACTAGTACATCATTCCGCTGAAAATTTCTCCATCCGGACATACGGTGCATCCTCACCTCCTTTTTCTCCACGGCATCAAGCACATTGAATAGGCGTGCTCCACCCGAACATTTATCCACCAGAATACAATCACCCGCCAGCAACGACGGTTCCATCGAGTCCGACGGTATCTTGAAGGAGGTCACCACAAACACCTGCAATACTATCAGTATCACAACAAGCAGGCACAGACAGAATAATACGTTTGTTATTCCATTCAACCATTTTTTCAATTGCAGCCGCTCCTTCATCCCATCAATCAGTTATTTTGCATCCCCGCTAATCTTCAATACCAACGGAGAAGTTTCTGCATTGCAATATACCGTTATCGTCTTGTCAAAGTGCTCCGGATGTTCAGCTTTATAAACCACTTCCAAATCTATTTCCTTACCCGGTAATGCCGGTTCCTTTGAATAAGCTACGGTAGTACAACCACAAGAAGTAGCAACATCTTGTATAACCAATGGGTTATCTCCGATATTCTTCAAAGTAAAAATTGCCTTTTGTTCTTTCTGCCAATCAAAAACACCTAACAAGATGGAAACTTTGTCCGTGGCAACTTCTGTTTTAATATCCTTACTTTCATTCTCTATTGCTATACTCTCACCTCGAATTATCTTAACATACAACTCTCTTATTTTAGGATTATGAATAGGATTACCGATAGCAAGTACTTTATTATTCCGATTCAATAGAAAAGTTTGAAAAGTCATATCTGAAGGAAAATGATTTAGCTTATTAAAACTATCATTCTCATCCAAACAAATCGGATACTCAAAACTGTCACGTTGAAATATAAAACGTAGTTCAGACTTATCTTTAGGATAAAAGTAAAAAAGGAATGATACTTTATCATGGTTTAGAGAATCCATCTTAAGTATAAAATCTTTCCAATTTTGCAACTGCAATTTACAGCTCGTGCAACCTATAGAATCAATATAAGTTACTATTTTGTAATCACAGTTATCTCCTGAATGCTTTATAGTGTCTTTCCCTTGAATAGTAAACACAGAATTAGGAGGGAATTGTATTTCTTTTCCTTCCCACTCTCTCACTAATTGTATAACATGATTCTTTGTTTTGTTCTGACAAGAGGAGAACAGAATCAGTAATACCATAATATACATTGTAAATACAAACCCTTTTTTCATCTCTATGGAAATTTATTTTTTCAGTTCATACACCATTGAAAGATTTATAATACATAACATATAATATTAAACCCACCCTCTTCATTTTTTACAACAGCAAACATCTTTTTATCTTTTTCATTAACTGCAATATGAAACACATCCATATCAAGTAGAAGTTCTTTTATGGGATTACCATCCCAATCAAAGACAAATACAGTTTTCGATTTTCTTTGAACTTCATATATTTTCCCAGCCGAATATAAAGCATACAGATACTTAGGTGTTGGGCACACTTCAATAAAACCATGAATACTTTCTTTGGTTAGACGTGTACTAAACAATTGCCCACCATCCTCTACTACAGATTCACATATAGGATTCCCTAAACGCATCGTTTTTTTAAGTTTAATTTTATTATCAACTATTTCAAAGAAATCCAAGTTAGACGAAAAATTAACAGAATAGGCAAACTCATTTTTATACGGATGCTTTGCCATACATCCTTGATTGGAAAGATATCTAGTTATAGCATTGAAACTACTATCAGCAGCATTATAAACATCTATACCATAATCTAACACACGATTGTTTGCATCAAATATTAAATGCTGATAACGCGCTTCATACATTCCTCCTACTACAAAAATAGAATCATTAATAGTAATAAGCCTCGATATTAGAGCATTCGATATTTTATGCTTCGTCAGACGTGTAGGAGCACCATCAACCACACCACTCCGCAAAGAATCAAGGCTATATTTCATCACTATTCTACTTTGGTCATTATATGTCACTAGACACTTTTTTTCTAAATAGCCACTACTACCAAACATTATTTCCAAAGGACCCTGCCCTATATTTCCAAAACGACCAATCTGTCTACCCGACTGTTGATCGAACAATGTAAAACATTGATTGGAACGTGTATCAAAAACAACCAGATTTTCCTCGTCACATGCAATACCTTCTACACGACCTAAGGAATCTTCACTGATTAGGCATTCTTTTCTTTGATTCAAGGAAAACGTTTCAGGAAATAATTCCCCAATTGTTTGAGGTGGTTTATTATTGCAAGCACTTAAAAACACGATGTACAATACTCCCCAAAAGAATCTATTCATTTTATTCATATAGTTTATTTTTAATATATTAGTGTCTGAATTTTCAACCCCATGCCATCATTTAACTAAAGTATAATTATTCTTCAAGATTTTGTATATATCCCCAACTAAGTTAGAGCCCCCCAAAAAGGCTCAAAGCACACTTATTGTATTGTAGCATCATGAATGACATGGGATTAGATTCCAGACAAATCCTCTACTATAGTTCTAATTTCAAAAGAATATATACTATAAAATCAGTATCTAACTAGTAGATTTAGAAGAGAAATTATAGGAAAATATATTTCTCTAATCGAACTTGTTTTTATTCTATTAACAAGGTAAAGGAAGTCTCAGTCCATGCACAATACCACCACCTACAATGCGATAACACTCGTAACTATATGGACTGCAGCAATAATACCCTCCACTTTCACCACCAGCCAATGCTTCCACATTAGCCAATGTTAAATCAGACAATGTCTCCGATTTCTGATTTGTATAAACACCATATCCTGCAATCGCTACAAATGCTGCAACAAAAGCTATCTTAATCATTTTCTTCATACTATTCTTCAATTTTATTAGTATAAGATTATTCTTTTTTATCATTTACCACAAGCATAATGCTTGCGTACCAGAATCAAGATATAAAAATCTTGGAGAACTCTTTTCTTGCCATACCTATCGAAATGGCAGAAAACACACTCTGTTTTCAATTCAAATTACTATCTTTGCCTCGACCTCCTTTCTTGGTGGGTTATGGAACGGACGGTACGAGATGCACCAACCAAACGTGAACCGTCCGTTCCTCTCCATCCATATTATAGTTTACTTTATTTCATACTATACTCTATTATCGGATCATCTTTATTCACATCCGTTGCCAAGATTATTCCTTTTTGTTCATCTACCGATATGCCATAAACATAATGATCTAACACATACCTGCAGAGAGGTTCGCCGGTCAGACTAAAAACATAGATATACCGTCCTCCATCCGGCAAATAGACACCTTGCTGTACATTTTGCGCAATTTCCTTAAAAGAGCGCCCATGAAAAACCGCATAGATAGCACTGTCTGCCACTTGGACATCGCTAAATCCCATGATACCCGTAGGAATACCATAACCCTGAGAAATCTTAAACTCCGGTTCACCGTGCGGACCAATGCGTACCACATGCGTACTATCTTTCAAATTAAAGACTTCAAGTACTTCGCCCAACTGGGTAACTGCTGCCAGCACTCCATTTCGGGGATTATAGTCGATGAAGCTACGCCATGCCTGAGCCAATGCAGGACGGGCATTCTGTAAAGCCTCCGCATTGGCTGACGGTATTTGACCGGTTCTGCGCAATAATTTCCCTTGATAGTTTACCCAGCAAAAGCGGCTACTGCCAGATCCGTCCGGAACAATGAAGGTAAAGTCGTCAACCATCACAAAGTCTAAAACGCGAAGCATGTCAGCATCCATATTTATCACTTTCTGAGGAACGATTGAGCAACCCGACGAAGTAAAATCATACTTGGTTAATACGGACTTACCAGCATCAAGTCCCCACAGAGATTGACCATGCCATCGGATATTTTCAGCAGAAAGCATCTCTTCGGGAGCCTCGCCCCGCTTGCCGAACGAAGCAAAATAGCGGAAACCCGGATAGTGGAAAACATGGCAAAAGTAGTCTGTGCCATGCAAATCCATTACCACAGCCTTATCACCCTGCACCCGAACGCGGAACGGATAACGGAACAAAGCGGTGTCCAATGGCTGCACCCTCGCTTTCAGCTCGATTGTTTGCGGAAAATCCATGTAGGCAACAGAAGTTGCTACTTTTTTCTGCGTACAAGAGGAAAAGGACAGTGCGGATAGGCTAATGAGGCAGGCTATAATAAATTTGCACATGAGCTACTCCTTGATTTGTTAAAGGACAAACTATTGAACCACTCCCAAAACATTTGCTATCATCCCCACTCTCACCAGCAGCCAATGCCTCTATATTTTCCAATAGCAAATCATCCAGCTTTTCCGAATGACTAATTTGAACATAGCTTAAAACCGAAATGGCACTAATTGCCAAAGCTCCTAATAACTTCACCTTGCTTTTCATAGTGTTTTTGTTTTTTGTTACACAAGCAAAGATAAAAGGATTATTTTGGCTTTTGCCAGTCTTTATTTGGAAAACGCCCAAAGTTGGGGCGTGAAAAAAAGTTCACACCCGACACACCAATATGGGTTAACATTTCATCTACTTGGAGATAACAATTTGATACCCCTTCCTTTCCGGCAGAAGAAGAATCTGAACGGAATCGTCCGCCTCAAAGAGTTTACCCAATAAGCTTATTGCTTTTCTGCGGCGGCTGCCTAAATTCAAATCACTCAATGGCCAACCGCAAATTTCCGCTATTTCATCGTTCGTCAGGAAAAGTTCGGACGACTTGGCAAAACCAAGTAATAACTTCGCGGCTTGTGGCGTACAAGATACTTTTTCACCTTCATAAGTCAGTGTATGGTTGACGGAATCAAATATATACTTCCCGAACCGATAAGTGCTCTTTGTCAACGTATCAGCCGTTTTTCTCTTTCTATACTGTTGACCCCCTACATAAATCGCCAGTCCCAATAGCAGAATGCACAAAATGCAGGATAGTATCTGCAGCACATGGTCTGCCCAATCCACACAGTGCCAAAAATCAGGCAGCATATAAGCTGTCAACCTCATTGTGTACATATCGTCCAAATAGTAAGTGCCTAAATCATTCTGTGAAGCAATTATAGTTTCATCTCCAGTAGATGATTCTTGCACAATGCCCTTTCCCATCGGATTAACCTTCAGAAAAAGAGCACACATGGCTCCGCCATACCTATCATTCATCTCAGCTTTCCACTCAAGACAAATCTCTTCCAATGGAAATTTTCCATAATAATTCAACATATCGGCTTTAAACCCTACGACATCCAACGGGAATAGTCCTTGTGCCTCTTTCAATGAATCTATTATCACTTCAAATTCACCATCTTCTGATATCGCTTTCCTTTTGGTATGCTTCTTACCACCATCAGACCCAGATGCATAGAACATCCCCAGCCCATCAAATTCCCGATTCACGACCCGTTCCGCAACCTTCCGCAGAGTTTCTACAGCAACCTCCTTAGCCACGTCTTGTCCCTGGTTGGCATTATCATATAATGCTACTATCACAGACACTGCCACCACTACAATGGCACATATCCATATCATAAGAATCTTCTTATAGCGTTTCATCTACTCCTTCCTTTCTGTTGCTTATTCATTTCTACCCATGCACTCGAAGAGGCATCCGCTTAATAGCGCCAAAGTTAAACAATAATATAAAAGAAAAAAGAAAAAATGAATACAAAAGTTACTTTTATTCACCTATACTCACGATGAAAAAATATTCCTATTAAAAATCCGTTCGGTTATCGATACTGGTAATCAGTATATCCTACACGCCATGAGCCGTCAATTAATTATCTTATAATTCATATTTCACCAAGACAAAATCCGGATTCACCCCTATGGCATACAACGTATTACTCTGTTCTTCAGAAGCTATACGCATTACGGGAATACCCAAATCAACAATCTTCACTAAATTTCCATCATAATCATACAAGAAAACAGTATGAGGGCATTTGCTTGCATCCCTTCCCACTGTAGATTCATCCGTATCATCTTTTCTACGGTCTCGTTGCAATGTAATAATAAAATCCTTACTCATACAGAGTCCCCGGACACCTTTTACCCTGCGGTCAAAAATCACCTCATTGTTCCGAATCTCGTATTCGTCACCATCTGTTCGCCATTCCCACACTAATGAAAATTTATCCTCATCCTGCTGATACAATGCTAAATAAGGGAAATCATAACAAGAATAGACAAATACTCCACGAGATGCATTATATCCTCTCTCCCCCCCCCTAAATATTGTTTCACCTGCGGAATGGGATAATTGCCAACCGAAGAAGCCTGACCATGCAATAGGGTTTCAAAACAATGTTCCGCACCAGCATCCGCAATTCCAATATACACATTCTTTGCATATTCAGCCATGGCAGGACGCGATAACCGTTCGTCTGACAAGCACTTATTTTAGGCTTTGTCAGATGAGAGATTCCATCATTCATTCAAGGATTTTTTCAATGAAATGGGACTTTTTAGTTGATAACAAAATTTTTTATTTTCTATCCCCCAATCAGAGACTTCGGACAGGGCTTTTCGTAATCTTGTTATTACAGTATGTACATTACCCGGTGTTACTGAACCGTCCGGCCACAATAGTTCCATAATTCCATTGACTGACAACCTATAATCTTCCGCATCCAAGAAGGCTTGCAGCAGTCTTGCAAGGGTTGCCGTCAACTTCACCCTATTGTCTACTCTATACAGCACACCGGAATCGGCATTAAAAAACAAATCATCTTCCAACCGATAAACATGCGCCTCACTCCTATCTACTGCAATCATCGGTATTTCTTTCTCCACAAATATCGGAACTGTTTTTTCTACCGTCACCTCTTTGACAAAAAAACGGCGATAGACTTTAGCAATGTATTCTTGCAGAAAAAACAGCAGAAAGCAACAAAGAACAAGAGCGCACAAAAGAATCTTATCCTTAGCAGTAAAAATGTTCAACCAAGAATAATACAAATATCCCGTCACACCAATTTCGCACCTATAGCCCAAATAACAAGACATAAGACTATCCGGTTTTAACATATAAAGTGAATCGTCCGAAAAAGTATAAGTTTCACGTTCATCCCAATCAGCTTGCAAAGGGAACATATGCAGTATATAAGAGTGCATCCCTCTCAAATTAGAAGATTGCTCCACATTATGAAAGTACTTTTCATAAGGAACAAAAAAGTCCTTTTTACCATATTCACTTTCCATTTCTACCTTTATCGGCTCCTTCTTAATGTCAATGGAATCATCCGGTAACCTAATATTCCCTGACGAACTGAAATACACGTCAACTTCATTCCTTTTCTGCAACTCCTTCCCTAAAGCTACACGAAAAGCACTGCGTGCCTGCGTTTCCCAGTACTCCATCCGGTTTTGATATACAAACCAACCAGTAATTACTGCTGCAATAATCCCTATAGCAACGTATATCAATAGCATTTGCCGTCTCCCTCTTTTCTCGTCCACGTTGTGTGTGTTCAAATATTAATCCGCCTCAAAGTTAGATATTTTTTTAACAAGAGACACCCATCTTAATCATCTTCTTACCGTTTGCTTAATAAAGGACGGCGTGATACCATTGCGCAGCAGGTAAAATGCTTAAGAAAAACCAAGAACTGATAAGAAACAGTATTTGGATAGAGCGAGCCAACCATAAACATAACTTAATCTATTTCAAAGTATACTGTACCAGTTCCACTTCACCTTTATCAGCCAAAGCATACAAGACATCATCATTATCAGAAACACAAAAATTTGTCAGTGGATAATCAGTTTCAAACTTATTTATCGGTTTTCCATTCCAAGATAACTGATAAATGACATTAGCTTTAAATGCATCCATACCAGCATCTCTAAAATTCTTTCCGGAATACAGCAGATAGATGTAATTATCCGTTGCATATGCCATGGTAAAAGACATTTTATTATCTGCACTCATTGGAGCCGATCGATATTCACCTGTTTCTTCTGTAACATAATTGGGATATCCACCTATCAATTCATAAGTTTTCTCAATTCCATCTTTATTTACAGAAAACAGCATAAAGATAGGAGCACTACACACAGCATACAAGAATTTGTCCAATGACCGATTAGAGCACAAAGTCCCTTGATAAGCCATCCCTCGCAAACGATTTGAAATAGCTTTCTCGCGACTATCTTTATAAGGATATTCAAAAAAGAACTTACTTCCAATAGAATTATCCGTAAGACTCAACATGTTACTTTCATAGAATCCTAATCCAAGATATGCGTCATATTTTGTCGGGGATAGCTTAATACTCGATAAAGTATCTTTAAAAACAACTGGAAAATTCATTTCTCCACGCTTAACCTTATCTAAGTTTATCTCACGCAATTCATGTTTATATGCATCATAAACACCAAGAATAGAATCGGACTTCATATTACAGAAAGCAAAAACTTGCAAGAATTCATTATTTCCTTCACCTTTTTGCCCAAAACGATAAACCCTATCGTTTTCTTTCAAATCAACCAAAAGAAAAAGAGAATCTCCAATATCATCATAAATAAGCAAAGATGAATCTACATATTGGATTAAAAAAGGACGTCCCAAAATTAATTCTCTATCCAAACAAGCCTCTGAAATAAGCTTCTTTGTATTTATAAAAGTACGATCCCAATCTTCTACACTACTATCTGGTTTTTGCACACATGATGCAAAAACACTCAACATGCAGAACAAATATAAAAAGCTGTTTAACCTAATTAATTTCATGTTTCCCTAATTTATTAATAAAGTTTCTTCTTCTAATCCGCTTTAGCTATTTTCCACCCGCCAATCGTCCACGTGGCACTGTCAAAATTCACACCGATCTTGACCACACGCCTGCCGTCCGCCCGGTAAGGGATGGCATACTGCTTGCTGTCAATCTGAGCCAACGCCTCTTCCGGGGTACCGTCGTATTTGAATTCGAAGACATAAACGGCATCCTGCAACTGCACCACCACATCCGCACGGCCTACGGAACTCTTCACTTCCGACTCCACATATTGCCCCATCAACCGGAACAACAAATAGAAAATGGTCTGATAATGCTTCTCGGTCTTGTTCTCCAAATCATTGGGAATGGAGGCAAAGAAGGAACGGGTACGCTCCAGGCAGCTCTCCACATCACCCTTCATCAAGTCGCGAAGGAAAGAGACGACGTAGAAGGTGTTGTTCTGGGCAGGCAAGTGCACGTAAGAGGGAAGCAGGGATTCAATGAACCCTTTACGGACCTCACCGTTGGGATAGGCCAAACGATAGATTTGGAAATTACGGTCATAGCCCTTAATGGTCAGATAACCGCTCTGGTAGAGCACCGGGATGGGACTCGTTATCTGTTCCGTAGGCGCATCAAACTGCTCATCGGTAGCCTCAACACCTTCCAGCGCACGCACATCGAAGTCTGCATGGCGCAGAATATCTATCAGGAAAGTAGGCGTGCCCGTGGAGAACCAATAGTTCTTGTATTCTTTGGAATTGAAAGCATTGAACAGGCTGAACGGGTTGTAAATATCCGCACAAGCCTTACTGAAATGATAACCGTCATATTGCCGCTTCAAATGCAAGCATGCCTCCTCGTAAGTCTCATCATTAGCCTCGGCCATCCGCTCAATATCGGGTTTCAACTGCGTCAGCAGTTCCTCCTCGGTGATGCCGCAGAGGGCACTGAAGTCATCGCGCATACTGATATTTTGCAAATTGTTCAGTTCGCTGAAGATGCTCAGCTGGCTGAACTTGCTGATACCCGTGATAAAAAGAAAACGGAGATATTGCCCCAGCCCCTTGAGAGGACTGAAGAACTTGCGCATCTCGTTGCGAAGCTGTTGTTGCAAAAGGGCATCGGAATTACTGTCAAGCAGAGGAGCATCGTACTCGTCAATCAGCACTACAACCGGCTTTCCGGTCTTGGCGTAGGCACGCAGGATGATGCCTTGCAGACGCTCTGCCGCCCCCTCTTCCTCTTCCTTTTTTCCGTAAATTTCTTCCCAACGAGATAAAAACAAATTCAATTGCCCCGTCAAGTCACGCAGCTCAGTATATTTCGTCAAGCTGAAATCAACGTGCAGCACCGGGCAAACCTCCCATTCCTGCTCCAGACGTTCCATAGCCAGCCCTTCGAAAAGTTCCTTTTTCCCCTGGAAATAGGCCTCCAGCGTAGACACGAGCAAGCTTTTGCCAAACCGACGGGGGCGGCTGAAGAAATAAATTTGGTCTGTATTCACCAATTTGTACACCAGCTCCGTCTTATCCACATACACACAATTCCGCGTACGCAGTTGCTCAAAATTCTGTATCCCTATCGGATAGCGTCTGCCACTCAATTCCATAGCTGCTACTGTTTAAATTACAAGTATGACAAAGATAGCACATATTCCGCAAAAAAGAAAGCACGCCCATGGCTTTTTCATCACAAGCCCTCACTGCAAACCTACTGCACATCTTTTGCAGTAACACTGCAAAGGCGTTGCAGTAGCACTGCAAAACAGTTGCAGTGGCACTGCATCTATGTTGCAGCGGCACTGCAAAAACGATGCACTGGTTTTGCAGTGAGTATTTGGTATCTTTAACATTGGCACCCAAAGCCTTACAGCGGAGCAGAGCCCGTTTTCATCACATAACGCCCTGTCCTGAAAACAGTCAACCAAAATCAGGAGAACAAAAAGGGTGAGGGCAAAATTTGCCCTCACCCTTTTAAATTGCTCTCACTCACCCCTGAAACACCGATGAACAAGCAGATGCAGACAAGCGGTGAGGGTGGTGAGGGTGGAATTGCAAAACTTTTATTAGTTTGCTTATTTCAGCAAGCTTTCCGCATCCAGGTGCTCTGCCTCAATATCCTTGAAGTAGCGGTAAGTACCCACCTTCAATTCTTCGGTGGCCGCATCGTCACAAACGATGATACCCTTTTCGTGCATCTGCAAGGCGCTGATAGTCCACATCTGCATCACGGGACCCTCGACTGCATGATAGAGGGCACGTGCCTTGTTGTGTCCGTTTACGATAATCATTACCTCGCGGGCGCTAAGCACAGTACCGACACCGACGGTCAGGGCAGTCTTGGGCACCTTGTTCACGTCGTTGTCAAAGAAACGGGAGTTGGCAATGATGGTATCGGTAGTCAATGTCTTCTGGCGGGTGCGTGACGAAAGGGAAGAACCCGGCTCGTTGAAAGCGATATGTCCGTCGGGGCCGATACCGCCCATGAAGAGGTCGATGCCACCGTAGGACTTGATTTTCTCTTCATAGCGTGCACACTCGGCATCCAGGTCGGCAGCGTTGCCGTTCAGGATATTGGTGTTCTCCGGCTTGATGTCTATATGGCTGAAGAAGTTGTTCCACATAAAGGAATAGTAGCTTTCGGGATGTTCCTTGGGCAAACCTACATACTCGTCCATATTGAAAGTCACTACGTTCTGAAAAGACACGATGCCTTTCTTGTTCAGGTCGATAAGTTCCTTGTACATGCCCAACGGAGAAGAACCGGTGGGGCATCCCAATACAAAAGGTTTTTCAGGTGTCGGATTAGCGGCCTTGATCTTGGCAGCCACATAATGTGCAGCCCACTTTGACACGGATTGATAATCCGGTTGAATGATTAGTCTCATTGTGATTGTTTTATTAGGTTAATAAATTAGGGGTAATTTTCAACTTCAATTCTTAATTTTTTAATTCTTAATTTTCAACTACTTCCTATCCTTCTTCAAACGCTCTGCCATGGCACGTGCCAGGTTTTCGCATTGTTCGTAAGTAATGTCCTTCATGGCCTGCTTCATCTCTACCGGGTCGCCCACAATCTCGAACTTGCTCTTTTCGGCAAACTCGCCCATGCGCTTCACGGCGGCACCCGCCCAGCAGAAGGAGCCGAAGTATCCCAGATAGCGTCCCTTCACTTCGCGTACCAGAATCTTGGAGAGCAAGGATTCTATCTCAGGATAAATCTGGTTGCTGTAGGTGGGGCTGCCGATGATAAGTCCGCGATACTTGAATATGTCGGCAATGATATAAGAAGGATTGCTCTTGCTCACATTGTGCATCACGATGTTCCTGATGCCCTGTGCAGAAAGTTCCGCCGCAATGGCTTCCGCCATCTGCTCCGTGTTGCCGTACATGGAACCGTAAGCAATGACCACACCTTCGTCAGCGGCGTAGCGGCTCAACTTGTCGTAGATGCCGATAACCTTGGCTATGTTTTCCGTCCACACCGGCCCGTGCGTGGAGCAGATGGTGGAAATGGGCAGACCGCCCAGCTTGGCAAGTGCCTTCTGCACCGGAGAGCCGTACTTGCCCACGATGTTGGAATAGTAACGCACCATCTCGTCCCAGTATCTGTCCAGATTGATGCGCGTATCCAGGAACCCGCCGTCCAACGTACCGAAACAGCCGAAGCCGTCACCGGCGAAAAGGACTCCTTCCGTTTCGTCAAAAGTCATCATCGTCTCGGGCCAGTGCACCATCGGGGTCATATAGAAACGGAGCTTATGATGCCCCAAAGCCAGAAAATCCTCGTCCTTCACCATGTACTGTTCGCCCGTCACGCCATAAAAGCCCTCTATCATGCCGAAGGTCTGCTTGTTGCCCACGATGATGATGTCGGGATAATGCTGCTTTATCAGGCGGATAGAGCCCGAATGGTCCGGCTCCATATGGTTGATGATGAGATACTGGATGGGGCGCTCGCCGATAATGCTCTTTATCTTGCGCAGATACACCTCGAAGTAGCAGATGTCTACCGTATCGACCAAAGCGACCGTCTCATCATCTATCAGGTAAGAGTTGTAGGAAACCCCGTACGGCAACGGCCACATGCCTTCAAACAAATGCTTATTGCGGTCATTCACTCCCACGTAGTGGATTTTTCCTTTTATCACTGTTTTTGGGTTCATAACTGTATCTTTATTTAGATTGATTCCACATTTAAAGTTGCGGCAAAAATAATTCTTTTTTCTCACATTTCATACTTCTTTCCCTGATATGCACCGAGTTCTTTCATTCTTTTTTGAACCCGATGATTAAATTCATAATTTTTCAGTCCCCAGTCGGGTGCAATGAGCAGTTCCTTAGGAGACTGGGAGACAAAACGCTCCAGCACCAAATCCGGCCGCAGATGCTCGATATAGTCTATCACGAGGCCGATATATTCCTCCACACCGAACAGATGGAAATCTTCGGGATGCTGCCGGTACTCCAGAGCCATACGGGTGCCCCTTATCAGTTGCAGCTGATGCATCTTCAAGGTAGTGAGCGGCAGGCGGGACAATACACCGGCTTGTGCCACGATGCTTTCGTGCGTCTCGCCCGGCAGTCCGAGTATGACATGCCCACCGGTCAGGATTCCGCGTGAAGCGGTTCTTTCCACCGCATCGGCGGCGGCATGAAAAGTATGCCCGCGGTTGATGCGGCAAAGTGTCTTGTCGTCGGTACTCTCTATGCCGTACTCCACTAAGAGGAATGTATGCCGGTTCATCTCCTCCAGATAGTCCAGCAGGCTGTCGGGCATACAGTCAGGACGGGTGCCGATGACCAGGCCCACCACCCCGTCTGCCGACAAGGCTTCCTCGTATTTCCGCTTCAGGTCTTCCAGTTCGCCATACGTATTGGTATAGGCCTGGAAATAGGCGAGATACTTCATCTCCGGATATTTGTGTGCAAAGAACTGCTTGCCCTCCTCCAGCTGGCGAGTAATGGATTTCTCCGTACGGCAATAATCGGGGTTGAAGGTCTGGTTGTTACAATAGGTGCAACCGCCGACTCCTTTGTTTCCATCCCGGTTGGGGCACGTAAAACCGGCATTCAGCGATATTTTCTGTACCTTATAGGAAAAATATCGCTTCAGAAAAAGAGGGAACTCATTATAGAGCGTAGATTTGGTTTCCATACATATTCCTTATGTAAGTGGCAAATATAGGATTTTTCCGTGGGATGAACCTGCAAAAACAAGAATACTTTCCACCCGATTTGTTAACGAACACAAAACAAAGAAATTCCACCTGCACTAAAAAATGTTTCATCCACTGATATATAACTAATTAATTGAGAAAGAGTACATCCAAGCGCAATTACATTAAACACAATTTAGTGATTAGACACTCTTTTTACACACAATTTCCTCAGTTTATACACCTCAAGAATGAAATAAATTCATAGCTTTGCATACAACCTTAATGAATCAACCTATAAATACTATAACACCATGGCAACAATCGCATTGGACATAGGCGGCACCAAAATAGCCAGCGCCATTTTCTTTCCGGACGGAAGCATGATGTTTAACCGCAAACGGCTCCTGAAAGGAAGAACCGGTCACGAAGTGGGCAAGCTCGCCGCGGATATCCTCGCCAAACTTCTTACCGTAGCACGCAGAAGCCGTATACACGTCGACGGGATAGGTGTCTGCATCCCCGGTATCGTTTACTCCCAAACCAACCGGGTATGGGCCCCCAACATACCGGGCTGGGACAACTACCCCCTCTATGAGGAGCTGCGCAGTGTAACGCCTCCGGGCATCGAAATATACATCGACAGCGACCGTACCTGCTATATGTATGGAGAGATGTGGCAAGGTGCCGCCAAAGAATGTCACAGTGCCATATTCATTGCCGTGGGAACCGGTATCGGTGCCGGCATCATCATCGACGGGCACGTGTTGCACGGAGCCAACGACATTATCGGCGCCACCGGCTGGATGGCCCTGCAACCTCCCTACCGGGAAGAGTATGACGCATGCGGATGTTTCGAATATTACGCTTCCGGCAATGGTATCGGGGCACGGGTACGCGATGCCGTACGCGCCAACAAGGCATACAAAGGAAAACTGCGCCAGAAACCCATCTGCCGCATATCGGCCTATGATGTGTTCAGTGCCTATAATGAAAAAGACCCTATCGCAATCTCCGTATTGCACAAAGCCGTCGAGATGTGGGGCATGGCTTCCGCAAATCTGGTCAGCCTGCTCAACCCGCAGAAGATAATTTGGGGCGGAGGCGTATTCGGCCCTGCCGGTATCTTTATAGATGACATTTACAAGGAAGCCTGCAAATGGGCGCAACCGCTCAGCATCAAGCAGGTGGAATTTGTACCTTCTCAGTTGTCCGGTAATGCCGGACTGATAGGAGCAGCGTTTCTTGCCATCAAAAATCACTTGTATGAGTAACAGTTATCACAAGAATCTCGTATTCACGGCAGCGTGCATCGGGATGTGTTTCTTCGGAGTCTCCATGATTACATTGGGAGCTGTGTTGCCATCCCTCATAGCCAAGCTGAATCTGAGCGGGTTGCAGACAACCTCACTGGTCACTTTCCTGCCTCTGGGCATGCTGGCCGGTTCCCTGATTTTCGGTCCCATCGTAGACCGGTTCGGACATAAAGCCCTGCTGGTGCCCAGCTGCATCATCGTACTGCTGGGGATGGAAGGACTTGCCTTCTTTGAAAGCGTACCACTGCTGCAAGCTTCCATCGTCGGCATCGGCCTGGGCGGAGGCATCCTCAACGGAGAAACCAATGCATTGGTATCCGACATCTCAGGAGAATCCGAAAAAGGCTCACGCCTCAGTTTTCTGGGCATGTTCTACGGACTGGGCGCATTGGGCATACCGATGTTGCTGGGCTCCCTTTCCAGACATTATTCATTCGAAACCATCTTGCTGGGAATTGGCGTAGTGATGCTTGCGGGCATTATATTCTGTATCCCCGTACGCTTCCCCGCCCCTAAGCAGGCACAAGGTTTCCCGGTAAAAGAGGGATTGGGACTGCTGAAAGAAAGCAGCTTACTGCTACTCAGCTTCATTCTTTTTTTCCAAAGCGGCATCGAGGGTGTCTGCAACAACTGGTCCACGAGTTACTTTGGGCAGATGACGGATATTCCGGCCAATCAGGCATTGATTGCACTGACCTGCATGGTAGCGGGACTGACCGTAGCACGTATGATGCAAGTTGCGATATTCAAGAAGATAAAACCGGAAACCGTGCTGCCCTACAGCCTTACGCTCACTGCCATAGGATTCTGTTTCCTTATGTTCTCGCCGGGTTTTGCACGCGCGGCAGTCGGCATGGTGCTGGTAGGTATGGGGCTGTCGGCCACGTATCCCGTGATACTCAGCATTCTCGGAAGCCGGTACCCGTCCTTATCGGGAACAGCATTCAGCGTGGCGCTTGCCATAGCCCTCATTGGCCAGACTGCAATGAACGGCCTAATGGGAATGGTTTCCCAATACACCAATGGCATCGGGCTTTATCCTTATCTGATGATTGCCTCACTTGCCGTCATGCTCCTTTTGTATAAACGCTCACTCAAATAAATTTATTAACTTCTTAAAAAACAAAAAAGTTATGTTAGCACTCGAATGGTTAAAGAATGCCCATGGCATTATGGAAAAACTGGAGGCTACCCAGTTGGAAAACATCAAAAAAGCAGCCACTGTTATGGCAGATTCCATCGAAGCCGGTCGTTGGGTCCACACGTTTGGTTGCGGCCACGCAACAATTCCCGTAGAAGAAATGTATCCGCGTATCGGCAGCTTTGTAGGATTCCACCCGCTTTGCGAATTGCCTCTGACATTCTTCACGCAGATTATCGGCCAGATGGGTATTCATCAGTTCCTCTTCCTGGAACGGGCAGAAGGCTACGGCCAGGAAATCATGAAGAACTATGATTTTGATTCCAAAGACTGCATGTGGATTTTCTCACATACCGGTATCAATGCCGTCAATATAGACATGGCATTGGAAGCCAAGAAGCGCGGCATGAAAGTTATCGTATACGGTTCAGCCAGCGAAACGGGCGACAAGGCCAGCCGCCACTCCAGCGGAAAGAACCTCTTCCAGTTGGCAGATATCGTAGTGGATTCCTGCGTTCCCCTGGTAGACGCCTCCGTACCTTTGAAGAACCACTTCGACAAGGTAGGTCCGTTGTCTACATTGAGTTTCGTCACCATGGTATGGATGACCATCACTACCGTTGCCGAAATCCTTGCCGACCGTGGCGTACACTTGTACATCCATCCGTCGCACAACGTTCCGGGTGACACAACCGCCCACGAACGACTGGATGCAGCCATTGCAGAATATCAAAGAAAAGTCAAGTGCTTGTAACGAAAGATATTCCAATCATCATCTCATCCAATCATCATCTATGAGTGACGGAGGCCCGTCCCTGCTTCGCCCCCAAGGAGCAGGACGGGCTTTTTCTGTTCAAAAAGAATAAAATCGGCCCACTGCTTCGATAAATCTTCCCTTTGTTGTATATTTGTTCCCCAGAAAAAATAGGGAAACAGATAAGCATAAAAGATAGATATGAAACAGATAAGCATCGCACTTCTCCTCTGCCTCTGTACGCTGGCAGGTTTCGCCCAAAATGGCAAGGCGCTCGATTTGAAAGAAATCGTATCGGGCAAGTTCACTCCGAAGAACATTTCCGGCGTTATCCCCATCCCGGGAGACGGGGAACATTATTCGCAGATGAATGCGGACAGGACACAAATCATCAAGTACTCCTTCAAAACGGGAAAACCCGTGGAAGTGCTGTTTGATGCCGCTACCGCACGCGAATGCACGTTCAAGACATTCGACAGCTACAGCTTTGCTCCGGACGGCAGCAAGCTGCTCATTGCCACCGAAACAACTCCCATCTACCGTCATTCCTATACGGCTGTGCATTACATCTACAGCCTGAAGCGCAACCTGGACGGTAAAATCAACAATATTGTGGAAAAGCTTTCGGACGGCGGCCCGCAACAGGTGCCCGTATTTTCACCGGACGGCAATCAAGTGGCTTTTGTACGCGACAACAACATCTTCCTTGTAAAACTGCTCTATGGCAACAGCGAAAGCCAGGTGACGGAAGACGGAAAACAGAACGAGGTGCTGAACGGCATCCCCGACTGGGTTTACGAAGAGGAGTTCTCCTTCAACCGTGCGCTGGAATTCAGTGCCGACAGCCAGATGCTGGCTTTCATCCGCTTCGACGAGAAAGATGTTCCCTCCTACTCTTTCCCTCTTTTTGCCGGACAAGCCCCCCACTTCACCCCTTTCGAGAAGTATCCGGGAGAGTATACTTACAAATATCCTAAAACGGGAGAAGTAAATTCCAAAGTGTCCGTACACACCTTCGACATCAAGTCGAAAGTGACCCGCAAGATAAACGTGCCGGTAGATGCAGACGGCTATATTCCCCGCATCCGCTTTACCCAAGACCCCAACAAGCTTGCCGTCATGACACTGAACCGCCATCAGAACCGGTTCGACCTATACTTTGCCGACCCTCGCAGCACGGTAGCCAAACTGGCTCTGCGTGATGAAAGCGATACCTATATCCGCGAGAATGTATTCGACAACATCGTCTTCTATCCGGAAAATTTCAGTTTTGTCAGCGAAAAGAGCGGATACAACCATCTGTACTGGTATAGCATAGGCGGCAATCTGCTGAAACAAGTGACAGCCGGACAATATGAAGTGCAGGAGTTCCTGGGTTATGACCCCGAAGAAGGAAGCTTCTACTTCAGCAGCAACGAGGAAAGCCCCATGCGCAGTGCCATCTACAAGATTGACCGGAAAGGTAAAAAGACCAGACTATCGTCACAAGCCGGAACAAACAGTGCGCAGTTCAGTGCGAACATGAAGTACTATATGAACCGTTATTCCAATCTGGACACTCCGACCGTCATTACGCTGAACGACAATACCGGCAAGACTCTTGCCACCCTGATGGACAATGCGGCATTGAAGCAGGAAATCAGCGGCTATGACATGCCACGGAAGGAATTCTTCACTTTCCAGACTTCCGACGGAACCACATTGAATGGCTGGATGATGAAACCAGCCGACTTCTCTGCCGGCAAGAAATACCCGGTACTGATGTACCAGTACAGCGGCCCCGGTTCACAGCAAGTGCTCGACAAGTTCAGTGTAAGCTGGGAAACCTACATGGCATCACAAGGCTATATCGTGGTTTGCGTAGACGGGCGTGGTACCGGAGGACGTGGTGCCGAATTCGCCAAATGCACCTATCTGAACCTGGGTATCAAGGAAGCCAAAGACCAGGTGGAAACCGCCCTCTACATGGGCAACCAGCCTTATGTGGACAAAAACCGCATCGGAATCTGGGGATGGAGTTACGGTGGATACATGACCATTATGAGTATGAGTGAAGGAACACCGGTATTCAAGGCCGGAGTAGCCGTAGCTGCCGTTACCGACTGGAACTACTACGACACCGTTTATGGCGAACGCTTTATGCGCACACCGAAAGAAAACGCCGAAGGCTATAAGGCCAGTTCCACCTTTACCCGTGCCGACAAGCTTCACGGCAACCTGCTGCTGGTACACGGCATGGCAGACGACAATGTACACTTCCAGAACTGTGCCGAATATGCCGAACAACTGGTACAACTCGGCAAACAGTTCGATATGCAGGTTTACACCAACCGCAACCACAGTATCTACGGAGGAAATACCCGGTTACACCTATACACGCGGTTGACCAACTTCTTCAACAAAGAATTGAAATAATGCCCGAAAGAGTACGTAAGCCTGAGTGGCTCAAAATAAGCATCGGTGCCAACGAGCGCTATACCGAGACCAAACGCATTGTCGAATCGCATTGCCTACATACCATCTGTAGCAGCGGCCGTTGCCCCAATATGGGGGAATGTTGGGGGAAAGGCACCGCAACCTTCATGATTGGGGGAAATATCTGCACCCGGTGCTGTAAGTTCTGCAACACGGCAAGCGGGAAGCCCTTACCACTGGATGCCGATGAGCCTACACATGTGGCAGAGTCCATTGCCTTGATGAAACTCTCCCATGCAGTCGTCACCTCCGTAGACCGTGACGACCTGCCCGACTTAGGCGCGTCGCACTGGGTACGTACCATCCGGGAAATCAAGCGGCTCAACCCTGACACCACCGTCGAAGTGCTGATTCCCGACTTCCAGGGAAGAAAGGAACTCGTGGCACAAGTCATCGATGCACAACCGGAAATCATTTCGCACAACATGGAGACTGTCCGTCGCATCAGCCCCCTCGTACGCAGTGCCGCCAAGTATGAAACAAGCCTGGAAGTGTTGCGGCAGATTGCAGAAAGCAATACTACCACCAAGTCCGGCATTATGGTGGGATTGGGCGAGACTCCGGAAGAAGTGGAAGAACTGATGGACGACCTTCGCCGGGTGGGCTGCCACATACTGACCATAGGGCAATACCTTCAACCCACACACAAGCATTATCCGGTAGCAGCATATATTACTCCCGAACAATTTGCACTCTACAGAGAGAAAGGATTGGAAAAAGGGTTTCAGCAAGTGGAAAGCGCTCCATTGGTACGCTCCTCTTATCATGCGGAAAAACAGATTCATTTTATACAAAAAAGGAGTAAAATAGGAAACATTTAAATTCCCCAGTTGTTATGATGTAAACGACAAAATCATAATACGGATAATGAGCCATCAAAGAATTCTATCATCAAGATTCAATATGTCGCTGGGATTCATCCCCGTTATAATATCCATCATATTATGCGAGTTTATAACGCAGGACATGTCCATCTACATCGGTGCAGGTGTAGGACTCTTGTTTAGCATCTATTCGGTGAGGCATAGAGGAACGCATGTTCCGCAAATCATACTTTACTGTACTACCGGAATGTTACTGCTGTTATCGGTAACAACCCTATTCCTCGTAAACTACTGTCCCCGTTTCATGCTTCCGTTCACGCTGGAAATCAGTGCCATCATTCCCCCATTCGTCATCTACCTCAATAGGAGAAAATTTCTGGACTACCACATGTCTCAGACACAGAAATGCTGCAAGCAGCTTTTTGCACAAGGGGCAGAAGCCGCCATCGTATCCTCACGCGTAATCCTTATCATAAGCCTGCTGCATTTTCTGATTATCTTCTTGGCGGTTCTGGTCAGTTACCCTTTGGGAGACACTACCCGCCACATTCTGTTTTATGTGGCGCCTCCCCTCGTCTTTATATCAGGCATTCTGTTCAATCAGTTCGGGATTTTCTATTTCAATATAGTGATGAACCACACGGTTTTCGTACCGATAGTCAATACCAAAGGAGATGTCATGGGGAAAGCCATCGCCTCAGAAGCCATCAACCGGAAAAACGACTATATCAATCCGGTCATCCGGATTGCCGTTGCCTCACACGGCATGCTGTTTCTCCTCCCCCGCCCCAAATGCAACGTTTTCGAGAAAGACAAAATTGACTTGCTGATGGAGGGTTACCTGATATACGGAGAAACATTGGAACAAGGCGCACACAGAATTTTACGACAAACGCTTCCCACCGCCCCATTAGACCATTTGCACTTCAACTTCATGTATCATTTTGAGAATGAAGCCACCAACCGCCTGGTCTATCTCTTCACACTAGACCTGGACGATGACTCCATCCTATGCAATAAGAATTTCAAGGGGGGAAAGCTATGGACATTCCAGCAAATGGAACACAACCTGGGACGGAACTTCTTCAGCAGTTGCCTGGAATATGAATTCGAGCACCTGGAAGCTATTATTTATACAAGAGAAAAATACAAGGAATCTTAGAAAGGTCGGGAGTCTTGCCCTGCCACTCCCTCACGGTCTTGGTTTTGATATACTCCCCTTCACAAGTAATGTTCGCCGCAATGCAGAGCTTGGTCTGCGGACGGCAGTTATGAAGAATATCCTCTATCATCTTATTATTGCGGTAAGGCGTTTCAATGAAAAGTTGGGTCTGGTGTTCATTGTAGACGCGTTGTTCCAGCATTTTCAGCTTTTTGGCACGCTCTGCCGGTTCTATGGGAAGATAACCGTGGAAGGCAAAGCTCTGTCCGTTGAAGCCGGAACCCATGACAGAGAGGATAATGGAAGAGGGTCCCACCAGGGGGACCACTCTTAAGTTTTTCCGTTGTGCAATAGCCACTACGTCCGCTCCCGGGTCGGCCACAGCCGGACAACCGGCTTCGGAGATTACGCCCATCGGCTGCCCCTCCACCAGCGGCTTCAGATAGCCGGAGATGTCTTCGGGCGACGTATGCTTGTTCAACGTATAGAATGTCAGCGCATCAATATCTATTCCCTTGTCCACCTTCTTCAGAAACCGGCGTGCCGAACGCACATCCTCCACGATGAAATGGCGGATTCCCAGTATTATCTCCTTGTTATAAGGAGGCAACACCGTTTCAATGGGCGTATCGCCCAAGGTGACCGGCAAAAGATAAAGTGCGAGTTCCATTAGCCGTAGATGATATTTCCGTTTTCGTCCTTATACTCATCCAGTCCCTTCTCGTAAGTAGCCATGGCGCGAAGACTCATACCTACGCTGGAGAAACCTCCATCGTGGAACAAGTTCTGCATAGTGACCTTGCGGGTGAGGTCGGAAAACATCACGATACAGTAGTCTGCACACTCGTCGGCAGAAGCATTGCCCAGAGGAGACATGCGGTTGGCGAAGTCGAACAGCTTGTCCATACCCTTCACACCGGAACCGGCAGTGGTCATCGTAGGAGACTGGGAAATGGTGTTGACACGTACATGGTGTTCGCGTCCGTAGATGTAACCGAAACTGCGGGCGATGGATTCCAGCAGTGCCTTGGCATCTGCCATATCGTTGTAACCGTAGAACGTACGTTGCGCAGCCACATAACTCAGAGCCAGGATTGAACCGTAGTCGGCAATGGCGTTGAGCTTCTTGGCAGCTTGTATCATCTTGTGGAAAGAGACAGCGGAAATATCCAGCGTCTTTTCCAACATATCGTAATCCAAATCATCATATGTACGTTTCTTACGCACATTGGGAGACATACCAATGGAGTGCAGCACAAAGTCGACCGGGCCACCCAATACTTCCATAGAGCGTTTGAATACATTTTCCAAATCTTCTACACTTGTAGCATCTGCAGGAATCACCTCGCAGTTCAGTTTCTCCGAAAGAGCGGACACTTCGCCCATACGGACGGCAACCGGCGTATTCGACAAAGTGATGGCTGCACCTTCTTCTACTGCTTTTTCTGCTACTTTCCAGGCAATGGACTGCTCATTCAGAGCACCGAAAATAATGCCTCTTTTTCCTTTCAACAAATTGTAACTCATACCTATTTTTAGTAAAATTCGGCTGCAAAGATAGGAAGTTTTTGCATAAAAAGCCCGAAAGTGTGCAAAGAAAAGGGAAGAACGGCAAAAAATACACCGATCACCCACTGCAAAACTACTGCAACGCTTGTGCAGTACCACTGCAATACAGTTGCAGTCACGCTGCAAAGCAGTTGCAGTATCACTGCAAACATATTTGCAGTAACGCTGCACTCCATCTGCAGTACTACTGCAAAACGCATGCAGCAGGAATGCAGTAATAATGCACTGATTATCAGCCCAGGGCTTCCTATTCTGCAAATACCTGATGAAACCCGAGACAGCATTTGAACATGAGCGCAAAAAGCCCTATATTTGCAGCAAACTAAAAAATAGAGAAAGCAATGAAGAAGTTGATTATATTTGACCTGGACGGAACTTTACTGAATACAATAGCCGATTTGGCACAAAGTACAAACTATGCCCTGCAAGCGCTCGGCTATCCCACTCACCCGGAATCGGACTATAACTTCATGGTTGGCAACGGAATCAACAAACTGTTCGAGCGCGCCCTCCCGAAAGGGGAAAAGAGCGAAGAAAACGTCCTGCGCGTCCGCAAGGAGTTTGTGCCTTATTATGACGTGCACAATGCTGATAAAAGCCGCCCTTACCCCGGCATCCCCGAACTGCTGGAACAGTTGCAGGAGAAAGGGATGATATTGGCAGTGGCTTCCAACAAATATCAATCGGCTACCGTGAAACTGATTTCACACTATTTCCCCCACATACGTTTTACCGCCGTCTTCGGACAACGGGAAGGGGTCAACGTGAAGCCCGACCCGACAGTGGTGCATGACATTCTGGACATCACCCGGATATCCCGTGAAGACGTGCTATATGTGGGAGACTCCGGAGTGGATATGCAGACGGCCGCCAATGCCGGAGTCACTGCCTGCGGAGTCACCTGGGGATTCCGTCCCCGCACAGAACTGGAAGAGTTTCATCCGGCACATATCGTAGACAATGCTACGGACATTGCCGTTATCGCCGATCTTTGAGAGGGCACTCCCTCCCCCGGCTATCCGAGAGCGCATATTTACATTATGATATTTTTTAGGCGCGGATTACGCGAAAAACGCGGAGTTTTTCTTTGTCTCTCCGTGAAATCCACGTACTTCCACGCCTAAAAAATAATCAGAAAGAAAACAGCCTCAGAACAATTTCCGCATCGTTCCTTTATCTCCCACCACAAGATAGGTATTCCCGTCAATCAGTAAAGCGCGCCCACGTTTCTTCTTTCGGTTTTCCTCGTTATCCACATTCACTCCAATCACCCGTCCATCATAGAAAGTGGAAATATCCTTAAAAATAGTATGCCCCACAATGATATGTTCGACGTCATAACGTTTCAACATCAGTTGCAGGGAGTCTTGTGCCAATGGATGGTATTTTGCATCCGTCCGTACCAATCCACGATACCAGATAGGTCCGCTATTACCATATAGGAAAGCCGTGAGAGGCGATAAGGCCTTACGTTCCTTCTTGCTCATGAACAATGCACGGCTCATTTCCTCATTCACTGTGGGAATATTCAAGTCACGGTCATAAAACTCCTTTCCCAAACCTGCGTGCACATACAGATTAGGTCCGATGGTCTGCATCGTATTACGGGTACCAAGCCATTTGCCAAGTTCTGTGTCCGGACCGAACAATGCCGGATAATCCATACCCAGTTTTCGGGCCAATGTCTTGTACTTTTCTTTGGTATAACGCAAATCATTTGCCGTCACAAGCGGTTCATGGTTACCCAACAGAAACGAAACATGACCACCTGCATCTGCCGCCTCCTTCTCCAATTTATAGAACAGCCAAAATATCTGCGGCACATCTTTGCCACGGTCAAATATATCACCGATAACCACCAGATGGTTGGTTCCAAAACTCCAATGGTAGTCTTTATCAATGACATTGTTGCCTCGCAGCAAGCTCATCACGCAATTCAACTTGCCATGGGGGTCAGACATCACAAACACTTTATCCGGTTGTCTGTATTGCCATTCCGGACGTTTGACCGGATGCAGCTTCACATCAAACGGATAACGCCCTTTGTGGTCCGTGACATGAAGGGTGAAATCCTGAGGAAGCACCGTATAAGTCGTATCTTCTATCTGCCCTTGGGCTGTAACGCTTATGACGCACACCTTGCCGTCCGGTTCATAAATCACATAAGGTCCGTCTGCCGACAATTCCTCCTTCTTCTCCTTATCCTTCTTCTTACCGTCTAAACCAAGAGTTCCGGCACTTAGGCCGGAACTGATGAAGGTTAGAATAAATACAGTAAAAAAAGACTTTATAATAGTAGTCTGATACTTCATATTCTCGCTTTTTTGGAATTAATCACCATAAGTCGGATTCTGCTGCATATTCGGATTGGAATTCATCTCCGCCTTAGGAATGGGCAATACTACACGATAATAGTTCCAATCAAAAGATACGCTCTCATCCACCATCTTCAGATGTGAAGTCTCGGCTATTTCCGGGAATTCCTTGGTCGACTCCTTGCGCACGATAGTCTGATGATTACGAAGGGCGTCGAAGAAACGGTGTCCTTCACCGAACAACTCTTTACGGCGTTCCAACAGAACATCATCCAACATCACCGTCTTACCCTGCACGGTCTTTTCCGGGTTGGCACGGCTGACAATGGCATCCAGATACTTCACTGCCTTGTCATTGTTATTAAGCTTTGCAGCCGCTTCGGCAGCAATCAGATAAAGTTCGGACAGACGAAGTACCGGAATATTGGAATCTTCCACAGCCTTGCCGCTCTGCGGCTGATACTTGGCTATGTAAGCTCTCTTTGTCTTAGGAACAACCGTATATGCCTGATTTCTGACATCATCCGGATCTTCCTGCATCAGTTCATAGAAAGAACTGGTCAGGCAATAATCATCATAACCCGCCTGCCAGCAAAGGTAAGCCACACTTTCTTTACCAACGCCGTCCACTGTCAGATTCACCAGCTCAAACAAGACTTCTCCCGGATCGGAAGAGGCAAAATCAGTTCCCCATATCGTGCCATACTCATCATTGGTCCACAAACGGTACTTGTTCTTTTCCGCTCCCGCAATGGCAGCTTCAGCCGTAATCAAGGCATTCTGATTATCTTCCATATACAAATAGGCTCTACTCAGCAACAGCATTGCCGCCCACTTATTAATCTTACCCTTGTTGAATTCTTCATCCAGCAGGTCAGCACCTTCCTTCAAATCCTTGATGATTGCCTCATAACACTGGGCAACGGTATTGCGCGACGGCTTGTTTTCCGTATTGGATACTTCTGTCACAATAGGTACTCCCAAAGAAGCTCCTCCATCCTTGGCATACGGATAGCCGAAGAAACGGGTCAGGTCGAACAAGGCAAATCCACGGAGAGCCAAGGTCTGGCCTTTCAGGTCGTTGAAGTATTCCGTATCATCCTCACTGACATCCAATCCGTCTATTTGAGACAAAATGATATTGCAATTCTGGATAATCTTATAGGCATAAGACCAGTGGGAAGACGGACCGGAATCCTTTGTGTAGTCCAGCATATAGTAGCTGGTGGTACGCTTTCCGGTCTTTATGGACTGCGCATCGTCACCCGTCACGTCTCCGTAATAAATCATACGGCCCGAGTAATAGTTGGTACTGCGCATCACGTCGTAGATACCGTTCAAGCTATATTCCACATCATCCAGATTTTGTATGGCGGTTTCAGTCGGAATCTTTGTACTGGATTCAACATCAAGCCAGTCATTGCCACAGGAGGCGGTCAGGCTGACCAACATCCCCATCATCATATATTTTAATGCTTTCATTGTGTTTCTTTATTATGAGGTTAGAAATTCAAATTAAGACCGAAAGTTACTGTTTTCAAAGGAGGTGTTCCCCAGCCGGCTGTACCTGCACTGACTGATTCCGGATCATAGAAATCGTAAGCGGCCCAAGTCCACAAGTTGTTGGCAGATGCGTAAAGGCGCAGGCTGTTTACGCCGATTTTCCGGGTCCATGTTTTAGGAACGGTCACACCGAAAGTCAACGTTTTCAGACGGATAAAGTCCGTGCTGTGCAAGCGGCGGGTAGTGGTAACGCCATTCATGGCTACCGCCGGCTTCTCTATAAACACTTCATATTTACTGATATCTCCCGGTTGCTTCCAATTGTCACGATAATAGGCCGGAATATTAAGAGTAAAGTCCTTGCCGCCATGTTCTGTTTTCTGTGCCCAGTTATCATATCCATAAGCACCGAACTGATAAGAGAACATGAAGCTCAAGTCGAACCACTTGTAACGCAAAGTATTAGAGAGACCACCGGTCACATTGGGCTCGGCATGTTTCTTCAGAGGAATGGCTTTGGCATCCTTGTTATTCTCTGTGATTTCCTTGATATAGTTTCCATTCTCATCCACGTCGTTGGTATAGAACTGAGGTGCACCGGTCTCGGGGTTGATTCCGGCAAATTCTATCATGTAGAATGTACGGTAGGACTTGCCAATCATGTGAATCTGCGAGCCGCTGATAATCTGGGTCTGTTCGCCGTCCAGTTTCACAATCTTATTCTTGTTGTGCGAAAGGGTGAAAGAGGTAGACCAGTCAAAGTCTTTGGACACAATGTTCTTGGAATTGATTTCCAATTCCACACCCTGGTTCTTCACCTCACCGATATTCATCAGATAGGAACTGAAACCGGTAGTCATAGATACGGGACAGTCCATCAAAAGGTTCTTGGTGGTACGGGTATAGTACTCCAAAGTGAAGTTCAAACGGTTGAAGAAGCCGAAATCCAGACCGATATTCAAGTTGTAATTCGTTTCCCATTCCAAATCCCTATTTTCAATCTGCGACTGAATCAATGCGGGATTCTCCATATAGCCGCCACTAAGGCTCGTCAAGCCCATATAGCCGTATAAGTCGGAGGGCAACGTACCATTCACACCGTAGGATGCACGGAGTTTCAAATCGGTCAGCCATTTGGACGTGGGTTTCATGAAATCCTCTTCGATAATACGCCATGCTCCTGAAACAGACCAGAAACTTCCCCAGCGATTATCTCTGTGCAAGCGTGAACTGCCATCCATACGATAGCTTCCACCCAGATAATACTTGTTCTTGTAGTCATAGTTGAGACGGGTGATGTAAGAAACCATTCTTGACCTCTTGGAAGAACCATCTATGCTCTCCAAAGTCTGCCCGTTGGCAATGTCATTCTTTATCGGAGTCAAGAAGTTAGTAGCATATCCCGACAAGAAGTCATTGTACTTGGAATCGATTTCATATCCGACAAGGGCATCCAAATTGTGGTCCTTTTGGATAGTAGTCTTGTAAGTCAACTGGTTTGACCATACCAACTTGTTATATTCACTATATGCCTTTTCGGCTCCACCATTATTCTTCTCACCGTCGGAGGTACGGGAGTCTTTCCATTCCTTACCCTTACTGATGTTATAGTCATAGCTCAAAATAGACTTTAACTTCAAGTCCTTGATAAATTCATATTCGGCATTAATCGTATTGAACATACGGGTAACATACTCACGCTGGTAATTGTACTCCTGGGCAAGAACGGGATTTCTTCTTGACAACGAAATCAAGTCCTGGTTATAGCTTCCATCTTCATTGTAAACCGGATCTGAAGGCGTCAATTTGCTTACGCTGGAGTAGAAAGGAGCAGTATAACCGGTTCCTTCACTATATACATCCTGATTCAGATTGGTAAACATGATGTTGGCACCGAATTTCAATTTATCCGTAGCCTGAAAATCAACATTCAAACGTCCGGTAATTCTTTCCAGACCCGATGTTTTTACAATGCCCTCTTGGTTGAGATAGGACAATGAAGAATAGTATTTGAATTTGTCGGTTCCTCCGGATATGGAAGCCTCATAACTGGAATGGTTTCCTTTCTTGAACAGATAATCTCCCCAATCCGTATAGCCGCACCAGGGAACCGGAGCATATTTGTCGATATTCTTATCAGCATAAGCTATGGCATCCGCATCCGATTTGCCGCTGCGCTGTTGTCCAAGCACCATACCATTGTATATGTATTCGCGACGTTCTGCTCCGCTTAAAGTAGGACGATAATCCATAGCAAAGTCACTGAATCCCCAATCGGCTTTCAAACTGATAGAAGCCTTACCGGTTTTACCTTTCTTCGTCGTAATCAGAACCACACCATTCGCAGCGCGCGAACCGTAGAGTGATGCAGCAGCGGCATCCTTGATAATCGTAATATTCTCAATATCCGAAGTGTTGACGGTTGACATGGCATCCAGACCACCATCCGAACTGATGGAGTTTATCGAACCGGAAGTAACGGGCACTCCATCAATAACATACAGCGGAGAGTTGGAGGCATTGAAAGAGCCCATACCACGAATACTCAAAGAAGCTGAAGAACCCGGCTGGCCGGAAGCAGAAGTAAACTGTACACCCGTAGCATTTCCCTGCAACAAATCCTGGAAAGAAACGGAAGGCACATCGGCAATCTTTTCATTCTTCACACTGGCAGCCGAACCTGCATAAGCAGATTTCTTGAATGTACCGTAACCGGTTACAACCACCTCTTCCATCATATTTGCATCCGGCACCAATACAATCTTCAATATCTTACCCGAAGTAGCTTTCACTTCCTGACGAACATAGCCGACATAAGAGACAAGCAAGGTAGCCGATGCATGCTCCACCTTGATAGAGAAACTTCCATTCAAATCGGTAATCTGGCCGTTTGTGGTACCTTTGACCAAAACATTGGCTCCAATGACGGGCTCACCGGTCTCATCCACCACTGTTCCGGAAATAACATTAGCTTGTTCGACTGCCTTCACAGCATTCACTTCATTGGCTGGACGGATAGCAATGGCCCCGTCTTTTACAACATAAGCCAATCCGCTATTCTTAAGACATTCATCCAGCACTGCTGCGATTTTTCCATTCGTGACCCTCAAATTACGTACCTTGACATTCTTTACGTCATTTGTACTATAAATGAAAGTAAAATCCGTCTGGCGTTGAATTTCCCATAACACGTCACTTAAAGTGGCGTCCTGCACATTTACAGTAACTGTTGTCTGGGCAAACGCCGTATTGGCGGCCTGCACAAAACCAATCATAATGAAACTGAAAAACAGGAATGTAATCCACATACGTTTACTACCTTCCCAAAACCTGGTGTAGCTCTGTTCCTTAGTCATAATTAAATTATTAAATGGTTATTTATAGAATATAATAGTTTTACCGTTGATTTTGACATGTATGTTTTCCGTCGCTTCCAGTAACTCAAGGAAAGGAGCTATTTCCTCATAACGGTTCACATAGCAACCGAAACGCAGGTTCTTTAACGCTTCGTCTGAATAGTCCACTTCAATATTATACCACCTTGAAAGGATTCTCATAATATCTTCCAGCCGTTGATCTTTAAAATTGATTTTTCCCTTCACCCATGATGTATAGAAGGCAGTATCTACTGTACGCACTTGTATATTCCCGCTCCCGGGAATTAATGATGCCTGCTGTGAAGGTTTTAAGACAAGACTCTGTCCCTCCCCGGTGTCCACCTTAACAGAACCACTGACAAGAGTCGCCTGATATTCTTCACCCGGATAGGCCGAAATATTGAAAGTTGTTCCCAACACCTCAATCTGCATACCTTGAGTCGATACAATGAAGGGATGACCGGTCTTATTTACTTCAAAATAAGCTTCTCCCGCCAATTCCACTTCCCGCTTCCCTGCTTCGAAAGTAAGCGGAAAACGTAGACTGCTCATTGAATTCAGATGTACTTTTGTACCATCATTCAGAACAAGTGTATACTCACCGCCTCGAGGCACTTCAACTTTATTATATGCCAAAGCTGACTGCACAACCTGCCCGTCTGCAGCGCTGTAGTTCAAGGTCGTCGAATCTATCTGTATTTGTTTACCAGCCAACTGCAACTGCCGCCCATCGGCATTCTCATCCAGATAAACCGTTTCCCCATTATCCAATGTAAGAATAGCTTTGGCTCCACCCGGCAGTATTTGCTGGGCAGCCAATAATTGATTGCCATCCATGACATGGGGTACAGAAATATCCTGAAGTGCAAAAACCAATATCAGCACCGGTGCAATAAAAAGAGCAACGTACCGTAACAGTTTCAAATGTCTCCTTCTGAGCTCCATCCTCTTGATACGTGCTTCGACACCTTTCCATCCAGCCTGCGAATCAAACTCCATTTTACGAATTTCGTGCTGTGCATAATGTTCATCACTACAAATCTTTTGGAAAAGCTGCTCATGGCTTTTGCTCTCTTTGCGCCATTTATCCAAAAAACGGTTTTCTTCCGGTGTTACTTCACCGGATAGGTGCCTGGAAATAAGATGAGCTATATGAAAGTACTCTTTTATCATAATTTGGCATGTTTTAGTCTATCTTTAATGATAATACAAGCCAAAATAAAAACATGGTGAATCGATAAAGACTTTTTTTTGAAAAAATAGAAAAAAATGTGCTTTTAGATAAATAACAGAAGGCAATAATAATAATCGGTAAGGAATGCACGAAGCTTTTTATAAGCCACTTTTTTAAGAGTATGTACCGTTTCGGGAGAGACATTGAGACGCTCTGCTATTTCTGCATTCTTTTTACCTTCCAAAGCCAACTGCATGATGGCTCTCATTTGGGTAGGAAGTTTCTCTATAGCTTCTGACAGAATCCGGAAAGTCTCTTCTTCCACAATCGCATCACGAAAAAAAGCATCTGCTTTTTTGGCTATAATCTTTTGCTCGTATTCATGAGCTACCTTCGAATGCTCAAGTTCGTTCAAGGCATGGTTACGTACGGCCGTATAAAGAAAAGCTTTCACCTGATGAAGATAAAAGAAATCGTCTCTTATCTGCCACAACTTGGCAAATACGTCTTGTACTATATCTGCTGACATATCCGCATCCTCCATGTATTGGAACGCGAAAGAACAAAGCGCCGCATAATATTCCTTAAAAATATTATGAAACTCTTGCTCATCCAGCTTAATGCTTACAACAGAGTGGGATTTATCCTTTTTTATCAGATTTAGCGCCATATTTATGCTTTTCGGGCGCTAATATAGTTAAATTTTCAGAATATAACCAATATAACTATCAATCCTCTAAATCTTTTCCCCATAAATCAATATCGGATGGAGCTTTCCATAAGCTCCATCCGACCAATAGTCCTATTGCCAATAAAAAAATCAAATATATCATTATAGTCCGGTTTGTTTCAATGTCTTATAATAACACAGTAAACTGTATTAAAGTTCACTCCACCCAAAATTGTTGTTTTTCCTATGTATACTTTTCAATGCAGAGAGTGTATTATTGAGGTTTCGTGTACGAAAACGAGCAATTTTGTGCACGATAACGACCAATTTCGTCCAAAATTGTCCCATTTACTAAATAATTATGCTTTTCGAGTTTGATTAATTGAGAAAAGGTCTTATTTTTGACCCGGTTTTTAATTCATACTATTGCAAAAACAAACTCAATTACCTAATTAAATCACAAGAGAATGGAACAAGTTTTCGGCTATATCATCGGCTTAGGAGCAGCAGTGATGATGCCTATAATCTTTACAATTTTGGGAGTATGCATCGGCATTAAATTCAGTAAGGCGCTAAAGAGCGGTCTGCTGGTAGGTGTCGGTTTCGTAGGTCTGTCAGTTGTCACTGCGCTGTTGACCAGCAGCCTCGGTCCTGCTCTGAGCCAAGTCGTTGAAATTTATGGTCTTCAGTTGAAAGTATTCGATATGGGATGGCCTGCAGCTGCGGCTGTAGCCTATAACACATCGGTGGGTGCATTCATCATTCCGGTATGTTTGGGAGTAAATCTTCTGATGTTATTAACGAAAACGACCCGTACGGTCAATATCGACCTTTGGAACTACTGGCATTTCGCATTTATCGGCGCAGTCGTTTATTTTGCCAGCGACAATATCTGGTGGGGGTTCTTCGCCGCTATCATCTGCTATATCATTACCCTGATTATGGCCGACTATACCGCCGACAAATTCCAGGGATTCTACGACAAGATGGAGGGTATCTCCATTCCCCAGCCTTTCTGCGCAGGTTTCGTTCCATTTGCCGTAGTCATCAATAAAGCATTGGACAAAATCCCCGGTTTTGACAAATTGAACATTGATGCGGAAGGCATGAAGAAGAAATTCGGTTTGCTGGGTGAGCCTCTGTTCCTGGGTATTCTGGTCGGTTGCGGTATCGGTGCTTTGTCTTGCAAGAACGGTCAGGAACTGGTAGACAAGATACCTTATATATTAGGTTTGGGTATCAAGATGGGCGCCGTAATGGAGCTGATTCCGCGTATCACCGCTTTGTTCATCGAAGGCTTGAAGCCCATTTCCGATGCTACCCGCGAGCTGATTGCCAAAAAATTCAAAGGTGCTGTCGGCCTGAACATCGGTATGAGCCCCGCATTGGTTATCGGCCATCCTGCAACGCTGGTGGTTTCCCTGCTGCTGATTCCCGTAACCATACTGCTGGCTGTCATCCTGCCGGGTAACCAGTTCCTGCCTCTGGCGTCGCTGGCCGGAATGTTCTACCTCTTCCCGCTGGTACTGCCCATCACGAAAGGAAATGTAGTAAAGACGTTCATCATCGGACTCGTTGTACTGACCATCGGTCTTTATTTCGTAACAGACCTCGCCCCCTATTTCACACAAGCAGCCCACGATGTATACGAGAAGACACAAGATGCTGCCGTGAATATCCCCGCCGGCTTTGAAGGCGGTGCACTGGACTTTGCATCCAGCCCCTTTGCTTGGGTCATTTTCCACCTGACCTACTCGTTGAAATGGATAGGCTCCGGTATCCTTGTATTATGCACATTGTTCCTAATGATTATGAACCGTCGTGCTATCATCAAATACCAGAAATCAATCAAAAATTAAAAGTTAAAAATTAAATAGTAACGGATTATGAAAAAGTTAGTACTTGCATTTATGATGGGAGCAGCTGCCATGGCAGCCAATGCCCAAGTGAATTACAAAGTGCAGACCGCCTGCCATCCGCAGGACGTGAAGCATTATGACACGGAACTTCTGCGCAGCAGATTCATGATGGACAAAGTGATGGCTCCGGATGAAATCAACGTAACCTATACCCTCTACGACCGGTTGATTTACGGTGGCGCCATGCCGGTGAACAAGACATTGAAGTTGGAAGTGTTCCGTGAACTGGGTCCGGAAATCACTTACTTCCTCGAACGCCGCGAACTGGGTGTCATCAATACCGGCGGTGACGGAGTGGTTACTGTAGACGGTAAGGAATACCCCATGAAGTATAAGGAAGCCCTTTACGTAGGCTGCGGAAATAAGGAAGTAACCTTCAAGAGCAACGACGCTACCAATCCCGCCAAGTTCTACATCAACTCGGCTCCGGCCTACAAGCCCTATGTTACTCAGCTGATTACTACCGATGCCAAGCTTCAGAAAGCCAACCCCAAGAAATATGCACTGGGCATCTCCGACCATTATGGAAAAATGGAAGACAGCAACGACCGCATCGTAAACCAGCTGATTGTGAAAGATGTACTGGAAAGAGTGAAAGACGGCGGTACCAACCAGTTGCAGATGGGACTCACGGAACTGGCTCCCGGTTCTGTATGGAATACCATGCCTGCCCACACACACACTCGCCGCATGGAAGCTTACTACTATTTCAACCTGAAACCCGGCAACGCTATCTGTCACCTAATGGGCGAACCGCAGGAAGAACGTCTGATATGGCTGCACAACGAACAAGCCATCACTTCTCCCGAATGGTCCATCCACGCTGCTGCCGGAACCAGCAACTATACTTTCATCTGGGGTATGGGCGGTGAAAACCTGAAATACAGCGACAAAGACGAAATCAAATACATCGATATGAAATAAAGTTGCTCTGCAACGTCCGATAGGCATGGACTTAAATAATCCATGCCTATTTTTGTCATTTTCTACATCCTTTTTACTCAATATTACACCTCGAACAACACACAAACCCCTACATTTGCATCAAAATATAAATCTATTATCATGAGTACATTTCAAAACACCGCAGGGCGGATGACCAATTACCGTTGGATTATCTGCGCCATGCTATTCTTCGCGACAACCGTCAACTACCTCGACCGCCAGGTTCTTTCATTGACCTGGAAAGATTTCATCTCCCCCGAATTCCACTGGACCGATACACACTACGGCTACATCACAGCTATCTTTTCCATTGTCTATGCCTTAGGCAATCTGTTTGCCGGACGTTTCATCGACTGGATGGGAACGAAAAAAGGGTATTTATGGGCCATTGCCGTATGGTCTATCGGCGCTTGTATGCACGCCCTCTGCGGACTTGCCACAGAAATGACCCTCGGCATTGAAAATGCCGCCAACATGATTAGCGCTACCGGTGCATTGGCCTCTACCATAGCCATCACCAGCGTTTACTACTTCATTGCCGCCCGTATCATACTGGGCATCGGTGAAGCAGGAAACTTTCCTGCCGCCATCAAGGTGACTGCCGAATATTTTCCAAAGAAAGACCGTGCCTTCTCCACTTCCATATTCAATGCCGGCTCTACCATCGGAGCACTGATAGCCCCATTGTGTATCCCTACCCTGGCCCGCTACTTCCAACGCATGGGCGTGGGTAACGGCTGGGAAATGGCTTTTATCGTTATCGGCGGATTGGGTTTCATCTGGATGGGACTGTGGATATTCATGTACAAGAAACCTGATGAAAATCCACACGTAAACGCAGCTGAGCTGGCATATATAGAACAAGACAAAGACAATGAGGAGGATAAAAAGGCGACTACTCCGACAACCAAGGATGAAAAGAGCATTTCTTTCCTGCAATGTTTCAAATATCCGCAAACCTGGGCTGTATTTTTCGGCAAATTCATGACTGACGGTGTATGGTGGTTCTTCCTCTTCTGGGCACCCGCATACATTTCGGACGTTTACGGATTCTCCTCAGATACTCCCACGGCACAGATGCTTATCTTTGTGCTCTATGCCATCACGATGTTGTCCGTCTATGGCGGGAAATTGCCCACCATCATTATCAACAAAACCGGTAAGAACCCCTACGCCGCACGCATGCAGGCCATGTTCATCTTTGCACTGTTCCCGCTATTGGCATTGTTTGCACAGCCATTGGGCAACAAGGAAGTATTTGGCGAACAAGCCTATTGGTTCCCGATTATCATCATAGGTATTGCAGGCGCTGCCCATCAGTCCTGGTCGGCCAACATCTATTCTGTGGTAGGTGATATGTTTCCCAAGAGCACCATTGCCACCATTGTGGGAATCGGAGGTATGGCGGGCGGTATCAGCTCATTCCTTATCAACATGAGTTCCGGTTTGCTGTTCGACTATGCCGACAAGACACAAATGGTATTTCTTGGATTCCAGGGCAAGCCTGCCGGATATTTCATCATCTTCTGTGTATGTGCAGTGTCCTACCTGATAGGCTGGTGCATCATGAAGGCACTGGTTCCGAAGTACAAACCGATTATAGTGGACTAATCAGAAGTCTCTATATAGATATTCAGAATCATGCGGAGTTTGCAAACTGCATTACATGCCTTGCAAACTCCGCACAAAAAAAGCCTTTTCTCACGAAATGGCTTTTCTTCGTTCAATTACAGTCAAAAACAAAAAACTGTAAATGGAACACAATTTAAGATGAAAAAAAGGGAAGTCTCACGACTTCCACAATTCTTCTAACCTTAAATCTAAATCTCTATGAAAAAAACGTGATGCAAAGATAATGGTTTATCTCACACAGCGTTATTAATAAACTCTATAAAGAAGCAGAAAATATTTAAGATTTACTAAATAAGACGGTTACGAATGGCAAACTACAGACAAGAGCTCGGCATAAATAGGATTAAGTTTCAATAGTTGCGGCACTCCTGTCATAAACATCTGCCTGCGGGCACGAGTAAGGGCAACATTCAATTTCCGGTCAATCCGAGTACCGTTTTCCTCCGTCATATTTGCCAGAAACTTCAACTGATAAGCCCGGTTCACACAGAAAGAGTAGATAATGACATCCCGTTCGCTACCTTGGAAGCGTTCCACGGTGTCTACCAATATATCCTCCAAAGGAGCAATACCCAAAGCGGCAATCTCTTTCTTAATCAAGGCTATCTGACTGCGATAAGGAGTGATGACACCTAAAGTGACAGCCGGGTTGAAACCGGAAACAGCTGCATACTGCCGATAGATAGCCGCTGCCAACCGTGCCACAATCCGCGCCTCCGAATGGTTCATCTTGGCCGACTGTGCCGGCGGTTCGACTGCGGCAGGCAGAAAAGCGACACGACGAGTCAGCAAGCCGGCAAACTCACAATCACACAGCTCAGGAGCAAGAGTCAGCTCTCCCTGCTGGTGCGGCAGACCAACCGGTTCCAACAGACCACCGTAAAAAGCCCGGTTAGGAAACAAAGCTACCTCGATATTCATACGACCCTGACGGCAGAGCATGTCGTAGGAGGGATGAGGGATAAAAGATGAAGAATGAGAGGTTGATGCCTGGCGATTGGCACTTTCCTTGGAGAGATTCCTATAAAGGCGTTCGAAAAGGGAATCTTTCAAATTATACAATCCGATGGCCTGCAAAGCTTCGTCACACACTTCCGACTGCTCGGACGACTGCAAGACCACTGCGGGTAGCTGCTTATGGTCACCTATCAAAATAAATTTACCGATGGCATCCGCGCCTGCGGGATTGCGGGTACAGAGTAACCCCAGCAGTTGTGGTTCCAAAATTTGGGTAGCCTCATCCACAATCGCTACATCAAAAGTCTTCAACCGGAAAAGTTCGGTCTTGGAAGAAAGCGTGGCAACCGTACCGACAAAAACACGGCAACGGGCAATGCGCTCCTGCACCTGCCGCCGAGTGGCACAAGGTTCCAACACATTCTCAATCAGATACGGGCGGAATGAGTCATCGCAAGACAACTCACTGCCTAAACGGATAAAGTCTATTTCAGGCTCAATGGAAGCCAGCGCCTTACTGATTTCATCTACAGCACGATTGGTATACGAAAGCAGTAGAATCTGTTTCCCCTCCCGGTAAAAGGCTTCTACCATGCCCCGCAGCGCGCGAGAGGTCTTGCCAGTACCCGGCGGACCGATTAAAAGGAAATAGTCGCGAGCAGCCTGCGCTTTCAGAATAATCCGCGAAAAATCATCCGGAGCGGTCGCAATAGCGGCATCCAAAGAAGTATCGAATTCGGGAGAGCGCTGTCCCAACAACAAGTCACGCCGTCTTTGGGTGGCAGAAAGGAAAGCGGAAAGTCCCAGATACATGCTACGAAAGGAGGTGTCCATATAGTCGTGCTCTATGGCATAGAGGCTAGCAACAGGCAATACACCCGCATTCTGCTGGGTGGCACGAAGACGGATACAAACCTCGTCATCGGATATGCACTCTATATTACCTTTAAACACCATCTTGTTGGTAACGTTATCGGTATCCGTATTCCGTTCGTAAAGAACCACCGCATCACCCTGGCGGAAATTGGGCAGAACCCGCTCCTGCCGGGAAGCAACCATTTGCTTCGTTCTGAGGGACAAATACGGTTTATGCGTATCTGCCGCATGATTCTCGCAAATAGCCAAATCGTACAGAATTTCACCTGCCTCACATTTCTCAGCCAGTGTGGAAAGCCAGAGGGCGGCAGCACCGGTACGTCCTTCATAATCCACATCTCCAGATTTGGAGGTATAGAGTTCCTTGGTTATAAAGTTATAGAGCGTATAAAAATAGCTTTGTTCCAACGACGAAAGCGAACGGATGCGTTGCGCTACGGCATCGATGGAGGGGCAAAGGAAGCGTTTCCACAAGGTATTGTCCAAACCGCGCTCATTCAAGGTATCAGGATGGATGTCTTTCAAGCGCTCTGCCGTATACTGTGGGCTATTCCGTAACTGGATGCCATATTCATTGGCTACAATCCGGTTACGCACATCCATCACACGGCGCACCATTGCCCACGAAGGACGTGCCGGATAAAGCAACGGATAACGGGTATAGAGCAGGTAGGCCTTTACACGTCGATGGTCCATTCCCATAGAATACTCCAACACAGCCTGATAGAGCAACATCTGTACCTTATTGTTTTCTTTAGGCTCCACCTTACCACGGATGGAATACTCGTCCGCCTTACCGGACTTCATTTCAATGAACGAGGTCATATCCCGCTGCATGTAGTCCAGACGCCCTTGCAAACCCAATGCTTCACAGATGTAAGAGGGTTCCAGCACGGCATCAGTCCTATCGAGTTCATAGCCGGATGCACGGAATGTTTCTGTCACCGTCCGGTGGATATTGTCGAAATGGCGCTTGCAATCGGAAAAGAATTCGGCTTCCTTCTCCCGGTCGCGCAGGTCGGCACATGCTGCCAGCTCGATGGGATAAGAACGGAAGGCCTTCTTCATGCATGCCAAATAATCGGGTGCCTCCTTGGCATGAATCCATTCGTCCAGAAAGAGGTTGGCAATATTACCCAACAGTAACGGACGGGTATTGTCTGGCGACTGGAGCCGTGCCAGAATATAGTTGGCAGGATGATGCCCGTAATCCTTGAAGCATTCGGCAAGCGAACTGATGTCTATCAAGTAATCGGGCTCAAGTATAATAAAGGAAGGGGTGAGTATACCGACTTCGTCCACCGTAACATCCAGCAGATTGACCTGGGCATGCCGCCACAGAATCCGGCAGGTTTCTGCAAACTCTTCATTAATCTGAGGTACATTATAACGGACACGCAACGGCTCATCGGCTACAGTGTCTACGGGCAGTACATATAAATAAGTATCATCGGCATACTGAAAACAGACGCGCATGCGCTTTATCCGTTCTTTGGCGGGCGGTGCCACTATATAGGTGGCATCCGCACGAGGTAGCAGGCGATAAAGTTCGGCAGGTATCTCCTCCCCCGTCAAGTGCTTGACAAAGAATGCCAGTGTCTTGGCATCACGCAACAACTGTTCACGTTGCGGTTCCGCCTGGCGGTTCAGAATAGCATTGGAGGTCAGCCGGAAGGTATGCAGACGGTTCTGTTCCACGGTGGAAAGTCCGGCCTTCGAAGCCACGAAACTGATACGTGCAGAAAGGTCCGTCATCTGCAAGCTGCCGTCGGGCATCTGTGTACGGCACAAACGCTCCAGCAACTCGCGCAATTGCCGATAGGCCACGTCCAAGGAGATTTCCTCAACGTGGCAGGCTTCCAGCAATATACTAAAATATTCCTTTACTTCACAATCCATCATTCCTCTGTCTCCACTTCTTCCGCTTCATCATCAGTCTTTTTATCCTTTATCATCAGGATACTCAACTCATAGAGCAGATAAAGCGGCACCGCCACTACTGTCAAGGTAAACGGGTCACCGGTCGGAGTAATGATGGCCGAGGCAATAACAATGATGACAACAGCATGACGGCGGTATTTCCGCAAAAAGGTCTTGTGCACCAGTCCCAGCAGGGAAAGCAGCCATGTCACCAGCGGCAGTTCGAATGCCAGTCCCATGCAAAGCACCAACATCATGAAATTGTCGATGTACGAGTTCAGGGAAATTTGATTCTCGATGGCTGCGCTCAATTGATAAGTGGAAAGGAAACGCAATGTCAGCGGATAGACCATAAAATACCCCAGCAACACACCGATAAAGAACATCACCGTACCTATACCCAGCGCTTTCCTCACCCCTTTACGCTCGTTTGGATAGAGTGCAGGGCTTACAAAGCGCCAGATTTCATAGAAAATATAAGGAGCAGCCGTTACCACCGACATCCAGAAAGCGGTAGACATGTGGACAAAGAACGGTGCGGCAAGATTGATATTGACGAGCTTCACATGAAACTCCTGGGTAAAGAATTCATCCTGCAAGTCCAGTCTCTGCCCTATCCAGCGCAGCAAGTCATAGAAAATGAAGTCGTTATGGCAAGGAGCCAATATCACATTGTCAAACAGATAAGGCATGGCAATAAAATAACCGATAGCCAATACAAACCACACACCGAGTACACGAAACAACACCCGGCGCAACTCGTCCAAGTGGTCCCAAAAGGTTAGTTCTTTTTCTGACATAAAGGGATTTACTATTTGACAATTTACTATTTACTATTTGGGCTGCGCTGTGGAGATTTACTATTTGACAATTTACTATTTGGGCTGCGCTGTGGAAAAGGCAACAAGCCTACCCATACTCCTGAACTTCTCAGAGTATCAAATAGTAAATAGTAAATTGTCAAATAGTAAATACCCTTGTTCCTTTATTTCTTTTCAGCCGGTTTATCCAAATCTTCCTGAGCCTTGTTTATCTCTTCTTTGGCTTCATTCACGCCATCCTTGAAGCTCTTCACTCCTTTGCCCAAACCACGCATCAGTTCGGGAATTTTCTTACCACCAAACAACAGTAAGATGACCAATGCAATAATTATCCATTCGGAACCGCTGGGCAGAAAGCCTAATAAAAGTAAGTTTGTCATAGTTATATCTGATTAATTATAGTGCAAAGATAGGAAAATTAAGGATTAGGGATTAAGGATTAAGGATTAATTTTATCGCAATCCCTAATCCCTAATCCCTGCCCCCTATCTTCAGTCTTGATAATAAATACGTTTTACCCGCGTAGAAACGCTTGTCAACACCTCATAAGGAATAGTTTCGAGTACATCGGAAAGAACGGTTATAGGCAGATGGTCACCAAAAATTTCCACACTGTCACCCTCCTTGCAATCAATGTCCGTCACGTCAATCATACAGACATCCATGCAGATATTCCCTACATAGGCTGCCCGTTGGCCGTTTACAAGACAATAGGCATGTCCATTTCCAAGATGGCGGTTCAGGCCGTCGGCGTAACCGATGGGAAGAGCCGCTATACGCGACGGACGGGTGAGATGCCCTTTCCGGCTATACCCCACCGTATCCTCTTCGGGAACATCACGTATCTGGAGGATGGTAGTCTTCAACGTGCTCACATTATTCATAATGGAATTGTCTATGGGATTGACACCATAGAGGCCGATACCCAGGCGCACCATATCGAATTGCGCCCCCGGGAAACGCTCGATACCTGCGGAATTGCAGATATGGCGAAGTATCTTATGCGGAAAAGCCTCCTGCAATTCCATGGACGCTTTCTCGAACATTTCTATCTGCCGGCGTGTAAAACTGTCGAATTGTTGCGAATCGCTCCCTACCAAATGCGAGAAGACGGAACGGGCAATCACGGCATTCTGTCCCTTCAGCCGTTCTATCAGCCGGGGCATATCCTCCGGAGCAAACCCCAGGCGGTGCATACCGGTATCCAGCTTTATGTGGATGGGGAAGTTTGTGATACCTTCCTTTTCCGCTTCTTTAATCAAAGCGTCCAGCAGATGGAAGCTATATACTTCGGGCTCCAGCTTGTAATCGAACATGGTCTTGAAAGCAGTCATCTCAGGATTCATGATAATGATATTCGCAGTGATGCCCGCTTTGCGGAGTTCGGAGCCTTCGTCGGCAACCGCCACGGCAAGATAATCGACATGATGTTCCTGCAAAGTCTTGGCTATCTCGTAAGAACCTGCACCGTAAGCGGAGGCTTTCACCATGCAGACCATCTTTGTTTCCGGCTTCAGCTTGCCACGATAATAGTTCAGATTGGCAATCATCGCTCCAAGATTAACCTCCAGAATGGTTTCGTGCACCTTCTTCTCCAATACTTCCGTCAAGGAGTCAAAACCGAACTTACGTGCACCCTTAATCAGAATTATTTCGTTTTCAAGGCGAAGTTCCCCACGCTGAATGGCACGTATCAAGGCCGCTGTATCCGGATAAAAGGTCTTCTCTATATTAAAGCGTGCAGCGCAGGAAGATATTTCATTTCCTACACCTATGATGCGTTCAATGCCACGGCTGTTTACCAGCTGTGCCACTTGTCGGTAAAGTGTCGGCGTGTTCTGACCGGTCTCCAATATATCCGAAAGAACCAAAGTCCGCCTCAATCCCTTACTTTGCGAACGGCGGTAAAGAAAATCGAGTGCAATATCCAATGAGCCAAGGTCAGAATTATAACTGTCGTTAATCAACAGACAGTTGTTTTTTCCCTCCTTGACTTCCAGCCGCATGGCGATGGGTTCTAGCCTTGCCATACGTTCTGTAATCTGTTCGGCAGGAAGCATCAGATAGAGGCATGCGGCCAGGCAGTTCAGCGAATTCTCGATGGAAGCATCATCTATGAACGGTAGAGTAAACGTATTATCCATATCCAGATAGCGATAGGAAATGACAGTACAGTCATCCCGTTTCTCCACCTTACTTATATATAGAGGACGTTCCATATCTTTCCGGCTCCACGCAATCTCACGTGCAGACAGCATGGACTTCGCCACACAGTTGCTGACGAACTCATCGTCACCATTATAAATCACTACATCACAATTCTTGAAAAGCGTCAGCTTCTCCATGCATTTCTCCTGCAACGAGAAGAAATTTTCCTGGTGAGCCCCTCCTATATTGGTCAGGATACCTATGGTAGGCTTGATGATGTTCTGCAAAGCACGCATTTCCCCCGGCTCGGAAATACCGGCTTCAAAAATAGCAAGTTCGGACTGTTCGTTCATCTGCCACACAGACAAAGGCACTCCAATCTGGGAGTTATAACTGCGGGGAGAACGGATAATGGCACGTTCCGGACTGAGCAACTGGTGCAGCCATTCCTTCACAACAGTCTTACCGTTGCTTCCCGTAATACCGATGACCGGTATCTGGAACCGGTTCCGATGCTGTTCCGCCAGTTTTTGCAAGGCTTTCAGCGGGTTGGGAACAATGAGATAATTGACAATTGACTGCGCATCATCACGCTGCATAGCATTGTCAATTGTCAATTGTCCATTGTCCATTAATCTAAAGCTTTCTTCGCTAAGCACAAAATTACGTACTCCACGGGCATATAAATCTGCAATATAGCGCGCACCGTCATTCCTCTTGGTGGTCAAGGCAAAGAATAATGTTTCCTCAGGAAAATTCAGGGAACGGCTGTCAGTGAGCAGCCAGTCTATGGTAGCCGGCGCGTTTCCCATACGCCGTGCGCCAATACTTTCGGTTATGCTTTCAATCGAATACGACATATTTCTCTCTCTTTTTGGAAATCTAAGTACGGGTATTTTCCGTTAAGTTGGTCTATTTTTAACACAATTTGTCCTAAAAAACGCTTATACTCTTCTGAAGCGGGATAAAATGGCTTATGTGACAACATCTTACGGATATTTTCACTTTCTTCCATAATCCGTAACGCATCGGCAGAGATGCACGACCGGGTAAACCGTTCCCAGACATAGCGAATGGCTGTTTCGGAAGGATGCACCATGTCTTCTGCATAGAAGCGATAGTCACGAAGCTCGTCGAGCAGCAGCTCATAAGCCGGAAAATAGAAAACATGTTCCGGGAAAGTGGCTTGCAACTGGTTCACGGCAAGCAGCAAGGTAGCTTTACTGAGCTGGTTGGCATGCATTCCGTCACGCACGTGGCGGATGGGGCTGACGGTGAACAACACTTTCAACCGGGGAATCCGCGCCAGCAAGCCGGAAAGCAAAGAGGTGTAGTCAGATACTATTTCACTGACAGAAAGCATACGGCGGGTAAAGCAGGACTCAGGTTGCTTATGACAGTTGGCAACTACAGTTCCCGTCTTTTCATTTTCATAAACCCAGGCAGAGCCGAAAGTCAGCAGCAGACAATCCAACCGGTCCAGCCTTTCATGGGCGCTTTTCAAACGCCCGTTAATACCTGCCAATGTTTCCTCTGCAGAGACTGAGGAAAAGCTACCATGATGCATGGCACTGTGCCAAAGTTCATGAAAGAGGAAAATATCGTTTTCATTGTAGCATCTGCCCGCAATGATTTCACGCAATGCCGCAGAAATGGAAAACGGATTATAAAGCACACCATAAGGATTGACGTCACAACGGAACTTGGCATCCGCCAGCCTTTGCCCCATCTCGGACGCAAAACAAGAACCCATCAGCAACAGATTATTCTCTTGCGAAAGAAGGGGCATACTGGAAACTACTTCTACAGGCGTATAAAGATTCATAAGTTCGAAATAAATAAACCATTCACTTTCTCTGAAAAAATGATGTACCAACTGCTTGCTACGCCACAAAGATAGTAAATTTCAATATAAAAAAGGCAGGTGATATAACCTCTCATTATATCATCTGCCTTAAATAAAAATACTATATATTCTATTAATACCAATTAGCCGTAGGATCAGCCACCCAATCTGCAAAACCTGGATATTTATCATTAATAGCCTGACGCTCAGTAGTCCATTCATATCTTGTCTCTACACGTATCTTCTGCGGAGCTTTGCCAATCTCTGCTTTCAGTGTATATACTTCAGCATTTTGGCCTTCCACTTTGACATTTACGGCACCGGTACCGTTAACTCTGTACATCACCGGAGCCTTAGTTGCCCCAGCACCTGTATTTACCATTGTAGTATTAGAAACGCCAAAGAGTCCATGAACTTCACGGCTATCACCGCCTACCTCAATATACAAAGGCAAAGTACCACCCGCAGCCTGCAGGGTAATGATAGTTGCTCCTCCATTGGTCGCTACATCAAACACGACATCGTTGAAGTCAAAATCATCACTGTCTCCAAGGTCTTCTGCTATGATTCTGTACGCATTCGTATATACGGCCGGAGAGATCTTCACAATCCAATCACTATAATATCCATCTGCAGCCACTTGTTGATTTGGGTTCTGTCCGGTAGCTTCAAAGTCAAATCCCACATAATAAGCACCCTCAATATATTGTATAGTATAATTATAGTGCATTTTACCATCCAGAGAAGCCCTATAGCCAAAAGAAGACGTTCCACTATTCTGCATTAGCATTATAGCCCCCTCAGTAGCATTAAAATTATTGATATGGTCATCTGATGCCGCAACCAAAAAATCCATATTAGAGTGTGAGCCACTTACATGTTGAACAAAAAAGTCGGTCCAATCCCCCCCAATGGATTGTGGATTCCGATATGTTTTAAACCATTCCGTAACCACTTCTTTTTCTGTAGCCGTAACACTCCCCGGTACTTCCGTAAAATCTTTCCATTGATTGCTATTAGTGTTAGCAACACGCGTTGTCGGTGTTACCCCAAATCCCCAATCCTGATCAACTGCAATTTCTCCATACCTCTGCACAAAAGCCGATGCATACTGTGCCTCTTTCTTAGCTGCCGCCTTTTCCGGGTTGAACAGATCGCTATCAGAACCGCAAGCGGAAAAAACCACTACGCCCATAATAGCCAAAATTCCAAAGTTGAGCTTTTTCTTCATATCATTCATTGTTTATTCATTTAACAATTCGTGATTACACCCCATGCCGACACATATTACAACTAAGAATATCATTATATACAACTCAAAATTGTATAACATATTGATAAATAGGACATATTCTACTTCGCAAATATACATAATACTATATCAGATAACAACCAAAATCTCAAAAAAGTTGCAATAAATAATTTATTAAGTTGCATTTTTCAACAAACATTAAATTTAAAGCATCTCTTATCATAGATGCACACATACGAGAGTACAAGTCAATCTTTGAAAGGATTAATATCTTTGCCTACCAAAATTAAATCATTCCTATATGGAGAAAAAATCGTTCCACCATGGTGGAACGATTTTTCCCCTAGGATGGAACAATATTTTCTCCATGGAGGAACGATTTACCATCAAGTATCTTTTCCCTTAACCATAGGCAGGCTGAACGAGAAATGTGGCGTATGCAAAGAGAAAGTAAAAACCGAAGTGAACAAAAGAGGCTTTTTTTCCTTCTAAAACTTCCCGTCATCCGTTTTCTTTTGCTATTTTTGCATTTTGTAATCTTCAGATCAGAAATGAGAACAGAACCAACAACATATAACTTGCTTAACACCATTACATTTCCCGAGGATTTACGCCAACTCAGCGTAGAAGAGCTTCCTGAAGTCTGTAAAGAATTGAGGCAAGACATTATAAAGGAGGTTTCGTGTAACCCCGGACATTTCGCTGCCAGCCTGGGCACGGTAGAGCTGACCGTTGCCTTGCACTATGTATTCAATACTCCGTACGACCGCATAGTCTGGGATGTAGGCCATCAGGCGTACGGGCACAAGATACTGACCGGACGCCGTGAAGCATTCTCCACCAACCGTAAATTCAAGGGAGTTCGTCCTTTTCCCTCACCAGAGGAAAGCGATTATGACACATTCACCTGCGGACATGCGTCAAATTCAATCTCCGCCGCCCTTGGCATGGCTGTTGCCGCTGCCGAAAAAGGCGAAAAGGACCGCCATGTAGTGGCCATCATCGGCGACGGAAGCATGAGCGGCGGCCTGGCTTTCGAAGGACTGAACAACGCTTCGTCTACCCCTAACAACCTTCTTATCATTCTCAACGACAATGATATGTCGATAGACAGAAGTGTAGGCGGCATGAAGCAGTACCTTTTCAACTTGACTACCAGCAACCGCTATAACCAGCTGCGCTTCAAGACATCCAGACTGCTGTTCAAAATGGGACTTTTGAACGAGGACCGCCGCAAAGCGCTGATTCGCTTCGCCAACAGCCTGAAATCAATGGCCGCCCAGCAGCAGAATATCTTTGAAGGGATGAACATCCGCTACTTCGGCCCTATCAATGGACACGATGTGAAAAACATAGCCCGTGTCCTGCGGGACATCAAAGATATGCAGGGACCGAAAATACTGCATCTGCACACTGTGAAAGGAAAAGGATTCGAACCTGCCGAGAAGAATCCCGATATCTGGCATGCACCGGGCAAGTTCGATCCGGAAACCGGAGAACGCCTCAAGGCGGATACCAGCAATTTGCCTCCGCTTTTCCAGGACGTGTTTGGGGAAACGCTGGTAGAACTGGCAAAGGAAAATCCGAAAATCGTCGGAGTAACCCCCGCCATGCCCACCGGCTGCTCTATGAACAAGCTGATGGACACCATGCCCGACCGTGCCTTCGATGTGGGTATTGCCGAAGGGCATGCAGCCACTTTCTCGGGCGGTATGGCTAAAGAAGGAATGCAGCCTTTCTGCAACATCTACTCCTCCTTCATGCAGCGGGCATACGATAATGTCATCCATGACATCGCCCTGCTCCGCCTCCCCGTCGTACTTTGCCTGGACCGCGCCGGACTGGTAGGAGAAGACGGACCGACACACCACGGAGTTTTCGACCTGGCCTATTTCCGTCCGATTCCCAACCTGACCATATCTTCACCGATGGACGAACATGAATTGCGCCGCCTGATGTACACGGCACAGTTGCCGGACCAAGGTCCGTTCGTCATCCGCTATCCCCGCGGACGCGGCGTATTGCTGGATTGGAAATGTCCGCTGGAAGAAATCCCCGTAGGCAAAGGGCGCAGACTGAAAGAAGGCAAAGACCTGGCAGTCATCACCCTCGGTCCCATAGGCAACGTGGCCGCACGTGCCATAGAGCGTGCGGAGAAGGACAAAGGAATCTCCATAGCCCACTACGACCTGCGTTTTCTCAAGCCGCTCGACGAAGCCCTGCTGCACGAGGTAGGACTCAACTTCCAGCATGTCGTCACCATAGAAGACGGTGTCAAAAAAGGAGGAATGGGCAGTGCCGTACTGGAGTTCATGGCGGACAATGACTATATTCCCCATATCAGGCGTATCGGTGTACCCGATGCCTTCATAGAACACGGCACCATACAAGAGTTGTATCATCTTTGCGAAATGGACGAAGAAGGAATTTATACATTATTAATTAAGAATGAGGAATGAGGAATGAAGAATTCAGCTACGCGATGCAAGCACGCCGCATGGCAAATTCTTCATTCTTCATTCCTCATTCTTCATTTCCATAAAGAAAGTGAAAATAATTATTGCAGGTGCCGGCGCAGTAGGCACACACTTGGCCAAATTGCTGTCCCGCGAGAAGCAGGACATCATTCTGATGGACGACAACGAAGACAAGTTGAGCACACTGAACTCCAACTTTGACTTGATGACGGCTACGGCCTCCCCTACCTCCATAAAAGGCTTGAAAGAAGTGGGAGTGGGAGAGGCAGACTTGTTCATAGCCGTCACCCCCGATGAAAGCCGGAACATGACCGCATGCATGCTGGCAAACAATCTGGGAGCACAAAAGACCGTAGCCCGTATTGACAACTACGAATACCTGCTGCCCAAAAACAAGGAATTTTTCCAGAAGCTGGGCGTCGATTCACTCATCTACCCGGAAATGCTTGCCGCCAAGGAAATCGTGTCCTCCATCCGCATGAGCTGGGTACGCCAATGGTGGGAGTTCTGCGGAGGAGCCTTGATACTGATAGGCACCAAGATGCGCGAAAAAGCCGAGATACTGAACATCCCCCTCCATGAGTTGGGCGGACCGGAGCTGCCCTATCACGTGGTAGCCATCAAACGGGGAAGCGAAACACTGATTCCCCGTGGTGACGATACCATCAAGCTACATGACATCGTATACTTCACCACCACACGAAAATACGTCCCCTACATCCGCAAGATAGCCGGCAAAGAAGATTATGCCGATGTGCGCAACGTAATGATTATGGGTGGAAGCCGGATTGCCGTACGCACCGCCCAATATGTCCCGGACTACATGCAGGTGAAAATCGTGGACAACGACCTGAACCGCTGCAACCGCCTGACCGAGCTGCTTGACGACCGTACCATGATTATCAATGGCGACGGACGGGATATGGACCTGCTTGTGGAAGAGGGACTGAAAAATACGGAAGCCTTCGTTGCCTTGACCGGCAACTCGGAGACTAATATCCTGGCCTGCCTTGCCGCCAAACGCATGGGAGTCAGCAAAACCGTAGCGGAAGTGGAGAACATCGACTACATAGGCATGGCCGAAAGCCTTGACATCGGCACCGTCATCAACAAAAAGATGATTGCTGCCAGCCACATCTACCAGATGATGCTGGATGCGGACGTCAGCAACGTGAAATGCCTGACCTTTGCCAATGCCGATGTAGCGGAATTTACCGTTAAGGCCGGCTCGAAGATTACCAAACATCCGGTAAAAGACCTCGGCCTCCCGAAAGGAGCCACCATCGGCGGACTTATCCGCCAGGGGGAAGGCGTTGTGGTTATGGGTAACACCCTGATACAGCCGGGTGACCATGTAGTGGTATTCTGCCTGAACATGATGATTAAGAAAATCGAAAAATACTTTAACTAATGGAGAATGGACAGTTGGTAATTCCTCAATCACCAACTATCAATTATCAATTGAATAAATGATTAACTTCAAGACAATCATACGGATTATCGGTATTCTGCTATTGCTGGAAACAACTATGTTCCTGGTTTGCTCGGGCGTGTCTTTCTACTATAGAGAAAGTGACATGCTCGATTTCTGGAAAGCGGGAGGCATCACAGCAGGAGTAGGTCTGTTGCTGGCATTTCTCGGCAAGGGAGGCGAACGGCAACTGACGCGCCGTGACGGATATGTATTGGTCAGCTTTGCCTGGGTGGCATTCTCCCTTTTCGGAATGTTGCCTTTTTATATAGGTGGGTACATTCCCGACATTACCAACGCATTCTTCGAGACCATGTCCGGTTTCAGCAGTACGGGCGCCACCATCTTGAATAATATCGAATCACTCCCCCATGGAATATTGTTCTGGCGCAGTATGACACAGTGGATTGGCGGCCTGGGAATCATCATGTTTACCATCGCCGTGCTCCCCATCTTCGGAATCAGCGGTTTGCAGGTATTCGCCGCCGAAGCAAGCGGTCCTACGCATGACAAGGTGCATCCGCGCATCGGCATCACCGCCAAATGGATTTGGAGTATCTATGCCGGCATAACAGCTCTGCTTGTCGGCCTGCTGATGCTTGGAGGTATGGACTGGTTCGACAGCATCTGTCATGCTTTTGCCACTACCGGCACCGGCGGCTTTTCCACCAAGCAGGCAAGCGTCGCCCACTATAGTTCCCCTTACATAGAATATGTCATCTCCATCTTCATGTTCATCTCCGGCATCAACTTCACCTTATTATTATTGTTCGTCAACCGGAAATTCAAGAAGTTCATCAGCAATGCCGAACTGAAATTCTATTTCGGTTCAGTCATACTCTTTACCGCCATCATAGCGCTCGTACTCTATTATACCAGTCGCATGGGAATGGAAGAATCCTTCCGTAAATCCCTGTTCCAGGTGATTTCCCTCCAGACATCCACCGGCTTTGCAACAGACGACTACATGAAATGGACACCCGTACTTTGGGGACTGTTTACCATTATCATGCTGATGGGAGCTTGCGCAGGCAGTACCACCGGCGGCCTGAAATGCATACGCATGGTGATTCTTACCAAAGTATCGCGAAATGAGTTCAAGCATATCCTACATCCCAATGCAGTTCTTCCGATTCGGATAAACAAGCAGGTCATACCTCCCTCCATAGTCTCCACCGTACTGGCTTTTTGTTTCATCTACCTGATTATCATCATCGTCAGTACATTGCTGATGATGGCTATGGGAGTAGGAACTGCGGAATCGTTGGGTTGCGTTATTTCCAGTATCGGCAATATGGGACCCGGGTTAGGCGAAACCGGACCTGCCTATTCGTGGAACGCCCTGCCCGATGCAGCCAAATGGCTGTTATCCTTTTTAATGCTTCTGGGTCGTCTTGAGTTATTTACCGTACTGCTACTTTTCACACCGGATTTCTGGAAACGGAATTGATTTAGGATAAAAAGTGTAAAAATAACCATTTTTTGTTATGCGGGGATAGCAAAATGAACAATACTTGTTATATCTTTGCCCCCTTGAAAAGAGAGATCTGTGGTATGAAGCAATGCATTAAATATTGTTTAATCATAATCTTTGCAGCCCTATTGCACGACAGTGCAACCGGAGCTGCAGACATTTTGTGCGTTCCTGCCACCCGACAAGCAGAATGCTGTACGCTGTCACAAGCTCCTACCACCCAACAAGCAGTCCAGAAGTTCTACGACTTGTTTTCACCAAACTCCCTCTGCATAGAACATGTGGACCATACGCAAGTACCAACCAACAAAAGCGTACTCCTGCGCATGTACATCTACAAGATGCAGCAGCATGCCTATGCACCGGAATGCGACCGTTTGTTGAATCTGTCTCCTCATCCCGTACCCGACGCGAATTATTACGTGTTCGGGCTAAGAAAGATTATCATTTAGAAGGCCTGCAAGCGCAGACGCTTGCCCCTGACCTCGCCGGACAACAAATCAGAGGTTTTGTCCTCCGGTGCGATGTATCTATTATTATATATCTAAAATCTTATCAGGTTTATGAACTTTACTTTGTTAGTGGTCGTCTTATTGACGGCAATCGCTTTCGTGGGTATCGTCATCGCGCTCTCCAATGCGATAGCACCCCGTTCGTACAATGCACAGAAGATGGAGCCGTACGAGTGTGGTATCCCTACCCGCGGTAAATCGTGGATGCAATTCCGGGTAGGTTACTATCTGTTTGCCATCTTGTTCCTGATGTTCGAAGTGGAAACGGTATTTCTGTTTCCTTGGGCAGTCATCACCCGCGAACTTGGCGTGGCAGGACTTTTCAGTGTTTTATTTTTCCTGATTATATTGATTCTGGGCCTTGCTTATGCCTGGAGGAAAGGAGCTTTGGAATGGAAGTAACAAAGAAGCCGAAAATTAAATCTATCCCTTATGAGGAGTTTACAGACAACGAAACGTTGGAGAAACTGGTTCGGGAACTTAATGCCGGAGGCGCCAATGTCGCCCTTGGCGTACTGGACGACTTCGTCAACTGGGGACGCAGCAACTCACTGTGGCCTCTTACGTTTGCAACCAGCTGTTGCGGTATCGAATTCATGGCCCTCGGCGCAGCCCGCTACGATATGGCGCGCTTCGGGTTCGAGGTAGCCCGTGCCAGTCCGCGCCAGGCAGACATGATTATGGTTTGCGGAACAATAACCAACAAGATGGCTCCCGTTCTGAAACGTCTTTACGACCAGATGGCCGATCCGAAATATGTAGTAGCCGTAGGCGGCTGTGCCGTCAGCGGAGGCCCGTTCAAGAAATCCTATCACGTGGTGAACGGTGTGGACAAGATTCTGCCGGTGGATGTCTACATTCCCGGTTGTCCTCCGCGTCCGGAAGCATTCTACTACGGCATGATGCAATTGCAGCGTAAAGTGAAAATAGAGAAATACTTCGGTGGAGTAAACAGAAAAGAAGAGAACCACTAATCAGTACTTAAAAATATGGAAATAAAATACATAGAGCCCTCAGTCCTGCACGACGAAATGCTGCGTCTGCGGAAAGAGAAACAAATGGACTTCCTGGAATGCCTCAGCGGTATGGATTGGGGAATACCCGACGAGAAAGACGCACCGGACACCCCCCGCGGACTCGGCGTAGTCTATCTGTTGGAATCTACTGTTACCGGCGAACGGATAGCGGTACGCACCGCCACTCTAAACCGGGAACATCCCGAACTTCCTTCCGTCAGCGATATCTGGAAAGCTGCGGATTTCAACGAGCGCGAAGTCTACGACTTTTACGGCATCGTTTTCATCGGTCATCCGGATATGCGCCGACTCTATCTGCGCAATGACTGGGTAGGCTATCCCATGCGTAAAGACAATGAGCCGGAAAAAGATAATCCGTTGCGTATGGACAACGAAGAAACGGTGGACACTACCATGGAATTGGAGCTGAATCCCGACGGTAGCATCAAGAATAAGGAGATGCAACTTTTCGGTGATGAGGAATATGTGGTGAACATCGGTCCCCAACATCCGGCCACCCACGGCGTAATGCGCTTCCGTGTATCATTGGAGGGTGAAATCATCGACAAGATTGATGCCAACTGCGGCTACATCCACCGGGGTATCGAGAAGATGTGCGAAAGCCTGACCTATCCGCAGACCTTGGCTCTGACCGACCGTCTGGACTACCTGGGCGCACACCAGAACCGCCATGCCTTGTGCATGTGTATCGAAAAGGCAATGGGCGTGGAAGTAAGCGAACGCGTGCAGTACATACGTACCATCATGGACGAGTTGCAGCGAATAGACTCTCACCTGCTGTTCTATTCTTGTCTTGCTATGGACCTGGGTGCATTAACGGCCTTCTTCTACGGTTTCCGCGACCGCGAAAAGATACTCGACATCTTTGAGGAAACTTGCGGCGGACGCCTCATCATGAACTACAACACCATCGGTGGCGTGCAGGCAGACATTGCTCCCGGCTTCGTAAAGAAAGTGAAGGAGTTTATCCCCTACCTCCGCGGTATCCTACACGAATATCACGACGTATTCACCGGGAACATCATTGCCCAGCAACGTCTGAAAGGTGTGGGTATACTCTCACGGGAAGATGCCATCGCCTTTGGAGCTACCGGAGGCACCGGACGCGCCAGCGGATGGGCCTGCGACGTGCGTAAGCGTATGCCATATGCCGTATATGACAAGGTGGACTTTAAAGAAGTCATCCGCACCGAAGGCGATTCATGGGCACGCTACCTTATCCGTATGGATGAAATTCTGGAGAGCCTGAAAATTATCGAGCAACTGATAGACAACATCCCGGAAGGAGCCTACCAGGAAAAGATGAAACCTATTATCCGCGTACCGGAAGGCACTTATTATGCAGCCGTAGAAGGTAGCCGCGGTGAGTTCGGCGTCTTCCTCGAAAGCCACGGCGACAAGATGCCTTACCGCCTGCATTTCCGCAGTACGGGCTTGCCATTGGTATCGACCGTAAACACGATTTGCCGCGGAGCTAAAATCGCCGACCTTATTGCCATTGGCGGAACATTGGATTATGTAGTACCAGATATTGACAGATAAAAGGATTTACGATTTGACAATTTACAATTTACCATGCGGAATTACAGCGCAGCCAAATTGTAAATTGTACAATTGTGAATTGTAAATCAAAAAGCGCCTCGTAAATTGTAAATAGTAAATTGTAAATAGTAAATGAACAACGTGTTTGACTTTAGTATAGTAACCAACTGGATACACCAGATGCTGACTTCCCTGATGCCGGAAGGTCTGGCAATATTCCTCGAATGCGTGGTGATTGGCGTATGCATCATCTTGATGTATGCCGTGCTTGCCATTATCCTGATTTACATGGAGCGTAAGATATGCGCCTTCTTCCAATGCCGCCTCGGTCCGATGCGCGTGGGGAAATGGGGATTGCTCCAAGTGCCCTGCGACGTCATCAAGATGTTGACAAAGGAAATCATTGATTTGAAATTCTCTGACCGGTTCCTCTACAATCTGGCACCGTTCATGGTAATCATCGCTTCTTTCCTGACATTTGCCTGCCTACCCATCAACAAGGGATTGGAGGTATTGGACTTCAATGTAGGAGTGTTCTTCCTGCTGGCTGCATCGAGTATCGGCGTAGTGGGTATCCTGCTGGCAGGCTGGAGTTCCAACAATAAATTCTCGCTGATTGGAGCCATGCGAAGCGGTGCGCAGATTATCAGCTACGAGTTGTCCTGCGGATTGAGCATACTGACAATGGTAGTGTTGATGGGAACCATGCAGTTCTCCGAAATAGTAGAAGGACAAGCTGACGGCTGGTTCATCTTCAAGGGACATATCCCTGCATTGATAGCCTTCATCATCTACCTCATTGCCGGAAATGCGGAAACCAACCGCGGTCCCTTCGACTTGCCCGAAGCCGAAAGCGAGTTGACTGCCGGATACCATACGGAATACAGCGGTATGGGCTTCGGATTCTTCTATCTGGCAGAATATTTGAATCTGTTTATCGTAGCCTCCGTGGCAGCCACCATCTTCCTGGGAGGCTGGATGCCGCTACACATCGTAGGCCTGGACGGCTTCAACGCAGTGATGGATTACATTCCGGGATTTGTATGGTTCTTCGGAAAGGCCTTCTTCGTAGTCTTCCTGCTGATGTGGATAAAGTGGACCTTCCCCCGCCTGCGTATTGACCAGATTCTGAATCTGGAGTGGAAGTACCTGGTACCCATCTCTATGGTGAACTTGATTTTGATGGTATTAATTGTAGTATTTAAATTGCATTTCTAACCGGCGTAGCGCCGGAGCAAGATTTCCTTGCGGATAATTTTAATAAAGGCAAAAGTAATGAAAGAAAAGAACTCTTATATCGGCGGACTCATACACGGCGTCACTTCTCTGCTGACAGGTATGAAGACAACCATGACCGTATTCTGCCGACGAAAGACTACCGAACAATATCCGGAAAACCGCTCGACATTGAAACTCTCCGACCGTTTCCGTGGCACGCTGACCATGCCCCATAATGATAAAAATGAACATCGGTGTGTAGCTTGCGGTTTGTGCCAGATGGCTTGTCCCAACGACACTATCAAGGTGACCGGCGAGATGGTTGAAACGGAAGACGGCAAGAAAAAGAAGATATTGGTTAAGTACGAATACGACCTCGGTTCGTGCATGTTCTGCCAACTCTGTGTGAATGCCTGCCCTCACGATGCCATCACGTTCGACCAGGATTTTGAGCATGCTGTGTTCGACCGCACGAAACTGGTCATGACGCTGAACCGTCCGGGCAGCCATGTAGAGAAAAAATAATTATTCAATGTGCTAATGTGCCAATGTGCTAATTACCATTCGGTATCACAATACATCGGTATGACAAGCCACGCAACCATTGGCACATTGGCATATTAGCAAATTAACACATTAAATTAAACAACATGGAAATAACTCTTGAAACAGTAGTATTCTACTTCCTTGCGGCCTTTATCACCGTATTTTCCATCTTGACGGTAACGACCCACCGCATGGTGCGCTCGGCCACCTACCTGCTGTTCGTACTTTTCGGTACGGCAGGCATCTACTTTCTGCTGGGTTACACCTTCCTCGGTTCCGTGCAGATTATGGTCTATGCCGGCGGTATCGTGGTACTCTACGTCTTCTCCATACTGCTTACCAGTGGCGAAGGCGATGTCATCGAGAAGTTAAAGCGCAGCAGGTTCCTTGCCGGACTGGGTGCCACCGTGGGCGGTGCCATCATCGTAGTATTCATCACTTTGAAGCATAAGTTCATTGCCACCACCGACGTGGAGCCTTTGGAGGTCAACATCAAGACCATCGGTCACCACATGCTGAGCGGTGACAAGTATGGTTATCTGCTTCCCTTCGAAGCAGTTAGCATCTTGTTATTGGCATGTATCGTAGGCGGATTATTAATAGCACGTAAAAGATAAGAATTATGATACACATGGAATATTATCTGATAGTTTCGGCTATCATGTTCTTCGCAGGCATCTATGGGTTCTTCACCCGCCGCAACACACTGGCAATACTTATCAGCATCGAGCTGATTCTGAATGCCACGGACATCAACTTTGCGGTGTTCAACCGTTTCCTATTCCCCGGAGGACTGGAAGGATATTTCTTCTCTTTATTCTCCATCGCCATCTCGGCGGCCGAAACGGCTGTAGCCATTGCCATCATGATTAACATCTACCGTAACATCCGCAGCATCCAGGTGAACAAACTGGATGAGATGAAATATTAAACAGTGGAAAGTTGAAAACAGAAAGTGGAAAATTAACTTTTCACTTTCAGTTTTCAACTTTCACCTTTCAATTATCAATTAAATTATGGAATATACAATATTAATCCTTCTACTCCCTTTCCTCTCTTTCCTCGCTCTGGGACTTGGAGGTAAATGGATGTCACACCGCACTGCCGGCCTTATCGGAACTACGGCACTGGGTGTGGTCGCAGTGCTTTCCTATCTCACCGCAGGAATGTACTTCAGCGCTCCCCGCCTTGCCGATGGTACGTACGAGGCGCTGATGCCCTATAACTTCAAATGGCTGCCCTTCACAGAAAGCCTCAGTATCGACATGGGCATTCTACTCGACCCGATTTCAGTTATGATGCTCGTGGTCATCAGCACCGTTTCGCTGCTGGTACACATATACTCTTTCGGCTACATGAAGGGCGAACGCGGTTTCCAGCGTTACTACGCCTTCTTGTCGCTCTTCACCATGTCCATGCTCGGACTGGTAGTAGCAACGAACATCTTCCAGATGTATCTGTTCTGGGAGTTGGTGGGCGTGTCCTCCTATCTGCTGATTGGTTTCTATTATACGAAGCCGGCGGCTATTGCCGCTTCGAAGAAGGCGTTTATCGTGACCCGTTTTGCTGACCTGGGATTCCTTATAGGTATCCTCGTCTATGGGTATTATGCCGGTACATACACCTTCAGCCCTAATGAGATGGCGCTGGCAAAGGGCGGTGCGGCAATGATTCCGCTTGCCTTGGGACTGATGTTCATCGGTGGTGCCGGAAAGAGTGCCATGTTCCCGTTGCACATCTGGCTGCCCGATGCCATGGAAGGTCCTACGCCGGTCAGTGCACTGATTCATGCCGCCACAATGGTGGTTGCAGGTGTCTATCTGGTGGCACGCATGTTCCCGTTGTTCATAGAATATGCTCCCAGCGTGCTGCACATCGTGGCATACGTAGGAGCCTTCACGGCATTCTATGCCGCCAGTGTGGCATGTGTGCAGAGTGACATCAAGCGTGTACTGGCATTCTCCACCATCTCCCAAATCGGTTTCATGATGGTGGCGCTGGGTGTATGTACATCAGCCGACCCACACGAAGGGGGACTGGGCTACATGGCAGGCATGTTCCACTTGTTCACACACGCCATGTTCAAGGCATTGCTGTTCCTCGGAGCGGGTAGCATCATCCATGCCGTACACAGCAACGAGATGTCTGCCATGGGTGGACTGCGGAAGTATATGCCCATTACGCATATCACGTTCCTCATCGCTTGCCTTGCCATTGCAGGTATTCCTCCGTTCTCCGGATTCTTCTCCAAAGATGAAATCCTGACGGCATGCTTCCAGTTCAGCCCCATCATGGGATGGATTATGACAGTGATTGCAGGTATGACAGCATTCTATATGTTCCGTCTTTATTATGGTATCTTTTGGGCCGGCTCAGAGCCGGGGCAAAAGTCGGCAAGCGATGGGGGCGACAGCCACATGCCTCACCCCCACGAGAGTCCTCTGGCGATGACCCTGCCCCTGATGCTCCTTGCCGTGGTTACGATAGTTGCCGGTTTCATTCCTTTCGGACACTTCATCAGTTCCAACGGTGAAGCATATAGCATCCATCTGGATTGGAGTGTGGCAGGTACAAGTATCGCCGTAGCGGTGGTTTCCATAGCCATTGCCACCTACATCTATGCAGGTAGCCGGCAGCCCGTTGCCAACGCGCTGGCACGCCGTTTCAAAGGCCTATGGACAGCAGCTTACCACCGCTTCTACCTGGATGAAGTTTACCAGTTCATCACCCACCGCATCATCTTCGGCTGCATCTGCCACCCCATTGCATGGTGGGACCGCCACGTGGTCGACGGTTTCTTCAACTTCCTTGCCTGGGGGGCTGAAGCTACCAGTGAAGAGATACGCGGCCTGCAAAGCGGACGCATCCAGCAATATACATTTGTATTCCTGCTGGGCACGCTGGCACTGATACTGCTACTATTGCTATAACCCGAGATTTTTCAATCGTAAATCGTAAATCGTTAAATCGTAAATATAAAGATGAACTTTTTATCATTATTCGTACTCATCCCCTTGCTGATGTTGCTGGGTCTTTGGCTCAGCCGCAACATCGCACAAATACGCGCGGTGATGGTGACCGGTGCATCGGCTCTGCTGGTTCTTTCTGCAGCATTGACCGTGATGTACCTCAATGCACGCCACGCTGGTGCCACGGATGAAATGCTGTTCCGTGCCGACATGGTCTGGTATCCTGCACTCAACATCCACTATTCGGTAGGAGTAGACGGTATTTCGGTAGCCATGCTGCTGCTTTCGGCCATCATTGTCTTTACCGGAACATTCGCCTCCTGGAGGCTGCAACCGCTGACTAAAGAATATTTCCTTTGGTTCACCTTCCTCTCCATCGGTGTGTTCGGGTTCTTCATTTCGATAGACCTGTTCACCATGTTCATGTTCTACGAGGTTGCCCTCATTCCCATGTATCTGCTTATCGGTGTATGGGGGTCGGGACGCAAGGAGTACTCCGCCATGAAGCTGACACTGATGCTGATGGGCGGCTCCGCCTTCCTGCTTATCGGTATCCTGGGTATCTACTACGGTGCCGGAGCCACCTCTATGAACCTATTGGAAATAGCACAGATGCACAATATTCCCATCGAACAGCAACGTATCTGGTTCCCGCTCACCTTCCTCGGTTTCGGTGTGCTGGGCGCTCTGTTCCCGTTCCACACATGGAGCCCCGACGGTCACGCCTCCGCACCGACTGCCGTATCCATGCTCCATGCCGGTGTATTGATGAAACTGGGAGGTTACGGATGTTTCCGCATAGCCATGTACCTGATGCCCGAAGCTGCACAAGAACTGGGATGGATATTCCTGATTCTTACCGGAATCTCCGTGGTATACGGTGCATTCTCCGCTTGTGTACAAACCGACTTGAAGTATATCAATGCCTACTCTTCCGTCAGCCATTGCGGCCTGGTGTTGTTCGCCATCCTGATGATGAACCAGACAGCTTGCACGGGTGCTGTTCTGCAGATGCTCTCTCACGGACTGATGACAGCCTTGTTCTTCGCCCTTATCGGTATGATATACGGACGTACCCATACGCGTGACGTCCGCGAACTCTCCGGTCTGATGAAGATTATGCCTTTTCTGGCTGTCTGCTATGTAATCGCCGGTCTTGCCAATCTGGGACTGCCCGGACTCAGCGGTTTCATTGCCGAAATGACCATCTTCACCGGTTCGTTCCAGCATCCCGATACGTTCCACCGCGTGTGGACGGTCATTGCATGCAGCTCCATCGTGATTACGGCAGTCTATATCCTGCGACTGGTAGGAAAGATTCTCTACGGCACCTGCACCAACAAGCATCACCTCACCTTGAGCGACGCCACTTGGGACGAACGCACAGCGGTCATTATCCTCATCGCATGCGTTGCCGCCCTCGGTATGGCACCATGGTGGATTAGCGGCATGATTGGAGACAGCGTGCTGCCAATAACTGATTTATTTACGATTTGACGATTTACGATTGATAAATGACTTGTAAATCCCAAGAGTAACCTCAATCGTAAATCATAAAATCGTAAATCCCAAGAGTAATTTCAATCGTAAATCGTAAATCGTAAAATCGTAAATAGATATGGATTATTCTCAATTCCTCCTGCTCAAAGAAGAGCTTTCGCTGATATTGGTCATCGTCATCCTTTTTGTCGCCGACCTCTTCATGAGTCCGGATGCACACAAGAATGACGGCAAACCGGTGCTGAACACAATGCTGCCCGTTGCTCTGCTGACCATACACACACTTATCACCATCGTTCCCGGTCCTGTGGCAGATGCTTTCGGCGGCATGTATCACAATCAGCCGATACAGAGCATCGTGAAATCCATCCTCAGTATAGGTACACTGATTGTATTCCTGATGGCGCACGAATGGATGCGCCGTCCAGACACTGCCATCAAACAAGGTGAGTTCTACATTCTGACACTTTCCACCCTGCTGGGTATGTACTTCATGATTTCCGCCGGACACTTCCTGATGTTCTTCATCGGACTGGAGACGGCAAGCATCCCGATGGCAGCCCTGGTTGCCTTCGACAAATACCGCCACCACTCTGCCGAGGCAGGTGCCAAATATATTCTCACGGCATTGTTCTCCAGCGGATTGCTGCTATACGGATTATCTTTAATTTACGGTACGGTAGGCACTCTCTACTTTGCCGACATACCGGCACGCCTCACCGGCGACCCGTTGCAGATTATGGCATTCGTATTCTTCTTCTCCGGCATGGGATTCAAAATATCACTGGTGCCTTTCCATCTTTGGACAGCAGACGTTTACGAAGGCGCTCCAAGTACGGTAACCGCTTATTTAAGCGTTATCTCCAAAGGCTCTGCCGCTTTCGTGCTGATGACTATCCTCATCAAGGTATTCGCCCCGATGGTAGCTCAATGGCAAGAAGTGCTCTACTGGATCATCATCGCCTCTATCACGCTTGCCAATCTCTTCGCCTTGCGTCAGCAGAACTTGAAACGATTGATGGCTTTTTCCAGTATCTCGCAGGCAGGTTATATCATGCTGGGTATTATCAGCGGCACTTCACAAGGTATGACTTCATTGGTCTTTTATGTATTGATTTACATGTTTGCCAACCTCAGCGTATTTACAGTCATCACGATTGTAGCCCTGCGTGCCCATAAATTCACGCTCGACGACTACAACGGGCTGTACAATACCAATCCAAAGCTCGCTTTCCTGATGACCTTAGCCTTGTTCTCTCTGGCAGGCATCCCGCCGTTTGCGGGCTTCTTCTCGAAGTTCTTCATCTTTGCGGCAGCTTTCGAAGGCGGCTTCCATCTGCTGGTATTCATTGCCCTTATCAATACAATCATCTCGCTTTATTACTATCTGAAGATTGTAAAGGCAATGTACATCAACAAGAGCGACGAGCCGATTGCAGCATTCCGCAGTGACAACTATACACGTGCCAGCCTGGCCATTTGCACGCTGGGTATTGTGGTACTGAGTATTGCAAGTGTGGTATATCAATCCATCGATAAGTTCTCATTCGGATTATAACCGGAGGGTATCATCACTTACCACAAATTACACAGATTGGCACAAATTATCTTTAGAAGTTCTGATAATCAAGAGCTTTGACTTGTGTTAATCTGCATAATTTGTGGTGAGTGTGTATTTTAGCACATTTCCATACTATACAATCGGCAGCACAAACCAAAAGCATGAGCCTTTCCCCGGTTCACTGTCCACACCGATTGTGCCACCCAACTGCTCTATAATGCTCTTGCTGATAGAAAGCCCCAGGCCGGTGCCATGCACAAACGTATTCAGCTTTATAAAACGGTCGAATATCTGAGCCTGCATTTCCGGCTCAATGCCAAGGCCCGTATCGGCCACATAAAAACGCAAATGAGTTTCATCCACCTTATTATATCCTACACGTATACTTCCCGCAGTGGTGAACTTGATGGCATTGTTGACAAAGTTGGCTATGACCTGATTCAAACGGTTACGGTCACTGACAATCCGGCATTCCGGCAGATGACGGTCGAAGAGAACTTCCACACCCGGTTTGGCCTTCATCTTCATGAAGCGCACAATGTCCTCACATAGTACGTTCACGTCCAGCTCTTTTTCCACAAAGTCAAATGTCCCGGCCTCTATCTTGGACAAATCCAGTATGTCGGAAATCAGCTGCAACAGCAGGTCATTGTTTTCTTCAATAATCGCCATATACTGCCTTTTTTCCTCCATGTCCCCGGTCTCTCCCATCAGACTGGAGAAACCGACAATCGCATTCAGGGGCGTACGTATCTCATGGCTCATATTGGCAAGGAAGGCACTCTTCAGACGGTCGGCGGTTTCTGCCTTCTCCTTGGCTTCAATCAGCATAGCCTCCGTCTCCTTCAATTCCGTAATGTCATAGTTGACGCCTATCAGCTCTATTTGTCCGTTCTCCGGTTCAAACAGATTGACAACCACATTGGTACGTACCCAGTTCCATTTTCCCTTTTCGCCCGGACGTTCAATGCGCATCTCTCCCTGGAAATGTTTGGCTTCGCCCACACGGGCCTTACTGAAGAAATCAAGCATCCTCCTGCGGTCACTGGGGTACATCTTGCTGTATATTCCCACGACATCCGCCAATTGGGTATTCTCGTCCTCTCCCATATTCTTATACCATTGCTTGATGGCATAGCCTTTCCGGTCGAGCAGATTCAGCTTGGCATAACCTACCTTCGCATAATCCGATATAAGCAGGAAGAAATTCTCGAAATCACAGATACGGCTCATGGCATCAATCCGTTCCGTATTGTCGATGTTAATCATGGCATAGCCGGTAAAGTTACCTTTACTGTCATACACCTTGCTCACTTTCGTATAAAGATGTATCACATCCTTCGGCTGTTTGGAAGTGGAGTAATACCCTTCAGTCCGGTCGAAAGCATAATTCAGGCGAAAGTCGACCATATCCTCAGTCTGTATACGTTCTGCCAATTGGGCGGACACATTCGGGTTCTCGAATAAGTTCACTCCAATGACATCCTGTTTGTCACGGACCCCGAATATCTCCATATCCTTATTGTTGATGTCTACCAGGAATCCGTCTTTGTCATAGATTTCCACCCCGGCCGGTATATTGGCAAAGATATTCTTGAACAGTTTTTCGCTATGGTCCAAAGCCAGATGAGTCTGTACCGAGTCTGTCGTATCGAGGAATAACGCCACCACTTCATTCTTTTCCGGAGAGTATATCACCACGTGGCAGTGCTTGTTGGTGAGCTCAAAACACATGTCCATTTCCTTATGTGTCCCGGTGTTCACTATCTCAAGCAGATATTCCAGTCTGGGGGCCGCCTCCCTTGAAAAAGACGAGGCAGTCTTGCCGATAAACGTCGACGCGGGTTTTCCTAGAAAATCGGCAAAGATAGAATTCGCATCTGTCACATAATACCCGTAGGGATTGTCCTTTTCATCACAGACAATGGACATCCGCACATACCCCAAAGGCATATAGCGGAACAAATTGCTGAGGAAAGTACGTTCACGCACAGCCTCATCCTTCGTTTTGCGCAACTCTATGCAAATGCTGATGACATTTGCCAACGAACTAAACCATTGGTAATCCTCGTTAGTCCACATTCGGGTACGGTCTACCAAATCAATGCCCATATATCCCCACACCTGGTCATTGGCAACCAGCGGAGTTACCATCAAGGACTTTATATTCTGTCTCGCCAGAATTTCATATTCGGCGTAAGCGTGCTCCGGCAGTTGCCCCAGCGTTTCCAGCAGAACGGGCTTTTGTGCCATAATCTGTGACGTCCACCACGGCAGGCTGTCAGCCTGGACTCCTTGAAGCATTTCTTTCTCAGGAGCCACTCCCGGAGCCACCACCTCGTATGTGCAGCTCTGGTACCGGCACTTCTCATCATATTGGAATATATAGACACGTCCGCCGCGAAAGAAATCAAGAATATCTTTCAGTATGTCGTAAATGCCCGCACTTATATCCTCGTCTTTCAGGAAGCGGAATAGGGAATGGGATATTGAGGTCTGCCGATAAAGTAAATCGTTCACTCTTTGCAAAGCCTGCTTCGCAGCCTCCTCCTTCGGCATCTCTACGCGCTGCAACACTCCGAAAGCCTTCAATGTACCATCCGGCAAACGCTCCTTGTATCCCACACGCGAGTAGACCCAGACCACTCCTTCGGTAGAATAGACGGGAAACGTCTGTTCATAGACCTCCATATTCTGAATGGCAAGGAACTCCCGGCTGATACGCGCCCGATAGTCTTCGCGTATCATTTTACCGAAATCCTCAAAGCTCAGGTATTCCCCTTCCAAGCCTAACAACTTACAGACATATTCGGAGCAGAGATACTGCCTTGAAGAAAAATCAGCCTCCCACCAACCTATCCGGCCAAGAATGGAAAGGCGCCGGAAACGTTCACTATCGTCACGATGAACAGCCATATATTTATCAATATTGGTTTGAGATACAAAAATAGCCATAAAACTCTAATAAGCAACCATTAGAGACCTTTTTCGTCCCAAGCAGCCTATATATAAGGATAACAAACAATCCGGAAGAATGTGCGGTAACCAAATCGTAATAGATTTGAAAATGAAACGTATGTTCCATGTATCACCGGTGTAATGTCATTGCCTCATCTTTGCAGCGGATTAAAAAACGTACAAAGAAAAGAGATGAGCATGAAATTAGACTTGGGAAAGATTTTCTTCCTTATTTTATTCCTCACACTTTCCGTCATGGCTGCCACGGCGGGAACCATCAAAGGGACAATCACCGACCGACAAACCAAAGAACCGCTGACGGGAGCCACCGTGCAAGTGAGCGGAACGGCACAAGGCGCCGTCGCCGATTTGGATGGTAACTATACACTGGAGCTGAAAAACGGGACCTATACCCTCACCGTCCGTTACATCGGCTACAAAGACATGACGATAAATGCCGTAGAGATAAAGGGTGAAACCGTGCTGAACTTCGACATGGAGCCGGACACGCAAACCCTGGGCGAAGTGCAGGTCACCGCCAAGAAGAACCTCGAAGGCGAACGTGCCTTGCAAATGGAACGGCAAAAAGCGACCCTCGCCATCGAGAACCTCGGTTCCAAAGAGATGTCCCTCAAAGGCATCGGCAATGTGGAAGAAGGAGTAAAGAAAATAACGGGTATCTCCATCGCCAGCGCCGGACAACTTATCGTCCGCGGACTGGGCGACCGCTACAGCACCACCACGCTGAACGGACTGCCCATCGCCTCGCCCAACCCAGACAACAAGCTGGTGCCGCTCGACCTGTTCCCCTCGTCCACCGTACAGAACATCACCGTCAGCAAAGTGTATGACGCAGCCGCCTTTGCCGACTACAGCGGTGCGCACATCAACATCAGCACCAAAGAAAACATACCGGAAGATTTCTTCCAACTGAGCCTCAACACGGGCGGGAAGTTCAACACCTTAGGCAAAGACCGCTATCAGATGGACCGCAGCGGTTCGCTCTTGAAGACACCCGGCGTAGACGCGGCCGCCCTCGACATGCCCTTGATGGAGTTTGACAAATACGTGAAGACCCACAATATCTTCGATACCTCCTTTGCCGCCAGCAAGAAGAGTTCGTTGCCCGAACTGGGCGGAAACCTCGGTTTCGGAAAGAACTTCGGTATAGGTAACCAGACACTCAGCCTGCTTGCCTCCTTCAGCGCCAGCAACGGCTACCAAAACATGGAAGATGCCTTCTACAAGACACTCGAAGCCACCGGCACCGTGCAGGACGACTTCTCCTACGACAGCTTTGCGCAGGAACTGAAGCTCGCCGCCCTCGGCTACCTGGGCTATACCCTGCGCCGGAGCGACCGCATAGGCTACACTTTCTTCTACGCCCGCAACGCCATCGACACCTATCAGCGCCGCGAAGGTACTGATGCCGAAGGACACGAGCTGACCGGCAGCAACAACATCATGCACATATACACCCTGCAAAACCATCAACTGAACGGAATCCATAACTTCGGCGAGGGCGACAGGTGGCAACTGACCTGGGGAGGCTCATACAGCAAGACCGGCAGCGAAGAGCCCGACCGACGGCAAGTGATGTACGTCAAAGACAACGACGGCAGCCTCAGGCTCTTCAAGCTGAACCGCCAAGAGACTATGCGCTACTTCGGCAGCCTGGACGAAGAAGAGTGGAATGCCAACCTCGCCATGCGCTGGAAGTGGAACGACACCAGCCACCTTAAGCTCGGCTTCAACTACAAGGACAAGAACCGCGACTACAGCGCTACCCGCTTCTACTACAACCTGAACAAACTGAACCCCGTCATCACCGACATCTACAACACCGACGGCTTCCTCAACCAGCAGAACATTGCCGACGGACAAATCGTGGTACAGCGTGTGATGCAGCCCAAAGACAGCTACCGCGCCGGAAACGAAATCTACTCTGCCTACCTGCTGACCGACTTCTATCCCACCGAAGCTCTCTTGGTGAACCTCGGCCTGCGCTACGAAATGAGCAAGCAATGGGTGCGCTACGCCAGCGACGGCGGCGACTGGTACTCCCGTCGGCGCAATTTAGACAAGAACGACCTCTTCCCCGCCCTGAACCTGAAATATGCGGTGAACCCCACCAACAGCATCCGCTTCTCTGCCTCGCGCACCGTCACCCGTCCCTCGTTCATCGAGATGGCACCCTTCCTCTACCAAGAGTCCTACGGTTCGGCACAAATCCGCGGTAACGAAGAGTTGCAGAACGGTTACAACTACAACTTCGACCTACGTTACGAACGCTTCGGCAAGGACGGCGACATGCTCTCCGTGACCGGCTACTTCAAATACCTCGACAGCCCTATCGAACGCATCCAAGACCTGCAAGGCGGCGCCACGCTGCACAGCTTCAAGAATGCCGACAACGGCATGGCTGCCGGCGTGGAGCTGGAGATGCGCAAACGGCTCGTCAAAGACCTGCGCCTAGGTGCCAACATCAGTTACATGTACACCAACGTGAAGCTGCCCCAAGGCGGTGCCTACACCAACAAGGAACGTTCGCTGCAAGGCGCATCGCCCATACTTGCCAATGCCGACCTCACCTACTCGCCGCGCTTCGGTGAAGACAGGCAACTCAACCTCGCCCTGCTCTACAACCTGCAAGGCAGCCGCATCCATGCGGTAGGCGTGTCGGGTCTGGGCGATGTCAGGCAACAGACGCTGCACACGTTGAACTTCAGCGCCGGATATAGCCTGAACAAGCACTTCAGCCTGAAGCTGCAAGTGAACGACCTGCTGAACCGCGATGTCATCTTCAAGCAAGATGTGCCCACCACGGGGCAGGAAATGGAAGTGGAACGCTACCGCAAGGGAACGAACTTCGAGGTGGGAATAAGCTACAACCTATAAAGTCCCCCGTCCTCCCCCTGAAGAGAACGGAGAACACTCTTTGACAAACAAGCAGATTTAAGAGAATCAATCTGAATGACAGACAGATAAATTGGATATAACAACTAAAACAATTGAATTATGAAAACAATGAAATGGAAATTCTACTCTCTGGCCTTTGTAGCCGGAATGTCTATCCTCACCGCTTGCAGCAGCGACGACAACAACGACAATGACGGTAACGGCGGCAACGGAAACGGCAATGAAATCGAAAACGGTACGATATTGAAAGGTACCATCACCTCCGACGTGACCCTGGCTGCCGGAAACACCTACAAGCTGAGCGGCGAATACATCGTAGAAGAAGGTGCCACGCTCCACATAGAGGAAGGCGTGAAGATTATCGCCGTCTACGATGACATCGCAGACTACATCCTCGTGAAGCAGGGCGGTAAAATCAACGCCGTAGGCACGCCGGACAAACCCATCGTAATGACCAGCGAAAAAGAAGAGCCGGGCGCATGGGGAGGCATCCACATCTGCGGACGCGCCCACACCAATGCCGAAGGCGGCAAGGGAAGTTCTGAAATAGGCGGTGCCGTTTACGGCGGCAACGATGATGCCGACAACTCGGGCACGCTGCAATACATTCGTCTGGAATACACCGGCTTTGCCTTCGATGAAGAGCACGAAGCCAACGGTATCTCTTTCTACGGCGTAGGCAACGGTACCATCGTGGACCACTGCCAAGCCTACAAAGGTTCCGATGACGGCTTTGAGTTCTTCGGCGGCTCGGTAAACGTGAGCAACCTCGTAGCCGTAAGCTGTAGCGACGACTCCTTCGACTGGACCGAAGGCTGGAACGGCAAAGGCACCAGCCTCGTGGCTTACCAAGAAGCCGAATCCACACTGGGCTACGACTGCGACTGCCTGATGGAGTGCGACAACAACGGCAGCAACAACGCCGCCACTCCCGTTGCCCACCCCGTATTGAAGAACCTCATCCTCGTCGGCAACGGCGGCAGCAAGCAAGGCATCCGTCTGCGTGCCGGCACGGAAGTGGAAATAGACAACGCCAAGGTCTGCGGCAAAGGCCAACCCCTAACCGTGGAAACCGCCCTTACCGAAAACGCCCTGAAGAACGGCACTTCCAAGCTGACCAACATCACCCTCACCTCCGAGCTGAGCTGCAAAGAAGGCATCTACACCCATGCCGACTTTATCGCCGTGACAAGCAACAAGGTGGACGCCAACCTGAGCTATAGTTCTTTCGAGGACATCAAGAAAGAATGCAGCTGGATGAACGGAAGCTGGGTGAAGTAAAAAAAAAGAAGCACTCACAAGACTATAAAGAAACACACAACTTCTTCAACAGCGTACCCCTCGAATGCCTTCCGGCTTCAAGGGGTACGCGCTGTTTCAAGAAAGAAACTAAAAGTACCGTTTACTTCTTCTTCAGCTCCTTCTTCAATTCCTGAACCTGAAAGCTGAACAAGTCCAGATGACGGCAAACGCGCTGCATGAAACTGCCTGCCGCCCTGAAGCAGATACGCGAGATACGGACTTTGTCTGCCGTGCACTCCTCTATCCGCTCCACCGGTTCACTGGTGATGGCAGGATAGAAATTTCCAAGCCCCTTGATGTTCACCGTGCGCCCGCTCGCCAGATAGTCCGCTATAATATCCGGCAGTTGCACCAGCACGGACTGGGCGTCGCCCACTTGCAAGGAACTGACAAAAGCCAGCCTCTTGGCCAGTTCGTCATTGCTCACCGGTTCCGGCTGAAGCACTTTTGATGCCGCGTAGTAGCGCACCACTTCCTTGTCTCCACTCTTGTCCACCTTCTTGCGGACCACATAATTCATTGACATACCAATCTTTCTTTATAATTAGGTTCGTAAAAAACGAAAGATATTCCCGCCCGACGCGAGGCACACCTACAACTTGCATACACAAAGCCTATACCTTACGGTAAAGACTCCGTGACCGAATACCTTTCACTATATGACTGAATACCTAAAACACCCGGATGTATTGCCCCAAAACATGGAGATGTTTTCACCCAAAACACCCGGATGTAACACCCCAAAACATGGGGATGTTTTGGGAGAAAAGATGGGGATGTTCTGACCTTTCAGTATAGGGTTCAAAGGTAATGACTCCCTATGAGAAATACAATAGATATAGGCCTTTTTGATGGTCGGAATCAAGCTCCTTTTTCTTCGGAAGCAGCAGGCAGTACCCGCTGGAAATCTCTGCCGGACGGAGACTGGAATACCTGCAAATCGAATTCGGGGATGATTGCCAGCACATGGTCGAATACATCCGCCTGCACCCCTTCATAGGGCACCCAATCCTTCAGCGCACAGAAGAAATAAAGTTCTATCGGGATACCGCGGTCGGTAGGCTGGAGTTGGCGCACCATGCAGGTCAGTTCCTGATTTACGTCGGGAAGACTTTTCAAATAAGCCGTCAGATACGCCCGGAACACACCCAGATTGGTCTGGCGGCGTCCGTTGACGAGGATGGAGTTATCGATGCCGTTTTCCACATTGTACTTTTCAATCACTTCCTCCGTCTGCTCCACATAATCTTTCAGTAGCTGTATCTTGCGATATTTTGCCAGCATCTCCGGGGTGCAGAAACGGACGCTGGTCATGTCGATATTGATACTGCGCTTCACTCGCCGCCCACCGCTCTCGCGCATGCCGCGCCAGTTCTGGAAGGAGTCGCTGACAAGCAGGTAAGGAGGGATGGTGGTAATGGTATTGTCCCAGTTGCGCACTTTTACGGTGTTCAACGTTACCTCTATCACCGTACCGTTGGCACCGTACTTGGGCATCTCAATCCAGTCGCCCACCTTCAGCATGTCGTTGGCCGAAAGCTGCACACCGGAGACAAAGCCCATAATGGAATCCTTGAATACCAGCATCAGGATGGCTGCCGAAGCACCCAATCCGGCAAGCAGCGAAAGCGGGTCGCGGCCTATCAGTTCGCCCACGACCACAATGCCGCCCACCAGCCATAGGATGACTTGCATGGTTTGCAACATCCCCTTTAAAGGGCGGTCACGAAATTGCTCCTTCTCACTGTATACACTGTAAACAGCCTTCAAGAACGAGTTAACGAAACTCAGGAAAGTAATGATGATGTAAATAAGGCAGATACGCCGGATGAAATCCATTGCCGATGAACCGACTTCGACAAATGCCAATGGAACAAACAGATAGATGATAACGGGAGCCACCATGCGGCTGAGGTGCACCATCACTTTACGGTCGAATACGATGTCGTCCCACGTAGCCTTGGTCTTCTTCACCAGTTGTGCCACTACCTTCAGCAGGATTTTCCGGCATAGGGCATCCGCCAGGAAAGCAACGGCAAGTATCAGTGCGAAGGCAATGAATTGGTCGAGCATATCAGCCCGGGAAGGGGATATGCCCCACCCGATTAAAAGGTCGTCTATCTTCTTCAATATCTCCATAATCGTATGTTTATCATAACGGCAATCTTATCTACGCGACTGTTCCTCCCGCTCGAGGAACTCCATAATGTCTTCTTTCAACCACTGATAAAGATAAAGGTTCTTGTAGCCGCTGTTTTTTTTCAGCATCACGGATACATTGACCTGACTGTTCTCATACCCCGTCAGTTCGTTGCGGAACTGTTCGTTATGCTCTGCCAGGCGCTTTATCTCCTGCTCGCGTTCACGACGCAGCACCGTACATACCGGGATAAGGATTTTCAGCACTACACAATCCATGATATGGTGTCCTTGGATATAAAGATAGGTATTGTCCGGAGTCAGTCCCAAACGTTCCAACTCCGTGCCCAGCTGCTCCACCCGGTCGATGTAGCGGGGGAAACGGGCTTGCAGTTCGGACAGCTTTGCCGACACCGTCTTTTGCATCTCGTCCAGACTACGGTAAGGATGACGCAGGTTTATCTCTTGCAAACGCACGCAGGCGTTGAAGTCGTACATCGGGAAAGTGTGTGTGTCGTGCTGGCGGTAGAACCAGACATTCCACAGAAACAGCGGATAGGCAATCTGAGAATAACGCTTCAGAAAAGCGGGGAAGTCCAGGATATGCCGGTCGTTCAGCGTGGCCTGCACACAGACTTCATGCAGACTGTCGGCAAAGCAGTGGAAGTTCTCGATGGCATAGCCATAAGTCTGGAAGATATAGGGATTCTTGTTTATCTTATGCGACACCTTGGTGGCACCTTGCAGCAGGAAGTCGTAGTCGCTGTCTACACAAGCTATCAGGCTGCGGCCCAGCTCCGATGTGTTCAACGTATTCATCAGCACCATCTTCTTGCCCTTTGCCAGAGAGGTGGCCGAGGGAAGCATCACTTGAAAATAACGTTCCTCATTCTCGAACTCGGACAGCAGCGTCCGCCAGAAAGCGATGTCGTCATAGCTCTCCACATACGCCACTATGCGCCTGCGTGCTCTCTTGGGAGACAGTTTGCGAGCGGCGTCCAGATAAGCGGAAGTAAGGTTATGTCTTAGGGAAGTAGCCACGCATCCAGGGATTAAGGATTAGGGATTAGGGATGAAATCTCGCTCACTTCGGTCACCGCATCCAGCCAGCCTTCCATGATGACGGCGGGCGAATGGGTGGTGAGGATAAGCTGGACATTGGGGTTCAGTTCGCGAATCATGCCGATAAGCTTCTGCTGCCATTCGATGTGCAGGGAGGCTTCCGGCTCGTCCATGAAAAGCACACAGCAGTCATTGTCACGCACCAGTACGGTCAACAGGATGACGAGCATCTGCTTCTCACCCGAAGACAATTTGTAGGGCAACAAGCGCTCGCCGTTCTGATAGAAAACGATGTCGTTGCTTTTGCGGTCTATCTTCTTATGGGTATAGCTGAAAAGTTCGTCCACCATATCCTGGAACTTCCGCTTGGGAATGGAAAGGGAGGGAGCCAGGCTACGCTGCTCTTCATCACCACTGAGCAGCTCTATCATCTTATTGCCAATGTTCACTTGGTAGTCCAGATAACGGCGCTGGAGCAGATAGAGCTGCCAGTCCAGTTCCGACTTCACGTTGGCATCGGCCATGCGTGCCGTAAAGTCGCCCATGATGAGGGGGCGGTCATAGCTACGGATTACATCATAAGGGATAAAGGTGGCTGCGGGGTTGTCGAAGTAGACGTGTACCCCGTTCTTCTCGTCACTCTTCACTTCACCCGATGTCTGTTCCAGATAGTTGACCGAACGGTTCAAGATAGTGGTCTTCCCCACTCCGTTGATACCGGAAAGTATATTAACGTCAGGACGCAGGTCCCAGGCAATATCGTACCGATGCCACAATCCGTGTATTTCGATACGCTTGATGTAATTGGCTTGTACTTCCATGGTTTCTTGCTTTAATTAGAAGCAAATATACACGATAATCTCTTATTTCTACGCCTGCAAGGTAGAAAAATCATATAATGAAAGATTTTCTCTTTTCAGAAAATAGTTGTTCTTTTGCACCCGCAAAGAACAAAAGAGTATGAATAAGAACATTCAAGGGCACCTGTTCGCCCTTACCGCAAATATCTTATGGGGCTTGATGGCACCTATAGGTAAGTCAGCCTTGGTAGAGTTTTCTGCGTTGTCAGTAACCACATTCCGCATGGTAGGCGCAGCCGCCTGCTTCTGGCTCCTCTCCTTGTTCTGTAAGCGCGAGCAGGTGGACCACCGGGACATGCTGAAGATATTCTTCGCCGCACTCTTCGCCCTGGTATTCAATCAGGGTGTCTATATCTTCGGACTCTCCATGACTTCACCCATAGACGCCTCCATCGTTACAACCACGCTGCCTATCGTCACCATGATAGTGGCTGCAATCTATCTGAAAGAACCGGTCACCAACAAGAAAGTGCTGGGTATCTTTGTAGGGGCTATGGGAGCATTTATACTCATCATGAGCAGCCAGACCACCGGTGCCGGCAATGGCAGCCTTATCGGAGACCTTCTCTGCCTGCTCGCCCAAATCAGCTTCTCCATTTATCTGACCGTATTCAAGGGGTTGTCGCAGAAATACTCTCCCATCACCCTGAACAAATGGATGTTTGTCTATGCCTCCATGTGCTACATCCCGTTCTCTTACCACGACGTGGCTTCCATACAGTGGAGCAGCATCTCCACAGCCGCCCTGCTGCAAGCGGGATATGTGGTTGTAGGAGGAAGCTTCCTTGCCTATATCTTCATAATGAGTGCGCAGAGACTGTTGCGCCCCACTGTGGTGAGCATGTACAACTACATGCAGCCCATCGTGGCCTCAACCGTTGCCATCATCTTAGGCTTGGGAGTGTTCAATTTGGAAAAGGGGATAGCCATAGCCTTGGTATTCCTGGGAGTGTACATCGTGACACAAAGCAAGTCACGCAAGGATTTCGAGAAAGAAGGGAAAGCCGTATAAAACAGCCGTTCCACCGTCACAGTACTCCGGCACGTACCCGGCTCAGAGACTCGGGAGTCATTAACAGATAAGATGCTATGTGGTTGACTGAGGCACGCCGGGCTATCTCCGGATAATCCCTGACGAAACGCGCATACCGCTCGCGTGAGGTTTCGAAACGCCAAGAGTCTGCTTTATATTGGGAAAGCATTAAAGACCCCTCCAACAAATGACGAAGCAGACGGGCTATATGCAGATAGCGCTCAGAGAGTTCGACCAGCCCTGCATACGAAATGCTCCAGATGACGCCTTCCTCCAGGGATTCCAGCTGAAGGCAATTACGGCGTCCGGTGAAAAGGCTGACGATACACATAGCGCCGTCACCGTCGCAGGCAAAGTTCTCTGTAATGTCCCGGCCTTCTTTGAAATAGAACTGGCGAAGCAGTCCTTTCTCTACAAAAACAATATCCCTGGCTATATCTTTCTCACTAATCAACAGTTCTCCTTTGTGCACCTCACGGCGTACAAACAAACCGGCAATGAGCTCCAGCTCCTCAGAAGGGAGTTCATGAAGGCGGCGGGTAAACCGCCGCGCCACTTCCATGTTGTTTTCCTTAGTCATCGATATAGAGAAAGGGATATGCCCTTATTTCTTCAGTTCTGCAAAATAGGTGTCCAGCAAGTTCTTGGCAGCCACAAAAGAAGTCAAGTTGCCCTGTAGCACTTGTTTTTCCTTGCCAGTCAGCATCGCTTCAATCTGCGGATTGTGGTAGAAGCTGTCGCGCAGCTGTTCGTTAATGGTCTCGTACATCCAGTATTTGCTTTGCTCGTTGCGACGGTATTCAAAGTAGCCGTTGTCTTTCACAAAATCAATGTATTTGTAGACCATATCCCACACTTCTTTTACACCAAGATTATAGAAACCGGAATAAGTCAGCACTTGGGGTGTCCAGCCGCTCTCCGGAGCCGGGAAGAGGTGCAGCGCATTACGGAACTGAGTTGCCGCCAGCCTGGCCCGTTCCAGATTGTCGCCATCAGCCTTATTAATGACAATGCCATCGGCCATTTCCATGATGCCGCGTTTGATGCCTTGCAACTCATCGCCCGTACCCGCCAGCTGTATCAGCAGGAAGAAGTCTACCATGGAATGTACGGCAGTCTCACTCTGCCCCACCCCTACCGTCTCTACAAATATCTTGTCGAAACCGGCAGCCTCACAAAGCACAATCGTTTCACGCGTCTTGCGTGCCACGCCACCCAGCGAACCGGCAGAGGGACTGGGACGTATAAAGGACTTGGGATGAACGGAGAGCTTCTCCATACGCGTCTTATCACCGAGAATACTGCCTTTGCTGCGTTCGCTGCTCGGGTCAATGGCAAGAACGGCCAACTTGCCGCCGTGTTCCTCCAGTACATGCAAGCCAAATACATCAATAGAGGTACTTTTACCGGCACCGGGCACACCACTGATACCCACACGGACGGAGTTGCCCGAATAGGGCAAACACTTCTCTATCACCTCCTGCGCCACAGCCTGGTGCTCCGGTTTCACACTTTCCACCAGCGTCACAGCCTGGCTGAGTACCGTAACATCACCTTTCACTATGCCCTCCACATAGTCTGATACGGAAAGCTCGCGTTTCTTCCGCCTGGGACGGTTCTTCAAGTAAGGATTGACCGATGAAGGTTGCTCAATGCCTGCATTGACAACCAAGCCTTTATATGCTTCATTATTTTCGGGATGTTCCATGGCTATTTGTGAGTTATAAGTTATGAGTTATGAAGGACTTTACGACTTCTTATTGTTTTGCTTTAATGTTGATTTCAACTTTCGGCTGCATCGGGTCATTGGTAATCATCAGCAGACGCAGATGACGGCGCTTCTTACCTATATTTTTCTTCACTACCGTTACCCGCAGGCGGGTGCTTTCGCCGGGTTGCAATACGCTTTTCTTGAGGTTAACTCCCACTGCCGGGTGGAATACCTGGAGCTTGTTTATCTGTAAAGGAGAACGCCCGGTATTGGTAATGGTAATATCCTGACGTGCTTTTGACTTCTTTGCCAATATCGCACTCATATCAACTTCTTTGGTAGAAAGGCTGATGGCAGGAGCATTTGCCTTCTCCACTTCCGTCATTCCGGAGAAATCCGGTAAAAGAATAGCAGAAACGGGAATCTCGTTTTCATCGCCCACCTTGTCACCGGAGAAGCGAGAAAGATAGACCGACGTTTGAGTCAGTCCGAGGCCAGTCAGTCTTTCCGAATTCAATGTAAGTGTAATCACTCCTTTTTCTCCCTTTTGCAAGACATTGGGCTCTACTTTTGTCTGCAAATAAGGAGGCAGATGCATCAGTACCGGTTCATAAGGACGGTCGGAAAGATTGACCACGCCGATATGAATCACCGGCTGCTCACCATGCTGAATATCGGGAAAGTCGAGGCTGTTCTTGTCAATACGTATCTGACCGATAAGATAGGGATGCGTCTTGGTAAAGTCCTTGATTTCCTGTACTACTTCACCATTGAACTTCAAATAGACCAGATTGGGTTGCGCATTGCTGTAAATAGCCACGGATTTCTGGAAATGTCCCAATGCCTTGGCGTCAAAAGTCACATTTACTGTTCCTTTTGCCCCCGGAGCAATAGGCGTTTTTGTCCACTGGGCCACAGAGCAGGCGCAATCCGGCTCTACTTCTGTAAGCACTAAAGGCTGGTCACCCGTATTGGTGATGGTATATTGCACAGTCACGGGATGCTTCCATTCTATCTGGCCGAAACTGTACATCTCTGTATTCGAGGTAAAACGAGCTTGCGCTACAGCAGTCAATACCACACTTGCAAGCACATATAAAGTTATCAATATCCGCTTCATCTATTTTTCTTAATATCAAGATTTCCTAATTCTGCCACTCTCATTCAATATTAGTCGGACAAAAATAGGTGTTTTTAGCGAGAGTACCTAAAATAGCGGAGCGCAATTTGTACAAATTGCGCTCCGCTCCATACTCTATTGTTACTTTATTACAATTATCCCTCCCGCCGAATGCGAAGCATACTCCGGAGCATACGCACACTGTATCGTGGCCAGCCCCGTTTCGTATGTTCCGCCACGGGCTATGCGATAACTGTGCTCTAAGACATAAACGCCTTTGCCCAAATGGTCGAAGAAGAAATTGGTTGCGGCATCTTCCACTTCTGCATAATAACCGAGGCCATTACTCCAACGATAACCGGAAAGCGAGCCTATAGGTTCAAAGCAGGCACCCCGCTGGTCTTTCAACTGAACAAAATCCATAGTACGGTCCAAGCGGATAGTCAAACGGGCCACTATTTTATCACCGACGGATAATACGGTCCCTTCCGTAACCGGTTGCAAGGACTTGCTACCACCGGCCGATATACGCTCTACATAAAGTTTCTTCTCTACATTCAATTCACCCCCCTGCTGCTTTACATCAGATATGGGTGACAGATACTGGGCATAAACAGCTCCCCAGGCAATGCCTGCATCCCGTTTCTCTACGGTGACGGTTTTAGCTTTCAGCTCCGGACTTCCTTGAGCGAAGGTTTCCTTGACATAACCCAAACCCGGGATTATGGTCTTTGTAGGCGACAATGTTTCCAAAACTTTGTTATCTAACGTGATACGTACGTCTCCCCGACTTTCCAGCAGATTAGTACCTTGACAAAGCAATGCATAAACAGCATCAGCCGTTGCAACCGGAGAATTCCAACTGGTAGTCTGCTTCTGTTTCAGCAGCCAGAGTTTCATTTCCTCCACCAAAGCATCGTTGCCACCTGCCATACGCAGGGCTTCCATTACTTCCACATGGGCAGGGATGGGCAGCATACCCCAGTTATACGGATTTGCTTGGAAAGCAAAGTATGCACCCAGTTCATCCGTCTGTACCAGATGTTCCTTGAGGGAAGCGATGAATTCATTCGCCTCGGCTGTACGCCCTACTGCTTTCAGGATGATGGCAGACTGCGCCTTGCTGCTCATGGTTCCATCTTTAAGATTGGCACCTACTTTTGATAGGAAATAGCGGTAAGCCGCTTGATTGTCTGCCGGCACTTGTTCGCCGCTAAGGGCTATCAGATACAGATATGTCATTGCCGATTCGGAGTTGGCAGTAATTCTGGCGCCATTTTTTTCGGCTTTACGGATATTGCGATACTCTTCCAAAGCCTGCCGATTCAAATAGCCGAAAGCTTTCTGCCGCATGGCGGCAACTTCTTCAGGCAGTTCATTTTTCGTCAGCAGAGGAAGACGAACAAGTAATTCTGTAATATAGCCAGTTATATAGCGGCTACCGGACATTCCCTTATACCAGCTCCATCCACCGTCTTCACCCTGCAATTCTTTCAATTTGGTAAAAGCGGAAAGATTGCGGTTATTCAGTTGGTTGATATCAAACAGCGTGGCAATACGTGCCTGCTGTTCGGCTTCAGTAGTAGCTTCCAGTACCCACGGAGACTCGCTGAGCAGGATATTCTTCACATCCTGATTCTTCTCCAACTGGCTGAGGAAGGTTTCTTTCGTGCCACCGGCAGCCTTCCAACTGTCAAATACAGTCTTAATGCGGGGCTGGCTGTTGGCAATGAAGCCTGCCAGACTATTGGCATACCAAGCTGTAGCCCAAGAAATGGCATTATCATTGGCAGGCAGGCTCAATGCCGGCAACGCTTGTACAGCATACCAAGCCGGATTCCCGGTAAATTCTACAGTCAGACGACGGTCTGTCGCTGTACGGCTATTACGGTTGAAAAGGCTGTCTAATGAGAACGTACGGGTCTCCTCGCCACGGATAGGCATAGCAAGCGTTTCCGTAATATACTCCTTATTACTTAATACGGGCAACAGATGCTGCTCGCCATCGCTAAACGTACCTCCATCGGCAACCATACGAATACCAAGCAAATCATAGCGGTCGGACACTTCGAAATGGAAGTTGACAGCAGTATTTCTTCCTGCTTCTACCAAGAATTTCTGACGTTGAGTAGCAATAACTTTCTCCGTCATAGGGTCGAACAGTGTGAATACTGCTGTTCCTTTCACCGCTTTACCCGTCAGATTGGCTATTGTTCCGGCTATCTGCGTTTTATCTCCAACGCGGACAAACCGAGGCATATTCGGAGTCAGCATAAACTCCTTGGCAGTTACAACGGAAGCATCCAACATCCCAGTCAGCATATCCTTAGTATGTGAGTAACCACGGAAATTCCAACGAGTCAAGCTCTGCGGCATCGTAAAAGAAAACGCAAGCTCCCCTTGTTCGTTTGTACGAAGTTGAGGATAAAAAAAGGCTGTTTCGGCAAAGTTGGTGCGAAGCCCCTCAATAGGTTGCAAGGCCTCGCCAACCGGTATCGTTTCCGATTCAAAAACAACATCTTCCACCGCGTCTTCCGCTACTTGTGCAGGAACATATTTCACTTCAACGGCATTCCCGGATTCTGCTTTGGAAGCAAGCATCGGCTGGTTGGCACCACGTATTCTAAGATTACCGGTCAAAGAGCTATTCCGGGTAGTCCCATACCCCACAACACTTACTTCTTCCAAAAGCGCATTGTCTTCTACCATCACTATCCGCATCCTTCCATCCATATAAGGAGAACAGAAGTAGTCAAACGACCATACCGGAACCTTCCAAGCCTTCAACGGGAAATAAACGGAGAAGTAATTGCTATTATAACGGCTCGTACCACGGAATGCCCCATACAGATTATCCGGATAGAAAACCCGTAGTATCTGGTTACTCTTATAAATCTTATCCAGTGAAGCGTCGTACATCGTAGCCAACATCTCAGCCGCAGCAGGCATACCTTGAGGCGTCTTTATGACGAGCTTCCACTCTTCTTCCTGTCCGGGACGCAAACGGTCACGGAACACTTCCCATTTCATGTCGAGAGCACGTTCCGGCTCCCGCTTCTTCAGTTCAACCTGATGACTGTACATCTCGCCAGCTTTCACAAAACTGAAAAGAATGGTGATTCCCTTGCCATATGCTTCCTTATAAGGGAATTCCATACGAATAATAGTATCATTCAACTGCAACACACGGCTTTCAATGCGTTTTCTGTCACAAAAGACATCCATCAGCACATATGCATCCCGATAAGAAGTCCCCAAAAGAAAAGCGGCAGGGTACTGTACATCAAATTCCTCATTTTCTTTATAATAAAAGAAATCTGTAAACGCAGCCGGACGCTTGTCACTCTTTGAAAAGAGCATGAAACTGTCACTGCCATATGCCCCATTATTCTCTTCACGTCCCAAACTATCACGTACAGAAAGTTTCAAGCGATAGTTACCTGAAGGAAGCTTGTTCCAAGCCGAAAAATCCTGGAGCCGATTGGCTGTGAAGGTACCCTCCAATACAACATCATCCAAGGGTTCAGAACCTGCAATATTCCTTGCCCCATTTTGTTCTGCAAATGGATAAAGGCAATAGGAACCTTCAATGTGCTGAGGAATATTCATTACATTATTCACTCCAAAAGTGAAAAGCATACTGTCTTCCTTACAAACATATTGAGGCAAGCGAATATCAAAGGAATAAGCCTTAGGACCTGCCAACAAGTTATACGAAGCGGATTGCGTTTCACCGGCCTCATCCGTCACCACCGCCTCCACATGATAAGTATACACACTCCCATACCCGTCTGTATCTACAGCCGGAGCTTCCAAAGTCAAGGGTATGGAAAAATCCCCGTTGGTATCCAATTGTATGGTGTCAGACAATAATGGTTTATCAGCATTGCTCCAATAACCAGGTCTCGGATTCCGGCGAGTCACCGTATATGCCAATGGCACATCCTGCACCATCATGCCATTGAAGGCCTTGACATTTCCTTTCAACACAACCTTGTCACCCAGCCGATAAGCTTCCGAAACCGGAGTGAAGGCAATCTCGAACGTAGGTCGCTTGTACTCCTCTACCCTAAAAGTGACGGTAGATTGAGTCTCTTTGGTTCGTATGCTGAACATGCCATTCAGGCAAGCTGCCGGAAGTACAAACTCCGTAGCAAAAGAGCCGAAATCATTGGTCCGCCCCTTCCTGGTGGCAAGTTCCTTGCGGTTGGCATCCAACAAGACAAGCTCATAATCAACTCCTTGTAGTACCTGGGCGCTATCACTATTCTGCTTGTAAGCTATCCCTTTTACATGAACGGTCTGCCCGGGACGATAAAGCGAACGGTCTGTCAGCAATGCCATCTGCCTCCAATCTGTATCCTTAATACCGTAATAAGGATGATTCATATAAACGTTCTGCGGCATCATGGCTGTGTCTCTGCCTTTACGCGCCACATAACTTCGGATTTCACTCTGCCAGGGTAATACAGCTTTCCCCCCGGCATCAGTCAGTACCTCTGCCATCACTTTTCTATTCTTCTCATCATAAGAAGAGTAGAAACTCACCTTGGCACCAGCAATCGGCTGTCCACTACGGGCATCCAATGTAGCCACTTCCATACGGTTGTCACCCAAATCCAATGTCAGCACCTTGAAGCGGGTAGATACCAGAAATTTATCATCTGTACGGGCCGTTTCAGTATCAGGTACTATTTGAAGAATATAGACTCCCGTTTCCCGAGGAATCATGAACTTAAATACAGTGTCCGAGGCAAGATAAGGGACATCTTCAGGCAATTTATCCTTGCCTGGCAACGGCTTTAAGCCAAAATGCGTGGAAGAAAACTTCCGGGCATACTTTCTATAAGTATCTTTATTTATACCATGGTCCATCCAAGGTACTTCACTTAAAGTAGTGGTATATAAGTTGAGAGTGAAGCCCTCGACATTACGATAATGCAGCCTCATATTCACCGAATCGCCGGGATAACCGCTTTCATTCATAGTCAGAATGAGTTCAGGCTGTAAAATCTGTTCACGGATATTTTTCAACTCATTGATACGCTTATACGCAGGATAGCGCTTCAAGCCTTCTTCACAGACTTTTAGAGCCTCATCAGCGCGTTTCGGTTCCAAACGGCGCAGGTGGTTGGCTTTATGAATGTAAACCTCGGCACAAACCTCTCGTGAACCGTATTCCTTTATCAATTTATCCAAAACCTCAAGATATTCCCGATTAGCCTTTTCCTGACGCATTCGGAAAGTAGGATAAGGCTGCTGGCTGATACCACCGGTCAACTTCCAGTTCCAATAATCAAGACAACAGAGCAACATAGCATCTTCCGAACCGGCACGATGGCGATAAGCATTCATCATATCCAGATAAATCCTTTCGATACGGGTCTGTACCAAAGAATCCACGCTGAAACCATCCAGCTGCCGATAAGCATCAACAGCACGGCTTACCAATAGATGGTACATATCGTGCCCATAGAACCGGCTACCGTCTTCCAACACCACAAAAGGCACATATTGTTCTGCAGATGTATTGAGCAAGCGGATGGAATCCTGCAAGGATGCACGGTTACACCTATCTATTTTATCCACAAACTGGCTGATACTCCACTCACGGATATCTTCTGGAACCTCGTCAACAGTCAGTAAAGTACGTGACAGCAAGACACGGCGATTCTTCCGCATCAAGTCAGCATATTCATATGCCAACAAAGAATGTAGAATAGCCTTGTTCACCAGATTCCTCTCCGATTGTGCCCAAGATTCCATATATTTCAGACTGGAGTAAAGGCTGTCCGGAGTCAGCCCCTCTTGATAAGTCTCCCTACAAATGTAGGCTTTCAACATTTGCGGAGCATTCTGCTCTTGCCGACCTTTCCGATAGATTTCATCAGCCAGTTTTATCACTGTTTGAGGCAGGCTTTTCTTTTGAGCCTGCTCCACCTGCTTCCACAACTTATCGTACGTCTGCGCATACAATGCCGAAGCCCCAAATGTAACCAGCAGCAACAATATGCTACAAATTCTTTGAATTACTCTCATAATTATTCGTTTGTTAGTCTTTGTATTAATAACAAAGGAAGTGAATAAAGTTCAAACAAATGTACTTTTGGACATAAAAAATCTTATTCTACTCCTACAAAAAAACAAGGGATATGTTTTGCAAACATATCCCTTGTGCTATACTTAAATGTTAGTGTACTCACATTTGGAGGCTATAATATCTCATTGCCTCCATCCAATTCTTACCAGCTGCGGTAAGAATGTGCTTAAATGAATTTGCAATCTTCTTTTTCATAATCTTAAAAAATTAAACTAATACCTGAAAACTAAAATTCAATACTTCACGAAAGGGGGGGGAATGCTTAAAGCATTACGTAACCCCAAATGTTCTTATCGGCTTCGCCGACATGCTTAAAAAAACTCTTTAACATTTTCATTTTGTTATCCTCCTAAAATCAATCTTGTTATCCTTAAAAAATCTACTAGTTTTCTATTGTTTTCATGTTTTACAACACAAAAATAGAGCCTTTGTTCAAGATAACAAGCAAAAAACAGATAGAAAACATGTTTTATAACATATTTCTTGACTTAGGTCAATTTTTAGGGAGAAAGTGCAAGGATATTGACATACCATTGTAATAAGTCTGGGACATTCTGGCAGAAAGAGGACAAACTGTCACAGACAAAAAAGGCAGGATACTTAATAAAGCACCCTGCCCCTATTCATTACATAAAGTATTCTCTACTTTTCAGGAGTCTGCTCCAATGTAGCCACCAAGAAATCATAGAACTTGGAAACAGTAGGAATTAACGCACGCTCGTCCGGTGAATGCGGAGAACGCAAAGTGGGACCGAAAGAAATCATATCGAGTCCTGGACAATTGGCACCAATAATACCGCATTCCAAACCTGCATGAATAACCTTCACGGCAGGTTCCACACCAAACTGCTGCTTATAGGACAGCTTCATGGCATGCAGTATAGGAGAATCCACATTAGGCTGCCATCCAGAATAGCCACCACTCAATTCCACCTTCATACCTGCCATAGCGAAACAAGCTGTCAGGCTGTCTGCCAGGAAATCCTTCATCGTATCGCAAGAACTACGCGCCAAAATACGAACTTCGGCCTTACCGTCTGCAATGATTACGATAGCCAAATTGGAGGAAGTTTCTACAGTATCGGGAACAGTAGGAATCATACGCATCACACCATTCTGGCAAGCCATCAACACGTTAATCATATTATCCTGGATTTCTGAAGGAACAACGGCAGTGGGTAGAGTTACCTCTTCTATACTCAGGGTAATACCACTTTCAATCGGAGCATATTCGTCATTCAGTTGTGCCTCGTATTCCTTCATATAATCTTCCAAACCGTCCATATCCTCAGGATTGAACACCAATACCGCATGTGCTTCGCGAGGGATAGCATTACGCATATTACCACCTTCAAAACTTGCCAGCTGGGAGTCAAACTCAATCAGCAAATCATGTACGATGCGTGCCAGCAATTTATTGGCATTACCGCGCCCTTCATTGATTTCCAAACCGGAGTGACCGCCATGCAAACCTTGCAGCGTAATCTTACGAGCAACGAAATCGGCCATAGGCGTCTCCTCCTTATATTCCAAAGTAGCAGTAATATCAAGACCACCGGCACAGCCGATATAGAGTTCGCCTTCGTCCTCAGAATCAAGGTTCAGCAGAATTTCCCCTTGCATAGTTCCGGGTTTCAAACCGAATGCACCATACATTCCCGTTTCTTCATCCTTGGTTATCAGAGCTTCCAATGGGCCATGCTTCAAGTTATTATCTTCGAGCACCGCCATAATGGCAGCTACTCCCAAACCATTATCTGCTCCCAGCGTGGTTCCTTTGGCTTTCACCCAATCACCGTCAACATAGGTTTCAATGGGATCTGTTGTAAAATCGTGAATAGTATCGTTGTTCTTCTGAGGCACCATGTCCATATGCGCCTGAAGGATGATGCCTTTGCGGTTTTCCATACCCGGAGTGGCAGGCTTACGAATAATAACATTGCCGACCCCGTCGGCAAATGATTCCAACCCCAAGCCTTTTCCAAAATCAATAAGGAATTTGGTAATCTTCTCCATATGTCCTGACGGACGGGGAATCTGGGTCAGTGAATAAAAGTGCTTCCATACATTCTGTGGAGCTAACTGTAAGATTGTACTCATAATTCTAAAAAGTTAGTTTTCGCAAATATAACGGTTTATTCTCGGAAAGTACAATAAACCGGGATTTTTCTAAAGTACTAAATCATCAGCTATCTTAAACATGGCTTTTACATCTTCACATATTGCGATAGAACATCTGCACCTAATATAGCTACCATATTTAGGAATTTCTCCCACTTCTATATCCAAGCAACAATATCGTTTAAAGAAACCAATCTTCCAACAACCTTTAGGTTTCAGTACTTATAAGGAAGTACTGAAGTACTTGCAAAGAAGTATTACAGTACTTTTAAAGGAGTACTCTCTATAAGTACTGTCTCTGTCCTCTAACACAAGAAGTGACAATATAGGAACCCACCACAAGAAACGTCTATTTCTTTGCCCTATTCGCCAACGCCAGGTGCAACGACCCGTAGATGCCCAACACTATCACCAGCAACGTCTGTATGCCATGCACTATCAGAGCAAATATACCCGCATCCGTAGCATTTACCCCATAAAGCATCATCATAGTGATGACAGCAAAGTGCCAGGGTCCTGCCCCGTTGGGCGTGGGAACAATGACTGCAAACGTTCCGCCGACAAACATCACCAGTCCGGCAAGGAAACTAAGGTGCTCCGTAAACTGGAAGCAATAGAAAGTTATATAGAAATGATAGAAATAGCATAGCCAAATAAGTAAAGTGTAAAGAACAAACAAAGGCACATTCTTCACATTCTTAAGTGACATCACACCTTCCCATATATTCAAGACTACTCCCTTTACCTTTTCAAAAAAAGAGAGCATACGCAACAGAAAATAGAGAAGTACCAAAACACCAATAATAGAAAAAAGAGCCACATAAAACCAAGGGGAAGTCACAAGATGCACCAGCGAAGGAATCTTGGTGCCCGTCTCCTCGAAAAAACGGAAAAAGACAGGCATCTGCGCCAAAAAAGTAATCCCCGTAATCAGCAGAATGCAAAGCGTATCTACCAACCGCTCCGTCACCACCGTCCCCAGGGACTTTGCAAAGGAAACATTATCATATTTGGCAAGTACTCCACAACGCGAAACCTCTCCCACACGGGGCAGTACCAGATTGGTGGCATAAGATACAAAAATGGCATCAACGCAATCGCTTGTTTTGGGATGAGCATCCAGCGGCTCCAAAGTCTGCTTCCAACGCCAGCCTCGTAACACATGGCTCATCACACCGAAGAACAAGGACAACAACATCCACCACCAGTTCGTCTGATGAAGGAGAACTTCTTCTGCCTTTGAAAAGTCAAAATCACGATATACCCAATAGAGGATAAAACCACCCAATAAAATGGGTAAGATGATTTTCAACGTCTTTTTTAGCAGCTTATTCATACGATATTCCCAAATTCTTCATTCTTCATTCTTCATTCTTCATTGAAAAGAACTACCTTTGCTCCGTGTAAAGATAGGTTGTTGTTCACACTACAGCCTACGTTTACGGAGCAAAAGTAATGATTTAGTTGATACATGAGAGTAGTTAAACCTAAAAAGTTTCTCGGGCAACACTTCCTGAAAGACCTGAAAGTGGCACAAGACATCGCCGACACGGTAGATGTCTGTCCCGAAATTCCCATCCTCGAAGTTGGTCCGGGAATGGGAGTACTGACCCAGTTTCTTCTGCCCAAAGAGCGCAACGTCAAAGTAGTAGAACTGGACTACGAGTCAGTGGCCTACCTACGGGAAGCCTATCCGCAACTGGAAGACAACATTATTGAGGACGACTTCCTCAAAATGAACCTGCAACGGTTGTTTGGCGGGCAACCTTTTGTGCTGACGGGAAACTATCCTTATAATATCTCCAGCCAGATATTCTTCAAAATGCTGGAATATAAGGATCTGATTCCCTGCTGTACGGGTATGATACAAAAGGAAGTAGCCGAGCGCATAGCCGCCGGGCCGGGCAGCAAGACATACGGAATCCTAAGTGTACTGATACAAGCATGGTACAAAGTGGAGTACTTGTTTACGGTACACGAACATGTCTTCAACCCGCCCCCAAAAGTTAAAAGTGCCGTCATCTGCATGATGCGCAATGAAACGCACGATTTAGGCTGCGACGAGAAATTGTTCAAGCAAGTAGTGAAAACCACGTTCAACCAACGACGCAAGACTCTGCGGAACTCCATAAAACCGATACTCGGCAAAGACTGTCCACTGACGGAGGACGTATTATTTAATAAACGCCCGGAACAACTGTCCGTACAGGAATTTATTCAGCTGACCAACCAAGTGGAACAGGCATTGAGAACGATTAATGATTAATGGCTAGTGATTAAACACGAACAATCATGGAAATAGACGAAGAATACATAGACAAAGTCAAAAGCCTGATAGAACAGAAAGACGCGGAAAACGTCAAAACACTTTTGACCGATCTTCACCCGGCGGATATTGCAGAACTGTGCAATGACCTCGGCTTGGAGGAAGCCCGCTTCGTTTACCGCCTCCTTGACAACGAAACGGCAGCGGACGTACTGGTTGAAATGGACGAAGACATCCGGAAAGAATTCCTGGAACTTCTTCCTTCGGAGACCATTGCCAAGCGTTTCGTGGATTATATGGACACGGACGATGCCGTAGACCTGATGCGCGAACTTGATGAAGACAAGCAGGAGGAAGTACTTTCGCACATCGAAGATATAGAACAAGCCGGTGACATCGTTGACCTGCTGAAATATGATGAAGACACTGCCGGTGGTTTGATGGGTACGGAAATGGTGACTGTCAATGAAAACTGGAGTATGCCGGAGTGCCTGAAGGAAATGCGCCTGCAAGCTGAAAAGCTGGATGAAATTTACTACGTATACGTCATCGACGACGAAGACCGTCTGCAAGGGGTATTCCCATTGAAGAAAATGATAACTTCCCCTTCTGTCTCCAAGGTAAAGCATGTGATGCGGAAAGATCCTATCTCCGTCCATGTAGATACTCCCATTGACGAAGTGGTACAAATCATCGAAAAGTATGACTTGGTGGCAGCTCCTGTTGTAGACAGTATCGGACGTCTGGTAGGCCAGATTACCGTAGACGACGTCATGGACGAAGTCCGCGAACAGTCGGAACGTGATTACCAGTTGGCATCCGGTTTGTCCCAAGATGTAGAAACGGACGATAATGTCATGCGCCAAACTTCCGCCCGTCTTCCATGGTTACTTATCGGTATGCTAGGCGGTATAGGCAACTCCATGATATTGGGTAACTTCGACACGACTTTCGCCGCCCATCCGGAAATGGCCCTTTATATTCCGTTGATTGGCGGTACGGGGGGAAACGTGGGAACCCAGTCGTCTGCCATCATCGTACAAGGCCTTGCCAACAGCTCACTGGATGCCAAAGACACCTTCAAGCAGGTAGCCAAGGAAGCAGTAGTGGCGGTCATCAATGCCACCATCATTTCCCTGCTGGTATACATCTATAATTTTATCCGGTTCGGAGCTACGGCTACGGTCACTTATTCCGTCTCCATCAGCCTCTTTGCAGTCGTCATGTTCGCCTCTATTTTCGGAACGCTGGTCCCCATGACTTTAGAGAAGCTGAAGGTTGACCCGGCCATTGCCACCGGCCCGTTTATCTCCATCACCAATGACATTATAGGCATGATGCTGTACATGGGTATCACTGTCTTACTGTCATAAAAACAAGAAAATAGAAAAAAATCAAGGCAAATTGTATGAAGTAATCATTTTATTTCATTAATTTGTAGCCTAATGTAACCCGAACGGGAGGAACCCGTTTCTAAAAAAGTAAATACAATGACGGACACTCATGACACTAATCTCCCCGAAAAGCCGGTGGAATTAGAAGAAGAAAAGAAGACAGCAGAGGTTTCTGAACCGGCAACAACAGAAACTCCCGCTGAAGAAATCGTTTCGGAAAAGCCGGTAGAGCCAGTTCAGAAGCTCACGAAAGAGGAAATACTTGCCAAACTCAAAGAGGTGGTTGCAGACGTGGAGAACGTGGCAAAACCTGAAATAGACGGTTTGAAGCAATCTTTCTACAAGCTGCACAATGCTGAGCAGGATGCGGCCAGAAAACTGTTCATTGAAAACGGAGGCGCCGCGGAGAACTTTGTTCCACAAACAGACTGTGTGGAGGAAGAGTTCAAGAATATCATGTCCGTCATCAAAGAAAAAAGAAGTGCACTCACAGCCGAACTGGAGAAGCAAAAGGAAATGAACCTGCAGGTAAAGCTTTCCATCATCGAAGAGCTGAAGGAGCTGGTTGAATCTCCAGATGACGCCAACAAGAGCTATACGGAGTTCAAGAAACTACAGCAGCAATGGAACGAAGTTAAACTCGTTCCGCAAGCTAAGGTCAACGAGCTTTGGAAAAACTACCAATTGTATGTTGAGAAATTCTATGACCTTCTGAAACTGAACAATGAATTCCGCGAATACGATTTCAAGAAGAATTTGGAAATCAAGACACATCTCTGTGAAGCTGCCGAAAAGCTGGCGGATGAAGCGGATGTAGTTTCAGCTTTCCATCAGTTACAGAAGCTACATCAAGAATTTCGTGATACAGGGCCGGTAGCCAAGGAACTACGCGACGAAATCTGGGCACGTTTCAAAGCTGCCTCTACAACCGTAAACCGACGTCACCAGCAACATTTCGAAGCGTTGAAGGAAGTGGAACAACACAATCTTGACCAAAAGACCGTAATTTGCGAAATCATAGAAGCCATCGACTACAAAGAACTGACAAACTTTGCTTCTTGGGAGAGCAAAACGCAAGAAGTCATCGCACTTCAAAACAAATGGAAGACCATCGGTTTCGCTCCGCAAAAAATGAACGTGAAGATTTTCGAACGTTTCCGCAAAGCGTGCGACGAGTTCTTCCGTAAAAAGGGAGAGTTCTTCAAGACCCTGAAGGAAGGTATGAACGAAAACCTGGAAAAGAAGCGTGCCTTGTGCGAAAAAGCAGAAGCTCTTAAGGACAGTACCGACTGGAAAGTAACTGCCGATGAACTGACCAAACTTCAGAAAGAATGGAAAACCATCGGTCCGGTAGCAAAGAAATATTCGGATGCCGTATGGAAACGTTTCATCTCCGCTTGTGACTACTTCTTCGAACAAAAGAACAAAGCCACTTCTTCACAGCGCAGCGTAGAGCAGGAAAATCTGGAAAAGAAAAAAAACATCATCGAGAAACTGAATGCTATCGATGACCAAATGGATACGGAGGAAGCTACCCAACTGGTACGCGACCTCATGAAAGAATGGAACGGCGTAGGACATGTACCTTTCAAAGAGAAAGACCGAATCTATAAGCAATACCATAGTCAGATAGACAAATTGTTTGAACGCTTCAACATCAGTGCCTCCAACAAGAAGCTAAGCAATTTCAAGTCGACTATCAGCTCCATTCAGGAAGGTAGTCCACAAGCCCTTTACCGGGAACGTGAGAAGCTGGTACGTGCCTTCGACAATATGAAGAACGAGCTCCAGACATATGAAAACAATCTCGGCTTCCTGACCACTTCTTCCAAGAAGGGAAATAGTCTGCTGACAGAAATCAACCGCAAGGTGGAAAAGCTGAAAGCAGACATCGAGCTTGTGAAAGAAAAGATAAAAGTGGTGGACGAGAACATCAAAAACCAAGGATAACGTAACAAGATAAGACTTAATAAGAAAGGAACCCGCCCCTACAGCTATGCAGCCGTGGGGGCGGGCCTACTTTTATACCCCTTATCAATGATGGAACAGACGGATACCCGTGAACGACATGGCAATGCCATATTTATCGCAAGTTTCAATCACATGGTCATCGCGTACAGAACCACCCGCTTGGGCAATGTAATCTACTCCACTCTTATGGGCACGCTCAATATTGTCTCCAAAAGGGAAGAATGCATCCGAACCCAAAGAAACACCTTTCAATGTATCCAACCAAGCCCGTTTTTCTTCACGGGTCAGCACTTCAGGTTTCTCCGTAAAGAACTGCTGCCAAACACCGTTAGCCAGCACATCGTCATGGTCTTCACTGATATAGACATCAATCGTATTATCACGGTCGGCACGGCGGATTTTCTCTACCCATGGCAAATTCAACACCTTCGGATGCTGGCGTAAATGCCAAATGTCGGCCTTGTTGCCCGCCAAGCGAGTACAGTGGATACGGCTCTGCTGGCCGGCACCAATACCGATAGCCTGACCGTCCTTCACATAGCATACAGAATTCGACTGCGTATATTTCAAAGTGATAAGGGCTATCATCAAATCACGTTTCGCTGCTTCCGGGAAATTCTTATTCCGAGTAGGAATATTCGCAAAGAGTTCATCTCCATTCAGCTTTATCTCATTACGTCCCTGCTCAAACGTGATACCAAAGACATCCTTATGTTCAATCGGGGCAGGCTTATAGCCGGGACTTATCTGAATCACATTGTAAGTTCCTTTACGCTTTTCCCTCAAGATAGCCAGTGCTTCGTCCGTATACCCCGGAGCAATAACGCCATCCGAGACCTCGCGGTTAATAAAACGTGCAGTAGCCTCGTCGCACACATCACTCAAAGCGATAAAGTCACCATAGGAAGACATACGGTCGGCACCGCGGGCACGCACATATGCGCAAGCAAGCGGAGAGAGCGGAAGATTATCCACAAAATAAATCTTCTTCATTGTCTCGTTGAGTTCCAAGCCGATGGCGGCACCCGCCGGACTGACGTGTTTGAATGAAGTTGCAGCAGGCATACCGGTCGCCTCTTTCAGTTCCTTTACCAACTGCCATCCATTCAAGGCATCCATAAAATTAATATACCCCGGACGTCCATTCAAAACCTCAATAGGTAACTCCCCCTCCTGCATGAAAATGCGAGCCGGCTTCTGGTTAGGGTTACAGCCGTACTTCAGTGCTAATTCTTTTGCCATAAAATTCTGCTTTAATGTTGAAATGCTACAAATTTACAGAATATTTCCGGCTTACAGAAGCCTTGTCACTGAATTTGCCACCGAATGCCTACACTGAAATTTTCGTACATGGTCGAAAAGCAACAAAAAACCACTAAAACTTGCGATTTTAGTGGTTTTTTGACTTAAATAAGGTAAGTTCGTTGGGCTACCTGGATTCGAACCAGGAATGACAGGACCAGAATCTGTAGTGTTAC
>ERZ791864.45-NODE-45-length-165026-cov-20.611968_pt1 | contig 165026 bp, 140 predicted proteins | sample MGYA00510282_ERZ791864 | MGnify/ENA primary metagenome ERZ791864 (study PRJEB30046, sample SAMN00792087) | human gut metagenome | study: EMG produced TPA metagenomics assembly of the A metagenome-wide association study of gut microbiota in type 2... | reverse complement strand
TTTAGGGGATGAACGGATAAAAATTACGCTTTTAAGGTATGGTTTTATACCCTAAGCTGCCGGAAAGTGAACGGGTATGCTCCGGAATATGTACTATATATAAACTTATAGGGGAAAGTGCGGACAGAAATGTAACTATTTTTGTCCGCACTAACTATAATAGTTTAAAAGAAGCCTGGCAAAGCTGGCAGAAATTCGGAGACAGGACTCGCTCTGGTGATTGTAAACCGTTGATAGTTATTTGCTTGAGGACATTTCTGATCAGCAGAAGATGGTGCGGAACAAAATTGCGGAACAAATACAGTTCAGGCCCTCTTCCCAAAAAAATTTCGGAGAAGAAGGCCTGAAAATAATATAAAATAAATTCAACAGAAAATCAATCGTTTAACTCTTTATTCATGTTTTTGAGACTTTGCCAAATTTCTTTGCCGAAGAGAATCCATGCAGAACTGCCGATAAATCCCAAAAACATAAAAGCAATCAAAATGAGAGGTTTATTAGGTGAGGAAGCCCGTAAAGGGACTGTTGCAGGTTCCACAATGGCAAATACCGGTTTTGCTTCCTGAACTTTTGCCCGTGCAACTTGTAATTGGGTTTCTACCTGACTATAAATCTGGAAAGCAATACTCATATCATTCTGTAAACGGGTTCCTTCTGCTTGTGTACGTTGTAGTACAACATTGCGGTTAGCATCCATAAAGTCTGCGTATGCTTTCTGTGCTTTGTAATATTCTTCTTTGCGTTCTTTGCAGAGCTTTTCCAGATAGTTACAATCCTCTTGTGCTTTGCGTGTACGGTAATCAATGATGTATTTTTGTAATTTAGCTACGGCACTATCTGCTACTGTGGCTGCTACCTCGGGATCCTGAAAGGTAGCAGAAACAATTGTCATATTGCTTTTACTGTCTATTGTTGCTGATAAAGCTCCTTTTATAATTGCAATTTTTCTGTTTTGTTCACCTGTTAATCTAAAAGGGTCGATTATATGATTGGAATCATTTGTATTTTCGTTAGATATAAATAGCGATTTAATTCCATTTATAGCCATACCTGGTAAGTTGAATATGTACCCCCACCAAGGACTTTTTTGGGTGTCAATATAATCTGATAATTTTATCGCATGTTGCGATGTTTGAGGTGTTACTTCTACGTTATACATTTCAAGTATAAAAGGAGTTGATTTAATCAAATCTGGGAACATAGTGGAGTTTAAAGCTTCTTGTCCGTTACCTCCAATCCCTCCGATTCCGAGCATCGAAGCCATTCCCGCAAAGTTGTTAGTATTACTATTTTGTCCGGATTCGGGTGAAAGTGTTATATCTACTTTGTATGTTTTAGGAATACTAAAAGCTATAACTATTCCAGCTAAAAGTCCTATTCCCATTATTTTGAGAATCGTTTTTCTTTTATTCCATAAATTATAGATTAGCGCTCTTAAATCAATTTCCATATTAACTTGTTGATTATTTCCCATATCGTTTTTTATAAGCTATTTTGGTGAATAATATTTCCGTTATTTTATATATATATCTTAAAGATAGAATTATGCGGTTTGTATAAACGTGATTTTCTTTAAATGCTTTTAAATGTTCTTGCATGATTTGTTTATAGGCCTCTAATCCTGCAGTACTAGCTCCACCTGTTCTCATTGTAACCATATCAATCGGTAAATAGAGTGTTTTTATCTTATAAACAAAAATAGTTCTTAATAAGAATTCAAAATCTGCAGCTATTTTATAATGGGTCTTATATAATCCATATTTTAAGATGCATTCTCTTTTTATATAAAAAGAAGGATGAGCAGGCATAAATCCTAAGCGCATAAGTGATCGTTTGAAGATCCTAGAAGAATAATATCTGACGCATTTATTTAGATCATTGGGATTAACAAAATGAATATCACCATATACGGCATCTATTGAACTGTTTTTTTTGAATGCATTTGTAATTTGAGTAATAATATTATTGGTTGTAAAAAAATCATCAGAGTTAAGTATTCCAATAATATCACCTGTAGCTTTCATGATACCTTTGTTCATTGCATCGTATAATCCATTATCTTTTTCTGATATATATTTTATTCTCCCAGAAAAAAGAGGCTCATATTTCTGAATTATATTGAGTGTATTATCAGTGGATTTTCCATCAATAATGATATATTCAATATTATTATAATCTTGAGATAATACAGATTCTATCGTATCTTTAAGTGTGGCACCACTATTGTAAGTAACTGTTATTAGAGATACTTTCATTGTTCCAATAGGTGTTTATATAATGAAATATATTGATTGTATGTTTTGTTCTCAGAGAAATTCTGTATAATATGTTTTCGGCATGGTTGGATATAGCTGTCTTTTCCTGTCAAACGTATTTTTTTTATTAATTCCATAACTTTATTGAAGTCTTTAGGATTTATAATAAATCCAGTATTTTCTCCTATTAATTCAGGACAAGCTGTTGAATTATATACAATTGTAGGAGTACCACAAGCCATACTTTCTGCGATTGTCATGCCAAATGTTTCTTCTATGGAGAAACTTATATAAACATCTGCTGTTGAATATAGTTCTACCAATTCTGATACACTCTCTGTTTTAGGTATTCCAATAATGTTATGTGGTAAGTTCTTAATTTGCTGTTTATTGACTCCAACTAGAACAATAACGCAGTCTTCAGGTAACATTTCTGATAATTCATAAAAATCATATAGACCTTTTTGCTGGTTCCAATAACTGGCAACACTTAATATCATGAAACGAGTATTAATATTATATTGGTTTCGTATTGACGAAGGTGTTGGTTTGTAAATTTCTGTATTTATACCATTATATATTGTTGTAATGGGATAGTTCTTTAAAAAAGATTTTTGAACTTGTTGATGTAACCATTCAGATACAGTTACAATTTGTATATTATGAACCTTATTGAAATAATTTTTCTTTTCAATATAATTCTTTTCAGAATTATCTATATAAGATTTAGGGTATGATTTTATATTGGGGCATTTATAGCATTGATTTTGCCATTTATTACATCCAACAGCTGTATAGTGTGCACAATGTCCTGTATAACTCCAGCAGTCATGGAGTGTCCATACGATTGGTTTGTTATATTGAGCAAGAAAGTCAAATAGGATCTTAAAATTTAGATAATATCCATGAATATTATGTAAATGTATTATGTCTGGATTAACCTTTATAATTTCTTTTATTAGTTTTCTTGTTGCAGAACAGGAATAATATCCATGTTTATCTGTGATTCTAGATCTTATACCATGAATAAGGACTTCAAGTTGGCTTCCTATTTTGATTAAATGAGACTTGCTAGGATAGCTCCACCTTCCATAGGCAATGTAACTTTCCCATCCTTCATCAAGGACTTTAATTCCTATTTTTTCTGTAATTCTGCCAGTCGAACCCGAATTGGCTACTACATTTATTTGGAGAAGTTTATTCTTCATTTTCGTATTTGATGATTGTCTTATCGCTATATTGATCTATATCATTTAGATAAAATAGATTACCAATGAAAAATGGTATTATAGCATTGGAAAAAGGTACAGCATTGAGTAATATTAAGCAAAACAATGCATAAAACAAGTGTTTTTTATTACCTAATGATAGTTTTGAGAAAAGATTATATACAACATATAGAAGAATAAGAGCTGCTATCCCTAATTCATAGAATATACTGCCCCAGCCACTCATGATTCTTGTAATATGGGCTGATCGAACGTAATCCGTAAATAGATGTTGGAATTGCGGCATTTTAAAACATTCATCCATGAATGTTGCAAAATTTTCATATCCATGTGGTAATCCCCAATTATGAAAGAAACCATATAGAGGGAAAAAAATATGTATAAATCTTTCATTTGCACTAGCATCTAATACAATGAAACTCTCTGGATGTTCTATTAGGATTGATATAAGCTTTCCTATTCTTACGGTTGCGATCTCATCGGAAAAAGATTTTACAATGATATAGATTGAAAAAAATACGAATATTATAACACCGATAGCTTTCCATCTTTTATCTCTGTCTTTAATTAAAGAAAAAAAGGTATATATACAAAATGATGCTAAAAGGACAAATATAGCAAGAGAGGATCGTGAATAAAGAAAAAGTTGTATGGCTATTATGCCATACAATCTTTTAATATGAGGTTGATTACGAAAATTCAGCCAAGCAATCATTCCTAGAAATAAGCATATAATACCATAGAACGTTGGTTCCGGAGCAAGACAAGTAATTCCTCTTCCTGATTCTAGGGTAGATGATGAATCACCTCGAGGAATTAAAAATGACATGAAACTAGGGTATACCAAAAGTTGTATAGTTCCAACAAAAAACCAAATATAAACAAGTATAGAAAAAAGTTTATATGGTATTCCATTGTTTCGTTTTAGGGCAAGGTAGGTAACATATGTGATAAAGAATAGGCTAAAATAATTAATTAAAGAGCGAATAGAACCAAATGTTAATGGAGAAATAAATAAAACAATTAAGGATATAATTGCTAGTAGAAGTAATAATGCTAAATTTCTGTTCATTTTCCAACTACAACAGAATGGAAAAAGACATATAGAAACTAATAATGCATTGGGTTGACTATCAGTGCCCAATGGTAGAACCTGAATATAAGGTAGTATAGAAAAAATAATAAGTAAGTAGATAAGAAAGGTGGTAACCCGAGAATATGACTGCATATTATTTAGATTTTGGAAAATCTAGGATTCTTATTGTATCCATTAATTCGGATTTTGTTTATTAATTTATTAGGAAGAATGGTTATTAATATAGAGTTCATTTTAACTCTCCATTTATTTATTGCTGGTTTTCTTTTGTTAACAGTGAATGTCTCTAAATAGCATTTATACATATTAGAGGCAGTTAGACCTTCGTTAATTTGATAATTAGAAATAATATGATTTATATATTTGAATTTACATCCTAACTGATAGAATTTATAGAACATTGCGTAATCGGCAACGTATTTATATTGTAATAAAAACAAATTATTTTTTATAATTGAAGATTTTACAAAACAACTTTGATGGCAGAAAGGAAGATGGTGTTCTATATTGCTTATATTTTCAGGTATGACTCTGTATTTATTCTTATTGTTTATTTCTATGCAAGTGTCACCATAGATAATATCTGTTTGAGAATCGCTAAAATATAGGTTCAATGATTGTAGTACTTCTGTATTATAAAAACTATCTCCTGCATTCATAAAGTTTATCCACTCCCCAGTAGATAATTTTATACCTTTGTTCATAGCGTCATATACGCCCTTGTCAGGTTCACTTTGCCAATATGAAATTTGTTTTTCGTATTTTTTTATTATATCAATAGTCCCATCTATACTACCTCCATCAATTATTATATATTCCAAATTTTCATATGTTTGCGAAAGAACCGATTTTATCGTATCCTCTATTGTGCTTATAGCGTTATAGCAAACTGTAATGATAGTGATTTTAGGCATTACTTTTTAACTTAAATTTATCTATGTCATTAAAAAAGGAAGCATTGTTCTTTAACCAATGTTCTGATTTATCCCACCATTTAATCTTTAATAGGAAATTAATATCTTCATTATTAAAACGATATTTAATAACTTTAGCAGGAACTCCTGCAACAATGGAAAAAGGTGGAACATCCTTGGTTACAACGGCATGTGCTAATACAATAGCACCATCTCCTATAGTTACTCCTGCTAAGATAGAAGCTCCAAATCCTATCCAACAATCATTTCCAATTATAACTGCATATTTATCTTGAGCATATTTTCTTTCATTAAATAATTGTTTTTTTGTATATGTAAAACCATTTTGGCATTCTAAAGAATAAAATGCAGGGGAGGTTGAAATAAAAGGATATGTATATGGGTGTATTCCTTGAATTACATTGCAATGAGATGAAATAGAAGTAAATCGACCTATTTTCCCTTCTATATGCGAATTTGCTGCTATGTATGAACCTTTTCCTAAGTATCCATCAAAATATGTATTTATATATAATTTATTTTGCCCTTCGAAAAAGGAATTAAATCCTATTTCATTACTGAAATTGAATGAAACTTTATTTTTCCATTTGATTTTTAGTAGTATGTATTTGGTGAGCCGCCTAATAAAGTTGCTTAACATATATTACTCCTTTTTAAAAGCATCTATAAAAGAATTTGGGGTTTTATTGACAATTTGAACTCCTCTAAATTTTGCATAGTCGTTTAATGTATGATAACTTATAAACATATTTGCTAAATCTCTTAATATTTCATGCATCTTATAAGTTTCATTGTTACTTTTATACCATGGAGTATAGGTTATAGAATTATTATCGTAATAGTGAATATCTTTTAGACAAACAATATTATCTTTATTAACTATTAGATTTTGTGTCCATGAGTGATCAACTCCATATAAATATATAGTTTTATATCCTTTATTTATCATATTAAAAATAGCAGCTGCTATTACATTTTGAAGTTGTGGGGCAGCTAATCCTTTTGAGAATATGAAGTTTCTTAAGTTTACAAAGGTCATATTCTCTGTTAGTACATTTGTATGGAATGGGATAATCTTTATAAACGGATTTCCCTTAAATTCATTGAAGAAACTTTTCCTTGCGTAAAAAGGAATATATAAAAACATATTCCAATTTACTTCTTTTAATGCATTAAAAAGTTGATTTAATTTTTGCTCTTTGAGAGGATCTTTAAAGAAATAAGGATCTAATAATATATAGTATTGAGGTTTTAATAGTTTAAATTCACTAGACGTGCCAGAAAAGTTTACTACACAAATCCTTTTTGGTTCTTTTGTAGTTTTAATAAACTCTGTCAGTGAGGGACCATTTCCTAATATATATAATGGCTCACCTTGAACCATATATTTGTTATAGTTTGTGAAATTTTCTCTTAAACATTGTCTAACGAACCAAATAATAAGTTCCAGAAAAGAAAGAAGTGTCTTTTTTATATTTTGAAAATCAAATATTTTTTTCATTTATTGATATCATTGGTTTGTTGTACGTTTGTACATCGGTTAATAATTAGATAATTTATAACTTTAAATGAGTATGAGGGCTTGACTGATTGTTAGTCAATTCATAAGTAACGTTCGATTCCTATGTCTTTATGTCTGGAATTTGGAAGTTCGTTGGAACTTATGATCTCGTGTCAACGACGGTAGGTTACAAGATGGTTAGAATCTACATCAGCAAGGACTAATTTTGTTACTGTTTTTCAGATATTCCTGAGTTGTCAAGCTTTATACCGACTCCCTTGTGTAAAAAATATCTGAAAGATCATGGGCTCGCTTTTTATAATAGAGTATCATAATATGATAGAAGCAGCAAGTAATAACGGTTCTTAATTCTTTTATCTACTTGAAAGGTTGGGATATAGCTTTCTGAAAGGTAAATTCTAAATAGATCAAGCATTTTTATTTATAATGTCGTATCAGACCAGATCTCTTAAACATCTGTATGATTGGTCTTATGTAGATTTTGTATTTACTTCTTAAACAAAATAATCTATGGTGGAATTTTTGTTTTCATTTAATTTGCATTAATAGTTTTTTACTAAATCTTTTTATTTCAATCACAATAATAGCCTGTGTTATAATATAGATAAAACTTGTAACTATAAGGCTATATTGAGTAAATAGATATGAAAGAATTAGATGTAATATTGATGTTGAAAAAGTTAATAACATTATTTTTTTGTTTTTATTGTAATAAAAAAGGTAGTTGCAATATAAAAAGTAAAGACATTGTAAGAATGCATAAACTGATAATATGCAAAAATATGGTATTGCTTCGGAATATTGAGGTAGAAAAATTGGAATTAAAACACATCCTCCTGATGTAATTAAAATGGTTGACAATAAATATATATAAAAAATATTGTTCGTTTGTTTCTTTAATAAAGCTATCTTATTGTTTATAGTATTGTCTGATAGTATCTTATAAATACTTACTGAGTTCGATGAATTGAATGCTACTCCTAAGATGATAATTATATTTACAAGATTTAAAGCAAAGCTAAATAGTCCAACCTCTTCTATTGAGTAATGGTAATTAATAATATATCGGTCGCATCCTTGTCTTATCCAGTTAGTAGCTAGATGTGGAATTAGTGGAAGTCCCCAACAAATGATTTGTTTGAAGTCATTGATTGTATAGTTTCTAAAAGTAAACATTCTGTTTTTTAAGAAAAAAAGGATGCTTATTAACCCAAAGAATATACTACAAATTAGTTGGGCATTAATTCTTCCTAGCCAGCTTTGACTGCATTTAATAACAAAATAAAGTGATAATAAGAAGTTAACTATGGCAAAACTACAGGATAGTATCCCATATTCTAAAATTTTTTCTTTTATTCTTAAATAATCTAAATTAACATTTAAAAAGAGGGTGAAAGTTGAGATCAATACAGAAAACCATAATAAAGGATCAGATAATTGAGTTATATGAGAAAGATGATTATGAAATAATAATAATATAACTGATAAAAATATAAAGACAAATAAAGTTATTATAAAAATTATCGAAAAGTCTTTTTTGAAATAAACACTTTCCTTTTGAAAAAAAGAAACAGATATATATCCTTGTGTCGATAGAGAAATAAAATACCCTATAAACATTACTATAGTGTTGAATAAACTCAGATATCCATATTCACCAGGAGTTATATAATTTGCCAATAAAATTAGTAAGAAGAAACTAACTCCTTGGTTAAAAAAGGAAAATAAGGAGAAAAAAAAACCATTTACTAAAGTTTTACTTGTTTTAATCTTTAGTATCATTGCTATTGTTTATGATAAGCGTCCCCATTTGACATGTCGTATAAGGGAAAGAGATTTTTCCTTTTAGATAAATCAAAAAGTGGAGTTGATATTTAAAATTTCAGATAAATGAAAAGTAGTTACCAAAAGGTTCTGATATACTTTTCTCGTGAAGGATGATTGTATTCTGTCTGTTTCTTCGTTTCTCGATTATTTTCTTATTATTTCAGAGACTATCTATAGTGTGTAATCTGTTAAGGTGAGAGTCTTTTCTTATACTCTTTAGTCTAATTCTCCAATATAATTGATTATACACTTATATTCTCATCTGTACTTTATTAATGGATATAAGCTTAGTCCATGCATGAATTTTTCGTATCTACCAGTTTCTTATCCCAACAAAAGAAGCGAGTATTTCCTTTAGTACTTCCATCTACACTTTTTCTAATAACATTGGTACAATATAATGCAGTGTATCTTTATACTATATCTAAAGTTTTTAACGGATAGCTACCTTTATTTTTTGAGGTAACATGTCAAAATTGGGTGCTTATTATTAGGAGAAATGTTTACTTTAGATATACTCTAAGCTCATTCGAGTTCCTTTTTCTAGATCTCTGTTAACCTTTTTCCCTAAACAATTATTAAGATATTTGGGATGTAGTCCAAAGCCAGGTCTAACAGATCGAAGATTCTTTTCTGTTAGAATATCACCTGCCTTTATATCTTCTGCAATGTAAAGTGAACGTGAAAATTCTCTTTCAGGAAGTACTAAAGGATCAAGTTCATATGATACTTCACCTAGTGCTTGTTCGGCTAAACGAACATCTTTAACCATTTGGGTAAACTCTTTCTCATCCATCGAGAATGAGCAATCTTCACCACCAATTGAGCGGTCAATAATGAAGTGTTTCTCAATCATTACTCCTCCCAAAGCAACAGAAAGTATTGGTGCAAAGGATCCAATAGTATGATCAGAAAGTCCTGTTTTTACATTATATTTCTTGGCCATATCCTGAATCATGCAAAGTTGTGATTTCTCTACCGGCGAAGGATATGCAGAAGTGCATTTCAAAAGAGTGATATCGTTATTACCAACTTTTCTACAAGTTGCAATAGCAAGTTCAATATCTTCCTCTGTAGCAATCCCAGTAGAAATTACCATAGGTTTCATTTTGCGTGCACAATACTCAATAAGATTGACATCTGTAATTTCGAAGGATGCTATTTTATAAATAGGGTTACCAAGACTCTCTAACAGATCTACAGCTGTATTATCAAAGGGAGTGGAAAAGCAAATAATATTTTGTTTTTTTGCCTCTTCAAATAGTTCTGCATGCCATTCCCAAGGAGTATATGCTTTTTGATAAAGTTGGTGCATGGTCTGCCCATCCCAAATAGTACCTTGTTTAATCTGAAAATCATCCTTGTCACAATCAAGTGTAATGGTATCTGCTGTATAGGTTTGTAATTTTATTGCATCTGCACCGGCACGTTTAGCTGCACGAATTGTTTCCAATGCAATCTCTTTATTCCCGTTATGATTTGCCGACATTTCGGCTATTATGAATGTCTTTGTCATTATTATTTTATTTTTGATATTATTTCTTCTATTTCAATTATGTTATCAGCTTGGATGATGATGAAGCCTAATCTGTCTAAAGAGTTTTCTACCTGCTTATTTTTAAATGGTTTAACTTCATAACGTTTAATATGAAGATCACCAGATTCAATAAATGCTTTACACCGTTCATAATTATTAGGATTCAAGAATTGTACAGCAGAACATTTATTATATTTTGACTTCACATCAATTTGTTCTCCCAATGCAATTTTAATCAGATTTCCAAGCATATCAACTCCAGTAGAAAGGGGGACAAGATCAGAAGTAATATAATCTCCCCCTAAACGACAGGCAATTTCTATAATAAATACACCCTTATCATTTAGCTTGACTTCTGTATGGGTTGGACAATTATCAATACCAATAGCAGCAATAGCTTTAGTTACCTCTGTTTTTATTGCGATCCAATCTGTATCTGATATTCTAGCTGGTTCAATATGGGTATCTTCCACAAAAAAGCCTTTGTCCTCTCCGATACAAAGCTTTTCAGTTATAGTAATAATTGTTGTCTTTTTATTTTGCGTATACGTTTCAACACTATATTCTTTACCAATAATAAAACTTTCAATTATAACTTTCTGACTCCTTGAATATTTTATAGCTTCAGCGACTGCTGCCGTTAACTCTGTATAATTAATTACTTTTTTTACTCCTCTACTTGCTGAAGAATCAATAGGTTTGACTATGTATGGAAAGTCTTTAAGTTCAGATAAATCAGTATCTTTATCACATAATTTAAAGAATGGAACATTTATGCCATTTTCTGCAAATTTAGCTCTTTGTAGATATTTATTAGTACAAATATTAGCTACTTCCATACTCATAGAAGGTAATCCAAGGGTTTCACCTACATAAGATATTACATTAACAGGAGCGTCACTTGTGGTTAATATTCCCGCTACTTTATTATCTTTACAGCACGCCAAAATACCCTCTTTATCCATTGTACTAATAACCACGGGGACATCGGCAATTTTCATTCCTGGTGCATCAGCAGACATATCAGCTACTATTGTATAGAGTCCCATGGACTTTGCTTTTTTGATGACAGGTATTTGCATTTCTCCTGCTCCAAGAATTAATATTTTCTTATTCATATTATTTGGTTAATTATCTTACAAATTTTAAGAGCTTGCTCCTCACTGATTCTAAAATCATTGAAGAGATTTATAATATGTGATGCTTCATTTTCAGCAATTGGTGAAACAACACTTTTAAACATATAAGACACTGAAGGGAAATTTGTTCCAGCAAATAAGCCATTTTCAAAAATAGCATCAAGTACCTTCTGTTGATTATCTACCATAATTAGATAACGCCAATTATTAAATTCATTTTCTACTTGTATAGATTTTGGAAGCATTTCGTTGTAAATAGTATTAATAGCTGCTTTCCCTTGTTCTATTTTAGTCTTTTTTTGCTCTATTATAGAAAAATATTCTTCTTTACTCATCTTTAGAGGGGAAAAATCAATCCATGAGAGATTCGGATCAAGTTTATATTTTCTGTGTCCCTTGAAACATTGTTTTATATAAACTTGTTGTTTTATTTCGCTTTCTTTATCATAATCTAGGCTATTTCTATTCATCCCTATGAATCGGCTTTTCCCATATCCTCCATATGACAATTCCACATATTTAGCATATCCCGTACTAAATAATTGTAAATCAATATTTTGGGGTATATCCTCAGTCGTGTCAGGAATACAAAGACAGCAATCATCAATAATTTGCAAACTTTCGTTCAGTGCTTTTACATAAGCATAAAAAGCTGTATTGTCAAATTTTTTACCATATGCATGAACGAAGAGTAATCCTGAATAGTTACCGGTTTCCAGTTTTGTTATACATTGTTCTTTTGACATAGCATGAGTTGCATCTATATCTACGAACTCAAAATCTACTCCTGCTTTCAGAAATGACAAAGGAACTACCGGACAAACATTTGAAGGCAATAAAAAAGGTTTTGGAGCTTGTATACTGCTTAAATAATCATAAAGAACAGCAGATGCTCTGTTTGCCAAATATATCATACGCTCAAACTTTTAAACAAATAAATAAATCGTTTTGGTATATTAGAGGTTATCTGTATTGCATTTTGGCAAATAAAATTGTCAAGATGTTTTGAGATTAAAGCAAAAGCTCGAGGGTCAGTATAATCATCAACGCCCAAAATTAATTTTTCTTTTAAGAACATGTAATAATCATGCTCTTGATTATCAATGTAATAACCGCCTATTATCTGAGTGCCACATGCTAAAGCTTCATTCATCATTGTTGAAGCGGGTAGAATCGCGACATCCACAGAAAGGAATAAATTTACAATTTCTGAGGCTGATAGGTTCTTACGATATGTCAATTTAGGATTATTTATCAGATTGGATGTGTTATAAGAATCTCCTATTATTGCAGTAATTTTGTTAACGCTCTTCTTGTTAATTATTTCACTGATAACACTACTTGTAAGATTTAAAAAATCTGAACCACCAAAAGCGACTAGGACATTTAAACCTTGTGTTGAATTCTTATTATTTTGTTTTCGATTACATGCATCAAGAAAAGGCTGTCTGAGTAGAGAATACTGAAGCCCCAATGCAAATTTAGTATATTCTTCGCAAGAATAATCTTCCGCTGTATATCCTATACCTTGGTTAATTATCAGATCAGCTACATAATGCTTATCATGTATGTCATCTATACAAACTAAAACACAACCTTTATCTTTAATAGCACGTTGGTATTCTGTTGTATAAAAATAATTATCCAAAACAACAGTCTCATTTCCAGTGAGAAAATCCAGAAAATCTTCAAATTTTGTTTCTTCTTTAAGTGCCTTATAAGGGCATACTTTTTTCATTTCACTGATTTGATAGGCTGAAGGTGAAGAGGTAAAAAATATACAGTCAAAATCACTTTTTAGCATATCGGCAAGGGCAAGAGTTCGGATAAAGTGTCCATATCCAATACCATATCCTGCATCGGCTCTGAGATAGATTTTACGTGTCGACATTATTTATTAGACTTCTATTAATTATTAAATAGAAGTTTATATTTCATTTCTGCAATTTTCCAATCTGTTTCTGTGTCAATATCTTGAATAGTGGTTTCATCGACTATGATACCTCCCGTCTTTATTTCTCCATTCATCCAACGTTCTATTTTATGCCAGTAAAACGTTCCGGTATCATGATATTCTTTAGGTAGGTCTTGGCTTCTGGATAATTCAAACTCTGGCCAATGATAGTTCATACTTCCATCTTCTGCCATATCTAAACAACGCCAAATTGGATAAGAGAATTGTACGACTGGATAAACTACCGTAAAGTTAGATGACTGTAAAATTTCATATGCTGAAATAATATCTTTAACCTGAATCATTGGAGCAGTTGCATAAATACAGCAAAGATTATCAAATTCTTGCCCCATTTCTTTATACATTTTTACTACTTCAATAAGTACATCATCTGTTGTCGCAAAATCATTCGCAGTTTCGGCATTTCTCATAAATGGCACTTTTGCTCCATATTTGAGGGCAACTTCTGCTATCTCTTTATCATCTGTACTTACCATAACTTCATCAAATAGCCCTGTCGCTAGAGCGGCTTCAATGGAGTATGCAAGCATTGGTTTTCCAAGGAATGGCTTCACATTCTTGCGAGGGATACGCTTAGAACCACCCCTCGCTGGAATTATACATAAATTTTTCATTTACTTACTAACAAACTCTTTAACTTTACAGATTACATATTCTTGTTGTTCCTCAGTAAGTGTCGGGAACATAGGTAAGGCCAAACAATGTTTGTAGTATTCTTCCACTATAGGAAGATCCCCCTCTTTATTACCAAACTGCTTATAGTAAGGCATAAGGTTAAGTGGATAATACAGAACTTGAGCATAAACTTTATTCTCGCGGAGATAATTGTAAAGTCCAAGACGATCTTCTACTTGAATTATATAGAGGTGATATGCATGGTATACATCATCAGCCTCGTATGGCGTTTTGATACTTTCAATATCTGTAAATGCCTCATTGTATTTACGGACGAGTTCACGACGTATTTCTACATTCTTACGGGCACGTTTCAATTGAGAAGTGCCTAAAGCAGCCTGAATATCGGTGATACGGTAATTGTAACCTAATTCTTGCATTTCGTAATACCAAAGTCCATCTTTACGTTGTAGTTTATCTACATCATGAGTAATGCCATGTGTACGATAGAGGGCCATTTTTTCATAGTATTCTTTGTTTTGAGTACAAGCCATACCTCCTTCACCGGTGGTAATATGTTTTACGGGGTGAAAAGAGAAAACAGTAATATCAGAATACTTACCAGAACCACAAAAAACCTTTTCACCTGTGGAATCGATAAAATAGGCACCCGGTGCATGACATGCATCCTCCAATATCCACATGCCATATTCATCAGCAACCTTACGATATTCTTCCATATTGTGAGGATAACCGGCAAAGTCAACAAGTACCATACCTTTATATGTTCCTTTGGGAGCAGATTCCAAAGTTTCCTTGAGCTTATCAAGATCAAGTAAGTAAGTTTTAGGATTGATATCGACAAACTTCACATTTCCACCGCAAAATCGAATGCAGTTAGCAGATGAAGCAAAAGTCATGGGAGTACAGATAACGTTGTCACCGGGTTTAACGCCTAAAGCAATGGCTGCAAGGTGAAGAGCTGAAGTTGCATTATTGACGGCAACTGCATACTTGCAATGTACATATTCGCTAAATGCTTTTTCAAAAGCAGGAATTGCAGGACCACAAGTCAGATAGTCAGATTTGAGGGTATCTACTACAGCTTGGATATCCTCATCTGAAATATACTGACGTCCGTAAGAAATCGGTTTATTAATCATTTTACTTCAAAGTTGGGGTCAACGTACTTTTTTATATTCTCACGCATAGATTCAACAGTTTCCCATTCTGTATTTTTGTCGGAACTGTAATGGAACCCTTCTGGTACAGGTACTGCATGATGATGTTCTATAAATTCCTGGCGTGTGTGTTTGAAAGATACGGACGGAAGTATTACATAATATCTTCCCAAGTCAACTGTATCTAATGCATCTGTTACCGTAATCATTTCTTCATGTAACTTCTCACCCGGGCGGATACCAACTTCCACCTGCGGTAAATTAGGAGCAATGGCTGTAGCTACATCTTTTATGTGGTATGAAGGAATTTTAGGAATAAAAATTTCGCCACCTAAATGATGGCTAAGTGCATACATTACCATTGCGACACCTGCCTCTAATGAAATATTGAAGCGAGTCATACGCATATCGGTTATCGGCAATTCTTTTGCTCCATTATCTCGCTTACTGATAAAGAATGGTATGACAGAACCGCGAGATCCCATTACGTTACCGTAACGAACGACAGAAAAACGAATGTCTTTTGAACCACTAATATTATTAGCCGCAGTAAAAAGTTTGTCGGAAGTCAATTTGGTTGCTCCATATAAGTTAATGGGAGCACAAGCTTTATCCGTAGATAATGCAACTATATCATGTACTCCTGTGGCCAGTGCTGCTTTTATTACGTTCTGGGCTCCATGTACATTTGTCTTGATACATTCTTCAGGATTGTATTCGGCAGTATCCACCTGTTTGATGGCTGCAGCATGAATAATCACATCCACTCCTTCACAAGCACGTGTCAAACGTTCTAAATCGCGAACATCGCCAATAAAGAAACGCAGTTGAGGATACTTTTCGTATGGATATTTTTGTTTTAACTCAAACTGCTTCAATTCATCTCTGGAATAGATGATGATTTTATTTACTCGTGGATAATCACGTAAAATCGTTTCCACAAACTTTTTACCGAAAGAACCTGTTCCCCCAGTAATTAATACATTTTTACCATTCAACATGATCAAAATATTTATAATGAATTACTTCTCAATATTTAGTATCCCTCCTATTTCATGTGGAATATAGGGACCTTCTTTTACTTCAAAAATTACAGAGCCTGATTCACAAACCTCTAATGAATGCCAAGTGTTTTCCGGAATTTGTATTCCGTAATTACCTTCTTTCGGGTCTAATATTACAGAGCTAATTTCGTTTCCCTTTTCATCATAGGTCATAACACGTATTCGACCTTGTAAAAGAATATATACTTCTGCTACTTTATGATGGTGTATTGGCATAATGGTACCAGGTTCCATTGCATTCAGCAGACGTTGACACTTATCACTTAAATCCGAATGAAGGTTATAATTCATTCGTAATCGATAAGAAGATTTAGCTTTGGCAATTATGCTATTCAATAAGTCTTGATTTATAACTTGTAAATCCATACCTTTATCTGTTTGCAGCAAAAGCATACTTTTACGTTGATATAGTGGGTTGCTTTTCTGCGTTTTTAAATTATAGATATATAAACGTTGTTATTTCAATATTTATTTGACTTATTTTTTATGATTACATCAAACCATAGATTCAGCCCTGACCATACAACAACATCAATTACAAACACCAATGTATTATTCCATCCGGAATGAACTGTAACCAATGTAAATGCACAAAGACTGGCTGACATTAGTTGGATAGTGATCAAAGCTTGGCGTGGGGAGAATCCCATATCCAGGAATTTATGATGGATATGAGTTTTGTCGGGCAGGAAGAGCGGTTTACCGTTACGTGCCCGGCGAAGAACCACGCGCACTACATCGAGCGAAGGAACAAGCAAAACGCTGAAAGAAACAAGCAGGGGAGAACCCAGGATTTCTTCAGTGGGAATAGTTCCGGTGTACATGCAGTATTTGATGACAAAGAAGCTGAGAATGTATCCCAGTGTCAAACTTCCGGTGTCGCCCATAAAGATTTTGCGTCCTCGGTCGGCATTGCCGAATACATTGTAGGAAAAGAAGGGGATCAAGATACCTACACAGACAAAGGCCAGCAGGGCATAGATCCATTGCTGGTTGTGAATGAAGATGACTCCCAGAATGGTAAGGGCAACCATACTCAGGCTGGAGGCAAGTCCGTCGATTCCGTCAATCAGGTTGATAGCATTGGTAATGAATACCGCCAGCAGCATGGTCAGGGGAATTCCTATACCTGCGGGAATCTCGTAAATCCCGAAAAGTCCGTAGAAATTATTGATGTAAAGCCCGGCCAATGGAAAGAATGCGGCAGAGATGATCTGTACAAAGAATTTCTTGCGGTATCTCACTCCCATAAGATCATCGGCAATACCGACGACATATAGCAGGGTGAGCCCGGCAATAAGGAAGAGCAGCTCGGTTACCATGGTTACGGTGAACTGCGGATCGGGGAGATATCCTAGCAAGATACGCAGGGCGGTGAAAAAACAGGTGGTGCAGAGGATGACGGGAAAGAACGTAACTCCTCCCAGTCTTGGAATGGGTCGCTTGTGGATCTTCCGGGCATCGGGCGCATCGAAGAGCCGTTTACGCAGAGAGATAATCAGAATGTTCGGAATGATGATTCGTCCGAGAACGATTGCAGTAATGAAGGCTGCAATTATTAAATACATGTTTGCCATGTGAAGAATAGTTTTGGGTACGCTTCGCGATTACCTGTCCCATTCGGAGAAGAAAGGTAATTGCGAAATTGAATAGTATTTACTTGCAAATGTAGGCTTTATTTTCGAGACATCAAAGCGGAATGTGGCCAAAATACGCCTCTGCAAGGGATTTTCTTCACAATGCAGAGGAAGGGAAAATACTGCACGGAAAAGTAACAAAAAAAATCCCCGGGGAGATAACCTGTTCATTATCACCCCGGGGAGAGTATCATTTCCGGAAAATCCGCTTACTTGACAATATTGGCTATCGATGCAACCATTGTCGCTAAAGAGGCAAAGGAAGTGGCATAGCCCAGAACATTGCCCAGACTGTTCTTGCGCTGTTTGTTCGGAACCACAATTTCGCAGCCGGGTTCGATCTGCTTCTTGCCGCTGCCTTTCACTTCAGCTACCTGCCCGTTCATGTAGATGATGAACTTCTTGCTCTTCTTGGCATTGCTGGAGTAGCCTCCGGCCTGGCTGAGATAGTATTTCACGCTCTTGCCGTCGATATAGGATACAGTGTTCGGCATCATGACGGCTCCGTTGATCTTCACGGTGTTGTTGAATTCCGGTACGGTAATGATGTCGCCTTCTCTCAGGACAATGTCGGCGTTGCTTCCGGGTTTGGCCAGAGCTGCTTCCAGGTCGATTCCGACGGTGAAGACACTGTCAAGCTCCAGCTTGAGTGAATCGGTCATGCCGGTTCCCAGTTCCTTTTGCATCATCTTCAGGACATCTTCCATGCGTTTCTTTTCTTCCTCGTTGGCGATACGGGTCAGCTTCGCACCACGGACGTAACCGAACTGGGTTACACCACCGGCTTTCTTGATTACGTCGGTCAGGCGTTCATTCTTGCTGGTCAGGGTGTACTGGCCGGAGTAGAGGACTTCGCCCTTGACGGTTACATTGGCCTGTTCGCTGTAGCCCGGACTGCGGCGTACGAATACCTGATCGTATGGCTGGAGAACAAATCCGGCCTCGCCGTCAACCACAAAGCCGTCTTTCAAGGCAAACGAGTAGGTTTCTCCGATAGTCTGGGCCTCGGTGGTACTCTTCGGGTCGCGGATACGGCGGGATACGTCTACGCGTACAAGGGAGGCTGATTCTTTCAGACCGCCTGCAGTGATGACGATGTCTTCAAGCGTCATATTGTCCGCATAGGGATATTCTCCCGGCAGGGTGACTTCTCCATAAATGCGGATGCTGCCCAGGTCTTTCAGGTCGTGGATGCTGGGGATATAGAGTACATCGTTGTTGCGCAGGGCAATGTCGGGGCTGCTGCCTGCCAGAATGCCCTTGATATCTACGGAAAGTACTTCGCTGGTGAGGTTCTCGCGCTGGCGGTAGAGAACGGCGCGGTTGGTAAAGGCGTCGCCCAGCAGACCGTCGGCTTTTTCAACCAGCTGCTTGACGGTGTTCAGTGAACCGCTCAGCTCATAAATACCCGGGCGATAGACGGCTCCTTTCACTTCCAGACGGTTGGTGAAACGTTCCAGGATGGGATCGGCTGTCACTTCATCGCCGTCGCACATCTGGAAACGGGTGAAGTCTTTGGCATCTACCGTAGCTACGGAGTATTCGCGGCCTGCCTGACGGATGACGCGCAGGCTGTTCTTGTAGCCGTCTGCGGCAAAGTTTCCGGCGTATTTAAGCAGGGTCGCGATGGATTCATCGGATTTCATTTCGTAGCGCATCGGGCGTTTTACCTTGCCGGTGATCTTGACGATGGCTTCATATGGGGGAACGATGATGACATCTCCTTCCTGCAGACGGATGTCGTCCTGGATCTTTCCTTGCATGATGAATTCGTAGACATCAACCGTAGCGACGTTCTTTCCGTTGCGTGCAACGTGGATGTTTCGCAAACTACCGATATCGCTGACTCCGCCGGCACTGTAAAGGGCGTGGAATACCGTCGCAAAGGAGGACAGCGTATAGGTTCCGGGGCGCAGCACTTCACCCATCACATTGATCTGGATGGTGCGGGCATTGCCGAGGGAAACCTGGATATTGTTGCCGGAGTCTGCATAAATTTTGCTGAGTTCCTGTTTCAGGACAGTCTTCGCTTCGGATACGCTCATGCCGTTCAGCAAGACAAGGCCCAGATCGGGGATATTGATGTAGCCGTCCGGAGAAATGGTTTCGCGGATGGTGTTCTGGCTGGCTCCCCAGATGTCGATGATCACTTCATCACCCGGACCGAGACGGTAGTCGGGAGGAGTGGCCACGTTCATATTGGGTTCGAAGGTCAGATTTTCGGTGTTGAAGATGTCACGGCCGAATACCTGGTCTTCGGGATCATAGTCGTAAAGAGGAGTCAGTGAAAGTGAATCGCTCAGAAGGGATACTACCCGGTTCTGGTTGGTATTCTTGCTGTATTCCATGGAGTAGGGGTTGTTGGACTGGTCACGCTGGGAGAACTCGTTCTTCTTGCGTTCTTCTTCCATTTTCTTACGCTGACGGTATTCCTGCTCCATCTGTTCGCGGCGCTCCTGCTGCAGTTCGGAGTTACGGTTAGTATTCTTGCGGTAACCGTTCTGGTAATAATAATCGCTTTCTCCGGAGGAAGACTGTCTCATGCGGTCCTGTGAAGTGGAACTGCTGGTGCCCAGGGTTCCTTTGGACTGTTGCTGATACATTTCCTGTACTCGGCGTGCCTGTTCTTCGGTAACGCCCCGGCGTGCCAACTCCATGGCGATCTGCTTCTGGTCTTTTCCCTGCTGCATTCCCTGTTTGACATACTCCAGTACCTGGCTGTCACTCATGGTCTGTGCCGCTGCGGGGAGAGCTCCCAGCAGGAAAAGGCAGAATGCGAGTCTTGCGAATCGTTTCTTCATAAAGAGTTATCTTTAGTTTGGTTTGTTTTGTTTTTGTCTTTCCAACTTGGTAAACTTCCTGCAAAGGTAGGCTTTTTTGTTGGATTTTCAGAGTTTGAAATCCGAAAAAAAGCAAAATGTGGTGAAGGAAGAAAAGGAATTGCATGACAGGCCGGAAAAGGTTACATCCAAAGCCGGGAATGAAGGGGAGCAAAGTAGATGAAAATGATATGGTTTTTGTGAAATAGTGTTAAATATAGACGATTTTCTGTGTAATTATTATGTTACATAACATAAAAACCATACCTTTGCATCGTGTTTTTCATGGTATTAGATTTAAGGTTAATGAAGATTGGGAGTCTGGGAAGATTCCCTCTTTTTTTGCCCGTACGTGAAGGGGAAATTTCTTCGCGTCCGATGGAGCTGAATCGTACAGTCGATGGGGTAATTTTTTGCGGTCGATTCGCCCGCATTGTATATACGTTGCGGTCCGATCGTGCAGTCAAATTTTCAGATCATGTGATTTGCTTTTAGCCATTTTCTGCCTGAAGGGGTAAGGCAATAAATGAGAAAAATTACACATGGTAATCCGATAGCTGATAGAACAAATATAGCTTCCATTTATTTCTCCTCCTTTTTTTTATTTGTTAATATTAAACCACTTAATAAGGTAGATAGTGCAACTAACAACCCGAGACAATATATAGGGAATGAGCGGTAAGCGGGACTCGAACCCGTGACCCTCGGCTTGGGAAGCCGATGCTCTACCAACTGAGCTACTACCGCAAGGATTTTTTTTGAGCATGACAAAAGTAGGCTTTATTGTGGAACTGAGCAACAATAAAGCCTGTTTTTTTTCATCAATAATCGATTTTGTCCAGGATCCCCTGCAAACAGGCGATGGTCACTCCGTAGTTGGTCATGGGGACCTGCTGCTTCCGGGCTGCTTCGATGCGGTTCAATACATATTTCCGGTTGAACATGCAGGCTCCGCAGTGGATGATCAGATCGTAGGGAGTCAGATCTTCCGGAAAGTCGGTTCCCGAAACCATATCGATTTGTATTCCCTGTCCGAAGCGTTTCCTCAGCATATTGGGTATTTTTACACGTCCGATATCTTCGGAAAGTGGGGCATGGGTGCAGGCTTCGGCAATCAGGATGCGGGATTTTTCCGTCAGGGCGGAAAGGGCTCTGGCTCCCTGGATGTAGTAATCAATATCTCCCTTGTATTGGGCGAAGAGAACGGAAAAGGAAGTCAGCCGGCTGGTTTCCGGTTTCCGTGCATAGACTGTTCCGAAGACCTGAGAATCGGTGATGATCAGTTTGGGCGGTCGGGCCAGTGCTTCAAGCATCTGGGGCAATTTGTCGGTCGTGCAGCTCATGACCAGACATTTCCGGTCGAGCAGTTCGCGCAGGGTCTGTACCTGAGGGAGGATCAGGCGGCCTTTGGGGGCCTGAATGTCCTGAGGCATGACGAGAAGTACGGTGTCTCCTTCGCTGACCAGATGGCCGACAATGCCTTTCTCCATACTGGCATCCGGCAGTTTGTGGACCAGTGTGCGGAGAATGTCATCCATGCCCTGCCGGTTCAGGGCACTGGCAATGAGGGGAACCTGTCCGCATTTCTTTTCGATGGCACGGGCGGTTGCCAGGGGATCTTCCAGCTTGTCAGCCTGATTCAGCACCCAGATGGTCGGGATATTCTTTTCTTTCAGCTGGCCGGCCCATTCCATTTCGGGCCCGATTTGTTCATCCCGGCATACCAGCAGGGCAATATCAGTCCGTTCCATGGCCTTGAGAGTCTGCCGGATGCGCAGTGCTCCCAGGTCTCCCTCATCGTCCAGGCCGGCTGTGTCAATGAAAACACAGGGACCCAGCCCATGGATTTCCATGGGTTTGTAGACGGGATCGGTGGTGGTACCGGCCACCTCGGAGACCAGAGCGGCTTCCTGTCCGGTCAGGGCATTGATCAGGGAAGACTTTCCGCTGTTGCGCTTTCCGAACAGACCGATATGGATCCGATTGGCACGGGGGGTATCTTGTAATGTATTCATATGGCGGCAGATGAATGGTTAAAAACGGAAATCTCTTCCTCCCCGGGCAATACGTTCCAGGTTTTCCAGTGCACGTTTGCGGATGGCCGGATTGGGGATCTGTTCCATCTGCCGGCGGATCATTTCGGTGCCCAGTGCGCGGGTTTCGGGAGAGGCATAGTCTTCCAGGTATTCCTGCAGGGTCATCAGTGCATTGGGAGCGCAGCAGTTGGCGATCTGTCCGGTCTTGACGAGCGACATGAAGCGGTCGCCGGTACGTCCTTCCCGGTAGCAGGCGGTACAGAAGCTGGGTATGTAGCCCAGTTTCAGCAGCCAGGCAACAATTTCGTCCAGAGTACGGGTGTCGCTCAGGTCGAACTGGGCAGAGTTCTCTTCCGGCAGTTCTTCTTCTGCGTAGCCTCCCACGCTGGTACGTGAGCCTCCGCTGATTTGTGAAATACCCAGGGCCAGCACCTTTTCGCGGGAACGCTGGGATTCGCGGGTGGAGATGATCATCCCGGTGTAGGGCACACTGATACGGATTACGGCCACGATCTTCTGGAAGGTCTCGTCGGAGATGGCATTTTCAAAATCGGCCTTGTCTATGTCGTCGGCTGAGCAGATACGGGGTACACTGATGGTGTGTGGTCCAACACCAAAGGTGGCTTCCAGGTGTTCGGCATGCATGAGCAGGCCTACCAGATCATAACGGTAAGTATTCAGGCCGAACAGGACACCGATTCCTACATCATCGATGCCTCCCTGCATGGCACGGTCCATGGCTTCCGTATGATAGGCATAGTTGCTCTTGGGGCCTCTGGGATGCAGCTTTTCGTAGTTTTCCTTGTGATAGGTTTCCTGGAAAAGAATGTACGTACCGATACCGGCTTCCTTCAGGCGGCGGTAGTTCTCCACGGTAGTGGCTGCGATATTGACGTTTACCCGGCGGATGGCACCATTCTTGTGCTTGATGCTGTAGATGGTCTGAATGGACTCCAGAATGTATTCGATCGGGTTGTGCAGAGGGTCTTCGCCGGCTTCCAGAGCCAGACGCTTGTGTCCCATGTCCTGCAGGGCAATCACTTCGCGGCGAATTTCTTCCTGAGTCAGCTTCTTGCGGGCAATGGTTTTGTTCTTAATGTGATAAGGGCAGTATGTACAGCTGTTTACGCAATAGTTGGACAGGTAGAGGGGAGCGAACATGACAATGCGGTTGCCATAGAAACGCTGTTTGATTTCCCGGGCGAGCGCATAGATCTCTTCCAGGAGCTGCGGGTCTTCGCATTCCAGCAGTACGGCTGCCTCCCGGTGGTTCAGGCCCTTGCAGGCACGTGCCTTTTCGATGAGGGAACGGACCAGGGCAGTATCATTGCGGTGTGCCTGTGCATACGCTAATGTGTCCAGAATTTCATCGTGGCAGATGAATTCTTCGGCTTTTGGTGAATCTACTTTATAGTTACCCATGATATTCTGATTTTTCAATCGTTGTATTATTTATAATCTCCCCGGCTCTTGTCGATGACATAGCCGATGGATTTCAGACGCTGATCCAGCAGGGCGAGTCCTTCGGCTGCTTCGGCTCCCATGGAAGCCTTGTTGTCATAAAGGGCATATTTGCTTCGTTCGCCGCCGGGAGACAGATTCGGCATGACTACGTTGGCTCCTGCCAGAATGCCTCGTTCTCTTCCGTCGGGGGCCAGAGTGGCCAGTGCCGTGGTAGAAGGGATCAGAGCACGGGGATGCATCAGGCGGAAGATGGAAAGCAGCAGCAGGGTCTGTTCCATGTTTCCCGGCGGACAGGCGGCGAATGGCGTGTCGTGATGGGGAAGGAAGGGACCGATTCCGATCATCTGCGGACGGAACTCTCCGATAAAGAGGATATCTTCTACCAGATGCTCCAGTGTCTGTCCGGGACTGCCCACCATGATTCCGGTTCCTGTCTGGAAACCGATGCGTTTCAGATCGTTCAGGCAGCGAAGCCGGTTGGCAAGCGACATACCCGCAGGATGCAGCCGGGCGTAATGGGCGGCGTTGTGGGTTTCATGGCGCAGGAGATAGCGGTTGGCTCCGGCCCGGAAGAAGCGTTCATAGGATCCGGTGGGGCGTTCTCCCAGTGAGAGAGTGATGGCTGTGTCGGGCCAGCTGTTCCGGATGGCTGAGATAAGGGATTCGGCCCGCTCATCGGTCAGCCAGGTGTCTTCTCCTCCTTGCAGGACAAAAGTGCGGAATCCCAGTTCATATCCTTCCCGGCAACAGGCCAGAATGGTTTCCTGACTGAGACGGTAGCGCTCAATGTTCCGGTTGCTGCGACGGATGCCGCAATAGAGGCAGTCGTTGTGGCAGCAATTGCCGACTTCAATCAGTCCGCGGATAAAGATCCGGTTGCCGAAATGACGGAAAGTAACCTCTCTGGCTTTTTCATTGATAAAGGCCAGATCGTCTGCCGTGCATTTGCTCAGCAGGGTATATAAATCACCGGGAGGTAGTGTGCCCTCCCGGTATAGTTGTTCGATCAGCGATTTCATTGGAAAAAGGGCTTACTGGTTGCCTTCCTCGTTTCCTTCGTGATAGTTTTCGTATTTCAATGTACGTTTCAGCAGGTCCTGATTCAGCTGACGACGGCCGGAAACAGGATCGTTGTGGGCACTCGGACCCGTAACGCATCCGCCTTCGCAGGCCATCATTTCGATGAACTGGGCATCTACCTTGCCAGTCTTGGCGTATGCACGCAGTACACCGATGTTCTTCTTGTTGAAATCGGAGAACTGCAGAACCTTGATGCCTTGTGCTTTCGGGCCCAGATAAGCCTGTACGGCACCAGCAACACCTCCGGCCTGTGCGAAACCGTGAGCCTCGCAGACGGATTCTTTGGCAACCTTATACGGAGTGGCCTGTTCCAGTTCGATTCCCAGTCCGCGGAACAACGGGTGGAGTTCCTCGAAGGTCATTACATAGTCCACGCATTCATCACGCTGTGCTTCCTTGCGTTTGGCAATACACGGGCCGATGAAAACAACCTTTGCATCGGGATATTTCCTCTTGGCGATGCGGGCTGCATAGTACATGGGAGATCCGGTAGAAGAAACATACTTTTTCATGTCAGGAATATGTTTGTTTACCAGTTCGATGTAAGACGGACAGCAGGAAGTGGTCATGAATTTCTGGCCTTCTTCCAGCTTTTCGAGCAACTCATGTGCTTCGTTGCTGGTTGTTTCCATTGCGCCTTCTGCCACTTCGATGACATCGGCAAATCCGACTTCCTTCAGGGCACCATATACCTGGTCGATGGTAGCCTTGAACTGTCCCAGAATAGACGGAGCCGGAATGGCAATCAGTTTTTCACCGGCACGGATCGCTTCCAGAATATCAAATACCTGTGAGATTTCGAAGATGGCACCGAAGGGGCATGCATTCAGACACTTGCCGCAATAGATACACTTGTCTTCGTTGATATGTTCGATGTTATGTTCATCTTTGCTGATGGCTTTTACCGGGCAGGCTTCCTCACACGGAACCGGGATGTAGACGATTGCATGGTACGGGCAGCTCTTGTGACAGATACCACAGCTGATACAGGTATCGTGGTCGATATGAGCCTGGCCGGTCTTCTTGTCGAAATGGACGGCACCTTTCGGACAGTTCATATAGCAGCTTCGTGCCACGCATCCACGGCACAGGTTACTTACTTCGTAGTTGACCTGTACGCAGGAAGAACAAGCTTCATCGATGACACAAAGGATGTTTTCCTTGATTTTTCCGCGGCGTTCGAGCGCCTTCTTTGCATATTCGGATAGGGGAGTCAGTTCATCGGTTTCATCGCTCATGTCCCAGCCCAACAGCGGGAGTGATTTGTACTTGGTTACGGCACGTTCCTTGTGAATACAGCAACGGCCTACTGCCTGTGAACGGCGCGGGCTGAATTCAATGGGAATGCGGTCTATCTTCTCGACAAGTTGGTTTTCTTTCCAGAGGGCGACAAGATTTTCCAGTAGCTTGTGCCGGACAATCATTACGTTGTTAGTAAAAGCCATAATTAAGGGTTTTGTTAGTTGTTAGTTATCCTTTTTTTATTCTTCTCTTTTTTCAAAGATTTTACAAAAATAAAACAATCCTGTAAAAATTCCAAGTTTTCAGGATGAGAAAACGGATGGCAGGTCCAATTAGCTGGGCGGATTACAGATCTATGGAAATTACACCGCCATAGGGAGTGAGATGTTCCCAGGCTGTTTCTTTTTGGACGGCTCCTGCATAGATCTGTGCACAGATAAGTACGCCGCCGTGGGCGAAGATTCCCACTTCCTGGCAGGGCTTCTTTTTTAATTCGTCAAGAAAGGCAGCAACGCGCCGGTATAGATCCTCGAAGGATTCGCCTCCGGTTGCTGCTACGTGGAAATAGTCGTCGAACCATTCCTGCAGGCGCGGATCACTGATGGCATCGAAACGCTGCATTTCCCATTCGCCGAAATTGATTTCCATCAGCCGGTCGTCACATTCCGGATCGGGGTAGCCGCAATAACCGGCCAGCCGGCGGGCACGGCTTAACGGGCTGGAATATACATGGTCGAAGTGGGTTCCGCTCAGGTTGCGGAGCGTTTGTGCTGCTTCCGCTTCGAAGGTGGACTTTAAGGGAACATCGGTCTGGCCGTAGCATGTGCCGGAAGGAACATCTACTGCCGTATGTCTGATGAGATATACTTTCATGGCAGATGAGTAAAAAAACAGTTGGACATAAGGTACAGTGCCAGTTCGGAAAGCAGGAAGGTTGCTCCACAGCAGTCTCCGGTATAGCCCTGGATTTTCTTTCGCATCAGATGAACCAGAGCCAGAGTTACCAGCAGGGGAACGGGAAGCAGAAGAACCAGTGAAGGGCAGGCCAGTAATGCCGGAACGAGGGGCAGAAGGCCGCAAATGAAAGCCATGATCCAGTTTCCCGGGCTCATCCGGTTGTAGATGACTTTGGCTTTGGATTCTTCTTCCTTGCGGGTATATGGCAGGAGGTTGATGATCTGGGCTGAACAGAACTTGCTCCAGGTATCGAATCCCACGATCAGCCACGGGGCTATAGCCATGGGAAGGCGGTATATGAGCAGATAGAACATTCCCAGATAACAGATCAGTCCGATAACTCCATAGGTGCCGATATGAGAATCTTTCATGATGGAAAGGATGCGTTCACGGGTGGTTCCTCCTCCAAAGCCGTCGCAGAAGTCGGCGAGTCCGTCTTCGTGCAGGGCACCGGTGAGCAGAATGCGTGAGAGCATGGTCAGTAGAACAGCTATTTCCCACGAAAAACAATGGGATGTCAGCCAAAGGATACCTGCCATGACACCTCCCGTCAGCCAGCCGACCAGTGGCCAGTAGTTGACAACTTCTTTGTAATAGCGGGGTGGAACTTCGGCTATTCTCCAGAATGGAAGCCGGGTAAAAAAGATCAGGGCAGCCAGCAGTCTCATCGGTCAGAAGTATTTGGTAATGGAAGCATGGGCAAAGTTATCCATCTCATTCAGCATCCGTACGGCTGATTCCAGAATGGGGTAGGCACATACGGCTCCGGATCCTTCTCCCAGGCGGAGTCCGAGGTTCAGCAGAGGACGGGCCTGCAGCCAGTCGAGTACCAGTTTGTGGCCGGATTCATCACCCTGATGGCCGAAGACAGCATAGTCCAGTACTTCCGGATGCAGACGGGATGCAGCCAGTATGCAGTTGGTCATGATAAAACCGTCGACCAGGATGATCATGTTCCGTTCAGCTGCTCTCAGCATGCCGCCTGCAGCCATGACCATTTCAAAGCCGCCGTATTCGGCCATGATGTCAAGCGGTTCTCCGTTTCCGTTATAGCGTGCTACGGCACGTTTCAGTACATCCAGCTTGTGGGAGATTCCGGCTGCATTCAGACCGCTTCCGGCACCGACACACTGTTCCATGGGAATCCGGGTAAACAGGTGCATCCACACGGACGAAGCCGATGTGTTTCCGATACCCATTTCGCCGAAGCTGACAACGTTGCAGCCGCTTTCGAATACTTCATCCACCAGAGAAGCTCCCCGTTCCAGACACAATTGACATTCTTCCGGGGACATGGCTGCTTCTTTCAGAAAGTTGCGGGTACCTTTACCCACACTCAGGTTGCGTATTCCCTGTTCATAAGGCAGGTCGTAGTCGACTCCTGAGTCGGCGAGCAACAGGCGGAAACCGTGCTGGCGGCACAGGAAATTGATTCCGGCTCCTCCATGCAGAAAGTTACTCAGCTGCTGCCAGGTAATTTCCTTCGGAGAGAGGCTGACTCCCTCTTCCACGATGCCGTGGTCTGCGGCGAAAAGAATGTTGCATGGTTTCTTGAGTTCCGGTGAAAGGGTCTGCTGGATCATGCCGATCTGAAGGGCAAGGTCTTCCAGTCTGCCCAATGAACCTTTGGGCTTGGTCAGGTTGTCTATCTTTTCCCGAAGAAGCGGCCGGATCCGTTCGTCGGGATGTTGAGGTGAAAAGTGCATCATAAGTCTATTTGATTTGAACGGGAATTCCGGAAACCATCCAGAAAACTTCGTCCGCGCGGGAAGCTATGTATTGGTTAGCCCATCCCAGCAGGTCGGTAAACTTGCGTTGCACTTCGTTTTCAGAAACGCCTCCGGCTCCGATTTCATTGGTTACAAAAATAAAAGTTGCGTCCTGTGCGGTGAAGCGGTCGAATTCTTCCTTGACAGCTTCCAGTGACCGGCTGACGTCGCCTTCCAGATCGAAAAAGAAATTGGTACACCAGAGAGTGACGCAGTCAATCAGAATGGTTCTTCCCGGAAGCTGATGCCGGCTAAGTTCCTTGTTCTCTTCGATATTGGTCCATTCCGGTCCTCTCCGTTCCTGATGGATCTGTACCCGCCGGCGGAATTCCTCGTCCCAGATGCGGGCCGTGGCCAGATAGACGGGAGTCGGGGACAAGCGGAGTGCCATCTGTTCTGCATACGTGCTCTTTCCCGAGCGCTGTCCACCGGTGATCAGGATCAGTCTTCGCATGATGTGTCGTTTGAATTTGCTCCTCGCAGAATCAGGGTTGTAGCTCCCAGGGTGAAGATATTGCCTTCTTCTATGCGGACACGTTCTTTGGGCCCCAGCAATTCGTTCATCAGGAAAGTGCCGGTGATGCTGTTGTTGTCCCGCAGGGTATACACGATCTGTCCCTGCTTGTCGCGTTTGACATTCAGGATGCAGTGGCGACGGTCCATACTGGGATCGTTGCTTTCGATGGGAATATCGGCTTCCGTACCTTTGGAACGCCGTCCGATAACATTGTCTCCTTCATGCAAGGGGAAAACCTGTTTGAAGGCAAAAACGTTCTCAATGACAACAACGTTTCCCCAGTTTTCGGTTCCTTCCTTTTCGTCGATAACTTCTTCCCGGCGACTGCCTGCGTTCAGTTTGGATTTTCCGATCCGGATGCCAAACTGCTTTTTGCAATTGTCGCAGATGAACACCAGAGACTGGCCTTCCTGATATTTTGTTTCATCAAACTGTATATAATTGTCACATTTAGGACATCTTACTCTTTTCATTACTTTGCAAAGTTTATCTTTGGTTATTTAACAGAAAACACCCATGCCTGGCTGAATGCCTTCTCTTTTTTCAGAGTCTCAGTCTGGCGGTAGGCTTCTGCCTGATTCGTATAGTGACCCAGTGATACACGATATCTTCCGGCAGATTCGAGCACCTCTACATCCTTATAGCCTTGCTTGCGGAATATTTCAGCCTGCTTGTTGGCATCAGCTGCAGTTGTCAGGCTGGCTGCGATGATGTAATAACCCTTGTTGCCTGAAGACTTGCCGGTTGTCTGACTTGCTGAAGCCTGATTTGCCGGAGCTGACTTTTTCTGAACCGGAGTCTGGGAGGGCGTCTGTTTTTCCACAGACTTTCCGCTGGCCTGTGCCGTTACCTTGGCAGAAGTTGCTTGCGGGGCGGCAACCTTTTCAGTCTTGACTTTGACAGGTTTCAGCGTATTGACATTGTTTCTGACTTTCTTCTGCTGGGTATGCTGATTGCTTTTCTGCAGGGTGTTGGCAACCAGAGACTGGTTACGAATGGCATCAAACAAACCAGCCGATCCCAATGCCGCATAATCAGCTTCCTCTACATAGGTGTTCTCAACAGGAACAGAGAGTATGAAAAACAGGATGACGGCTGCTGCAACAGCTACGGCATTCTGTAACCAGCGCCGTACCGGGAGGAAATGGCGGGTACGGAAAGTCTGTTGGGCAGGTATGGCATGAGGCTTGGGAACAATCGTAGCAGGACGTACCTGAGGAGTGATCACTTCCTCTTTCAGAAGTGGCAGTGAAAACGGTTCCAGTCCGTAGAGAGAAGGAGTGAAAAACACTTTCCCTTCCGGCTCAAATCCATATCCCCCCTTCATATTATAATATAAGGTGCCGATCCCTTGCAGAGCGATCTGTCCGCGCTGATAGAGTTCTTCCTTCAGTGTTTCTACTGTTTTTTCAATTTTACGGGTTGCATCCGGAAAATCTGTATTGTATGCCTGCATGTAAGACTGTACCAGCAGGCCGTCGTTCATGATCAGTTGCGGATTGAACCCGATGGAACGCAGAGGCGGGAAAAACTCTCCGGAGTCTGTCCGCCACGTTGCCGGACGGTTGTGGGCAATGAATCCACCCAGTCCCGGAACGATTACGCAATCGTTTTCCAGCAGTAATACTTCGATATGTTTGGCTAATTCAATCATACTGCAAATGTACAATTTTTATCCGTTTGGCGCATCTTTCCCGCACTTTTTTCGGAAGGAATTTTTTTTTGTTCTATTTTTGCACCGTCAAAAAAAAGAATAAAAACGCAAAGTTATGAATATAGCTATCGTGGGAACCGGATATGTAGGGTTGGTGACAGGTACATGTTTTGCTGAAACAGGGGCAAACGTTATTTGTATTGATACCAATGCTGCCAAGATCGAAGCCTTGAAGAAAGGGGTTATTCCGATTTATGAACCGGGACTGGAGGAAATGGTACAGCGTAATGTAAAGGCCGGGCGTCTGACATTCGGAACCTCGCTGGAGGATTGTCTGGACCAGGTGTCGATTGTATTTACTGCAGTCGGAACTCCGCCGAATGAAGACGGAAGTGCAGATCTGAAATACGTACTGGAAGTAGCACGAACCATTGGAGCCTGCATGAAGCGTTATGTACTTGTTGTAACTAAAAGTACGGTGCCGGTAGGAACAGCCAGCAAGGTAAAGGAAGTGATCCGGAGAGAACAGGCCGCCCGGGGAGTGGAGATCCCGTTTGATGTTGCTTCGAACCCGGAATTCCTGAAGGAAGGTAATGCTATCAATGACTTTATGACTCCTGACCGGGTTGTAGTGGGAGTGGAATCGGATAAAGCCAGGGAACTGATGACTAAGTTGTATCGTCCTTTCCTGCTGAATAACTTCCGGGTGATTTTTATGGATATCCCTTCTGCCGAGATGACAAAATATGCTGCCAATTCCATGCTGGCAACCCGAATCAGCTTTATGAATGACATTGCCAATCTGTGTGAACTGGTTGGAGCTGACGTAAATATGGTGCGTAGCGGAATCGGATCCGATACGCGTATCGGACGTAAATTCCTTTATCCGGGATGCGGATATGGCGGTTCCTGTTTCCCGAAAGATGTCAAGGCCCTGATCAGGACAGCCGAGGAACATGGCTATTCGATGCGGGTGCTGAAAATGGTAGAAGCTGTCAATGAGGATCAGAAGGATATTCTGTTCCGCAAGTTGAGTGCCTATTATCAGGGAGACCTGAAAGGGCGTACGATTGCTTTATGGGGACTGGCCTTTAAACCGGAAACAGATGATATGCGGGAAGCCCCGGTGCTGGTTCTGATCAAAAAGCTGCAGGAAGCCGGCTGTCTGATCCGTGCATACGATCCGGCTGCTATGGACGAAGCCAGACGCCGTATCGGTGATTCCATTTATTATGCAAAGGATATGTATGATGCCTTGCTGGATGCAGATGCAATGCTGATGGTGACAGAGTGGAAAGAATTCCGTCTGCCGGCCTGGGGAGTGATTCGGAAAACGATGAAGCATCCGGTTATTTTTGACGGAAGAAATATTTATGATCCTCATGAACTGGCTGAAGCCGGCCTGGTATATCATTGCATCGGGAAATGAGGAACTGTATGAAAATAAAGGGAATGGGTATGAGAAATTATTTTTTAATGGGATGTTTTTGCCTGCTCTTGCCGGCCTGTATGGGAGGTGAAGCCAGACAGGAAGAACAAGCCGCAGATACACTGGCAGATACGCAATGGCTGCAGGGGGTATGGCTGGATGACAACACGGAATCTCCTGTCTTCAAGATCAAAGGCGACAGCATTTATTATGCCAGTCAGATCAATGCACCATTAAAATATGATTTGAAGAATGATACATTGACCATCTATGGAGTGGAAACAGTGCATTATCCTTTGGAACGTTGTCAGGAACAGGCATTGCAGTTCCGTACTCCGGTAGGAGACATGGTGTCTTTGCACAAGTCGGATAATGATTCAGCCTTTGTTGCGCTGTCTGTGACCGGACCGGAAAAGAAAGAAGTGATCTCCAAGGACCTGGCTGTGATGTATCAAGGCAAGCGTTACCGCGGGTATGTCTATATAAATCCGACCAGTATCAAGGTCGTTCGTCCGAGTCTGACAGAAGAAGGACTGACGATGGACAACGTGTATTATGACAACGTGATTCATATCTGTGTGTATCAGGGAAAGCAACGCCTTTATGCGAAGGATATCACTCGTCAGATGTTTTCCTCAGTTGTCCCGGATGATTACCTGAAGATGTCTATCCTGTCGGATATGGATTTCATTGGTGTGGATGCTGAAGGCTATCATTATCTGGCCACCTTGTGTATTCCGGATGGGGCATCCTGTTACAATGTAGAGTTCACCATTGACCGGGATGACCAGCTGTCCTTTTCATCTGCGGATGTAGAATAAACAATCCCTTGCCTTTGATTCTCTGATCAGTGGCAAGGGATTTTAGTTTGAAACCGGATTCAGGCTTTTGCCGGTGACGGGCTGGCCGGAGCACTCTTTTTCTTTCTCCGTTTGTTTCCGTTACAGGACCGTTTCTTTCCGGAAGCTGATTGGCTGTTGCCTTTAGGTTTGGCACTGCGTGGGTTATAGGCCGGAGCTTCTCCCAATTCTTCCGGTACCGGAATCTTATAGATTTCTTTTTCAAGAAAATTCTCGATCTGTTTAAATTTGTTCTGTTCTGTTTCGCTGACGAAAGTAATGGCGCATCCATCGTTGTTTGCCCGGGCTGTACGTCCGATACGGTGTACATAATCCTCGCTGTCATGAGGTACGTCATAGTTGATGACCAGACGGATATCGTCAATGTCAATACCGCGGGCAACGATATCGGTTGCCACCAGCATATTGATCCGTCCGTTCCGGAATTCATGCATGATGGCTTCCCGCTGGCTCTGGTCAAGGTCAGAATGCATTTCACCGACGTTCAGCTTCAGGCGTTTAAGCGCTTTGGTTACTTCCTTGACCTTGATTTTGGAGGATGCAAAGATGATGACACGTTCCGGTTGTTGCTCTTTGAAGAGTGATTCGATAATTCCCAGCTTCTGTGCTTCGTAGCAGATGTAGGCTGCCTGTATGATTTTCTCTGCCGGTTTGGATACAGCCAGTTTGACTTCTACCGGATTGGTCAGAATCGTTTTGGCCAGTTGCTGGATCTTGGTCGGCATGGTGGCTGAGAACATGATCGTCTGTCTTTCTTTGGGAAGGTATTTGACGATTTGCATGATATCTTCAGCAAATCCCATATCCAGCATACGGTCGGCTTCATCCAGGATGAAGAAGGAAACTTTGGATAAATCTACGTAGCCCAGGCTAAGGTGACTGATCAGTCGTCCCGGTGTGGCAATAACGACGTCGGCTCCTAAGGTAAGCCCTTTTTTCTCCTGTTCGAAGCGTATTCCGTCGTTACCTCCATAGACTGCAACACTGGAAGCCGGCATGAAATAGGAGAAACCTTCCATCTGCTGGTCAATCTGCATGGCCAGTTCACGCGTAGGAGCCATAATGATACAATTGATGGCATCTTCCGGATAATTTCCCTTGCTGAGCTGGTTGAGTACAGGGAGCAGATAGGCGGCTGTCTTGCCTGTTCCGGTCTGGGCAACTCCAATGAGGTCTTTTCCTTCAAGAATGACAGGGATTGTATGTTCCTGCACTGGAGTACATTCCCGGAAGTTCATGGCATCCAGTGCATCGAGGACGCTATCTTCTAAATTTAATTCTGAAAATTGCATATAAAATGGGTTGTTTTTAGTCGGTTATTTTATAGTTTGCCACGTTCGTCCAGGTATGAATCCTTGAATCCCAGGAAATACAGAACTCCATCCAGGCCGATGGTATTGATGGATTGCCGTGCGTTGGCGGCCACTTTAGGTTTTGCGTGGAAAGCAATGCCCAATCCGGCAATGGATAGCATCGGCAGATCGTTGGCGCCGTCACCAACAGCGATGGTCTGAGCGATATCTACCTTTTCCACCTGTGCAATCAGCCTCAATAATTCTGCCTTGCGTTTGCCGTCAACAATGTCTCCCAAATAGCGGCCGGTGAGCTTTCCGTCTATAATTTCGAGTTCGTTGGCATATACATAGTCTATTCCGAATTTATCTTTCAGGTAGTTACCGAAATAGGTAAATCCGCCGGAAAGAATGGCGATCTTGTATCCGTATCGTTTCAATACATACATCAGGCGCTCCACTCCCTCTGTAATGGGAAGGTTTTCGGCGATTTCCCGCATCACGCTCTCATCCAGTCCTTTCAGCAAGGATACCCGTTCCTTGAAGCTTTCAATGAAGTCTATTTTCCCTCGCATGGCCCGCTCTGTAATAGCTTTGACCTGATCGCCTACACCTGCCCGCATGGCCAGTTCGTCAATGACTTCTGTTTCGATCAGGGTAGAATCCATATCGAAGCAGATCAGCCGGCGCATACGGCGGTACATATTATCCTGCTGGAAGGAGAAATCCATAGCCAGAGAGGAACTTAACTGCATCAGTTGTCGCTGAAGTTCTTCTTTGTCCTTTGGAGTTCCGCGCACTGAAAATTCGATGCAGGCACGTACGTTTGCTTTTTTCTCGTCTAAAGGAATACGTCCGGTCAGCCGTCGGATGCCGTCAATGTTCAGTTGCTGTTCAGCCAATATCCGGGTTGCACCTGCTATTTGCTGGGCAGTCAGCTTTCGTCCCAGCAATGTCAGGATGTAACGGTTTTTTCCTTGCATGTTTACCCATTCCTCATATTCCTCAGTCGAAATAGGGTAGAAGCGGATGTTGATGCCCAGTGCGGATGCCTTGAAAAGCAGATCTTTCATTATGTTGCCCGAATCCTTTTCCTTGCATTTGAAAAGTAGTCCGAGCGACAGGGTACTATGAATATCAGCTTGGCCGATATCCATAATGTCTACATCATATTCCGACAAAATGGCCGTAATAGAAGCGGTCAGCCCCGGACGATCCAGGCCGCTGATACGGATTAATATCAGTTCGGTTTTGTTTTCCATTTTTCTTTTATTCTCTGTTTTGGCAGTAATCTTCGCAAATGTACGAATTAAATGCTTTGAACCCTAGTTTCTGCGGGAAAAAGAATAGGGCGTTATGTGATTTAGAGTGCGAATTTATGTTTAAAAGCATAATTTTTCTTTCTGTTTTTTGGTAAAATGGTCAAAAGGGCTTATCTTTGCAGCAGATTTCTTAAGTAAAAGAAGCGAAACAATATGCAAAGAAGACTGGAAACAGGGTTTGCATGGATGTTTTGCGACAGACAATGTTCCGGGTAGAAATCACTGTAAAAGGGCAGTCCCGGATAGTATTAACTAAAATCAAATTACATGATTAAAAATGTAAAGTGGTTTTTTGTTGTATTAGTATTCAGTTCCTTAATCTCTTTTTCTTTCCAGAAGAAGAGTGTTCCGACAGAGAAACTGGCTTTGGGAGATAAGGCTCCGGAGTTGGTACTCTGTAATGAAATGCAGCCGCTCAACCTGCAGGATGCCTCTGGCAATTATACGTTGTTGAGCTTTTGGGCCAGTTATGATGCTTCTTCAAGAGCGCAGAATGCTGCGTTGAGCCACTTGCTGAAGAATCAGGACCAGGTGAAGATGATCTCCATATCCTTCGACCGTTACCGCTCTGTCTTCAATGCTGCGGTTCGGCAGGATCAGATTGACACGGCTAGCTGTCATCTGGAAATGGAGGGTGAAAATTCGAAGATATTCAAGTCGTATGGCTTGGAAAGCGGTTTCAGAAACTTCCTGTTGAATAGTGAGGGAGTGATTGTGGCAAAGAATGTAACCGCAAGCGAATTGGCTTCTTATCTGAATTGATGGGAAGTTTCTTGATGTAGAAGAAAATTGAATACAACAAAAAGCAGAGGTTGTCTCAAATTATCTTGAGACAACCTTTTTTGTATCTATAAAGAGGATTCCAGTTCTGCCTCTTTTCTCAGCAATGTCTTTTCTGCCTGAAGATCACGCAAGTCAAGCTTGGGTGAAGGAAGCGTGCACATTTTCAGGGAGTCGGTGAGTTCGCACGTATAATCGAATATAGCTTTTTCTGTATCTGTAAATTCCTCATGAGGGATAAGCCGTGCGTTGAGGGCGGCAAATTCAGAGGCATCATAAGTGTCAGAGAGTTTGACGAAAACGATACGCCGTGCAATGGGATTCTGATTATAGTCTGGTACCAGATATAATCCTTTCAGTATTTTAACCTCTTCAAGAAACGGTAACTGCATGTAGACTGTTACGAGTGACAGGTTAGGTTCACTGAAAGCGTTGAGCAGAATGTATAGCATCTGTTGTTCTTTTACGATTGCTATTCCTTCACGGACAAATCCATGGACACTTTTTCTGCCACAGGCCAGATGTCCGTCATCACCGGCGTGTGTCAGATAAAAAGGTTCTGCCTTCAGTGTCCTGACAGAAGATGAGCAGCTATATGACATATATGTGCCTTCAAGGTTTTTGCTCTTTTCTGTCGAAAGCCGGTTTTGAGAGGCCAGTTGCTTCAGAAAAGGTATTTTCTTTCCGACACGCGGTGTACCTGCCGGCATCGTTTCTGTCAGGAAGTCGTAAATGGTGTCAATATCTCCGAGCAGTTTCTTTCTTGATATGTTGTTTACCTTATATATAGCCTCATCAAGCGCCTCATCGAAATTCATTCCTCCGGCATATAATTCTGCAAATGCAGGAAGGACAGTGGCATACAGTCCCGAAAGGACACTTGGTGACCATTCGATTGTTGAGGCTATATCTTTCATTTTCACACCGTTTTGTTTCAGTCTTTTCAGACGTTCATAAATTTCCAAAAGCTTGTCAGCACTATTCATCATACACAGATTTAATTTGCTGCAAAGTAACGACTCAACTATGATATACATGTTGCATCCGTATTTCAAAAGTATTGCGTGAATGATAATTTATGGGAAATTCAGAAAATTCATACCGATTAATTTCTCATGATGTCATAGCATCCGAAATTTGCCCGCGAATTCAAAAAAACAAGGATTATGTATAACAAAAGCAAGATTGCAATATTCAGAAAAGCGGGTACTCCAGTCAGTATAGAAGAATGCTCTATTCCGGAGCTGAAACAAGGAGAGCTGCTGGTGAAAAATGAATATGTTACTCTCTGTCGGAGCGATATCAGCACTTATATGGGCAAGCGTATCGAAAAAAGCCCTACCATACTTGGACATGAAATTGTGGGCCGGATAGTAGCGGTTGCACCGGGTGCGCCTGCTGCCGATCTCAATGGAATGCCTCTCCATGAAGGAAAAAGAATCACATGGGCTATTTATGCTTCAGATCCTGACAGTGAGATGTCACGTCTGGGTATTCCTCAGAAATCGCCTGATCTGTTTAAGTATGGCCATGAACAGCTGACAGAAACTAATACTCTCAACGGTGGACTTGCTGAATATACTATTATAAGGAAGAATACTCCTGTCATTGTCTTGAGTGAAGATGTTCCTGTCAACGCTGCAGCAATCATCAACTGCTCGGTATCTACGGTGGCTGGAGCAATCCGTCTGACCGGAGGTGTAGAAGGAAAGCGAGTAGCCCTGTGGGGAACCGGTATGCTGGGCGTCATCGCGTGTGCACAATGCCGCGAAGCCGGAGCCCGGGAAATCATAGCTGTTGATATCAACAGTGAACGTCTTGCACTGGCCGGACGTTTTGGAGCCACACAGACAATGAAGGCAGGCGAGTTTGATCCCTCTTTACTGAAAGCGGATTGTACGATTGATTTCAGCGGTAATCTTGCTTCAATGGGAGCAACTGTCGATGCGTTGCGTATAGGCGGTACTGCCGTATGGGTAGGAGGAGTCTGTCCCCAGGAGCCGATCAGACTGGATACGGAAAAGATTGTGCGCAATCTTTATACCATCAAAGGCTTGCACAATTACAATGCGGATGATTTTCGGGCAGCAGTAAGCTTCATGGAAAAGCATCATGCTGATTATCCGATATCGGAACTTATATACGATGGCTTTACGCTCGATCAGACTGAAGAAGCATTCCGGTATGCCATAGATAACAATCCGTTTAGAGTGGGAATACATTTTTAATAAATAGGAGAGAGCTGCAATGAAAATGCCTGTGTTAAATATACCGTCGAAAGGAGCCAGATTTAATCTGTTGTGTATGATGGCGGCACTGCTTACTTATATGAGTATGTATGCTTTTCGTAAACCATTGTCGGCTGCTACATTCGAGGGAATTACTTATTGGGGGCTTGATTATAAAATTATAGCCATTATCAGTCAGGTGGTGGGTTATACCTGCTCAAAATTTCTGGGTATTACCATTGTTTCGTCGATGAAACCACAGAACCGGATCAGATGCATACTTGGCTTTATCGCTTTTGCCTGGGTTGCATTGCTGATGTTTGCGTTGGTACCTCACCCTTACAATGTTGTTTTCCTTGTATTGAATGGTTTGCCGCTGGGTATGATATTCGGTATTGTGATTTCATTTCTTGAGGGGCGCCGTAATACCGAGCTTCTGGGAGCCGGACTTTGTGTCAGTTTTATTACGGCTTCAGGTATAACCAAAGCTGTCGGGCGCTTCCTTATTATACACTTTCATGTGTCCGACTTCTGGATGCCCTTCTGTACGGGACTGGTGTTTGTACCTGTACTGCTGCTGGGGGTATGGATGCTGTCGCTTATCCCTCCCCAGTCGGAGGAAGACAAGGCGAGCCGGAGCGAACGCACTCCAATGGGAGCTTCAGAAAGAATGAAGTTTTTCCGTTCCTTCTCATGGGGAGTGATACTTTCTACGCTGACATACGCAACTTTGACCGTGTACCGCGATTTGCGTGACAATTTTGCTGTTGAACTTTGGGCACAGATGGGATATGGAGAGAATGCAGGTATACTTGCCACGTCTGAGATAATCATTGCAGTAATGGTACTTTCGATTGTGGCGAGTATGATTAAGGTCACTGATCACAAGCGAGTTTTCTTTGGCAATATTTACACTTTTATCGGAAGCGGATGCCTTCTTTTTGTTATGACATGGCTCTTTGCCCATGAAATGGTATCACCTGCGCTTTGGATGATAAGCACTGGTTTTGGGCTGTATCTCTGCTATGCCTGTTTTCATACAATGTTCTTTGAACGCTGGATAGCTCTTTTCCGCTATAAAAGTAATATCAGTTTTCTGATCTGTGTGGCCGATTCTTTCGGGTATCTGGGCAGTGTAGGTGTATTGCTCTATAAGAACTTCTATACACGTGATATGGACTGGCTCCATTTTATAGTAACGGCAGCATATATCTCAGGAATACTCATTGCCGGACTTTCCGTAATGATGGCTGTATATTTCCGTTATGTAGGCAGGCCTAAAAAAGAAATGCAAAGTTGTTTCAAAACCGCAATGTAACTATATGAATGTTTTATTCACACTTTGTAGGATTGTCTATTATAAACATTGAATTGTACATTGGTTTTGAAATATAACATTTAAAACGCGCTATAACAGGATTAGTAATTTAACATAAAAGTAATTTTATCCATATATTTTATAATATTGTCTAATTTGTAACTCTTAAAAAATGCAGTAATTTGCATATGTATGTTACACCTAATACAAATCGTATAATATGAAACTAAATTCAATTAAATCAGTCAGTATGCTGCTCTTTCTTAGTGGAGCAGCGGGGAACCTGGCAGCAGCTCCTTCTGTCCAGTCGGAAGATGCGAGCATGGCAGTTGATAAGGTACAGCAGAACTCGGCTTGTACCGGTACTGTGAAAGACGTAAATGGTGAGCCGGTAATCGGAGCATCAGTTGTGGTCAAGGGAACCACGCGAGGGGTTATTACAGGTCTTGATGGTGATTTCAACATCTCACAAGTGAAAAAAGGGGAAACAATTGAAATCTCATTCGTGGGTTATAAAACCCAGACTGTAAAATGGAACGGACGGCCACTCAGCATTATTCTTCAAGAAGATACAGAAATGCTGGATGAAGTGGTTGTTGTGGGTTATGGTGTACAGAAGAAAGTCAACCTTTCTGGATCTGTTGCAACTGTAGCTACTAAACAGATTGAGAACCGTCCGGTTCAGAATGTCGGTCAGGCATTGCAGGGTACGGTAGCCAACCTGAACATTACGGTGGGCAGTGGTCAGGCCAATGATAACCCGTCATTCAACATTCGTGGTATCACTTCACTGAACAGCAGTGATCCGCTGGTTGTAATCGATGGTATCATTTCTGATACATCCACACTGAATAACCTTAACCCGAATGACATCGGCAGTATTTCTGTATTGAAAGATGCTGCTTCATGTGCCATCTATGGTTCACGTGCTGCATATGGTGTAATTCTGGTAACAACCAAGAAAGGTAATTCTGAAAAGTTGACCATTAACTATAACAACAACTTCTCTCTCCGCCAGAATACACAGGAACAGGATGTTATTACCGATCCTTATCTTGTAGCACAGGTTCGTAATGTGATGAGCCGTCCGTTCTATAATCTGTATAATGAAGAGCAGCTGGCATATGCCAAGAAAGTTTCTGAAGATCCGTCTACTTCTCCTTACTTCCTGAATCCTGACGGAAGCTATTCTTATTTTGGAAACACTGACTGGGTGGGCGAGGCTTATAAGAAGAACGGATTCTCAACCCAGCATTCTGTTGACATTTCAGGAAAGACCGATAAAGTGAACTACTTCCTGTCAGCAGGATATAACTTCACTGATGGTATGATACGTTACGGAACGGATAAATTTAACCGTTACAATGTACGTTCAAAACTGGATTTCAAACTGACAGACTGGTGGAGCGTATCTAACAATACGCAGATTATCTTTACTGATTATGATAAACCGACTGCATTGAATGACAGCTATTCCGGTGACAGTTACTTCTGGAGTATCAACCGTCTGAACCCGATGGATGTACCCAAGAATCCTGACGGAAGCTGGACTGATAGCGGTGCATCATGGCTGGGACGTCTGGGTGAAGGTGGACGTACTACACAGAAAGGTGCAAACATTACTACACAGTTCAATACGCGTGTCGATATCCTGAAAGATGTTCTGTGGGTAAACGGTAACTTTGCCTATTCAACCAAAAAGAACCGTGACCGTTCAGCAGTCTTGTCTGTTCCTTATAAGGATGGTCCCGAACTGGCAACTCTTTATAAAGACGAAGTGAACAGCGCCTCTGCTGCATCTTCAGAAACAAAGAACATTACGTTTGATGTATATGCTACATTTGCCAAGACTTTCAATGAAAAACATTTCGTGAATGTCGTTGCCGGATTCAATCAGGAAGAATACCGTTATGAATATACTGGCATGGGCAGAAGTAATCTGATTACAGATGGACTTCCGACCATCCAGCTGGCTACAGGCGATATGAGCATGTCTGAATCAATCAGCACACTGGCTCTGCGAGGAGCTTATGCTCGTTTTAACTATACCTTCGATGACAAATATATCCTGGAATTCAACGGCCGTTATGACGGTACATCACGTTTCCCGAAGAATGACCGTTTCGTATTCAGCCCCTCAGGTTCTGCTGCATGGGTTGTATCCCGTGAGAAATTCTGGAAACCTCTTGAAGATGTTGTAAGTTTCTTCAAACTCCGTTATTCTTACGGTTTGCTCGGTAACCAGAACAACTCTTCATACTATCCTTACATTGCATCCATGAGTTCCGGTAAACTCGGATACATTATTGATGGTGAACGTCCTTTGTATGTAAGTGCTCCGGGACTTGTTTCTTCTACACTGACATGGGAAAAGGTTTCTACATCAAATATCGGTGCTGATATCAACTTCCTGGACAACCGTTTGAGCATCAGTGGTGACTACTATGTACGCCGTACCAAGGATATGGTAACAAGCGGTCAGCCTTTGCCGGGAGTACTCGGTACAAGCGTGCCTAGTGAAAATGCTGCCGATCTGAAGACAAAAGGATGGGAAGTAACAATGACCTGGAAGGATCAGGTAAAAGTTGCCGGTAAACCGATGAACTATCAGGTAGGCTTCAATCTGGCCGACAGCCGTTCATTCATTACCAAGTTCAACAACCCGACAGGAACTCTGGGAAGCTATTATGTGGGTTATGAATTCGGACAGATGTGGGGATACACCACAGAAGGATTCTTTACCTCTGCTGAAGATGTAGCAAACCATGCAGACCAGACTAACGTAGCTTCTTATCTGGAAAACCGTCCTCTTGAAGCCGGTGACTTGAAATTTGCTGACCTGAATGGTGACGGAAAGATTTCTCAGGGTGCCAACACTCTTGAAGATCATGGTGACCGTACTATCATCGGTAACTCAAGCAAACGTTTCACATTCGGTATCAATGCATATGCAGACTGGAACGGATTTGACCTTAGCGCATTCTTCCAGGGTGTAGGAAAACGTGATTATTATCCTGGTTCTGGTGACCTTTACTTCTGGGGTATCTATTCACAGCCCTGGACTAACATCACTTACGGTAACTACTACGACCATTGGACTGAAGACAATCCGAACGGATACTTCCCGCGTATGAAGGGTTATGTAGCTGAGTATACTGAAGCTGCACTGACACAGACCAAATACATGCAGAATGCAGCTTATATCAGATTGAAGAACTTGACGCTGGGATATACCCTGCCGACCAAGTGGACTCAGAAAGTTAATATCAGCAGAGTGAGAGTTTACTTCTCAGGCGATAACCTGTTTACAATCTCTGGATTGTACAAATATTACAATATCGACCCTGAAGGTCTGGGTGGACAGTCATATCCGCTTCAGCGTTCTTACTCATTCGGTCTTAACGTAACATTCTAAACAAACATTATTATCAGAGAATTTAATCATGAAAGCAAATAAGAATATATTTGGAATGGCTTTGGCTTTTGGTCTGGCCGGAGCACTGACGGGATGTAACGACTCGTTCATGGACCGCTATCCCGAAACAAGTATTACTGAAGAATCATTCTTCAAAACTGTAAATGACCTGGAGATCTATACCAATAACATGTATGGCTATCTCGGAGGAAGTTACTGGGATGCTGTGTCAGACAACATGCTCTACACTGAATCAAGTTCTACCTATAAGTTGCTGGGTGGTACAATCAATCCGGAAACCGTCGGACAGTGGAGTTGGAGTTCAATCCGTAACGTAAACTTCATGCTGGCACGTACTGGAAATGTGACAGGTGATCCTGCAGAGATCAATCACTTCATCGGATTGGCAAGAATGTACCGTGCAAAACTTTATTATGACAAGGTCCAGTCATATTCAGATGTGCCCTGGTACAGCCGGGATCTCCAGACCAGTGATATTGACTTGCTGTATAAGACCCAGGATCCGCGTTCACTGGTTGTGGACAGCATCATGCAGGATCTTGACTTTGCAATTGCCAATATGAAAAATACCAACAGCAAGACCAAGGTGGGAAGAGACGTAGCTCTGGCGTTGAAGGCACGTATCGCTTTGAATGAAGCAACATTCCGCAAATATCATAAGGAACTTGAACTGAACGATGCTGACCGTTTCTTTGAAGAGGCTATCAGTGCTGCTGAACAGCTGATGGGCGGTACATACTCTTTGTCTATGGAAGATGTTGATGACATGGGTACATACGGATCACTGTTCTGTAATCTGGACTTGAGCAAGAACTCAGAAATCATTCTTATGACTGATTATGACAAAGATCTCGGTATCATGCACAATGCACAGCAGATACCGGCTTATTCCGGATTGTCAAGAGACCTGATGGAAGATTATCTGGTGATTGACGGCAATACAACCAAACGGTTCCAGGATGTGGAAGGATATGCTACCAAGACATATGCTGAAATCTTTGAGAATCGTGACCCGCGATTGAAACAGACTTTCATGTGGCCGGGATATATTCGTGCCAATGCTTATGAACCGACCCTTCCTTCACTTGACAAGGGCGGATATATGCAGATCAAGTTTGATCCTCGCTCTGCAGACCAGATTGAATGGGGCAAGTGCTATTTCGACATGCCGGTATTCCGCTATGGTGAAATCCTTCTTATTTATGCAGAAGCAAAGGCAGAACTGGGTACACTGACACAGGACGACCTGGATAAGTCAATCAACTTGCTGCGTGACCGTGTAGGTATGCCGCATGCACAGCTGGCAGACTGGCTTGCAAACATTGATCCCGTACAGCAGCAGAGATATTCCAATGCTACTTCAAGCCAGCTTGGAGCTGTACTCGAAGTACGTCGCGAACGCCGTATCGAGCTTGCCTGCGAAGGCTTCAGATACAACGACCTTATGCGTTGGGGATGTGGCAAGCTGATGAACAAGGCTCCTGAAGGTATGTACATTCCGGGTCCTGGCAAATATGATATGACCGGTGACGGAGTAAATGATATTGCTGTGGTAATGACCAAGGCTGAATCAGAAGCACGCAAGGATGAATTTGCTGCAGAAAAGCTGACAGTGTATACACTTGAAGGACACACCTTCTCTCTGACTGAAAATGATAAAGGTTATATCCATATCACTTCACAGGTAGGTGCTTTCGATTTCATCGAACCTAAGTATTATTACACTCCGCTTGATGTTCAGGATCTGGAAATGAACCCCAATTTGAAACAGAACAAGTTCTGGGCTGAATAAAAACATTGCGGACATCTTTTGAGGGATGATGCAATTATTCTAATTTTATGCCCGGAGTTGCTGACTTGCTGCTCCGGGCATTTATCATTTTATCAATTTCTTATAATCAGAAAAATCAATGAAAGCAACAACTGTCATTTCCTGCCTTCTTCTGGCCTCGGCAACCGCTACAGCCGGAGAATACACAGGAAAAGTTTATGTCGATGCCAACCGCAACGGGCAGTTCGACAAAGGGGAAAAAACGCTGAAAGGAATACTTGTATCCGACGGACTGAATGTGGTGAAAACGTCTGCTTCGGGTGAATATTCATTGCCGGGACATAAACGTGAACGTTTCCTCTTTATCACTACACCCAGCGGATACAAGACATTCCGTCACTATCACGCGATAGAAAACGGCAAAACCGAATATGATTTCGGAGTAATTCCCTACAATGCACATCTTGGCAGCAAGGGAGAACATGCCTTCCTGCATATTTCAGATACCGAAATATCAACGGCTACAGGTCAGGAAGAATGGGTATCCGACCTGAGAAAATATGCACACAATGAAGGGGCAGCCTTTATCATACATACTGGCGATATCTGTTATGAAGGCGGACTGAAGAATCATAAACCGATGATGAATACAGTCAATATGGAAGTGCCTGTGTACTATTGCATCGGTAACCATGACCTTGTCAAAGGGAAATATGGTGAAGAACTCTTTGAAAGTATCTATGGCCCCGTTTATTATTCATTCGATGCAGGCAATACCCATTACATCGTTACTCCGATGTGGGGAGGAGACTACCGTCCGGGATATACCAAGGAAGATGTATACCACTGGCTGAAGAATGACCTGGCACAGATCCCTGAAGGAAAACCGATTGTTGTGTTCAACCACGACTACTGGACCAGCGGCGACCGTCATGTATTTTCTGCCGGCAAGGGTATGGATATTGACCTCGATGCACATAATCTGAAAGCATGGGTATACGGACATGTTCACATTAACCACATTACCCGTCACGGCAACGCGCTGGCTATCTGTACTTCTACTCTGGCACGCGGAGGTATTGATCATGCTACGTCTGCATTCCGCAAAATAGGTATGGACAGCAAGGGGAATATTTCTTCCGAACTCAGATATACTTACATCGACAAGAGTATTGTGATTGCTTCAGCCCAGAACGAACAGGCACCTGTGACGAAGGATGGCAAGCTGCAGGTTTCGGTCAATACCTATTCTACGGTAACTCAGACAGCCAAGGTGACTTATGCCGTATATATGGAAGACAAGGCTGTAACTCCGCAGCGCAGCATGACCCGCCAGACTGATTTCAACTGGACGGATGCCGTGAAACTTCCGGCTGAATGTGAAGGACGTACCGTGACACTTAAGGCAACAGCTACTTTCAAAAACGGAGAGACAGCCAGAGCTGAAAGCTTCTTTACTTATACATCCACTCCTGTCGAAGTCAAGACAGGCGACAACTGGACCAATCTTGGCGGAAACCCGCAGCATGTGGCCGTAACAAAGGACACACTGAACCTGCCGATCCGTCTGGCATGGGTAAAGAACATGGGATCGAATGTTTATATGACTTCTCCGATCGTGGTTGACGGTAAAGTCTTTGCAGCTACTATGGATGAAAACATACAGGGCAAATCTTCCGTTACAGCGATGGATGCAACCGACGGCAGCCTCTGCTGGAAATATTCCACACGTTCTTCAGTGAAGAACACCATTGTTTCTGCACAGGGACTTATCTTTGCTCAGGATATCTGGGGATATCTTTATGCGATTGATGCCAAGAGCGGAAAACTGGCATGGGAAAAGAAACTTGACGTAGCAGTTGTTCCGGGACTGGAAGACGGACTGGTTGCCAACGAAACAACAGTCTTTGCCGGAGCAGGAAAGGGACTGGTTGCGCTTGATGCCAGAACTGGCCGTGAGATCTGGAAGAACTCATCCTGGTCGCAGCGCGAAGGTACTACCTGCACCTTGTCGTTGAGCCCGAATGAAGATGTACTTATCGGCAGTGTGCAGTGGGGTGCTATGTATGCCAACGATGCACGCACCGGCAAGCTGCTTTGGGCAAAGAGTGAAGACGGAATCCGTTTCCGTTCGTCATCTCCGTCCATGCACGACGGAGCCATGTATTTCCTGTCTGAAAGTTCTCTTTTCGTACTTTCTGAAAAGACTGGCGAGATACTGGCTGTCAAGAAACTGCCTTTCTCGGTTGAGGCTACTTCCAGTCCGCTTGTAACACGCGGAGAGATCATTTTCGGAACGGCAGGAGAAGGTATTGTCGCACTCGACCGCAAGACACTGGACATCAAATGGAAATACCGTACAGGTAAAGCCATGATATATACGTCTCCTTACACAAACGGTGAGATGGCTCAGGTGGAAAGCACTCCTGTTCTGTCGGGTGACATGGTGATCGTAGGAGCTTCTGACGGCACCTTCTATGCGGTCAACCGTAAGAACGGTTCACTCATGTGGCGTCATAAGACAGGTTCTCCCATTCTGACCACGGTGGCCGTATCAGGAAATACATTCTTTGGTACAGATTTTTCAGGTAACATCTATTGTTTCAAGGCTGAATAAAGCCTGACGTTTCTCTTGTATTTTCCCGTTGTATCCTGTCTTCTGACAGGAGACAGCGGGAATTTCTTTTGGTGATTATTGCCGATGTTTGCGGAAGACTGAAAGGGTTCCACTTACTGAAATAATTTGTTCCAGTAAGTGGAACAAATTGTTTCACCTACTGGAACAGATTATTTCACTTGCTGGAACCAGCTGCTTTTACCTGACAAAGCTGGCATTTCCTTTGCATAAGCCTTATGCCTTGTATAGTGAAATGAAGGAATATCTTGCTTCGGATTGTTATTTCGGAGCCTTCCGATACAGATAGATTGCTATAAACAGATAAAGAATGTTCGGAATCCATACAGCCAGATTAGGCGGTACGTTTCCATTAATGGCAAAAGTAGACGAAATGGTCTGGAACAGGATGTAAGAGAAACTTAGTCCGATTCCGATACCCAGGTGCAGTCCCATACCTCCTTTCCGTTTCTGGGAGGACAGAGAAAGCCCGATGACGGTCAGGATAAAGGCGGCAAAGGAAGTGGCAATACGCTTGTAATATTCCACTTCGAAAATCTTGATATTCGCAAATCCGCGCTTCTTCTGCTTGTCAATATATTCTCTCAGCTGCGGGCTGGTCATGGTTTCCTGCTGTCCGCGTGTAATCAGAAAGTCCTGAGGTTCCATATTGATGATGGAATCCATGCGGTCGCCCCGGGTTATGGTTTCACGCATCCCCTTCATTTCCCGGATCATGTAGTCGCGGATGATCCATTTATGTACTGTTGCCGTATCATAGGTTACCCGTCTCGCCGTCAGGTGAGAAACCAGCTTGTGGTCTTCAAACTTGTCAAGTGAGAAACGGTAGCCTGTCCGGTTGTAGTCCTCGTAGCGTTCCATGTATGCAATGACTCCGCTGTCAACTTCCAGCTGGATGTTGCGTACATAATCTACCTTCTTCTTGTTTTTGTACACCTGCTCAAACTTCAGTCGGGTAACACTTCCGGTCGGGATAACTTCCGTACTCAGGATATAGGTCACCAATGCAATGATTCCGGCCGAGATCATATAGGGCACCATCAGCCTCTTGAAGCTCATACCCGTAGAGAACATGGCGATAATTTCGGAATTCTCTGCCAGTTTGGAGGTGAAAAAGATGACGGCAATGAAGACAAACAGGGGACTGAAGAGGTTGGTATAATAGGGTATGAAATTCAGGTAGTAATCGAATACGATTGCTTTCAGCGGTGCCTTGTTGTTGATGAAGTCATCGATGTTTTCATTAATATCAAATACGACAGCGATGGAGATGATCAAAGCAATGGCAAAGAAATAAGTACCCAGAAACTTGATGATGATGTATTTGTCAAGTCTCTTCAACCATTTTTTCTTAAACAGGTTTGTCTTCATTGTTCGTTCTCTTGGTTTCTAACTTTAGTTCCTGAATTTACAGACGGGTGGACAACCGTTTCACCATAGCAGGCTTCCAGGTCGAGAAGTCACCGGCAATGATGTGTTTTCTTGCTTCGCCGACCAGCCACAGGTAGAAGGCCAGGTTATGGATGGAAGCAATCTGCATGGCCAGCAGTTCCTGAGCATGGAACAGGTGGCGCAGGTAAGCACGGCTGTACATCGTATCAACATAGGATGCTCCGTCGGCTTCGATAGGAGAGTAGTCGTTTTCCCATTTCTTGTTGCGCATGTTCATGATGCCATCCTTAGTGAACAGCATACCGTTACGGCCGTTACGGGTCGGCATGACACAGTCGAACATGTCCACACCCCGTTCGATACCTTCCAGGATATTGATGGGAGTACCCACACCCATCAGATAGCGGGGACGGTCGGTGGGAAGTATTTCGTTGACAACTTCAATCATTTCGTACATCTTCTCAGTAGGTTCACCTACTGCCAGTCCGCCGATCGCATTTCCGTCGGCATTCTTCGATGCAATGTATTCGGCCGACCGCTTGCGCAGATCCGGATAGACACATCCTTGCACGATGGGGAAGAGTGACTGGTTGTAACCATATTTAGGCTCTGTCTCGTTGAACCGTGTCAGGCAGCGGTCCAGCCAGCGGTGAGTCATCTCCATAGACTTCCGGGCATATTCGTAATCAGCGGTACCCGGTGTACATTCATCGAAAGCCATCATGATATCAGCTCCGATGGTACGCTCAATGTCCATAACCCTTTCCGGAGTAAACAGGTGTTTCGAACCGTCAATGTGAGAGCGGAACTCAACACCTTCTTCGCGCATCTTGCGGATGCCGGAGAGAGAGAACACCTGAAAGCCTCCACTGTCGGTCAGCATCGGGCGGTCAAAGCCGTTGAACTTGTGCAGTCCTCCGGCTCCTTCGATGATGTCCAGTCCCGGACGTAAATAAAGGTGATAGGTATTTCCCAGAATGATCTGGGCTTTGATGTCGTCTTTCAGCTCATGCAGGTGCACACCTTTCACGGTGCCCAGTGTTCCTACCGGCATAAAGATGGGGGTTTCGATCTGGCCGTGGTCGGTTGTGATCAGACCCGCCCGCGCATTGGAGCGCGGGTCTGTATATTGGAGTTCAAACGTCATGTTACTGTTTTTTGGAGTCTTTTTCTTCTTTAGTTTGGGTAAAGTCAATGGCATCTGCCACCTTTTCGTTGGTCAGGGCCAGCTTGAGCACCTCTTTGATATCCTTCACATAGTGGAAAGTCAGTCCGTTCAGATAGATCGGCTGTATCTCCTCAATATTCTTGCGGTTCTCTTCGCACAGGATGATATCCTTGATACCAGCCCGTTTGGCAGCCAGGATCTTTTCCTTGATACCTCCGACCGGAAGAACTTTTCCGCGAAGGGTTATCTCGCCGGTCATGGCCAGATTGGCTTTGACCTTGCGCTGGGTGAGTGCCGACGCCAGTGAAGTGACCATGGTGATTCCGGCAGAAGGTCCGTCCTTGGGGATTGCTCCTTCCGGAACGTGGATATGGATATTCCAGTTGTCGAAGATATCTTCCGGCAAGTCCAGCATGTGGCTGTGTGCCTTCAGGTATTCTACGGCCAGCATGGCAGATTCTTTCATGACATCACCCAGATTTCCGGTCAGGGTAAGCTTGCCGCCCTTTCCTTTGCTGAGACTGGTTTCTACAAACAGGATTTCACCTCCTACGGCAGTCCAGGCCAGTCCGGTTACCACACCGGCATATTCATTGCCCTGATACTTGTCGCGTGAATATTCCGGAGCGCCCAGATATTGTCTGATGTCTGCCGGCTTCAGTTCGTGCTGGCCGGTGAATTTGTCGCTTGCAATTTCCAGGGCAATCTTACGCATTACCTTGCTGATCTTCTTTTCCAGTTCACGTACACCGCTTTCCCGGGTATGATTCTCAATGATGTATTCGATGGCAGCCTTGGTAAACTTGACATGTTCTTTTTTCAGTCCGTTGGCATCCATCTCTTTCGGAATCAGGTGACGGCGGGCAATCTCGATTTTTTCTTCGGTGATATATCCGCTTACCTCGATCAGCTCCATACGGTCTAGCAGCGGGGTAGGGATCGTAGCCAGATTGTTGGCCGTGGCGATGAACATCACTTTTGACAAGTCATAATCCATGTCGATATAATTGTCGTGGAACGTGTTGTTCTGTTCCGGATCCAGTACTTCCAGCATGGCAGAGCTCGGATCTCCCCGGTGATCACTTCCCAGTTTGTCGATTTCATCCAGAATGATGACCGGGTTGGACGTTTCTGCCTTGATCAGGCTTTTGATGATACGTCCCGGCATGGCACCGATGTAAGTCTTGCGGTGTCCGCGGATTTCAGCTTCATCGTGTACACCTCCCAGTGACATTCGGACGTACTTCCGTTTCAGGGCCGCAGCAATGGAACGTCCCAGAGAAGTTTTTCCGACTCCCGGAGGACCATACAGGCAGATGATCGGAGATTTCAGGTCGTTCTTCAGTTTCAATACTGCCAGATGTTCCAGAATACGTTCTTTTACCTTTTCCAGGCCATAATGGTCTTTGTTCAGCACCTTTTCGGCATTGGGTATGTTGATGACATCGTCCGTATAAACATCCCACGGAAGTGCCAGCAGAGTCTGAAGGTAAGTCAGCTGTACGTTGTAGTCCGGAGACTGCGGGTTGATCCGTTCCAGTTTGCTTACTTCTTTTTCGAAAGTTTCGCCCACTTCGCGTCTCCATTTCTTGTGGCTGGCCTTTTCTCTCAGTTCTTCCACCTCATCATTCTGTCCGTTGCCCAGCTCATCCTGAATATTCTTGATCTGCTGTTGCAGGAAATATTCACGCTGCTGGCGATCCAGATCTTCGCGAGTACGCATCTGGATATTCTGTTTGAGAGTAGCCAGCTGCACTTCCTTGTTCAGCACCTGAATCAGCCGGTAAAGGCGGTCTTTCAGATTGTTGATGCAAAGCAGGGCATAACGGTCTTCCTGCGAGAACGGGAAGTTCGTACAGATGAAGTTGACCAGGATCTCCGGTTCGTCCAGGTTCTTGATGGCAAAAGCCGTATCCGGACTCATTCTTTCCGATGCTTCTACATATTTGGTGCTCAGTTCACGGCATGTATCCATCAGGGCTTTCATCTCGTCGGATTTCTCTACCTGCATGTCTTCCTCAATGAGGCTGACTTTACCTTGCAGGTAAGGACGGGTAGCCGTGATTTCGTCCAGATTTACCTTGGGACCATTGGACTGGAGAATAACAGTCGTATTGCCTCCCGGCATTTCAAAAATACGCAGAACTTTACCGATCACAGCTACGGGGTAAAGATCTTTAAAGCCGGGAGCCTCCACCTCGCTCACTTTTTGAGTCGTGATGACGATGGAAGATTTTTTCTTCAAGGCGGTATTCACCAGCTTGAGCGTACTTTGTCTGCCTACAGTGACAGGCATAACCACCGATGGGAACATTATCAGATTGCGGAGAGTCATGACAGGAAATACCTGATCCAGCTCCTCCTTGGTAACTTCCACAGGGTTGGTATCTATTTCGGCTAACATTGAAATGTCCTCATTCTCTGTTTTCATCAAAATCTGATCTTTTCTATTTTTCTTTATCATACTTCTTTTAATACCGTCTATAATCAAACGTAAGGGGTACTTCACCCCAAAAACGTCTGCAAAGTTAATCATTCCACTCTGAATTTGGAAAAACATTTGTGCCAAATACAGATTATATAACTAAATATCCTGCATTTTGTTGGAGGATTCGGAAGTGATTTGTTATTTTTGACGACATTTTTGAAAAAAGTGAAACAAGAATATGCCTAATCCTTATTTTAAATTCAAGCAATTTACGGTTTGTCACGACCGTTGTGCCATGAAGGTCGGCACCGACGGAGTGCTGGTCGGGGCATGGGCAGAGTTGCCTGAGGAGGGGCGCGTGCTGGATCTGGGAACCGGAACCGGCCTGATCGCCTTGATGGCAGCCCAGCGCTGCCAGGCTCCGGTGTGTGGTATTGATGTGGATGAAGCCGCGGTGGAGCAGGCTTTGGAAAACGTGGCAGCTTCTCCCTGGGCCGACCGGATCCGGATATGGAAACAGGATGTGCGGGAGATGCGGGCGGAAACGGATGGCGTGTTTGATGCGATTGTTTCCAACCCTCCTTATTTTACGGAGAAGGTGTTGTGCCCTGACCGGCAAAGGAATGCGGCCCGCCATACGGACGGACTGGATTTTGACGAATTGCTTGAAGCGGTATGCCGCCTGCTGACAGAACGGGGAGTCTTCTCTGTCGTTCTGCCTTCGGATGCCGGACGGGACTTTATAGGCCTGGCCTTGCGCCATCGCCTGTATTTAAAACGTCAGACCTGGGTGCATACCAAACCGGGAATAGCCCCCAAGCGGGTATTGATGGCATTTACGAAGGAACTGGTTCCGTCCAGTGAAACAGATCATCTGACAATTGAAACGGAACCTCGCGTGCATAGTCCGGAATATCTTGCTCTGGTAAAGGATTTCTATCTTTACCTTTGATGCCGGCAGATCCTTATCCTCTTTTGGCCAGCCGGCGCAGAATGTGCTGGTTTAATTTCAGAAGCTGCCGGTGCTTGCTTGCAATGGTTGAAGTAATGGGGCGCATGCCGATAAATTCAGTGATGTGATGCAGCACGTTTAACGGAATGGTGTCGTTATGTCCCTTCAGGGGTGCTACGACATGCAGGCCCTGATGAATGATTTCCACTTCAAGGTTTTTTCCTCCCTGTGCCGGATCGCCGTCAAAATGGAAAACCCCTTCCTGCGAACGGTGAATCGTGATTTTTTTCTCACGCATGGTCTTGATACGGCTGTTTTGATCCAGTGTCCGGTTGAAGAGCTGGAAAGAGAGCGCCGGGACATCCAATACGGTGAAAGGTTCCAGCACTGTGATATCCATCATTCCGTCAGTCAGAGAAGCCTGAGGAGCAATGTAGGCATTATTTCCGTATTGGGAAGCATTTGCGCAGGCTATGAGAAAAGCTTTATAGCGGGCGGTGCCTGACGCGTTCTCTATTTCGTAAGTTTCCGGCTGGTAGGTGAGACTCTCGTGCAATGTATTCTCCAGATAAGTCAGCAAACCTCTTTTTCCTGAATCGGAAAATTTCAGACTGACAAAAGCATCGAATCCGACTCCGCAGGTACAGAAAAAAGGATGACCGTCAATGATCCCGTAATCAATGGTTCTGACAGTTCCGGCATTAATGACGTCCAGTGCCTTGCGGGCAATCATCGGAATGTTCAAATGACGGGCCAGGCCGTTTCCGGAACCGCAGGGAATGATTCCCATGGCTGTCCGGGTATGAATGAGTGCACGGCCGATTTCATTGATGGTGCCGTCTCCTCCGACAGCAACAACAATGTCGACTCCATCCCTGGCAGCTTCGGCAGCTATCTGGGAGGCATGTCCGGCATATTGGGTGCGTTGGATGGAATAGTCATATTTAGAATGGTCAATCTTTTCCTCGATCAGCTGTGGAATTGTTTCTTTGCTGTGAGTTCCGGAAATGGGATTGACGATGAAAATTATTCTTTTTTTCAGGCTCATGTCTCTTCTCTAGCTTGGTTTCGGAGTACAAAAATAATATTATTTGCTTGAAAAATCCTTTTTTGGACTGATAATTGACATGGAAACGTTTTTTTTTGAGTATTTTGCGTCTGGGTCTGGAGAAATTATTATCTTTGCGCGTCATTTTAAACAAGCTTGAATTATCAAAATATAATTTAAAGGAGCCGGAGTGGCTTCCAATATTTAAATATGGGAATATTACAAGACAGATTAAGTAAATTCAGACTGCCTCAGATGTATATGGAAAGAGGCGTGTATCCTTATTTTCGTGAAATAGACAGTGCGCAGAACACTGAGGTGATGATGGACGGAAAGAAGGTGCTGATGTTTGGGTCCAATTCGTACATGGGGTTAACTTATGACAAGAGAATCATTGATGCTGCTATTGCTGCAACCCAGAAGTACGGTACAGGTTGTGCAGGTTCACGATTGCTGAACGGAACATTGGACATTCACATTAAACTGGAAAAGGAACTGGCTGAGTTCGTTGGAAAAGATGAATCTCTGTGCTTTTCTACCGGTTTTACAGTAAACGAAGGAGTTATTCCCCAGTTGGTCGGACGTGGAGACTACATTATTTGCGATGACCGTGATCATGCTTCTATCGTTGACGGTCGCCGTCTCTCTTTCGCTACTCAGCTGAAATACAAGCATAATGACATGGATGCGCTGGAGAAGGAGTTGCAGAAATGCGAACCTGATGCTTTGAAGCTCATTGTTGTAGACAGCGTATTCTCTATGGAAGGTGATTTGGCGAATTTGCCTGAAATCGTTCGCCTGAAGAAAAAATACAATGCCAGCGTTTACGTAGACGAAGCTCATGGTCTGGGTGTGTTCGGACGTAACGGACGCGGTGTATGTGACCATTTCGGACTGACTGACGAAATTGATCTGATTATGGGTACATTCAGTAAGTCTCTGGCTTCTATCGGCGGTTTCGTTGCCGGTGACAAGGATGTAATCAACTGGCTGCGCCACAATGCCCGTTCTTATATCTTCCAGGCCAGCAATACTCCGGCTGCAACAGCTGCGGCTATCGAGGCTCTTCATATCCTGAAGACTGAACCGGAACGTCAGGAAAACCTCTGGAAGATCACTAACTACGCATTGAAGCGTTTCCGTGACGCCGGATTTGAAATCGGTGATACGGAAAGCCCGATCATTCCGCTGTATGTTCGTGACACAGACAAGACTTTCGAAGTAACCAAGCTGGCTTTTGATGAAGGCGTATTTATCAATCCGGTTATCCCGCCTGCTTGTCATCCGCAGGATACACTGGTACGTTTCGCGCTGATGGCTACACATACTCAAGACCAGGTGGATTTTGCTATCGATAAACTGGTGAAGTGTTTCAAGCAATTGGATATCTTGAAATAAGATAAAGGGCAGATGACTTTCTGAAGAAGTTTTCTGTTTCCTGAATAAAAGTTCCACGGATTTGCATGGAGAAGACTCGGGTCTTGTGCAGATTCGTGGAACTTTGTATTTTGACGGACTGAAATAACAGTATATACCTTATTTATATATAGAAGCCTTATGATACTGAATGAAAGAGACTGTCGGCATGAGCAGGTGGTACAGATTGCTCAGCTGATGATGACGGCGGCCCGTACGGCACCCAAAGCAAAGGGTGTGGATATTATCGAGGTGGCGCTGGTGACGGAAAGTAATCTTCGGATTTTATCGGAAACCATGAAACAGATGTATGAAGATAATGGTTTCAAGTTTTTCCTTCGTGATGCGGACAATATTCTGGAAGCGGAGTGTGTTGTGCTGATCGGAACGCGTGAACATCCGCAGGGACTGAATTGTGGATACTGCGGCTATGCGGCATGTGGAGAACGGGAAGACGGAGTTCCTTGTGCGATCAATAGTGTGGATTTGGGGATTGCTCTTGGATCAGCCTGCTCGGTGGCTGCTGATCATCGGGTAGATACGCGAATCATGTTTTCGGCAGGTCTGGCTGCCCGGCAGCTGGACTGGTTGGATGGATGCACCCAGGTATATGCTATTCCGGTGAGTGCATCCTCAAAAAATCCGTTTTTTGACCGTAAGCCTAAATCAGAATAAATTTTTCTACGACATGGGCAACGCCGTCTTCTTCATTGGAAAGAGTGATGAAGTCGGCGTTTTCTTTTACGACCTTCTGTGCGTTGGCCATGGCAACCCCCAGTCCGGCGTATTGGATCATTGAAAGATCGTTGAATCCGTCTCCGACAGCAATCATTTCATCCTTGGTCATTCCCAGTTTTTCCAGAAGCACAGAAAGAGAACGGGCCTTGTCAATACCTTTCGGAACGAGTTCCAGGAAGTAGGGCTCTGAGCGGAATACTCCCATACGATCCTTTAAATGCTCGTACATTTCCTTCTCGAGCAAGGCAAGCCGGGTAGGTTCACCGACAATCAGACATTTTGCAATAGGATGATGTATTGCTTTAAGGAAATTGTCTACCTTTTTGATCTTCATTACATTAAGCAATGCTTCCTTAAGCACGTATTCATCTTCCGGATTTTCCGTAAGCACATATTCTCCGTCGTAGCTGACGATGGCAAAATGATTATCCTTTGCGCACTGGTAGAGATAAGGAAGAACTTCCGGGTCTAATACGTTCTTGTACATCAGTTCCCGGGTTTTCCAGTCGATGATTTCTCCTCCGTTGTAGGCCAGGATATAACCTTCGTACCGTTGCATTTCCAGCTTTTCAGCCAGAGGAACAATTCCATAGGTAGGACGTCCCGAGGCCAGAACAAGTTTTACTCCCTTCTTCTGGGCTTCAATCAGGGAAAGGCGTGTGCGGTCAGTGATTTCTTTTCGGTTGTTTGTCAGGGTTCCGTCAAGGTCAAGTACTAATAGTTTATATTTCATATAATTCTTGAAAACTTAATGATTTCATGCGCAAAGATAGTACAATATCCGAAGTTTTTCAGTATATTTCGGGGTAAACTAATGAAAAGGAGATGAACGGAATGGAATTATACGGAGATTTTGCTTTGAGACTGCTGGTTGCTGGTCTGATGGGAGTTGCTATCGGGCTGGAGCGCGAGTATCGGGCAAAGGAAGCAGGCTATCGGACTCATTTTCTGGTGGCACTGGGAAGCGCGCTGATGATGATTGTTTCGCAATATGGCTTTACGGAGGTTCTGAAAGCCGACCTGGTCCGCCTGGACCCGAGCCGTATTGCAGCTCAGGTGGTCAGCGGTATCGGTTTCATTGGTGCGGGCACCATCATCCTGCAAAAGCAGATTGTGCGTGGACTGACGACCGCGGCCGGTATCTGGGCTACGTCGGGAATCGGACTGGCCATCGGGGCAGGGATGTATATGGTTGGAATTCTGAGTACCTTGTTTGCGCTTGCCGGTCTGGAAGTGCTGAGTGTGTGTTTCAAGAGTATGGGTATGCGTAATATGATGGTGGAGTTTTTAACCAGAAGCGAAGAGTCTCTCAAGCAGGTGACGGAAATTTTCCGGTCGAAAGATTATATCATCGTTTCCTATGAGATGAAAGAATATCCCACACCGGATCAGGGAATGGTTTATCAGGTTTCGATGGTGATCAAGGCGAAACGGATGAATGAGGAAGGGCTGCTGTTGCTGTTACTGCAGGATTTTCCGGATGTTACCGTGAAAAAGATTCTTTAGCGAAGAACTGTCTCGCAACCTTTGGGAGAGGATGAAAGGCGCTTCCAAAAAGCTTTCGGCGTTTTGTCTAAAACGTCGAATCGTTTTGGCTGAAAGGCCGAAACGTTTTTGAAAAAGCCGGGCGGCTTTTCCCGGGAAACAAAACAGATGCAGGCCGGTTGATCTCCGCGTGGAAGATACGGGTCTGCATCTGTGTGGGGTAATAGAGTGACATTGCCAGAAAATAATCAGCCGATGTACACATTGACATGCAAGAAAAGGCGGTCATGATTCTGATCCATGTCGAAATCTATTTTGTCTTCACGTGCAAGCCATCCGATGGCAGCGTTCAACTCTCGATCTGATAAGCCGGTTGCAGCTTTTAAATCTTCATACTCCCAATGGGCGTTGTCTTTCAATATATTCCAGACGATGCCGGCATTTGTTCCGATTTGATTCTTGTCCATTTTTCTGTTTTTTTAATGAGTGAATGATATTTTGCATAATCTTCCTAGCAAAAATAAAAAAATACTTCATTCAATAGCTGAAAGTAAGGCATTTTATTAGTCAGGAGCGCCAAGTTTTAATGTATTTTAGTAGTCGGTGTGAAGTTCTCGTTACGATCCTGCTATATTTTTGTCCCTGATTGGCTGCATTTCCATTTTTTTCTGCTACCTTTGCAGGAAGCAAACAAGACTAAAAACGGTTATGAAAAGAAACAAGATAAACTGGACGGTTCCTAAAGGCGCGGAACTGACCGAACTGGACAAGAAAGTGCTTTACTGGCAGAACAAAGGACATCTTGTTCCGAGACGCAGCCTTATCAAAACACCTGAACAGATTGAAGGAATCCGCCGCAGCGGTGTGGTGAATACCGGAGCACTGGATCTGGTGGCTCAGGAGATTCATGCAGGTATGAGTACGGCAGAAATCGATCAGCTGGTACATAATTACATCACTTCGCATGGAGGTATCCCCGCAACATTGGGATATGAAGGTTATCCGAAGAGCGTATGTACATCTATCAATGAAGTTGTGTGTCACGGAATTCCTTCTGAAGAGGAAATCCTGGAAGAAGGAGATATTATCAATGTCGATATTACAACTATTCTGGACGGCTATTATGCAGATGCTTCACGAATGTTTATTATCGGAAAGACTTCTCCTGAAAAAGAAAAGCTGGTTCGTGTGGCCAAAGAATGCCTGGAAATCGGAATGGAAGCAGCCAAACCTTTCTGTTTTGTGGGTGATATCGGCAATGCAATCCAGAAACATGCGCATAAGAACGGCTTTTCAGTCGTACGTGATCTTTGCGGTCATGGCGTAGGACTGGAATTCCATGAAGAACCTGATGTGGAACATTACGGAAAGAAGGGTACGGGTATGCTGCTTGTACCGGGTATGGTGTTCACCATCGAGCCGATGATCAACATGGGAACGTGGGAGGTATTTATTGACGAAGAGGATGGCTGGACTGTCGTGACGGAAGATGAACTTCCTTCAGCACAGTGGGAGCATACTTTTGTGATGACTGAACACGGACTTGAAATATTGACTCATTAATGAATATATTATAAGGTAAGAACAATGGATCATATAATTATATTAGGTATAGAATCCTCCTGTGATGATACTTCTGCAGCCGTTATCAAGGATGGCGTTCTTCTGTCGAATGTAACTGCCAGCCAGGCTGTGCATGAAGCATACGGGGGCGTTGTTCCTGAACTGGCTTCGCGTGCGCATCAGCAGAATATCGTTCCGGTGGTGAGTGAAGCTCTTAAACGGGCGGGAGTGAGTAAGGATGAACTGAGCGCGGTTGCTTTTACGCGTGGGCCGGGTCTGATGGGTTCTTTGCTTGTCGGCGTATCCTTCGCCAAGGGCTTTGCCCGTGCATTGGGAATTCCTATGGTGGAGGTTAACCACCTGCAAGGCCACGTGTTAGCTCATTTCATTAAAGAACCGGATGAAGTTCACGCTTCTCCTAAATTCCCTTTCCTTTGTCTGCTGGTATCTGGCGGAAACTCTCAGATTATCCGTGTGAATGCCTATAATGACATGGAAGTGCTGGGACAGACGATTGATGATGCAGCCGGAGAAGCCATTGACAAATGCTCGAAAGTAATGGGACTGGGTTATCCCGGCGGACCGATCATTGATAAGCTGGCACGTCAGGGAAATCCGAAGGCTTATACATTCAGCAAGCCGCATATTCCGGGTTATGACTACAGCTTCAGTGGGCTGAAGACTTCTTTCCTGTATTCGTTGAGAGACTGGATGAAGGATGATCCGGATTTCATCGAACATCATAAGGTGGACCTTGCTGCATCTCTTGAGCATACCATTGTGGATATCTTGATGGAAAAGCTTCGCAAGGCAGTGAAGGATACGGGAATTAATGAAGTGGCGGTAGCCGGCGGTGTTTCGGCGAATAACGGACTGCGCAATGCATTCCGGGAACATGCGGCCAAGTATGGATGGAACATCTATATCCCGAAGTTCGGATATACGACCGATAATGCGGCCATGATTGCCATGACAGGTTATTTCAAATATCAGGATAAAGACTTTTGCACGATAGACAAGCCTGCATATTCGCGGGTAAGCATTAAATAACACAAATTTTAAAAGTATTATGTCAGTAGAAACTAAAAAGCTAAGCAAGGAGATAAGTGAATTCTTCTGGAGAGAAGGTTTTACGCTGGCTACTGCCGAAAGCTGTACGGCCGGCAATGTCCCAGCTGTCATAACTGCTATCCCTGGTAGTTCCCGTTTCTATAAGGGAGGGATTGTGGCATATGCCAATGAAGTAAAGCAAAGCCTTCTGCATGTTAGTCAGGAAACACTGGAAAAGTATGGGGCGGTAAGCGAAGAAACCGTAGTGGAAATGGTGAAAGGTGTCATGGAGACTCTGGGGACGGATTATGCAGTTGCTACATCGGGTATTGCCGGACCTGCAGGAGGTACGCCTGAAAAACCTGTCGGCACGATCTGGGTGGCTGCCGGAAATAAAGAAAAAATACTAACTGCCAAATTAACGGAAGACGAAGGACGGGAGAAAAATATACAGGCTGCAACGGCAAAAACCCTGCAATTGCTGCTTGATTTGTGCCAAAATCAGGAAAATGAGCACTAATTTTGCAATTAACAGGTGATTTACTTGCTTATATAAAATAAAATCGCTTACTTTGCACTCCGTTTGAAAGAACCATGAATAAAACTATAAAAACTAGATAGAAATGTCGAAAATTTGTCAAATTACCGGAAAGAAAGCCATGATTGGCAACAATGTTTCACACTCTAAGAGAAGAACAAAAAGAACTTTTGATGTGAACTTGTTTACGAAGAAATTCTACTATGTAGAACAGGATTGCTGGATTAGCCTGAACATCTGCGCTAACGGCTTGCGTGTTATTAACAAAAAAGGACTGGATGCAGCGCTGAATGAAGCTGTTGCAAACGGTTACTGTGATTGGAAAACTATCAAAATTATTGGTTAATTAAAAGGAGAAGAAAACTATGGCTAAAAAAGCTAAAGGTAACAGAGTACAGGTAATCCTTGAATGTACAGAAATGAAGGATAGTGGTATGCCGGGAACTTCTCGTTATATTACGACAAAGAACAGAAAGAATACCACTGAAAGATTGGAATTGAAGAAATACAATCCTATTTTGAAAAGAGTAACAATTCATAAAGAAATTAAATAATAGTAGACCATGGCAAAGAAAACAGTCGCAACCCTTCAGACAGGTAAAGAAGGCCGTTCTTATACTAAGGTTATCAAAATGGTTAAGTCTCCGAAAACGGGTGCTTACGTTTTTGACGAACAGATGGTTCCTAACGATAAAGTACAGGACTTCTTCAAGAAATAATTTAGCGAAAACATATATATGCTAAATAAAAGTTCCTTTCATGATTGAATGAAAGGAACTTTTTTTTGTGTGTCTACAAGATTAGTTATATCTTTGTTCCATAAACAGATAAACAATAGAACCGTATGGGATTATTTAGTTTTTTCTCAAAGGAAAAGAAAGAAACATTGGATAAAGGCTTATCCAAAACCAAAGAAAGTGTATTTGGCAAGATTGCGCGTGCGGTTGCCGGCAAGTCGAAAGTGGACGATGAAGTACTGGATAACCTGGAAGAGGTACTTATTACATCGGACGTGGGAGTGGAGACAACGCTGAATATCATCAAGCGCATAGAAGCTCGCGTAGCCAGGGATAAATATGTCAATACGCAGGAACTGAATAATATTCTCCGGGAAGAGATTGCAGCTTTGCTGACAGAAAACAATACGGTAGATTCTGAGGACTTCAGTGTTCCGGAGGACAAGAAGCCTTATGTCATTATGGTGGTCGGCGTCAATGGAGTAGGAAAGACTACAACTATCGGTAAATTAGCTTATCAGTTTAAGAAAGCCGGTAAGTCTGTCTACCTGGGAGCTGCCGATACTTTCCGTGCTGCTGCCGTTGAACAGCTTGTTATCTGGGGAGAGCGTGTGGGCGTTCCTGTTGTCAAACAGAAAATGGGGGCTGACCCTGCATCTGTCGCTTTCGATACGCTGAGTTCTGCCGTTGCCAATCAGGCAGATGTTGTCATCATTGATACGGCGGGCCGTTTGCATAATAAGATCGGACTGATGAACGAGCTGACAAAAATCAAGAATGTCATGCGTAAGGTGGTTCCGGATGCTCCTCACGAAGTCTTGCTGGTGCTTGACGGATCAACAGGCCAGAATGCCTTTGAACAGGCCAAACAGTTTACGCTGGCTACGGAAGTGAATGCCATGGCTATTACCAAACTGGATGGAACGGCAAAAGGTGGAGTTGTGATCGGTATCTCTGATCAGTTTAAGATTCCGGTTAAATATATTGGCTTGGGTGAAGGTATAGAAGATCTTCAGGTGTTCCGCCGCCGCGAATTTGTAGATTCATTATTTGGACCAACGACTGCTAAATGAAAAAAAATACAATTGATATTATAACTTTAGGCTGCTCTAAAAATCTGGTTGATTCGGAAAAGCTGATGAAGCAGCTTGAAGCCAATGGATATAAAGTGACTCACGACAGCGATCATCCGCAGGGAGAAATTGCGGTGATCAATACATGTGGCTTTATTGGAGATGCAAAGGAAGAGTCGATAAACATGATTCTGGAATTTTGTCAGGCAAAGGAAGAAGGTCGTCTGAAGAAACTCTTTGTAATGGGTTGTCTCTCAGAACGCTATCTGCAAGAGCTTACGGGCGAAATTCCACAAGTGGATAAATTCTATGGAAAGTTCAACTGGAATGACCTGCTGAATGATTTGGGCAAATCTTATCATTCGGAGTTTGCCATTGAACGTCATCTGACTACTCCTTCTCATTATGCTTATCTGAAGATATCGGAAGGATGCGACCGCAAGTGTTCATATTGTGCTATTCCGATTATTACAGGCCGTCATGTGTCTCGTCCGATGGAAGAAATTCTGGATGAGGTCCGTCTGCTGGTTTCTCAGGGGGTAAAGGAGTTTCAGGTTATTGCCCAGGAACTGACTTACTATGGCGTTGATCTGTATAAAAAACAGATGTTGCCTGAGCTGATCGAGAAGATGGCGGAAATTCCCGGAGTGGAATGGATCCGTCTTCATTATGCTTATCCGGCTGCATTTCCTGAAGACTTGTTCCGGGTGATGCGGGAACATGACAATGTCTGCAAATACATGGATATTGCCTTGCAGCATATCAGTGACAACATGCTTCAGAAGATGCGCCGTCATGTAAGTAAGGCGGAAACTTATCGTCTGATAGAACGTTTCCGTGAAGAAGTTCCGGGTATTCATTTGCGTACCACGTTGATGGTAGGGCATCCCGGAGAAACGGAGGAAGATTTTGAAGAACTGAAGGAATTCGTGCGGAAGGCCCGTTTCGACCGGATGGGAGCATTTGCTTATTCAGAAGAGGAAGGTACCTATTCGGCACAGAATTATTCGGATGATATTCCGGAAGAAGTCAAACATCGGCGGCTGGATGAGCTGATGGCTGTTCAGCAGGAAATATCGGCCGATCTTACTCATGCCAAGATTGGTAAAGAGTTTAAAGTGATTATCGACCGTAAAGAAGGAGATTATTTTATTGGCCGTACAGAATTTGATTCTCCTGAAGTTGATCCTGAAGTACTGATCAAAGATGAAGGACAGAACCTTGTCATCGGTTCTTTCTATCAGGTAAAGGTTTATGATGCGGATGATTTTGATTTGTACGCAACATTGATATGATCTAAATGCGAACCCTTTCATGAACAGCAAGGAATTTACAGGCGAACTTTCACGACGTCTCGGTTACACGAACAAAGATGCTGCCGTACTGGTGGCATCTTTGGTTGATATTATGGCTCAGGAATTGCAGGAAAGCAATGTCCTGACATTTCAGGAATTCGGAACCTTTGAAGTGAAGAAGAAAATGGAGAGAATTGTTGTCAATCCGGTTACCCGGCAACGCTTGCTGGTTCCTCCCAAATTAAGTTTGACATTCAAGCCTTGTCCGGCATTGAAGGGAAAGGTGAAAAATGAAGATGCCCAATGAATGAGAAAGTAACCTTACAGGCTCTGGCTGAACAACTGGCAAGTCGTCATCAGATGGAACAGGCGGATGCGGAAGCATTTGTTCAGACATTTGTAGCCTTGATTGAAGAAGCCCTTCAACAGGAAAAGTACGTCAAGGTAAAAGGACTGGGTACTTTTAAGCTGATAGAAATGTCTGGTCATAACCGGGTGTCGTTTGTTCCTGAAGCCTCTTTGCGTGACCTGATTAACAAGCCTTTTGCCCATTTTGAGACTGTTGTCCTGAATGAAAATACTCACTTTGATGACATGACGGAAGAAGTCCTCAGTACAGATAACTTGTCTGAATCTGAGGAACAGACCGAAGTGGTAGAACCGAAAGCCGTTTCGGATACAGAGAACGCGGACTTGTCTGCTCAGTCTGCCAGTGAAGAGAATACAATCCCGGAGCATGCAGAAAGCCTTGAACATCCGGATAATTCTGAGCATGTGGAAAATTCTGACCATAAGGAAACTGCTGAATGTGAGGGTGATGAACCAGCTCCTGTTAAGGAGGAGGAAACATCTGTAACGCCGGAAGTGTCCCGGTTGGAAAATGAATCAGAGGAAAGTGAAGAAACATTCGGGGAAACTGTGTCGGAAGAACCTGAAGTTCAGGTGAACCGGCGTATTTTCCGGATTCCGTGGTGTATGATTGCAACAGTACTTTTAGCCGGGGTATTGATTGGGGGAGGAATTGTCTGGGCTCTTTTATCAGGACGGAGGTATATTCCCGAATCTTTGGTAAACTATTGGATGAAAGAACATGTATCCGTAGATTCATTGCATCCAGCAGCACAATCTGTAAAAGATACTGTTGTCCTGCAACCGGATACGGTAGCTGTGGTTGCAGCCGATACAGTACAAAAAAAACATTCCGAGCCTGAACAGCCTGTTAAGGTTCCTGCCCGGAGAGAAACTTTGGCTGATACGGTGGATTACGATATTCAGGGAACTCAGACCACTCACACAATCCAAAAAGGAGAGAGTTTGGCTAAAATTTCCCTGAAGTATTATGGGACGAAGAAGTTGTGGCCTTATCTGGTACGTCATAATAAGAAAATCATCAAGAATCCGAATAATGTACCAATTGGAACTGTGATTCAGATACCGGTATTGGTCCCTGCTCAGGAATGAGATCTGAAAATCCGGACAGAACCGCTTTAATTTAAACTTCTTTAGTCCAATAAGACTTAAAACAGATCACTCGTCTGTATTTTTTAATAAAAATTAGTTGTGCCTGTTAATTGAATGACTTAATTTTGGGCAGCCTTAGAAGAAAAGTCTTCTGTGAGGTCAAGAGATAGATTAAAATGAACTTATTAAAATAAGAAAGAAATTATGGCTGAAGCTATTGACATTCGTGAATTAAACGAACGCATTGAACGCCAGAGTGCATTCGTTACCAACCTGATGACCGGTATGGATCAGGTGATTGTAGGACAGAAACATCTTGTTGAATCATTATTGATTGGTTTGTTGTCAGATGGACATATCTTGCTGGAAGGTGTCCCTGGTCTGGCAAAGACTTTGGCAATCAAGACTCTGGCTTCTTTGATTGATGCGAAATACAGTCGTGTTCAGTTTACTCCGGATTTGTTGCCTGCCGATGTGCTCGGTACGATGATTTACAGTCAGAAGGATGAACGCTTTGTAACCAATAAGGGACCAATCTTTGCAAACTTTGTTTTGGCAGATGAAATCAACCGTGCACCGGCAAAAGTTCAGAGTGCTTTGCTGGAAGCCATGCAGGAACGTCAGGTAACTCTGGGTAAGGAAACTTTCCCGTTGCCTTCTCCTTTCCTGGTTATGGCAACCCAGAACCCGATAGAACAGGAGGGTACTTATCCGCTGCCGGAAGCTCAGGTGGACCGTTTCATGCTGAAGGTTCTGATTGACTATCCGAAGCTGGAGGAAGAAAAGAAAATTATCCGTCAGAATATTTCGGGTGAGAAGATTGAGGTTCGTCCGATTCTTAAGTCAGAAGATATTCTGGAAGCACGCAAGGTAGTCCGTCAGGTTTATCTGGACGAAAAGATTGAACAGTATATTGCAGACATTATATTTGCAACACGTTATCCGGAACAATATGATTTGAAGGAACTGAAAAACCTGATTGGTTTTGGCTGCTCTCCGCGTGCGTCTATTAACCTGGCATTGGCTGCCCGCAGTTATGCGTTCATTAAGCGCAGAGGATATGTTATTCCGGAAGATGTTCGTGCGGTTGCTCATGATGTATTGCGTCATCGTATCGGATTGACTTATGAAGCTGAAGCTACCAATGTGACATCAGACGAGATTGTAAGCAAGATATTAAATAAGGTAGAAGTGCCCTGATTCAAGGTGAATAGTTGATTGAGAATGGAAACAAATGAACTCTTAAAACGTGTTCGTCAGATTGAGATCAAAACACGTGGACTTTCGAGTAACATCTTTGCCGGTCAGTATCATTCGGCCTTTAAAGGCAGGGGTATGTCGTTTGCGGAAGTACGTGAATATCAATATGGTGACGACGTACGTGATATAGACTGGAACGTTACGGCCCGTTTTGACAAGCCGTTCGTAAAGGTATTCGAAGAGGAGAGGGAATTGACCGTCATGTTGCTGGTGGATGTATCCAACAGTTTGGATTTTGGAACGATACAGCAAATGAAAAAGGATATGGTAACTGAGATTGCAGCTACCATAGCCTTTTCTGCCATTCAGAACAACGATAAAATCGGGGTGATTTTCTTCTCTGATCGAATAGAAAAATTTATTCCTCCCAAGAAGGGACGTAAACACATTCTGTATATTATCCGTGAGTTGCTGGGTTTTAAGCCTGAAAGTAAACGGACTAATTTACAGGGAGCGATCGAATATCTGACGAATGTGCTTAAAAAACGTTGCACGGCTTTCGTCCTGAGTGATTTTATTGACGACAGTGATTTCAAGAATGCACTGACCGTAGCAAACCGAAAACATGACGTAATTGCTATGCAGGTGTATGACCGCCGTATGGAGGAATTGCCCGATGTGGGATTGATGCGGGTGCGTGATGCGGAAACAGGCCATGAACAGTGGATTGATACTTCTTCAAAGGCTCTGCGGAATGCCCATCATGCCTGGTGGATGGAACGTCAGGAAAAATTGAATGATATTTTTACTCGTAGCAATGTCGATTCGGTTTCTGTGCGGACTGATCAGGATTATGTGAAAGCACTGATGAACTTATTTGCAAAACGAAACTGATAGAGAAATGAAACATACATTATTCGATGGCGGACTGAGTTGGTTTAAGGTGTGCTGCTGTATGTTGCTTTTATGGATATCTGTTCCCTCAGCGCGGGCACAGGTGTCGGTAGAAGCGACTATTGATTCTTTGCAGCTGCTGATTGGTGAGCAGACTAAAGTCCGACTTCAAGTGAGCATGGACGCTAATCAAAAGTTGCGTCTTCCTGTAGTTGCAGACACATTGGTCAGAGGGGTTGAAGTGCTGGATGTAGCCAAACCTGATACCCAACTGTTGAATGACAATAAGCGATGGCTGATTTCGCAGGAATATACAATTACTTCTTTTGATTCGGCTTTGTATTATCTGCCTCCTTTTGAGGTATTGGTGAATGACCAGAGTTACCGTTCGGAAGCATTGGCTCTGAAAGTATATTCTGTTCCCGTTGATACTCTTCATCCGGATCAGTTTTTTGGTCCGAAGGGAGTGCAGGAGGTTCCTCTTACATGGGATGACGTGGCACCACTGGTGTATGCCTTGTTATTGATGATTATATTGGGAGGTGTTTCTGTCTTCTTTGTGATCCGTTATCGAAATAATAAGCCTATCATCAAGATTATCCGTGTTGAGCCTAAATTACCTCCTCATCAACTGGCTATGAAGAAAATCGAGGAGATCAAGGCTGATAAAATGGCCAGAGCCAATGATCCGAAGAAATATTATACGGAGTTGACCGAGGTTATCCGTATGTATATTAGAGAACGTTTCGGGTTTAATGCAATGGAAATGACTTCAGCGGAGATTATTGAGCGTTTATTGCAGGAAGACAAGGAATCCGTTAAAGATCTGAGAACTTTGTTTGAAACGGCGGACCTTGTTAAATTTGCCAAGCATGCACCGCTGATGAATGAAAATGATATGAATCTGGTGAATGCCGTAGACTTCATTAATCAGACAAAGGTGGAGGAAGATCCGAATGCCAAGAAAGAACCGACAGAGATAAAGGTAGAGGAAAAACGTTCGAAACAGGGACGTATTGTTTTGCTGGCCAGCATTGCCGTGACCGGTCTGGCTGCTGTCGTGGCATTGTATGTTGCAGTGAGACATATCATTGACCTTTTCTTTTAATGTTTAAACTCATGGACTATGATTTTTGCTAATATTGAATATCTGTTTTTATTGCTTTTGCTTATACCTTATATAATATGGTATATCATGAAGCGGAAAAAAACAGAACCAACCATGCAGGTTTCTACTACGCGTATGTACATGAATGCGCCGAAGAGTTGGAAACTTTATTTGCTACATGCTCCGTTTCTGTTACGTATTGTGGCTTTTGTTATGATCGTATTGGTACTGGCCCGTCCTCAGACTACGGATAACTGGCAGAATACGGAAATTGAAGGAATTGATATTATGCTGGCAGTGGATGTTTCGACCAGTATGTTGGCAGAAGACTTAAAGCCGAATCGTCTGGAAGCAGCCAAACAGGTAGCTGCTGAATTTATAAACGGCCGTCCGAATGATAACATTGGTCTGACAATCTTTGCAGGAGAAGCATTTACCCAATGTCCGTTGACGGTAGATCATGGAGTACTGTTGAATCTGTTTCAGAGTATTAAATGTGATATCGCCCAGAAAGGTCTGATTATGGATGGTACGGCTCTGGGTATGGGCCTGGCAAATGCAGTGAGCCGCCTGAAAGACAGCAAGGCAAAGTCAAAAGTTATTATTTTGCTGACGGATGGTGTCAACAACCGTGGAGATATTTCTCCGTTGACGGCTGCAGAAATAGCCAAACAGTTTGGTATCCGTGTATACACAATTGGGGTTGGAACCAATGGAACGGCACCATATCCGATGCAGACTTATGCCGGAGTGCAATATGTACAGGTCCCGGTGGAGATTGATGAACAGACTTTAACTCAGATAGCTGGCACAACAAACGGGAATTATTTCCGTGCCACCAGCAATTCAAAATTGAAGGAAGTTTATCAGGAGATTGATAAGTTGGAAAAAACGAAACTGAATGTGAAAGAATTCAGCAAACGGGAAGAAGACTATGAAGTGTTTGCTTTAGTGGTTTTCTTGTGTATCTTGTTGGAGATCCTTCTGCGTAATTCAGTTCTTAAGAAAATACCTTAAATGAAATAAGCCATGTTTCGATTTGGAGAACCATTATATCTATATTTGCTTCTTGTACTGCCTTTTCTGGTAGCTTTTTATCTATATTCCAATTATAGAAGGCGCAAGAAGTTGCGTCAGTATGGTGACCCCGTACTGATGGCACATTTAATGCCGGCGGTATCCAAATATCGTCCGGATGTAAAGTTCTGGCTGATGTGGTCAGCTCTGGCGATGATTATTTTTATGCTGGCGCGTCCTCAGTTTGGCTCTAAGATGGAAACTGTGAAGCGTCAGGGTGTAGAAACGGTTGTGGCTCTGGATATTTCAAACTCTATGTTGGCTCAGGATGTAACTCCAAGTCGTCTGGAGAAATCAAAGAAACTGATATCTCGTCTGGTTGAAACATTCAATAATGACAAAGTTGCCATGATTGTGTTTGCCGGCGAAGCTTTTGCCCAGTTGCCTATAACCAGTGATTACATTTCGGCCAAAATGTTTCTGGAATCTATCTCTCCTTCACTCATTGCAACACAAGGTACTGATATTCGTGGAGCAATCGATCTGGCTATGAAGAGTTTTACTCCTAATGAAGGAGTCGGACGTGCTATCGTATTGATCACGGATGGTGAGAACCACGAAGGTGGAGCTGTGGAAGCTGCGAAAGCTGCTGCCGAAAAAGGTGTCCGTGTCTTTGTTCTGGGTGTAGGTTCTCCCGACGGATCTCCTATTCCCGTGGAAGGAACGAACGAATTCCGGCGTGACAAGGATGGAAATGTTGTTGTCACTCGTTTAAATGAAGAGATGTGCCGTGAAATTGCACAGGCGGGAAACGGAATGTATGTCCGTGTAGACAACACGAATAATGCAGAAAAAGCATTGAATGCAGAAATCAATAAATTGGCCAAAGCTGATGTCGAGACTCAGGTGTTTACGGAATTTGATGAGCAATTCCAGGTTTTGGCATGGCTGGCTTTGTTGTTGCTTGCTGCTGAATTGATGATCTTGAATCGTAAAAATCCACTTTTCAAGAATGTAAAACTCTTTAAATGAGATAGAGTATGAAGCGAATAAAATGGATGTTACTGATATGTGCTTGTTCCGTGACAGCAGTTTATGGTCAGAAGACGGATCGTGATTATCTGCGCAGTGGAAACAAGCTTTATAAAGACAGCCTTTTTGTTAAGGCAGAAGTAGATTATCGGAAAGCGCTTGAGGTGAACCCGAAATCGGCTGATGCATTGTATAATCTGGGAAACTCTTTACTGATGCAGGAAAAAGGAAAGGAAGCGATGGAGCAGCTGGATGCGGCTTCCCGACTTGAGAAAGATAAGGAAAAGCTGGCTCATATTTATCATAACATGGGCGTAATTCTCCAGGCTTCCAAGCAGTTGCCTCAGTGTATAGAAGCATATAAGCAAGCCCTGCGGAATAATCCGAAAGATGATGAAACGCGTTATAATCTGGCTTTGGCACAGAAGCTGTTGAAAGATCAGCAGCAACAGCAGGATCAGAATCAGCAGCAGGAACAGAAGCAAGACCAGAAACAGGACGAAAAAGAGCAGAATAAGGATCAGCAGGATCAGAACAAGAAACAGCAGAACCAGAATAATCAGCAACAGCAGAACCAGAATCAGATGTCGAAGGAAAACGCTGAGCAACTGTTGAATGCTGTGATGCAGGATGAAAAGAATGTCCAGGATAAAGTGAAGAAAGCTATTCAGATGCAAGGCCGGAAACTGGAAAAAGACTGGTGATGCGGGTAATGTGGACAAAATAGACCAAGGACTAGAAGTACAATGTTGAATAATAAAAAAGATAGATAAAATGAGAAAATTGATTTTCTTACTGCTATTGTTGACTGTTACTGTTCAGACATGGGCAGACGGTAAAGTCACGCTGACTGCCGAGGCTCCGGAGGTGGTCGTAAGCGGAGATCAGTTCCGATTGACCTTTACAGTCAATTCGCAGAGTGTAAAAGATTTCCGTGCTCCTTCTATAACAAAGGGGTTTGAGGTTCTGATGGGGCCGAGCCGTTCCCAACAATATGGTTCATACACGATTAATGGAAAAACTGTCGTAAACAAATCTGTGACTTACACCTATATCCTGATGGCAGGTGATGCCGGAACCTATACGATTCCAGCAGCAAGCATTCAGGCTGAAGGAGAGAAAATCTTTTCAAATTCACTGCAGGTGAAAGTTCTTCCTCCGGATAAGACATCCAACAGTTCCAATGGTGGAAGTAAAGGCTCAGCAAATTCTTCACGTAATCAGGCTGCCGGAAGCCGGATCACAGATAAAGATTTGTTTATGCTCGCAACGGCCAATAAGACCACTGTGCATGAGCAAGAGGCTATTTTGTTGACATATAAACTGTATTCTACTGTAAATCTTCAGCAGCTGAATGAAGATATGCCGGAGTTGACAGGTTTTCATACTCAGGAAATAGATCTTCCACAGAAGAAGGTATGGTCAATGGAACATTATCAAGGACGAAATTATAACACATTGACATGGCGTCAGTATGTTCTTTTCCCGCAGCAGACCGGTAAACTGGAGATTCCAAGCGTAAAGTTTGAGGGTATTATTGCTCAGCGAATTGCTTCTGATGATCCGTTTGATATCTTTTATAATGGTGGCGGATTTGAACAGGTGAAGAAGGTAATTGTTGCTCCTAAAGTAAATATAACTGTATTGCCTTTGCCGGCTAAACCAGCGAACTTCTCTGGTGGAGTTGGTGAATTCTCGTTGACTTCTTCCATTAATGCAACGGAAGTAAAAACGAATGATGCTGTTACAATTAAGCTTACAATTAAAGGATCGGGGAATATGAAGTTGCTGAATACGCCTGAAATCAAGTTCCCTCAAGATTTTGAAATATATGATCCGAAAGTAGAAAACCAGTTTGAGACTTCAAGTAATGGAGTAACAGGAACCAAGACTATTGAATATCTGGCAATACCGCGTCATGCCGGATCTTTCACGATTCCTCCAGTAGAATTTACCTATTTTGACTTGAAGAGTAATTCCTACAAAACCTTGAAAACTCAGGCTTATGAACTGAAGGTTGCTAAAGGTCAGGGAAATGCGGATCAAGTGATTGCAGACTTCACCAATAAAGAAAGTGTGAAGGTACTGGGTAAGGATATTCGTTTTATTAAGTTGGGAGATACTTCCTTGACTCGCAAAGGTGATTTCTTCTTCGGAACGATATCTTACTGGATGTGGTATCTGATACCGTTCGTTTTGTTTGTAGCTTTTGTAATTGTTTATCGCAAGCAGGCTATGGAAAATGCCAATGTTGCAAAGGTAAAGACCAAAAAGGCCAATAAGGTTGCAACAAAACGTATGAAACTTGCCGGTAAGCTGTTGGCAGAAAACAAGAAGAATGAATTTTATGATGAGGTCTTGAAAGCTCTTTGGGGATATATCAGTGATAAACTGAACATTCCGGTATCCATGCTTTCAAAAGATAATATTGAGGCTGAACTCGCGAAGTATGGCGTTTCTAATGAATTAATTGCTGATTTCATTCATGCATTGAATGAATGTGAGTTTGCACGTTATGCTCCGGGCAATGAAAATGAGGCCATGGATAAGGTGTATGCAGCATCGATTGATATTATCAGTAAAATGGAAAATAGTATTAAACGCTAAAGAATAGGAGAGTGTCTGACATGAGAAAGATATCATTCTTCATTATATTTTTGTTGAGCTTCGTGCAGTTTGTTCAGGCTGAGTCTTTTACAAAGGCAGATGCAGATAAGGCTTATCAGGAGAATAAATATGCTGAAGCAATCAAAATGTATGAAAATATTTTAGCAACTCAGGGAGAGTCTGCAGTTGTTTATTACAACTTGGGAAACAGCTATTTTAAAGAGAAAAATATGGCCAAGGCTGTATTGAATTATGAACGGGCCTTATTGTTGAATCCGGGAGATGCAGATATTCGCTTCAATCTGGATATGGCCAGAAGCAAAACTGTTGACCAGATTACTCCTGCTACAGAGGTTTTCATCGTAACCTGGGTTAATTCGCTGACCAATATGCAAAGCGAGAGAGGATGGGCTAAGATCGGCATTGTCTCTTTCATCTGTTTATTGGTTGGGCTGGCATTGTATATCTTTAGCAAACGACTTTTTGTCCGGAAAATAGGATTTATCGGTGCTATTATCTTACTGGTAGTGACTGTTTGCGCTAATTTATTTGCGCGTCAGCAAAAAAATGAACTGATGGATCGCATAGGAGCTATTGTGATGTCACCTACTGTAACAGTTAAAAGTACACCGGATGAGAGCGGAACGGAATTGTTCGTCCTGCATGAAGGAACCAAGGTTTTTGTGGAAGATAACTCGATGAAAGGTTGGAAAGAAATCCGTCTGGAAGATGGAAATAAGGGATGGATTCCGACAGAAGCAATTGAAATCATTTAAAGAAGGAAGTTATGATAGACATACAGCAACTTATTGAAGCAGACCGTAACTTGTTATTGGCTTTGAATGGAAGTCATTCTTTGTTCTGGGACGGTTTTATGTGGGTAGTGACCAGTACGGTAACCTGGGTTCCTGCAGCAATTATCTTGCTGTATGTTATATTTAGGAATAACAAGTTGCCACAATCGATTTTCATTCTCCTGATGATAGCCTTGGTGATAACCTTGGCAGATCAGTTGGCTTCAAGTGTATGTAAGCCCTATTTTGCCCGTTTCAGGCCGACTCAGGATCCGGAGATTATGTACCTGGTTCATACGGTGAATGGCTATAGGGGAGGCCTGTATGGCTTTATATCAAGTCATGCAGCAAATACATTTGGGGTAGCAATGTTTGTATCATTGCTGATTCGGAATAAGTGGCTGACTCTTTCTATGTTTGTATGGGCTGCCATACCTTCATATTCCCGTATCTATTTGGGGGTGCATTATCCTGGAGATATACTGGCCGGGGCTTTGGAAGGATGTCTGATTGCGTTGCTTGTTTATCAGCTTTACCGGATAGTAAGGAATCGGTTTTTTGATCAGCCCAAATACATTTCCAGTCAGTATACAAGCAGTGGATATTCAATAGATGATGTCGGATTGATTCATCTGGTATTATTGCTTTCATACCTCTATGCAATTATTGCGGGAATGATAACGGCAAAAGTTCTTTATTTGTAAAGGAAACTGTCAAAGGCAACTTTCTTGTCAGAAATGTTGCCTTTTTGTTTGTTCTTTCATAATCTTTCCTTATATTTACTCGAAATTAAATAAATGATTTGTCTAACTTAAATTTCAGACTACTATGAACAGAACGATAACTTTTAATGAGCTGCGTAAGATAAAGGATTCTTTACCAACCGGAAGTATGCATCGGATTGCGGATGAATTGAACTTAAGCGTGGAAACCGTACGCAACTTTTTCGGAGGACACAATTTTAAAGATGGAAAGAGTGTAGGAATTCATCTGGAACCGGGACCGGATGGGGGACTTGTTATGCTGGACGATACAACCGTATTAGATAGAGCTATAGCTATCCTGAAAGAAGAAAACGTGTAGGATATTTATTTTTAACGACAGGACACTGATTATAGGATGTATGCGGAGTATCGTTATTTCGTATATGCCTGTAATTAGTGTTTTTATTTTTAACCTTATTAAATCGTCAGATTATGGAAGATAAACTTGTTACATTAGCCATCTTGACCTACTCAAAGGCACAGATCTTAAAGAATGTCCTGGAGAATGAAGGAATAGAGTCTTATATTCATAATGTAAATCTCATTCAGCCTGTCATCTCGTCTGGAGTAAGAATTCGTATTAAAGAAAGTGATCTTCCCAGAGCTCTGAAAATTATAGAAAGTTCATCCTGGCTGTCTGATGATGTCTTGAAAGAAGAACCTAAGGAAACAGATCAGAAGGGTAGTAGTAATCAGATCCTGATACCGGTAGATTTTTCTGATTATTCCATGAAAGCCTGTGAATTCGGTTTTGACTTCGCCTCTCGTATTCATGCAGAAGTAGTATTGATGCATGTCTATTTTAGCCCAGTCTATATGCCTAGTTTACAATATGCTACGGAAGGGTATGGTATGCCGATGGAATATGATTTGGGGATCAAGAATATGCTGGATGACATTCATAATAAGCTGAATAAGTTGACGGATGCTTTGAAGGAGAGAATCGCCAATAAGGAGCTGCCAGATGTTAAATTTTCATGTATGCTGCGTGAAGGTGTTCCTGAGGAGGAAATTTTGTATTATGCCCGTAAGGAGAAGCCGTTGATCATTATTATGGGAACACGTGGACAGGGGGAAAAGGAACTGGGACTGATTGGTAGTGTGACTGCCGAAGTAATAGAGCGTAGCCCGACTTTTGTATATGCTATTCCTAAGAATGCCAGCTTCAAGACTTTTGGAGAAATTCATAAGGTGGTATTTATTACTAATTTTGATCAGCGGGACCTGGTCGCTTTTGATTCATTGATTACAACTTTCCAGAATTATAAATTCCAGATAGCATTTATTCATTTGAATTCAGATGAGCAACGGCGTACATGGAATGAGATTAAACTGGCAGGAATTAAAGAGTATTTCAAGAAACAATATCCACAGTTGGAAATTAGCTATAATCTGATTGCAGAGGACCAGTTACTGACCAATCTGGATGTGTATGTAAAAGAACAGGCTATCGACGCTCTTTGCATCACGAATTATAAACGGAATGTCTTTGCCCGTTTGTTTAATCCAAGTATTGCCCGTAAGATGATTTTCCATTCGGATACTCCTATATTGATTATCAAATAATGAATAGAGGAGAGATTGCAGCACAAGGGTATGAAATAAAAATATCCTTGTGCTGATATTGTTCTTTGATTTTCCATATATACAATTAAACATAATGCTGATTATAGATTAGTCGTAGATCTTTTATTTAATCAAAGATTCAAAGTTGGATACAGATTTATGATTTATATATAAAAAATGAGGATGCACATTTGTGCATCCTCATTAATATGGAAGGTTTATTTATTAATAACCTAATTCTTTTTCCAAAGCATCGTATTCAGCTTTGTTCAGTTTCCAGTAGATTCTCAACAGATACTGTCCCCACAACTGTTTGTTGTCCGGCTGCAGTTCTCTTGCTTTTTCGTAATAAGGCTGTGCTTTAGCGAACAATTCTTTTACTTTAGCTTCGCCTTCTGCATACTTAGGATCATCCATAGAAATCTTAGAGTTTTCTTCTTCTACAACCTGACCCGGGAAGAAATAGCAGTCACCGATCTTAGCATTAGCTTCAGCTACGAGTTCACCGTTCTTGGCAATGATGTCGTTGCAGGCAGCGATAGTTCCGTCATAATCTTTCTTTTCATACAACAGAACAGCCTTTACATAGGTGAAGTAAGTTGAAGAAGGATCTTTAGCCAGCAGGTCATTGATTTGAGTCAGAGCTTCATCGATTTTACCTTTCTGGATGTAATAATCCATCAGATTTCCAACGAAATAGTTCTGAGAAGGGAATTTTTCTGCACCTTCTTTGATTGTTTCCATCCATTTGGTTGAATCAGGAGTTTCACCCTTGCTGTATGCATCAGCCAGGCACATCAGTGATCTCCAGCCTTCTTCCTTGTGGTTTTTACCCAGAGGAGCATATTTGATTACAGAATTGTTGTCATTCAGAGAATTAGCTGCCATTACAGCATAGTTGGCAATCAGAGGAACCAATGTATCATTCTTAACTTCAGCAACTTCTTCGAACATCGGATTCTGCGGAGTTTCTACGAACAATCCGAAATACTTCAAAGCATCTGCATAGTTTCCTTTGTTGAAAGCATCAGAACCGGCGTTTGTCAATTGAGGACGTACGGTTGCCAGAGACTTAGCCAATTTCTTTCTCAGTTTAGGCTTTTTCAATTCTCCGCTTTTTACTTTAGCCTGTTCTACTTCATCACATTTCATGTAATATTCGAACATCTTAGCCAAACTGTTGTATAATTTAGTTGTATCAGCCTGTCCTCCAGGTAAATACAATTTCATGTTTTCATCGTCATAAATAGACTTCTGAAGATCTCCGGCCAACTTCCATGTTTCAGGATCGTTTGCTGTAGAAGGATCAACTAAGGCAGGTTCCAGAATGGTTGCTGCTTTGGCAGGATCACTTTTTGCAGATTTTGCTTCTTTCACTACGCTTTCCTGAGCTGATACAGCACATGCGGTGAAGAACAACGCAGCAGTAAATAAAACTTTTTTCATAATCATTTAAAATTTAGTAATACACAAATATTCATTTAGTTTTTGTCTGTCTCGTCTGTTTCCTGAATCATATCATCAGATGGAACTATATCCGGAGTGATGTCTGATGCTGGAGCTGTTTCTTCTCCTTCTGCTACACTTCCCTCCTCTTCTGTCTCTGAAGTAACCTTACATACAGAACCAATCTGATCATTTCGTTTTTCCAAGTCTATCAGACGGACTCCCTGAGTAGCTCGTCCCATGATGCGGACATCTGCTACCTTCAGACGGATGGTGATACCGGACTTGTTGATGATCATCAAATCATTCTCATCCGTAACCGACTTAATAGCTACCAGTTTACCTGTTTTGTCCGTGATGTTCAAAGTCTTGACACCTTTACCTCCACGGTTGGTCTTGCGGTAGTCTTCAATATCGGAACGTTTTCCGTAACCGTTTTCAGAAACAACCATGATGGTTTCTTTCAACGGATCTTTAATGCAGATCATTCCGATAACTTCGTCCTGTCCGTCTTCATCCAGGGTGATTCCGCGCACACCGGTTGCGGTACGTCCCATTTCGCGTACGGCACTTTCATGGAAACGAATGGCACGTCCGTTGCGGTTAGCAATGACGATCTCATTATTTCCATTGGTCATACGTACCTCAATGACGCGGTCATCCTCACGAATTGTAATAGCATTTACACCATTCTGTCTTGGTCTTGAATATTGTTCAAGCAAGGTTTTCTTGATTACACCATTCTTGGTACAGAACAAGACATAGTGGCTATTGATAAATTCAGTATCATTTAAGTTCTTGACGCGCAGATAAGCAGTTACCACATCATCAGCGTCAATATTCAGCAAGTTCTGGATCGCACGTCCTTTGGAAGTCTTGTTTCCTTCAGGAATTTCATAAACCTTGAGCCAGTAGCATTTACCCTTCTGTGTGAAGAAGAGCATTGTGTTATGCATGGTGGCAGGATAAATATGTTCAATAAAGTCTTCGTCGCGTGTCTCACTACCCTTTGAGCCTACGCCGCCACGGTTCTGGGCACGGAACTCAGACAACGGAGTACGCTTGATATATCCCAGATGTGAGATTGTGATGACCATCTCATCATCGGCATAGAAATCTTCCGGATTGAATTCTTCAGAAGCATAGACGATTTCAGAACGGCGCTTGTCGCCATATTTTTCTTTTACCTCGATCAGCTCGTCCTTGATAACCTTCTTACAAAGCTCTTCGTTAACCAGAATTTCTTCGAAATAAGCGATCTGCTTCATCAGATCCTCATATTCAGCATGCAGCTGATCCTGCATCAGACCAGTCAACTGACGCAAACGCATTTCTACGATTGCACGTGCCTGCACTTCCGACAGCTGGAAGCGTTCCATCAGGTTCGTGATAGCTTCATTCGGAGTCTTGGCAGCCCGGATGATCCGGATTACTTCATCGATATTGTCGGAAGCAATGATCAGACCTTCCAGAATATGTGCGCGTTCTTTTGCTTTGCGCAAGTCATACTGAGTACGGCGGATGATTACTTCGTGACGGTGTTCTACGAACAGCTGGATCAAATCTTTCAGATTCAGCAATTTTGGGCGTCCGTGAACCAGGGCAATGTTGTTTACGCCAAAAGAAGTCTGCAGCGCTGTCATCTTGAACAGTTTGTTCAATACAACGCTGGCATTTGCATCGCGTTTCACATCGATGACGATACGCATACCTTCACGGTCTGATTCATCGTTGACGTATGAAATACCATCAATCTTCTTTTCGTTGACCAGAGAAGCGATGCTTTCAATCAATTCTTTCTTGTTGACGTTATAAGGAATCTCGTTAACAACAATCTTGTCATGTGTCGGATGCGATTCGATTTCAGCCTTGGCACGCATGATCACACGTCCCCTACCAGTTTCGTATGCATCACGTACACCGCTGATACCGTATATATAGCCTCCGGTCGGGAAATCGGGAGCCTTGATGTACTGCATCAGGCCGTCAATATCGATTTCGTTATTGTCAATGTAAGCTACACAGGCATCTATTACTTCTGATAAATTGTGAGTCGGCATATTGGTAGCCATACCTACGGCAATACCCGAAGCACCGTTTACAAGCAAATTCGGGATGCGGGTCGGCATGACAACCGGTTCCTGCAGAGTATCATCGAAGTTGTTCTGGAAATCAACCGTTTCCTTATACAAATCCTGCATCATGTCCTCTCCGATTTTCTTCAGTCGGGCTTCGGTGTATCGCATGGCAGCAGGGCTGTCACCATCAACGGAACCGAAGTTTCCCTGGCCGTCTACCAGCGGATAACGCATAGCCCAGTCCTGAGCCATACGGACCAGTGCTCCGTATACGGATAAATCTCCATGAGGATGGTATTTACCCAATACTTCACCGACGATTCTTGCAGATTTTTTGTAAGGTTTGTCAGACGTATTACCCAGTTCCATCATTCCATAAAGGATTCGGCGATGTACAGGCTTGAAACCGTCTCTGACATCCGGGAGGGCGCGTGCAACAATTACTGACATGGAGTAATCGATGTACGACGACTTCATTTCCTCTTCGATGTTGATTTTTATAATTCTGTCTTGTTCTTGCATTTAAAAAACTATTAATTATACATCTCTCTCTGGTTTGCTAAAAACCATGCTAAAGTACGACTTTTACCCGAGATACGAAACATTTCTATCAAAAAAGTGTTCCTGTTTAAGTTTTTTCTTCATTCTTCGTCTTTTTGGGGGCAGAAACAGACTGATGTGGCATACATTTTGTTAAATAGAATGAGAGATTCGTTATATGTTAATTATATAATGTATATTTGCAGTGATATAAGGAGAAAAGATTATATATGGACAATCAGTTTACACAACGAGTATCCGAAATTTTATTGTTCAGCAAAGAAGAATCCGACCGGCTGGGAAACAACTATGTCGGTACAGGACATTTGTTGCTGGGTATTATCCGGGAAGGAGACAATAAAGCTGTAAGCATCCTGCAGAGTCTTTATGTAGATCTTAAAAAGTTGAAACTCATACTGGAAGACGAGTTGAGAGGACAAGTTGCCTCTCCGGTGAGGGAAAACTTTTTCGGAAGCGACAAGGATCTGGACAAGAAAGCCTCCAAGGTGATGAAGCTGAGCATTCTGGAAGCGAAATTGCTGAAGAGCCCGGAAGTGGATACTGAACATGTATTATTGGCGATTATGAAAGATAATGAAAATAAAGCAGCAGAGATACTGGAAAGTCAGGAAGTGACATACCGGAAGGTGATGGACCGGCTGGTACCCCACAAGGAGGAGCCGAAGGACGGTCTGGATTTCGGAGAGGAAGATGAGGATGAAGATGATGGCATCCGCCGCCGCAGGCCGGATGAAGGCAACATGTCTTACCGTTCGGAAGGACAGCCGGTTGCCGGTACCAAGCAGCAGAAGTCCAGTAAGGATACACCTGTCCTGGATTCATTCAGTACAGACATGACGAAGGCGGCCGAGGAAGGCAAGCTGGATCCGGTAGTCGGACGTGAAAAGGAAATCGAACGTCTGGCACAGATTCTGAGCCGCCGTAAGAAGAACAATCCGATTCTGATCGGTGAACCGGGTGTCGGAAAGTCTGCCATTGTAGAAGGTCTGGCCATGCGGATTGTTGAAAGAAAGGTGTCACGCATCTTGTTCGACAAGCGTGTTGTTGCTCTGGATATGACAGCTGTGGTTGCCGGAACAAAGTATCGCGGCCAGTTTGAAGAACGGATCCGTTCCATTCTGAACGAACTGAAGAAGAATCCGGATATCATTCTTTTTATCGATGAGATTCATAATATTGTGGGAGCCGGATCAGCAGCAGGCTCTATGGATGCTGCCAATATTCTGAAGCCCTCTCTGGCCCGTGGTGAGATTCAATGTATCGGAGCTACGACTCTGGACGAATACCGTCAGAATATAGAAAAGGACGGAGCACTGGAACGTCGTTTCCAGAAAGTGATGGTCGAGCCGACCACACCGGAAGAAACATTGCAGATCCTGAAGAATATCAAGGAAAAGTATGAAGAGCATCATTGCGTGAATTATACGGATGAAGCACTGGAAGCATGTGTCAAATTGACAGACCGGTATATTTCAGACCGTAATTTCCCTGACAAGGCGATTGATGCCCTGGATGAAGCCGGTTCACGGGTTCATCTGACCAATGTTTCCGTTCCGAAGGAAATCGAAGAACAGGAAAAGCTGATCGAAGAAGCCCGCAAGCATAAGAACGAGGCAGTCAACTTGCAGAACTTTGAGCTGGCAGCCAGTTTCCGTGATCAGGAAAAGAATTACATGAATCAGCTGGAGGTCATGAAACGCGAATGGGAGGAAAATCTGAAGCAACAGCGTGAGACTGTAGATGCTCCTCAGATAGAGAATGTTGTATCCATGATGTCAGGAGTTCCTGTCCAGCGTATGGCTCAGGCCGAAGGAATAAGGCTGAAAGGCATGAAAGAAGAACTGAAGTCCAGAGTCATCGCTCAGGATAATGCCGTGGATACTTTGGTAAAAGCCATTCAGCGCAGCCGGGTTGGTCTGAAAGATCCGAACAAGCCGATTGGTACGTTCTTGTTTCTGGGACCGACCGGTGTCGGAAAAACCCATCTGGCAAAGGAACTGGCCCGTCAGCTTTTTGGAACGACCGATGCCATGATCCGTATTGACATGAGCGAGTATATGGAGAAATACTCCGTCTCTCGTCTGGTCGGAGCGCCTCCGGGATATGTCGGTTATGAAGAAGGCGGACAGCTGACAGAGAAAGTGCGCCGTCGTCCCTACTCCATCGTGTTGCTGGACGAAATAGAGAAAGCCCACTCTGATGTGTTCAATCTGTTGCTTCAGGTAATGGATGAAGGACGGCTGACGGACAGCAACGGACGGACTGTGGACTTCAAGAATACGGTGATCATTCTGACTTCCAATATCGGTACGCGCCAGTTGAAGGAGTTTGGCAAGGGAATCGGGTTTGCAGCCCAGTTGCGGACCGATGACAGTGAATATTCCCGGAGCGTCATTACAAAGGCTCTGAACAAGTCGTTTGCTCCGGAATTTATCAATCGTCTGGACGAGATCATTACGTTTGATCAGTTGGATGTAGAAGCCTTGTCGAAGATTATAGATATAGAACTGAAGAGATTGTATCAGCGTATGGAATCAATCGGTTACAAGCTCCGGATTGATGATGATGCCAAGCGGTATGTAGCAGAGAAAGGCTATGACGTTCAGTTTGGTGCCCGTCCGTTGAAACGTTCCATTCAGAGTAATCTGGAAGACGGACTGGCAGAACTGATCCTGAATGAAGAGCCGCAGAATGGTGATGTCATTCATGTCAGCCTTAAGCCTTCCGGAGACGGATTGCAGATGAAGATTGAACGATGATTGGACTTGTTTTTGTCAGATCATCAGATCTATAAAATAAAAACTCGGTCGCTGGATAACGGTGACCGAGTTTTTTTTCAACGGAGTTTATGCGACTGACAAAATGGCGGAATACCCCTTATGGCATTTCTTTTGCATGTGTACGCTGTGAAAAAATATCAATGTATCATCATTAAAACGTATAAATATATGCAGAAAGGTAATATTGGGGTAACTACAGAAAACATATTCCCCATCATCAAGAAATTCTTGTATAGTGATCATGAAATCTTCCTTCGTGAATTGGTCTCAAATGCGGTAGATGCTACCCAGAAACTGAAGACGCTGGCTTCCAAAGGAGAGTTTAAAGGCGAACTCGGTGACCTGACCATCCAGGTGAAGGTAGACAAGGAAACCATTACCATTTCCGACCGTGGTCTGGGACTGACTGCCGAAGAAATCGACAAATACATCAATCAGATCGCTTTCTCCGGCGCCAACGATTTTCTGGCTAAATATAAAGATGATGCCAATGCGATCATCGGACATTTCGGACTGGGATTCTATTCTGCCTTTATGGTAGCAAAGAAAGTGGAAATTGTCACCAAGTCTTATCGTGAGGATGCAAAGGCCGTGAAATGGACTTGTGACGGAAGTCCTGAGTTTACGCTGGAAGATGCTGAAAGAGCAGATCGCGGTACCGATATTATTCTGTATGTGGACGATGACTGCAAAGAATTCCTGGAAGAATCACGTATTCAGGCCTTGTTGAACAAATACTGCCGCTTCCTGGCTGTGCCGGTAGCGTTTGGAAAGAAGAAAGAATGGAAAGACGGCAAGCAGGTGGAGACAGATGAATGGAATGTCGTTAACGATACTTGCCCGATCTGGACCAAGAAACCGAGCGAACTGAAGGATGAGGATTACAAGAAGTTCTACCGTGATTTGTATCCGATGTCTGATGAGCCGCTGTTCTGGATTCATCTGAATGTGGACTATCCGTTCAATCTGACCGGTGTGCTCTACTTCCCGAAGATCAAGAGCAACATCGACTTGCAGAAAAACAAGATCCAGCTCTATTGCAATCAGGTTTATGTAACTGATTCAGTGGAAGGTATTGTGCCTGACTTCCTGACTTTGCTTCACGGTGTGATCGACTCACCGGATATTCCGTTGAATGTATCCCGTTCATATCTGCAGAGTGATTCAAATGTGAAGAAGATCTCGACTTATATCACCAAGAAGGTAGCCGACCGTCTGCAGTCGATCTTCAAGAACGACCGTCAGGAGTTCGAATCCAAATGGGATGACCTGAAGATCTTCATCAATTACGGTATGCTGACGCAGGAAGACTTCTATGAAAAAGCCAATAAATTCGCTTTGTTCAAGGATACGGACAGCAAGTATTATACTTTTGAGGAATATCAGACTCTGATCAAGGATAACCAGACTGACAAGGACGGCAATCTGATCTATCTGTATGCAAACAATGCAGATGAGCAGTACACTTATATTGATGCAGCCAAGAACAAGGGCTATAATGTCCTGCTGATGGACGGACAACTGGATGTCCCGATGATCAATATGCTGGAACAGAAACTGGAAAAGAGCCGTTTCACCCGTGTGGACAGTGATATCATTGACCGTCTGATCGTAAAGGAAGATGCTCATGGTGAAGAACTGGCTGAAGACAAGCGTCAGACCTTGTCTACCCTGTTTAGCGGACAGCTGCCGAAAGTTCAGAAAGTAGAATTCCATGTAGAAACCCGTGCCATGGGTGAAACTTCTGCTCCGATCGTGATCACACAGGCTGAATATATGCGTCGTATGAAGGATATGGCCAGCATCCAGCCGGGCATGAGCTTCTATGGTGAAATGCCGGATATGTACAGTCTTGTGCTGAACAGCGACCACAAGCTGGTTAAGCAGGTACTGGAAGATGCCGAATCTGCCTGTGCAGAACAGCTGGTTCCCGTTGAATCAGAAATTGCCATGCTGACACTTCGTCAGAAAGAACTGCAGAAAGCTCACGAAGGCAAGAAGGATGAAGAAATCCCTGTTGCAGAGAAAGACGAACTGAAGGATGTGGAAAAGAAACTGGACGACCAGAAGCAGCAGAAGAACAATGTTCTCAACACATATGCTGCCGGCAATAAGGTAGTTCATCAGCTGATCGACCTGGCTCTGTTGCAGAACAACATGCTGAAGGGTGAAGCTTTGACGAACTTCGTAAAACGCAGCATTGACCTGATCGGATAAGCGAAAGTACTTAATCACATAAAATAAAGAAGCGCATCCCGGGAGTACCGCCGTAAGGCAGTCTCCCGGAGATGCGCTTCTTTTTTTCAGGGGAAGAAGTTTTTAATGCAATATGATTTTATAAAGTGCTTTTTTGTGTTTACATTTGCAAATAAATACAAATGTTATACGGAAATGTTGTTCAACTCTATAGAATTTTTAATTTATCTTCCTGTCGTATTTTTGCTTTACTGGTTTGTATTCAAACCTTTACGCTGGCAGAATCTGTTTGTAGTAATAGCAAGTTATGTTTTTTACGGTTGGTGGGACTGGCGTTTCCTGTTACTCATTGCCTTAACGACCTTTTGCAGCTATATGAGTGGCATACTTTTGGACCGCAATGAAGGAAATAGAAAAAAGCAGAAATGGATTAGTGCCGGTAACATAATATTGAATCTGGCAATTCTCTGTGTTTTTAAGTACTGCAATTTCTTTGGTGAGAATCTGGCAATCCTGTTAAGTGCTTTAGGATGGGAGGCAGACTGGGTAACTCTGGATATTTTGCTTCCTGTGGGTATCAGTTTCTATACATTTCAAGCATTGAGTTATACGATAGACGTTTATCAACATAAGATAAAGCCTACTTATGATATTGTTGCATTCTTTGCTTTTATCAGTTTTTTCCCGCAACTTGTGGCCGGACCTATTGAACGGGCCACAAACTTGCTTCCGCAGTTCTTGAAAGTACGCAGTTTCTCATATGAGCAAGCGGTTGATGGAATGCGTCAGATTTTATGGGGATTATTTAAAAAAATGGTTGTAGCTGATAACTGTGCCATAGCAGTAAACTCCATTTTTGCTGACTACCAAAGTTTGGACGGTTCTCATTTGCTTTTAGGGGCGATATTTTTTACTTTTCAAATTTATGGAGACTTTTCCGGTTATTCTGACATTGCAATCGGTACAGCCAGACTTTTCGGGATTAATTTGATGCGCAACTTTAATTATCCGTATTTTTCTAGAGATATTGCAGAGTTCTGGCGCCGTTGGCATATTTCTCTGACCACATGGTTTCGTGATTATATCTATTTCCCGCTTGGGGGAAGCAGATGCAGCAAATGGAAAACCATGCGCAATACAGCCATTATTTTTCTTGTCAGTGGATTCTGGCATGGAGCTAACTGGACGTTTGTATGCTGGGGGGCCTATCATGCTTTTCTTTTTTTTCCTCTGTTACTTTTAGGGAAAAACCGGAAATACACGGATGTTGTAGCGAAAGATCGTTTACTACCTTCTGTCAAGGAAGTTTTTCAGATGCTTATAACTTTTATGCTTGTTGTGATCGGTTGGATAATATTTAGGGCAGAAACCATTCATCAGGCATGGGATTACATTGTCTGTATGGTTACAAAATTTCATTTTTCCATGCCTGCACATGGAAAAGATCCTCTGATATATATTGCGATCCTTCTAATAATAGAATGGTTGCAGCGCCAAAAGCAATTTGGGTTACAGCTTGAAGAGAAAGGTATTTTCCGGCATCGGGCTGTTCGTTGGACTATTTATTACATTGTCTTTATTGCTACATTTCTACTAGCCGGGAAACAAGAAGAATTTATTTATTTCCAATTTTAACCAGAAAATAAAATGAAGAAATTTCTTTTTTATGTAGGAATCTTTTCTTTGTCGCTGATTCTATTAGCCGGAGGAATAGAATATATGTTGCGTCAGGTACCTAATCCCCTGGCCTATAAGCGGTGTTTACTGGAAAAGAATACACTTAACCTCAAAACTCTGATTATTGGAAGTTCTGTGGTTAATTGTAGTATTAATCCTGTTTTCCTGTCGGATAGCACATATAATCTGGCAATTTCAGGAGAATGGTTCCGCTTTAATCAAGCTTTGTTAGAAAAGCATATTGATAAAATGCCGAGTTTGAAGTTTGTGATTTGGGGAATTTGCTTTCATTCATTATGGACTGATGATTGTGAGGAGGTGGATGAAAGTAGTCTTATAAATCACAAGATTTATATGGATATAACTCGTGAAGAGGATTATTTTCATAATGTGGAGTTACCCTATCTTGGCTCGTTAGCTTTACGTAAATGGTCAAAATATTATATTCAGAGAAAGCCGACAGTGTTTTGTGATTCTCTTGGACTAGATCATAGTTACGATCATATTTACAAAAGTGCCAGATGGCTGGAAGATATTCCGCGTATGGTGAGAAACCAGCATAAACCTATACTGGCAGATAAAGATAGTAAACTTTATCAGAGCAATATCTGCCGTATGCATAAAGTTGCCGAGTTGTGCCATAAACGTGGGATACATCTTTATCTCGTAATGCCGCCTGTTCATCCGGAATACTACCGGCTGGCAGACAAAAAGCAATTGGAGTTAATCCGTAAAGCTGTTGCTGAGGTAGTTTCCTGTTGGGATAATGTCAGTTCCCATGAGTATTTTGACGACTGTCGCTTTACGGATGACGATTTTTATGATGGAAACCATCTGAATTCTGATATTGGGGCAAAAAAGTTCAGTACAATATTAAAAAACGACTTATCTGTCGCAGGATATAATTGAGAGACGTGCATGTACAGGCTTTAAACGAGCAGAGACCATGAAAATCATGGTCTCTATTATATCCGGGATTCTGTTTTACGGCAATATGCTTCCGTCTTCTCCGATTTTCAGGTAACGGTCGTTGGGTTCCTGATCGATTTCCACCAGGTAATAATCCGTGTCCGGGGTGTCGATGAAGTCCACATCGTCCACTTTGGCCGTTCCTGCTTCCCGGCTGATTGTTGTTTTCACTGCTTCAGGCAGTTTTCCGGAATGATACAGACCGATCACTTCGAACTCTGTCCGCAGCCATTGTGCGCTCTGGCTGAAGTAGGCTGTAGCTTCAATGCCTGTATAAGTCGCATCGCTGTAGTAGAAATCTGCTTTGTATTCTCCGCGGTCCAGCTCCCATTCCGTGACGCGGGTGTCCGGATACTTGGCGTCAAAAGCCTTCTGGATATCCGTTGGGGCCTGTGCCAGGTCTTTATCGTCGTTGTCACAGCTCTGTAAGCCAATCATAGCGGTTGCCATGCATGCAATCCATGCAAAGTGTTTCATTTGTTTCTTCATATCTTCTTCTGTTAAGTTTACAGTGCAAAGGTAGACGTGAAATCTGAAAAGATTCTGAACTCTGGCAAAATTTGCTCAAACTTTTGCCAGAAACCATTTTTTCACCTATCTTTGGTAAACTTCTTGGCTTTGTGACTTTTTCTGACAGGAAGCAGGAAGGAAGAAACGCAAATGAACGGCAATAATGTGATTTTGGACGTATGAAGAAACTATATTTCATCATCAGCTTGTTTTTGATAACCTTGTTGAACCTGCTTCCTGCGCAGGCCCAGAAAGTAGGGCTTGTGCTGAGTGGCGGAGGAGCGAAAGGACTGACTCATATCGGGATCATCCGTGCCCTGGAAGAAAACAATATTCCGATTGACTATATTACGGGTACCTCCATGGGAGCCATTATCGGTTCTCTCTATGCCATGGGATATTCGCCTGACGATATGGAGAAACTGATCAAGTCGGAAGATTTCAAACGCTGGTATACCGGAAACATCGAAGAGCGCTACATTTATTATTTCAAGCGGAATCCGCCTACCCCGGAATTTCTGAACATCCGGGTGTCCCTGCGTAATCCGCTTCATAAGGTCAAAACCCAGTTTCTGCCTTCGAGTGTGGTCAATCCGGTCCAGATGAACATTGCCTTTGTGGAACTGTTCGGACAGGCCACGGCGGTGTGTCATGGAGATTTCGACAAGCTTTTTGTACCTTTCCGCTGTGTCGGATCGGATGTACACAACAAGCGTCCGTTGATCTTCAACGAGGGAGATCTGGGTGATGCAGTACGGGCTTCCATGAGTTTTCCTGCCATGTTCAAGCCTATTGAAATAGATTCCGTACTGGTGTATGACGGTGGTATCTACAACAATTTCCCCGTGAATATCATGACGGAGAACTTCCATCCGGATATAATTATCGGAAGCGTGGTCAGTTCCAATCCCGGCAAGCCTAAGGAAGGCGACATCATGGGGCAGCTGGAAAACATGATCATGCAGAAAACGGACTATACGGTTCCTGATTCTCTCGGCATTCTGATGACTTTCAAGTATGATGACGTCAGCCTGATGGACTTTGACCGTTTCGACGAACTTCACGATAATGGCTATAAGCGGACTATTGAACTGATGGATTCGATCAAGAGCCGCATTTCCCGGCGCATCAATCTTCGTCAGCTGGAACGGAAGCGGGTGGCATTCCGGAATGCCATGCCGGAACTTCGTTTCCGCAAGATTGTGATTCATGGGGCAAACGACCAGCAGAAACGTTACATCCGCAGGGAGTTTCATTCCCACGACCAGGAAATCTTTACGCTGGAGGATTTCCGGCGGGGCTATTTCCGGCTGATTTCCGATAACATGATCTCTGAAATCATTCCGCATGCTGTCTATAATCCGATGGACCGTACGTACGATCTCGATCTGAAAGTGAAGCTTGAGGATGATCTGTCGCTCCGTGTGGGAGGTAACGTGGGATCCAACGGCTCCAATCAGATTTATGTCGGGGCAACTTATCATAACCTGAATAACTTTTCGAAGGAAGTGGCGCTTGATGCGCAGTTCGGGCAGATCTACAATAATCTGCAGGTGTCCGGCCGTATAGATATCCCGACAGGAATTCCCACGTCATACCGGATAGTAGGCTCCCTTTCATCGTTCGACTATCTGACGAACGGCAAGTTCTTCAATGCAGGGAATGACCCGATTTTCAACAAAAAAGACGAACAGTTTGTCAAGCTGATGGTATCCCTTCCCTTTCTGAGCCGCCAGAAGGCAGAATTCAGTGTGGGAGTAGCAGGGATGGAAGATCAGTATTTCCAGACCAAGGTCATTGATTTTACCAATGCGAAGCGGGATGCCAGCAATTATACAATTTTCGGAGGCTCGGTGGCTCTTGACGGCAATACGCTGAACAGCCGGCAATATGCTACCTCCGGACGCAGGGAACGGCTCGCTGCCCATTTTTATACGGGTACGGAGCATTACAGGGCCGGTATGGGAGAAGATCCGCATCAGGGAGGATATGAATATATCCAGTCATGGCTGCAACTGTCGTACGAGATGGAGCGGTATTTCAACTTCCGGCATAATTTCACGCTGGGTACTTATATCAAGGGATATTATTCTTCGCGGAACTTCAGTCATAATTACCGGGCTACCATGATGCAGGCCGGTGAGTTTACCCCTACCTATCACAGCAAGACAACCTATAATGAGGCTTTCCGGGCCAATCAGTTCATCGGAGGAGGGATTATGCCCATTTATCAGTTGAACACGGTGTTTCATGCACGACTTGGTCTGTATGGCTTTGTACCGATTTTCCCGATCATTCCGGATGAAAGCAACAAGGCAAGCTATGGAAAGCTCTTTCATGGCTTTGAATATATGGGAGAACTGGCCTTGGTTGTAAAACTGCCGTTCGGGGTGGTAAGTGCCTACCTAAATCATTATAGTTCACCGGAAAAGAACTGGAATTTCGGCCTCACACTGGGTTGGCAGATATTCGGAGCGAAGTTCACGGATTAATTTTTTTGAAAAAAAGTTCTAGGAATATTTGGAAGTTTCACAAGAAGTCCATACCTTTGCACCCGTCAAACAAAAAGACATGGCCGCGTAGCTCAACTGAATAGAGTAGCTGACTACGGATCAGCCGGTTACAGGTTTGAATCCTGTCGCGGTCACTACCAAAAAGTTCGATTAGTTTTACAATGGCCGCGTAGCTCAACTGAATAGAGTAGCTGACTACGGATCAGCCGGTTACAGGTTTGAATCCTGTCGCGGTCACTACCAAAAAGTTCGATTAGTTTTACAATGGCCGCGTAGCTCAACTGAATAGAGTAGCTGACTACGGATCAGCCGGTTACAGGTTTGAATCCTGTCGCGGTCACTACCAAAAAGTTCGATTAGTTTTACAATGGCCGCGTAGCTCAACTGAATAGAGTAGCTGACTACGGATCAGCCGGTTACAGGTTTGAATCCTGTCGCGGTCACCGAGAGGTTGCATCACAGATGCAGCCTTTTTTTATTGGTATCAGGCAATATATTTGTACCACGGGAATTGTGCGGTCGATTGAGCCGAATCGTGCGGTCGTTGTGGGGTGATCGTGCGGTCGATAAAGCTGCATCGTCTGCACGATTCTGGCGAAATGTCTGCACGTTTGCAACGAAGGGTTTTTATAAAAGAATTCGGGCTTTTCTGCAAAACGTTTCGGCGTTTTAAGTAAAAGGCTTCGGCGTTTTTATTCAATCAGCAGAATAGGTGTAAAAGAGAATCTTTCTGACGCTTTTTACGGACGGATACTTAGTCCGGAATTCTTCGGTCAGATCCATTTCCCATGCGCCATGCACAGGTCCCAGTGCACGGCTTTTCCGGATATTTTCCGGAAGCAGGAAGTCTTCGGAACGGGACAGGTATAATTCGTTGCCTTCCGGAGAAATAACGGTAACTCCTTCCGGGGTCCAGGTGAATCTCGTACCTTCATCAGTAAGGGCTGAATTACCGGAATAAATCTGGCAGGATCCTCCTTCTGAAGTGTCAAAAAGCAACTGAAGACGGGCATCACGCCATGTTTCGGAGACAGCGAGTTCTTCTTCGATGCAGGTGCGCAGTTCTTTATCGTCAGCCATCACCTGATAGCCCACCTCATAAAGCCAGATATTGCGCAGATAAGGTTCGACACTGATGCAGATTTCGGATGCATTGTGCGCGTCATCCATGACTGTAAGTGTAGCCTGTCCGCTTTTGAGAGCATAGAAACGCATGTAACGGTTTTCTACCATTTCAACCTGAACGGTTTCTTCATCGCTGGAGAAAACGTCGTACTTTCCCACTCCTCCGTATACATTGATGGTGCCTCCGTGAAGAACAGTGCATCTCAGGCTACCTTCCTGAATGGGAACTTCGCCTACGATATCAAGGTTTTGGAACAATTCGATACCTGCTTCCTCTTTGCATGAGAAAGTGAGCACGGAAAGAACAACCGGGAAAAGGATGGACAGGATGTATTTATAGAGATTCATAAGTATCAGGTTATTAGTATTAATTTACTTATGCGAAGTAAACAAAAAATAAGGACATTTCATAATAAAAATAAAAGGATTAAGAGATTATTTTGCATTTATTAACTTCTTCTGAAAACTTTGTTGATTCATATAGGAACTGGAGAAACAGATTTCCGGAGGGTATAAATTAGGACCAATTATTATACATGCTCAGTGTCATATTGACATTTATAAGAGTCCATTGAGGGATCTATACCAAGTCTTTCATTTTTGAGGTATCAAAGGCTTTTCTGAAAATAATTTTAAAGCGGTAGAAATAAACTGAAGAAAATGGAGATTCAGGCAGGATGAAATAAAGGAGAAAGGGAGAAGATGGTGTGTCGGCATCTTCTCCCTTTCTCCTTGCGGCTTTGCAGGAATTTCTAGTATTTGATTTTCAATTCGTCCAGAATCTTGCGCATCTCTTCGTAGGTAGTGATGCGGGTGGGCACCAGCGGCAGACGCAGGCGGTTCTTGATCATGCCCATCATGTTCAGCATGGCTTTCACTCCTGCCGGGTTACCGTCAACGAAAAGCAGCTTGAACAGCTCGGTAAACTTGTGGTGGATGGTCAGGGCGCTTGCGTAATCTCCGGCCAGAGCCAGACGTGTCATGCGACTGAATTCACGCGGAAAGGCATTCCCGATTACAGAGATGACTCCCACAGCTCCCAGAGTGATCAGGGGGAATGTGATTCCGTCGTCACCGGAAATGACATCAAAGTTTTCAGGCTTGTTTTTGATGATGTCATCCATCTGGGTGATGTTTCCGGAAGCTTCCTTGATGGCAACGATGTTGTTGAAGTCACGTGCCAGGCGAAGGGTGGTTTCGGCCGTCATGTTCACTCCCGTACGTCCGGGAACGTTGTAGAGCACAACAGGAAGGTCTGTAGCCTTGGCAATGGCCTTGTAGTGCTGATAAATTCCTTCCTGGGAAGGTTTATTGTAGTAAGGAACGGCTACCAATACGGCATCCACTCCCGTAAAATCATCGTTCTTCAGCGTGTCGACTACGGTTTGCGTGCAGTTACTGCTGATTCCCAGCAGGATGGGAATTCGTCCGTTGACACGTTCGACAACCGTTTCCTTGATTTTTTTCTTTTCTTCGGCAGTCAGGGTCGGTGTTTCGGCTGTCGTTCCCAGTACGCACAGAAAGTCTGTCCCGTTCTGTACCTGGTATTCGACCAGTCTCATCAGCGACTCATAATCTACGCTTCCGTCTTCATTGAAGGGAGTGATCAGTGCGACTCCCATTCCTCTTAGCTTTCTTTGTATCATAAATGAATTATAAACGCATTCTAACAATGCACAAAAATACGAATATTTTCTATTAAAATGAAATGTCCGGCATTTTTTTCCGTGCAATCCGTAAGGCTTGTGCCTGATTAGTCAATCATTTTCAAAAATTCTTCTTCGTTCACGATGCGGATGCCCAGTTTCTCTGCTTTTTCCAGTTTGCTGGGACCCATGTTTTCTCCGGCCAGAATGAAGCTGGTTTTCCTGGAGATGCTGCCCACATTTTTGCCTCCGTGTTTCTCGATCAGTTCTTTGTATTCGTCGCGGGAATGGCGGGCAAAGACGCCGCTGATGACGATGGACTGGCCCAGCAGTTTGTCAGTGTGGTCGGACAGATCCTTTTCTCCGGCAGCCAGTTGCAGGCCGGCCAGTTGCAGGCGTTCGATCAGGGAACGGTTTTTCTCGTCGGAGAAATACAGCCGGATGCTTTGGGCTATCTTCTCTCCGATTTCGTCCACATGGATCAGATCATCAAGTGTGGCCTGTGCGAGGGCATCAATGGAAGTAAAGGCTTTGGCAACTTTCTTGGCGACGGTTTCTCCCACAAAACGGATGCCCAGGGCGAAGAGTACTCTTTCGTAGGGTACTTCCGTTGACTTCCGGATTCCCTGAATGATATTTTCAGCCGATTTGTCTCCCATCCGTTCCAGGCGGCAGATGTCTTCCTTGCGCAAGGTGTAAAGATCGGCTACATCGTGAATCAGGCCTTCCTGATAGAACTGGTCGACGGTTTCAGGGCCCAGTCCTTCGATGTTCATGGCACGCCGGCTGATAAAGTGTTCGATCTTTCCTTTGATCTGCGGAGGACATCCTGTTTCATTGGGACAGTAGTGGGCTGCTTCGTCTTCATAGCGTACCAGCTTGCTTCCGCATTCTGGACAATGAGTGATGAAGGTCACCTTTTCACTTCCGGCCGGACGTGAAGCCAGATCCACCCCGGTGATTTTCGGAATGATCTCCCCGCCTTTTTCTACATAGACGTTGTCGCCCAGGTGCAGGTCGAGCGAGGCAATGATATCCGCGTTATGGAGTGAAGCCCGGCGTACGACGGTTCCTGACAGCTGTACCGGTTCCAGATTGGCTACGGGGGTGACAGCTCCGGTGCGTCCCACCTGATAGGTGACCTTCAGCAGACGGGTCAGTGCCTGTTCAGCCTGAAACTTATAGGCGATGGCCCAGCGTGGAGACTTGGCCGTGTAGCCCAGATTACGTTGCTGGCGGAGGGAGTTTACTTTCAGGACAATCCCGTCGGTGGCTACAGGCAGGTTCTTGCGTTCCACATCCCAGTACTTGATGAAATCGAAAATTTCTTGCAGGGAATGTACCTTACGGGTGATTTTTGAAATCTTGAATCCCCATTTTTCGGCTTCCTGCAGATTCTCATAGTGTCCGTCGCAAGGCAGGTTGTCTCCCAGCAGGTAGTAGAGATACGCATCCAGTCTGCGTGCGGCTACAACAGCCGAGTTCTGTGACTTCAGGGTTCCTGAAGCGGCATTTCTCGGGTTGGCAAAGAGAGGTTCCTCGCGCAGCTCCCGTTCCCGGTTCAGTTCTTCAAAGACAGTCCAGGGCATCAGGATCTCTCCGCGGATCTCGAAACTTTTCGGATAACCGGTTCCATGAAGCACCAGCGGAATGCTGCGGATGGTCTTTACATTGTCTGTAACGTCGTCACCGCGCACTCCGTCGCCCCGGGTTACGGCACGGATCAGCCGGCCGTCTTCGTAGGTCAGCGAAATGGAGGTCCCGTCGAATTTCATTTCACAGCAGATCTCGAAGTCTTCATTCAGCGACTTGCGGACACGTTCGTAGAATTCGGTCACTTCGGCTTCGGAATAGGTATTGCCCAGCGAAAGCATCGGATATTTGTGCTCCACCTGGACAAAGTCCTTGTTGATGTCGCTGCCCACGCGCATGCTCGGCGAAGTGGGATCGAAATGTTCCGGATGCCGGGCTTCCAGATCCTGCAGTTCCCGCATCAGCTTGTCGAACTCCTGATCGGAGATGACGGGCGCATTCAGTATATAGTAGTTGTGGTTATGGCGATGTAATTCTTCTCGCAACTGGTCTATTCTTTCTGTTTCGGTCATGATATTCAAAAATGAGTTTCCTGCAAAAATAGCAAAAATGTGCGGGAGGGCGATGTAGGTAAGGCAGAATATTCGTACTTTTGCAAAAAATAACAAGCCAGTATGAGAATAGATATTATAACCGTTTTGCCGGAAATGATCGAGGGATTTTTCAATTATTCCATCATGAGCCGTGCACAGAAAAAAGGGATTGCAGAGTTTCACATTCATAACCTGCGCGACTATGCTTACGACCGTTATCGGAAGGTGGATGATTACCCCTTCGGAGGATGTGCGGGAATGGTAATGAAAATTGAACCCATTGACCGCTGTATCTCGGCACTGAAAGCCGAACGGCACTATGACGAGGTGATCTTTACGACTCCCGACGGGGAGCAGTTTAACCAGAAGATGGCGAATACGCTTTCCATGAGTCAGAACCTGATTATCCTCTGCGGTCATTTCAAGGGGATCGACTATCGTATCCGGGAACATTTCATCACGAAAGAGATCAGTATCGGTGACTATGTACTGACCGGCGGAGAGCTGGCAGCTGCTGTGATTGCTGACTCGATCGTCCGTATCATTCCGGGAGTGATCTCTGATGAGCAGTCGGCTTTGTCAGATTCTTTCCAGGACAATCTGCTGGCTCCTCCGGTTTATACGCGTCCGGCAGAATACAACGGATGGAAGGTACCTGATGTGCTTTTGTCCGGCCATGAAGCGAAGATCCGGGAGTGGGAATTCCAGCAGTCTCTGGAACGGACACAGCGTCTCCGTCCCGATTTGCTGGAAGGAAAATAATTGACAATACGGATTCCCGGAGGTTCCGGAAAGATCGGATGACTCTTTCTCCCTCCGGAAAAAAGTTCACCGGCATACCGGTTGTCCCGAAAAAGGAGCAACGGTATGCCGGTGATTTTATGCTCGGTCTGATGTAAAGATAATTCTTAATAGATTACACTTCCAGTGCACCGATAATGTCGCGTACGGAACTGTATCCGTGACGGTCCAGATAGTCGTTGATACCTTCTGCCACTTTCACGGTAACAGCCGGATCGATGAAGTTGGCCGTTCCGATCTGGATGGCACTGGCGCCGGCCAGCAGGAACTCTACGGCATCTTTCCAGTTCATGATTCCTCCCAGTCCGATTACCGGAATCTGTACGGCTTTGGCTACCTGCCATACCATGCGCAGGGCAATTGGTTTTACAGCAGCACCGCTCATTCCGCCGGTGACGGTGGAGAGGATGGGCTTGCGTTTTTCGGCATCAATGGCCATACCCAGCAAGGTGTTGATCAGTGAAACGCTGTCAGCTCCGGCTCCTTCAGCTGCCCGTGCGATTTCCGTGATGTCGGTTACGTTGGGTGACAGTTTTACGATCAGAGTCTTGTGGTACACCTTACGCACGGCGCTGACTACTTCGGCTGCTCCTTTGGCTGTGACTCCGAATGCCATACCTCCCTGTTTTACATTCGGACATGAGATATTCAGCTCAATGGCAGGAATATGGTCCAGCTCGTTGATGATGCTGGCAGTTTCGGCATAGTCTTCCACTTGTGAACCGGATACGTTTACAATCATATTGGTCCGGATATCTTTGATTTGCGGGTAAATGTGGTCTACAAAGTAGTGTACACCCTTATTCTGCAATCCTACGGCGTTCAGCATTCCCATAGGAGTTTCTGCCATACGGGGGTAAGGATTTCCCTCGCGGTGATGCAGGGTTGTGCCTTTTACAATGATACCGCCGATCTTTTCCAGATCTACAAAGTCCTGGAATTCCAGTCCGTATCCGAATGTACCTGATGCGGTCATCACCGGATTTGACATTTCCAATTTACCGATGTTTATACTTAAATCTGCCATAATAATTTCTTGATATTAAAAACCGGACCTTCTTTACATACACACACATGACCTTCGTCTGTCTTTTCCACGCAGCAGAGGCAAGCTCCTACACCACAGGCCATTGTATTCTCCAGAGAGACTTCGCATTCAATGTTGTGTGCCTTGGCATATTTGGCCACAGCCATCATCATCGGCTTGGGACCGCAGGTATAAATCATGTCAAACTGGTTGTTGGCCAGTACGCTGTGCATGGTTACATAACCTTTTTCGCCCATGCTTCCGTCTTCTGTTGTGGTGTGAACCTCTCCGAAAGCAGCAAACTGGTCTAACTGCAACAGATCGTTCTTGGAGCGTGCACCCAGCAGGAATGTAGGCTTGCAGCCTGCCTTGAGCAAGGCTTCGCCCAGATAAAGCATCGGTGCTGTACCTACGCCACCTCCGATAAGCAGTACTTTCTTCTCCGGTGATTCCGGCATGGAGAAACCGTTGCCCAAAGGCAGTACGACATTGACCGTATCGCCTTTTTGTACGGTAGCCAGTTTCCGGGTTCCGTCGCCGACCAGCTGTACAAGGAACCATACTTCATTGGTCTTTCTGTCTACATAGTTAATAGAAATGGGACGTCTCAGGAAGGTTGTAGGCGAGCCGTCCACGCGGATCTCCGCAAATTGTCCCGGAAGCATTTCGGGAAGCGGATCTGATTGAGTTAACTTGATCAGAACATAGTTCGCATGCAAGCGAATGTTCTCTGTGACCGTTAAATCTAATACGTATTTTTTCATAAAAGTTAGGGTAAATTCATTCTCCTTGCAAAGATAACGAATTTACCCTAAAATACCGGCAAAAGCTGGCCGAGGTTTATGACACCGGATTATTTTTCCGGTTTGAACACTTCATATGTCCCATTGTCGAAGAAAATTCTTATTTCAGTAATTTTCGGATGAGGCTTTTCGATGTACTTAACTTCCTCTCTTACAATTTCTTTAGGCACATAAACCGGACTTCCTGATGGGTTTTCCTTGCGAAAATCTGCGCCGGCCGGCTCTTCGGCCGGAATTTCTCGATTCTCAGGCGTCTGAGTAAACAGATCGACATGACTGATTGAGGAAGTAGTCTCTTCCATTTCTCCGTCACCATACAAAAGCCAGTTTAAGTTTATATATGGACATGCTTTATGGATACGCATAACTACCTCAAGGCTAGGTTTGTTGCGTCCGCTGAATATGTGGGACAAGGATGAGGTGGAAATGCCCAGTTTCTCGGCAAACTCTACATTGGAGAGGCCTTCTTTCTGCATGATTTGAAGAATTCGATCTTTCATTTACAAATGGATTTATGTGTTACAAAGGTAAGAATTACTTTTCACAAAAGCAAATTTACATATCTATTTGTTTATAATTACAAATGGAATAAATCTTATACATCTGTATTTATGTAGGATGGATACAATTGTAAAAGGTTTCTTGTATGCTTCTCTAATAACTTTAATTATTAGATATAAAATATTGGTTTATAGCGGTGTCTGTCTAGATATGTTGTTATTTCCATCTGTATATGACGCAATAGGTGCTTGTAAAGTGTTTTAGTTAAAGTTGACTTTCGGTATATTTTACTTAATTGTACTGGTTATCTGTTGTTTATAAGTTAAAAATGTCAGTCTATAAATATACATATACAATTATATTTGTAACGTTTAGACTTGTAAGTATGATCTTTCTGTCTGTAATACAGTGCTTTTACTTTTGTAATATCAATTAGAAAAATAAACATTCCCACCCTATTACATTTGTAATATTCCATTTGTAATAACCGATATTTTACAATTGGATATAATTCTCTATAAAAGGACTGAGATGGTTTTTACTCATGTGATTTATGCAGGTTCTCTTCTGCTCTTGCGTACATCTGTTTATCCTGATGACTCTTCACCTTATCGGGAGAAAAAGAAAAATCACTGAGATTTTAAAATTTGCAGCCAACCGAAGAGTCGTGCACGATTTTTAAAATCTCAGTGATTTGAGAAGTATTCTGTTTTCCGGAGGAACAGACGGGACCTGGAGGATTTAATGAAGGATAAAGTAGACCAGTTCACGCAGGAGTTCCCCGTCCGGAGTGGACGGATTGTCTATGCCTTTAGACTTCGCATCACAGGTGCGGATGGCTCCGATAATCTGCATAACTTTGACCCCTGTATATTTGCGCATGCCTGCCATGTAGTCTTTGGCCTGCCAGGGTGAGCGAAGTCCCAGCTGACTGGCAATTCCCTGGTCGGATTTGTCGGGTGCATAGTAAGCTAGCATCAGGTTGGAAAAGAAATTAAAGAGTACGGCCAGCGTGACCTGCAAAGGGTTATTCTTGGGATTATCTTCAAAATATTTTACTATCTGATTTGCCTTGAACACATCCTTTTCAATCAGGGCATTCCTTAATTCGAAATTGTTATAATCTTTACTGATGCCGATGTTCCGTTCAATCTGTTCGGCTGTAATCCGTTTTTGTCCGGCCGGAAGAGTGATAATTAATTTTTCCAATTCGCCTGCCATCCGGTTCAGATCTGTTCCGACAAATTCGGCCATCATCTCTGATGCCTTCGGTTCAATTTCCACCTGTTTGCGCTTCAGATAGGATGAAATGAATCCGGGCAGCTGCGTATCTTTCAGCTTCTTGGATTCAAATAATACTCCGGCTTTTTCCAGTTCGGCTGTAATCTTTTTTCGCCGGTCCAGAGTTCCGTGCTTGTAGCACATCACTAAGATGGTTGAGCTCATCGGCTTCTGCAGATAGTGAATCAGCTCATCCAGATTCTTAAGATTCTGGGCTTCCCTGACGATGACAACCTGGTATTTCGACATCATCGGATAGCGTCTGGCAGCATTGATAATCGATACGATATCGGTATCTGATCCGTACAGAAGCGTCAGATTAAACTCTTTTTCTGTTTCTGTCAGGACGGTATCCATGATGTAATCAGAGATCCGGTCGATGTAATAATCTTCTTCTCCCATCAGGAAATAGACGGGAGAATAGATCTTGTTTTTCAGGTTGCGGGCTATCTCTTCGTATGTAGTTTCTTTCGCCATAATGGTAAAATTACCAGTCAAATTTCAAGTGTTTAACGGTCTTCTTTTCATCAATGATCATACGCAGGGCATCGATACCGATCTCTACGTGTTCGTGTACAAAACGCTGGGTGACCATGGTATCACTCTGCTCTGTCTTTACACCTTCCGGAATCATGGGCTGGTCGGAAACCAGCAGTAAGGCTCCTGTCGGGATATGGTTGGCAAAGCCGGTAGTAAATAAGGTAGCGGTTTCCATATCGACTGCCATGGCTCTTGTCTTTAGCAGGTATTTCTTGAACTCCTCGTCGTGTTCCCAGATGCGCCGGTTGGTTGTATAGACGGTTCCTGTCCAGTAGTCGCGGGAGTGGTCACGGATGGATGACGACACGGCTCTCTGCAACATAAAAGCCGGCAAGGCAGGAACCTCAGGCGGATAGTAATCATTGGAAGTTCCTTCTCCACGGATGGCTGCAATGGGCAGGATCAGATCACCGATCTGGTTTTTTCTGTCAATTCCCCCGCATTTGCCCAGGAACAGGCATGCCTTGGGATGTATGGCACTCAGCAGGTCCATGATGATGGCTGCATTGGGGCTTCCCATACCGAAATTGATGATGGTAATTCCTTCTGCGTGTGCAGAAGTCATGTTGGCGTCACGTCCCAGAATAGGCACATTGAACCGTTCTGCAAAAATCTCGACATATTTGTTGAAGTTCGTCAGCAGGATATATTCGCCGAAGTCTTCCAGTTTCCGTTTGGTGTAACGAGGCAGCCAGTTGGCTACGATTTCTTCTTTTGTTTTCATAAGATTCCAGAATTTGTGTTGCTAAATAGGAATATATCAGAAATGCTTCCGGGAAGAAACAACTTTCTGTAAACGCAAATGTACAATAATAATGCAGACAGCAAAAGGAAAGTTGACATTTTCTCATGCAGGAAGTCTCCGGATTGTGGAAAGTATTCAGGCTTTTATGCACTTTTGAGAAAATGAAGTATCTTTGCGTTGTGATAGAAAAACGCCTATGTTTGCATTGAACCTGCCTGCTTTTGATGCCAGAATTACCCAGCGGAACGGTAAAAACGTGATATTTGATGTGATCCGCCGCCGTTATGTTGCCCTGACCCCGGAGGAATGGGTACGCCAGCACTTTACCCATTTTCTGCTGAAAGAAAAAGGGTATCCCCAGGGGTTGCTGGCCAATGAAGTGCAGATTAATCTGAACGGTACCCGCAAACGTTGTGATACGGTGTTGTATAACCGTGATCTGACGGCCCGGATGATTGTGGAATACAAGGCTCCTACCGTAGAGATTACTCAGGCTGTATTTGATCAGATTACCCGCTATAACATGGTGCTTAAGGTGGATTATCTGATTGTCAGCAACGGACTGAATCATTACTGTTGCCGGATGGACTATGCGAACCAGACCTATGTTTTTCTTCCGGGAATCCCTCATTATACAGAACTGTGAACCTCTTGTCTGATATGGACCGAGGTATGTAATTCGTAACCAGGATATGAAAAAGGAAGTTACCATAAAAGATATAGCAAAGGAATTGGGAATACACCATGCTACGGTTTCGCGTGCATTGCAGGGAAGCACAAAGGTCAATGAGAATACCAGGAACATGATCCTGCAGGCAGCCAGGGAAATGGGATATACTCCCAATATTTTAGCCCAGAACTTCCGGAACGGAAAAACGAAAGTCATATCTTTCATCATACCTGATCTGAAGCATCATTTCTTTTCCAGAATCATTTCGATGATTACTGAAATGGCACGGGAAAAAGGGTTCATGATCATGATCTTCCAGTCGAATGACGATCCCAATGTCGAGAAAGATATCATAAATTCCCTGATCAGCCTGCGTGTTGCAGGAGTGGCTGCCTCCGTTGGTCTGAGGACATCCTCTACCGAGCATTTTGACAGGTTGACCGAAGAGAACATTCCGCTGGTTTATTTCGACCGTGTTCCGAAGGAGACTGTCTGCTCTACGATTGTGCTGGATAACGGAAAGGCAATGAAGCAGGTGGTAGACAGGCTGGTAGAACTGGGGAAAAAGAAAATTGCATATATATCGTATGACGGATATACTCAGATATTCGAAGACCGGTTGAAGGCTTACTTTCAGTCTGTCCGTGAGGCAGGACTTTCTTATGAGAAATGTGTTCCTGCCGGACAGATATTTATAGCCGACGGTTATAAATCGGCTTCTATTCTATTCAGTTCCTCCGAAAGACCGGATGCGATTGTCTGCATAAATGATGAGGTCGCCATTGGGGTTATCAAATATCTGAAAGAGCATGGCGTTTCTGTTCCGGATGAGGTTGCTGTCGTGGGATTTGATGACAATCCCATGGGACTTGTATGCGATCCGGAACTGACAACCTTATCCCCTTCAATAGATCTTCTGTCGGAATCGTTGCTGAATCTGTTGCTGCGTGAAATCGAATCCGGAGAAAATATCAAGGAAGATATCGTATTGCCTCTGGAATTGCAGAAAAGAGGAAGTATATAATCCAAAGTGCTTAATTCTTATTTTATATTTTGCAAATATGAAAAATATGTCTACTTTTGCAATGCACACGTGTGCACAACTAAGAGAAAAAGGATAGAATAAATTCTTTGTAACTTATAATCAACTAATTAAATAAAACACCATGAAAAAAACGATTTTAACAGGTGCCATGCTTGCCTTATCAAGCTTTTGCTGGGGAACGGACATTCATTCCGATAATTTTAAGGAGTTATGTAACATTTATGCTGCTGCAACTCGTGCACTCAATGAGATGCATTCAGCTGCCGACTGGGAACAAACCCAGAAAGTGCTGGCTGAATTGCAGAAGAAATGTCAGAATGATCCTTCCCTGCAAGCTGTATTGCAATTAACCTATCCTACTTGTCCGAAAGAACTGAAAGACAGCTATGAAGGTGCCCTGAAGGAGCAGCTTGAAATGAAGGATGCTGTCAAGCGTTTGTCTATGGCAGGAACTTTACAGGCTGAAAACATATCTACTACTGTCAATGGTTTTGTAAAGGCTGTCTATCTGCAGGAACTGGTATACGATGAGCGCAGAGGCAATGAAGGAGCTCCATATGAGACAAAGGAGCAGCGCGATGCCCGAATGAAATGGTGGAGAGACGGCAAGTTCGGTATGTTTATCCATTATGGTCTTTATTCAGGACTTGCAGGAGAATTCCAGGGGAAAAAATATGAAGGATGTGTGGAATGGATTCAGATGCAGTCTGGCGCCGATTTTGATACTTATAAGAAAGAAGCTCTTCCCCGCTTCAATCCACAGAGCGGTATGGCTGAACAATGGGTCAAACTGGCCAAGGAAGCAGGCTGTACCTACACTGTACTGACAAGCAGACATCACGAGGGATTCAATATGTTCAATACTCCCGAATATGATTTTAATGTGGTGAATCTGAAGGGGATTGATATCGCCAGGGAGTATTCCGAGGCATGTAAGAAGTATGACATGAAAGCCGGTTATTATGTGTCTCTGCTGGACTGGAATCATCCGGATTATGATCCCAGCGGATCGGGTATCTCCTATCCTGCCGGAAACTATGAAGCCGAGAAACAGGGGAAACGTCATTTCGGTAACCACGAAAAATATAAAGAATACTTGTTTACGATCTTCAACGAATTGATCAACCAGTATAAGGTAGATCTGGTATGGTGGGATTTCAGCCAGCCTAAATTTCAGGGAGACTATGCGTGGGGAGCTACCCGTCTGATGAAAGCCTTGTTTGACAAATACCCCAAAGCTATTCAGAATAACCGTCTTTATCATTCGGACAATCACCTGAGTGAAGGAGGTATCAAGGTGACTCCAACCTGGAAGGGGGACTACTCTACTGCAGAACATCATATCCCTGCTAATGGAATTGATGGAGACTGGGAAGCATGTCAGACGCTGAACGGAACATGGGGATATTCTGCGGATAACCAGAAATGGAAAACCTCTGAGGAGCTGATACATGAATTGGTTGATGTGGTCAGCCGGGGAGGAAACTTCCTGTTGAATATCGGCCCCAAGAGTGACGGATCAATACCTGAAGAGAGCATCAGACTCTTTAAGGAAATCGGTAAATGGATGAAAACCAATGGAGAAGCCATCTATGGAACTCGCGCAAATCCTTTTGATAAAGAATTTGAATGGGGCCGGATTACCCGCAAAGGAGATGACAGACTGTACCTTATTATGTATGGCAAACCGGAAAGTGGAAAAATTGAACTGCCCTGTACCTTTGACAAAGGCAAGGTTAAGGCAAGTATGCTTCATGGCAACAAAGCAGTAAAGGTGGAACAGGATGCCGAACGTAATATGTGCGTCATAGATGTCAGTTCAGTCCAGTTCAACGAACCTGCTACGGTCGTGGAATTACAGGGTAAATGGAGCCTGTAATCCTTCGTTAATCGTTGAAAAGTTTCCGTTAGTCTATTCTATTTTTCAGTTTGAAGTGGAGATTCTACTTTTGTTGTGTATTAATAAAAGAAGATTTGCACATGAAACGAAAAATGAAGTATGCCTTGCTCTGCATGGGTATGATGTTATTCTCCATGCAGGGTATGGCTCAGTCTGAAGGAAGTGCCGGACCCGAACCGAAGAAAGAGCACTTCCGTGAAACTCCCAATCCGGAAAAGACGGCCAGAAAAGAAGCAGAGCATCTTAAAAAAGAACTGGATCTGACGGAAAAACAGTACAAAAAAGTCTATAAGTTGCTCTTGAAAGAGCAGCGGGAATTGTTTGAGAAGCGTTTCCAACGTCCTGAAATACCGGGAGGAATGCCGGGAAGAGGTCCTCGTCCTAACGATGGAGGAATGCCGCCTATGGGAGGTCCTCGTCCTGAAGGAGAAGGAATGAGAGGCATGCCAATGGGTGCAGGCCCAAAGGAAAAACAGGAAGATCTTCAGAAACGTATCGAGAAAAAGAACAAGAAAATGAAGAAGATCCTGACGGAAGCCCAGTATGATCAGTGGTTGGGAATGAAACAGAAACCACTCCCTGAGCCTCCTAAACCTGAAGAGGTTCCTTCAGAGGAAAAATGATTTCCCAGATAGCGTCCGGGAGATAAAAAATTCCCCGTGCAGTCCGGAATATCCGGAAGACACGGGGAATTTCTTTCTAAAGGATCGAGCTTGAGAACAAGCAATGATTATTTAGTTTTGATCTTTGTTTCCAGTTGCTTTTCAGCGACTACGCCTGCCAGTTCCGGGTCGATCATGATTCGTCCGCAATATTCGCATACGATAATTTTCTTGCGCATACGGATATCCAGCTGTTTCTGAGGCGGAATCTTGTTGAAGCAACCACCACAGGCATCACGCTGTACATAAGTGATACCCAGACCATTTCTGGAATTCTTACGGATACGCTTGAAAGCCTGCAACAGACGCGGTTCGATCATTGTTTCCAGGTTTTTGGCTTTTTCTCTCAGCTTTTCTTCTTCCTGTTTGGTCTCAGAGATGATTTCGTCCAGTTCGTTTTTCTTGATTTCCAGGTCTTTCTGGCGTTCTTCCAGAGTCTGGTTGCTCTTTTCGATTTCTTCTTCCTTAGCTTTGATAGAAGCTGTGTATTCGCGGATACGTTTTTCGCACAGTTCTACTTCCAGGCTTTGGAATTCAATTTCTTTGGTCAGCACGTCGTATTCGCGGTTGTTGCGTACGTTATCCTGCTGGTTCTTATATTTTTCGATAGAAGCTTTGGCAGTTTCGATTTCGATCTTTTTGCTGGCTACTGAGGACTTCAGTTCTTCAATTTCGCCTTTGATTTTTTCGATACGGGTACTCAAACCGGTAACTTCGTCTTCCAAATCCTGCACTTCCAGAGGCAACTCCCCTCTCAGTGTCTTGATTTTGTCGATTTCAGACAACATGGTCTGCAATTGATACAAAGTTTTCAGCTTCTGTTCTACGCTCATTTCCGTAGGATCTTTCTTTGCTTCTTTTGCCATAATCTTACAAATATTTAATGGGATTTGTATTGACACGGGTCATCTGTACTTCCAGTGCCGGAAACATTTCCCTTAGGATTGAATAAAATATTTCTTTTGTATATTGTTCACTTTCATAATGTCCTATCTCCGCAATCAGGATGCTGTGTTCATAACTGAAATAATCGTGGTATTTCACTTCACCGGTGATGAACACATCTGCCCGTTGGCTGACCGCTTTCGGCAGGAGAAAAGCGCCGGCTCCTCCACATAGGGCCACCGTCTGGATCAGTCGTCCGTTGAGGCGGGAATGTTTCACACATCCTACTTCGAATGTCTTCTTGATCCGTTTCAGGAAATCGGTTTCTGTTTCCGGCTCTTTCAGTTCTCCGATGATTCCGGACCCTACCTGATTCCACGTATTGGCCAAAGGATAAAAGTCATAGGCCGGTTCTTCGTAAGGATGAACAGCCAGCAGGGCTTTCGTGATAGCACTTCGCAGATAGGCAGGCAGGATTGTTTCAATCCGGGTTTCAGGTTCCTTGTGAAGTTCACCGATCTTGCCGCAATAAGGATGTGTTCCCTCCTGTGCTCTGAAAGTCCCTTCCCCTTCCACATTGTAGCTGCATGCATCATAGTTGCCGATACATCCGCAACCGGCTTCGAAAAGAGCCTGACGGACAATGCCGGCCATTTTTGCCGGAACGAAAGTGACCAGCTTGAGCAATGCATTTTCTTTCGGGTCAAGGATACGGATGTTCTGCAGTCCGATCTTTTCGGCTATCTTGTAGTTTACTCCCTGAGGAGCGTTGTCCAGATTGGTATGCATGGAGAAGATCGTGATGTCATTCTTGATGGCTTTCATGATACAGCGTTCCACGTAATCCTTTCCGGTAATGGATTTATACCCTTTAAAGATCAGCGGATGATGTGACACGATGAGGTTATATCCCAGTGTGACAGCTTCATCCACAACAGCTTCCGTTACGTCCAGACACAACAAAGCCCCTGTAGCTTCCGCGTCTGTCAATCCGATTTGCAGTCCGGCATTGTCGAATCCGTCTTGCAAAGGCAGAGGCGCGAACATCTCAAGGGCATTTACAATTTCCTTAATTTTCATGATTCGCGAAAATAACTTGTGCAAAGATAAGCAAAAGTTGGGAAATAATCGAAATTTTACACTGATTTCCGTGTTTTTATCTTGAGTTTCCGCTTACCAGCAGCCGTGTACCAGACATCTTCATGCCAGGCCGGGAAAACTATAGTTCGATCAGTTCCAGATCATCCGGGACGAAGATGCTTCCTTTGAAGTGTTTGCCCGCTTCTTCGGTATATTTCATTTTACGCGTTTCCAGGGTTTTGTCTTCCGTGTGGTAAAGCAGCAGGTGTTTCACATTCAGCTGGGCGGCCAGTCTTCCGGCATCGAGAGCTGTGCTGTGATGTTTCTCATAAGGTTTGAAACGTTCCCGGTCTTCATAGAGACAGAAGGCTTCACATAATAACCAGTCCGCTCCTTCCACATAGTTTCGGTTGGTTTCATTGTAGGGTTCGTCTCCCAGACAGGTCAGAACCTGATGGTCCGGCAAAATAGCCCGGAAACCGAATTGCTTTTCTTTAGTAGACAGGATGTCAAAGCATTGCAGTTTCATGCCGGCAGCTTCCAGTGCATCCCCGTCTTTTACTTCATAAAGCAGAATGCGCTCTCCCAGGCAAGCTACGATTTTTCCGGGTAAAGTCATCCGGCATATCCAGTCAATGACCTGTATGGCTTTATCATGGGCATATACCCGAAAGATACCTTCGTATTTACCCTGCTGCATGTGTTGGGCAATCGTGCGGATTATCCAGATGACTCCAAGTATATGGTCGGTATGTGCGTGAGTAACAAACAGGTTGTGAATGTCAGAAATGGCAATCCCTGCTTTTTCCAGCTGAATCAGGATGCCGTTGCCCCCTCCGGCATCAACCAGCAGAGTTCCCTGAGAAGTGCGTAGTGCAAAACATGTGTTATAACAACGGGTGACGGCGGCATTTCCCGTACCCAGCATGATCAGTTCATTTTTCTTATTTTCCATTTTCAAGAAGCTGTGGATTTGTTTTATTTTGCAAAGGTAGCAAAGATTTGCGACAGTCTTCTTTCCTGCGGATGAAGCCGGTGAAAAATATTCAGGTAAAAAGGAAGGAGAAAAACGTATACCTGTTATCTTTGCGCGGAATTTAAAAAATGTATCTGGACTTTATGTATTTGAGTGCGAGGAATAAGGAGACCTGGTTTCACCTGATTGCCATTCTGACGGTCAGTATCTGGGGATCTACTTTTATTGCGACAAAATCATTGATTAATCACGGACTGACTCCCGTTGAAATCTTTACTTACCGTTTTTCACTGGCCTATGTATGCTTGCTTGCCGTCTGCCATCGGAAAATGCTGGCTAACAGCTGGCGTGACGAAGGTTTCTTTTTGCTGGCAGGACTGACTGGCGGATCACTCTATTTTATATCAGAGAATTCTGCTTTGGAGATTACCATGGCCTCCAATGTATCTCTGATTGTCTGTACCACTCCGGTGCTGACTGTACTGTTGTCCAGTCTCTTTTTCCGGGAGAAACTGCGGAAAGGATTTGTCATAGGCTCGCTGGTCGCTTTGTCCGGTGTTGCCCTGGTTGTATTCAATGGAAGCGTACTTCTGAAATTGAATCCTTTGGGCGATTGTCTGACTTTGGTTGCAGCTCTTTCCTGGGCCTTTTATAGTTTGATACTTCGTCGGATGGGCAACCGCTACTCTACCCTGTTCATTACCCGTAAAGTTTTCTTTTATGGTCTGCTCACTCTGTTCCTTTATTTGCCCTTTGTCTCTTCTTCTTTCCATCCTGACCGTTTGGGGCTTCCGGCAGTTTATATCAATCTGTTGTTTTTGGGCATTGTGGCTTCCATGCTTTGTTATATCTCCTGGAACGCCTGTGTACGGATAATCGGAGCTTCAAGGGCTTCCAACTACCTGTATATAAATCCGCTTGTGGCAGTTTGGGCTTCCCATGTATTTCTTTCCGAACCGATTACATCAACAGCTTTATTGGGAGCAGTGTTGATTCTGGGCGGAGTCTATATGGTGGAGCGGTTGTAGATGTAACCTTTAGCTGCACAGTATTTCATTAATGAAAGCCCCGTCACTGACAGGCAGTCAATGACGGGGCTTTTTCTTCATATCATGTTGATTAATAAGCGCGGGCGAACAATACGCGGCGGGCAGACGGTTTTCCTGTAACCATATCCACACCCGGAGTCAGGCTTTCTTCATCAGCTTCGAAAGGCAGACAGCGGATTGTAGCTTTGGTTTCTTCCTTGATACGGTCTTCTGTTTCCGGAGTTCCGTCCCAGTGAGCAAGGATAAAGCCACCCTTTTCGATCTGTTCCTTGAACTCATCGTATGTATCCACTTTGTAAATATGAGCATTCCGATAGTTCAGAGCCTTCTGGTAGATATTGTTCTGAATGTCTTCCAACAGGTTCTTTACATATTCTTCAATGCCTTCGCAGGTACGGGTTTCTTTTTCCAGCGTGTCGCGGCGCATGATTTCCATTGTGTTGTTTTCCAGATCGCGGCCACCCATCACCAGACGTACAGGTACACCCTTCAATTCATAGTCAGCAAACTTGAATCCCGGACGTTTGTTGTCTGCATTGTCGTATTTCACTGAAATGCCCAGTTCACGCAGTTTGGCAACAATACCTTCAACCTTGGCATCGATTTGCTTCAGCTGTTCGTCGTTCTTGTAGATCGGAACTATAACTACCTGGATCGGAGCCAGATGCGGAGGCAATACCAGACCATTGTCATCAGAATGAGTCATGATAAGAGCACCCATCAGACGGGTAGATACACCCCATGAAGTAGCCCATACATAATCAAGCTTGTTGTTCTTGTCTACGAACTGTACATTGAATGCCTTAGCGAAGTTCTGTCCCAGGAAATGAGAAGTACCACATTGCAGTGCCTTTCCGTCCTGCATCAGACCTTCGATCGTATAAGTATCAAGTGCACCGGCGAAACGTTCGTTGGCAGATTTTACACCTTTGATAACCGGAACGGCCATATATTTTTCAGCGAAGTCACCATATACGTGCAGCATCTTCTGAGCTTCAGCTTCAGCTTCTTCACGGGTAGCATGGGCTGTATGTCCTTCCTGCCACAGGAATTCAGCTGTACGGAGGAACAGACGGGTACGCATTTCCCACCGCATGACGTTGGCCCACTGGTTGCACAGGATGGGGAGATCACGGTATGAGTTGATCCAGTTCTTGTAAGTACTCCAGATAATGGTTTCTGAAGTCGGACGGATGATCAGTTCTTCTTCCAGTTTGGCAGCTGGATCGACAATTACTCCTGAACCATCTTCTGCATTTTTCAGACGATAGTGGGTGACTACGGCACATTCCTTGGCAAAACCTTCTACATGTTCTGCTTCGCGGCTCAAATATGATTTTGGAATCAGCAACGGGAAATAAGCGTTCACGTGTCCGGTTGCCTTGAACATATCGTCCAATATGCGTTGCATCTTCTCCCAGATAGCATATCCGTAAGGCTTGATGACCATGCATCCGCGTACGGGAGACTGCTCGGCCAGATCAGCTTTTACAACCAGGTCATTATACCATTGTGAATAGTTTTCACTTCTTTTGGTAAGGTCTTTTAATTCTTTTGCCATAACTATTATGCGGTTATATTTTATATAGACTTTGTTTTGAGACTGCAAAAATACACAAAAACCTACGATTTCCATCTTTGTACAGGATAAAAATCGAAAGAAAAACGTTTCGGCGTGTTCATTCAAACGGCTAATTGTTTTAGTGAACACGCCGAAACGTTTTTAAAAAAGACCGGGCCTTCTGCAATATTGCTCATTTTGCAGTTGATTATTGGATGCCATTATTTGTCTTAACCCGGTACAGATATAAGGAAAAGCCTTCTGAAGGAGAAAATGTCAGAGCATACAGCTCGGATGGATTGCCTGAATAGCAAGATAATTTGAAGATTTGCTTGTCTGTCTTATATCGTATCAGACCTTTTCCGTTCCAGTCGAATACGGAAATATTGTTCAGTTTGTTGGGGTCTGAGTCACCGATCAAAACGTTATAGATTACATCATCGGTGGCACTCATAGCTGAAAAGCCATATTTCATGTCCTTTTCCGGAATCAGGTCGCCGGAACTGAAAGAAACCGAAGGCTCGTAAAACCGGTATACATCCGACAGTGATATGGATGAATCAGACAAGTGGAATATCTCAAGGATACCACCATATAATGTACCTGTTGCCATTTTATCTTTAGACGGAGAAAAACAGATTTGAGGAAAAAGGAATACTTTCTCCAGGTCCTCACCTTGCACAGGAAAATCATCATATGAATATATCACGGAATGTCCATCATACAGCTGAAAACGCTTTTGCTTTTTATTTTCGGCTCCTAGCTGGCCGTCAGACAGATACAGACTGTCTGCAAAAAGCCATGCTCGGCGGACAATGCCTTTGTTGGAAGAAAAACTGACATCATCCATAAAAGAAATCTGCAAACTTTCGCTTGCTTTTTTAGGGAATAGGTAAGCAACTTCATTTGAGACTGGTCGTATATCTGCAATTTGTCTTTATCAACCGTTAAAGATGAGGCCGTATGGACTTCACCCGGACCTTGTCCTGTCAGAACATGGCTTCCTCTGTATTGCCCGTCGCTCTTGTCGTATACATGCACCCATTTCCCTTGTGATGATGCCAGGATGTAGATATACTGGTCATCAACAGCCATGTCGCAGGCGTAGCTAATCATCAAGTCATCAGAAAGACATTCTCCTCTTATCTCTTCTTCCTCAACAAACTGCGGTTCATTATACTCCTTACCCGATGAGCATGAACATAATATGATCAGTATTCCCAATAGTTTTTTCATAAGCAAATATAGATTTGTGGTTTTCCCCGTATCAGTGAGGAGGTTTTTAATCCGATATGATTAATGCTGATAATCGAAGTACCACCAGTAAGTATCACCGTATTCCCGGCGCATGCGATTACGTTCTTTCGTAGGTGAAGTGAACTGTTTTTTCTTTTCTTTGTAATCCTGATAACGGGTTATCAGGAGACTGTCTACTTTCCCTGCCAGATCATCAGTCTGATAGCGGTCGGCATAAATGGCCAGGGCTTCCTTATAATAACGGGGCAAAGTGTCGGCCGGTTCGTACAGATCTTTCAGAGTGGCTGCAAATTCATTTACGTCTTTTTCCAGCAGCAAGGCTGAAAGATAATAGTCCAAAGCTGTAAACTTCCCGCTTTCCTTATAACAGATCCGCCGCAGAAAACTCAAATGATCTTCTCCGTTATACGGACGGCTTCCCAGATGCTGGTATACGGAGTCGTTTGTATAGCGAAGAACGCTTAGTGAGTCATCATCGAAAAACAGTCCTTCGGAATGATAATACTGTGGATATTCAAACAGCTTGTCTCCCATCTGGCCGGTATGTGACAGGGCAAGGGCACGGAGTGCGGTCAATGTACGGGTTGCTTCCAGTGAACGGTATCCCACTTTGACAGCCTGATTATAGTTGCGTGTCAGAAGAGCATGTTCTGCCGATAGTTCATGATGGAATGAACGGTTGGTGTTACCTATGAAGACGGTCAGCAGACACATGAGAAACAGGATGCCTACATTGCTGTTGACAAGTCCGATCAGACTTCCTTCAACGTTTAATTCGGCTCGGAAAGTCTTGCGGAGCCAGAAAGCCGGGAGTACAAAAAGCAGGATCAGCAACGGAAGCAGCCAGTGCCATGGAGATACCGATGAGGACAGGTATACATCATGGCTGATATCCGTCAGCGCCCACAGAATGAAGAAAGAAGGCAGGTAAGACAAGGTGCGTACCTTTCCTTTCAGTCCCAGCAGACTGTTGATTCCCCATCTTAACAGGATCAGGATCAGTGTGATGACCAGTGCGCTGGCCATCGGAGCGAAATGTGTCCGTCCCTGGGCAAGCGAGTAATGAAGTGCTTCCAGAGAATCGCGCTGGAACACATAAAGATAGACAAAGCTGAAAATAGCAAACAGAAGACCGCACCCCACGGTCAGGATGCGGGCGGTCTTCTGATAGATTATATGTGCATATTCATTCATGAATCAGGATTTCACTCTTTTCAATACCACGGCAGAGCGGGCCGGGATATATAGTTTCAACCATTCCTTCTTATCTTTGGCATAGAGCGGATCGGCACAGGTGAAATGGCGTATGGTGTCGTCCGTATTACCAAATCCTCCGAAGGCTTTGTTGTCGGTATTCAGTACCACGTCGTATGCTCCCCGCGGTACCAGGAAACCGTAATCGGTAAATGACTGGGTTGGATGGAAATTGAAGACAAAGATCAAGTCTTTGCGGCGGTATGCCAGGATCTGGTCACCGTCGTTATGCCAGATTTCCACCACGTCGCTTTTCTGGATATTTTTGACGCTTTCCAGCAGATGAACCATTGCTGAATCGAAGTCACCCAGCCAGTGATAGCATAATTCTTTGTTGTCCACCAGGTTCCACTGACGGCGTGCGTATTTGTAAGACCATCCGTTTCCTTCGCGCGGGAAGTCAATCCATTCCGGATGACCGAATTCGTTACCCATAAAGTTCAGATAACCGCCATTGATGGTAGAAGCAGTCAGCAGTCTGATCATCTTGTGAAGGGCAATACCGCGGTGAACGACATCATTTTCATCTCCCTTCTTGAAGTGCCAGTACATGTCGGCGTCAATCAGACGGAAGATAATGGTTTTGTCTCCCACAAGTGCCTGATCATGGCTTTCGCAGTAGGAAATAGTCTTTTCATCCTTGCGGCGGTTGGTTACTTCCCAGAACAGGCTTGACGGTTTCCAGTCTTCATCCCGTCTTTCTTTGATGATCTTGATCCAATAGTCCGGAATATTCATGGCCATACGGTAATCGAATCCGTAACCTCCGTCAAGGAACGGAGCTGCCAGTCCCGGCATACCGGAAACTTCTTCTGCGATGGTGATGGCACGCGGATTAACTGCATGAATCAGCTTGTTGGCCAGAGTCAGGTAGCAGATTGCATTGTCGTCCTGATGACCATTGAAATAATCACCATAGTTGCAGAATGCCTCTCCCAGTCCGTGGCTGTAATAAAGCATGGAAGTTACACCGTCAAAACGGAAGCCGTCGAAATGGAATTCTTCCAGCCAGTATTTGCAGTTGGACAACAGGAAGTGTATGACTTCATTCTTTCCGTAGTCGAAACAGAGAGAATCCCATGCCGGATGTTCGCGGCGGTCACCCTGATAAAAGTACTGGCAGGGATCGCCGGCAAAGTTGCCCAGACCTTCCACTTCGTTCTTTACAGCGTGTGAATGAACGATATCCATGATCACGGCAATACCCATCTGGTGAGCAGTGTCAATCAGTTGTTTCAGTTCGTCGGGGGTACCGAAACGGGATGAGGGCGCGAAAAAGCTGGAGACATGGTAACCGAAACTTCCGTAATAGGGATGTTCCTGGATAGCCATGATCTGAATGCAGTTATATCCGTCCTGAGCGATACGGGGAAGGATATTTTCGCGGAATTCATTGTAGGTACCCACTTTTTCTGCATCCTGCGACATGCCGATGTGGCATTCGTAAATCATCAGCGGAGCGACATTGGGTACAAATACTTTTTTCTTGAATTTATAGGGTTTGGCCGGTTCCCATACCTGAGCACTGAAAATCTTAGTCTGCTCGTCCTGTACGACACGGTTTGCCCATGCAGGGATACGTTCTCCCTCTCCTCCTTTCCAGTAAACTTTCAGTTTGTAGAGTTGCAGGTGCTTTATGGCTTTGGCGGGAAGGGTAATTTCCCAGTTTCCGCTGTTGCGCAGACGTTTCAGCTTGAATGCCGGTTCTTCTTTCCAGTCGTTGAAGTCACCGATCAGGTAAATAGCTGTAGCGTTGGGCGCCCATTCGCGGAAAACCCATCCTTTGTCCGTACGATGCAGACCATAGTATAGATGGCCTGTTGCAAAGTCAGACAAGGTCTTTTTCCCGGTCAGTTCTTTTTCTTTTTCAATAGCATGTTGGTGGCGGCCGTTTATGGCATCAGCGTACGGCTCCAGCCAAGGATCGTTTTTGATAATCTTCAATACTTCATCCATAGTATCAGTAAATTTTAGAGAATGTACACAAACATACAAAATAAATCGGATAAATTGGTATAAAAACGTGAAGTTTTTACTTCCCTTCAATAATATCTAACAAAAACGGATGAATTTTACCATTGCTTGCCAGCACTTCCCTGCCCGAATAGAAAGAATCTCCTCCGTGGAAATCTGTTACTGTTCCTCCGGCATTTTGCAGGATAATCGTGCCAGCAGCAATATCCCACGGCCCGATCAATGCTTCAATGCGGGCTTCAAAACGTCCGGCAGCGACGTAACAAAGTTCGGCCGCGGCTGCTCCGAGCAAACGCAGGCCTGTTACATTTCCGTAACATTTTTCAACTAAACGCCGGGCTGTTGGCTTATAGGTCTCAGCATCGTATGGGAATCCGAGGGCAATGAAAGCATCGTCGAGATTGTCTACCTGCGATACATGGATTTCCTTTCCGTTCAAGTAGGAAGGAGCTCCTTTGTAAGTCCAGAAACATTCGTCACGGCAAATTTCGTATACGACTCCCAGCAGCAATTCTTCTTGGTTGCGCAAGGCAATGCTGACACAATAGGGAGCATTGTTGTGGATGAAGTTGGTTGTCCCGTCCAACGGATCTACCAGCCAGCAATAAGGCTGGTCGGTAAACTGGTTTCCATGTCCTTCTTCCGCAATAAAACCTGCCTGTGGAAGCAATTCCTTCAGGCAGGTTACAATTCTTTTTTCAGATTCCTTATCTACATACGATACGTAATCGTGTGCATGTTTTTTTTCAACCGCATTACGGTTAAAGCGATTGCGTTCTTCACGGATAAATCCACCGGCCTCTATAGCCAGTGCCTTTACCTTTTCTGTCAGTTGCAATAAATCAAGTGTCATTTCTTTTCCTCCAGCAAACGTCCGTTCTTGAAAGTACCTTTGCGGATAACATTTCCGTTGCTGTCCATCTCCACAAAAGGTCCGTCTTTTTTACCCTGTTTGAAAAATCCTTCGAACCGGGTACCGTCTTTGGTCAGCAGGGTGCCCTCTCCGTCTTCTCTTCCACGGGAGAAATGTCCGGTATATACAGAGCCGTCCGTAGTGCGCAATGTACCTTCGCCTTCGGCCATGTTGTTTTTCCACTGGCCTTCATATTCATCTCCGTTGGCCCATTTGTAATGCCCCTGTCCGGAACGCTGGTTGTCTTTCCATTCTCCTTCATATACGGCTCCTTTAGCCCATGTGAAGGTTCCGGTTCCCTCCTGACGTCCGTTTTTGAACTGTCCTACGTATTTATCCCCGTTGGGGTAAGTATAGATTCCTTCACCGGTCCGTTCTCCTTCGGCATAGTCACCTTCGTAACATTCTCCGTTCTGGAAATGATAGATTCCTTTGCCGTGCTGTACGTCGTGCGACCAGTCACCTACGTATTTATCGCCATTGGTGTAGTGGAAGGTACCTTTTCCGTGGCGTGCGCCGTCTTTCCATTCTCCTTCATATTTGGAGCCGTCTTCCCAGGTCATCACTCCTTTGCCGTTTTTCAGGTCGTTTTTCCATTCACCTTCATAGCGTGCTCCTCCTTTCCAGGTATAAGTACCTTTTCCGTTTCGTTTGTCCCGGTGCCAGGTTCCCACATAAAGGTCACCATTATAATAATACATGGTTCCTTCTCCCTCCTGAAAATCAGCATACCACATACCTTCGTAACGGTTGTTATTCATGAAGTAATATGTGCCTTGTCCGTGTTGCTGGTCCTGATACCACTCTCCCACGTACTTTTCTCCGTCGCTGAAAAGGTAGGTTCCCTGTCCCTGCCGTTTTCCTTTGACGTATTCTCCTTCATAGGAGTCTCCGTTGAGAAAGACGGTTCTTCCTTTTCCGTTAGGACGGCGTCCTTTTAATTCTCCAGTATATTCGGAGCCGTCTTTAAACTTGTAATACCCGATGGACAACTGGGCCGAAGCCGAAGCACTTCCCAATGTCATCAGTGCCAATAATAGATAAGTATATTTTTTCATTCTGTTTGTCTGTATTTCAATTTTTGACATTTCTGTTCAAAAATACTTCTTTTACCGGTTCCCCCTTGTTTTCAATTACATTTTTTTACCGGCTATGACCTCTATTAAGTTTTCTTTGCAGAAATGCTTACAGGCAAGGGTGCGTATTTCTTCTTCGTTTATATCGCGTATGGCTTCCACTGCACGGTCAAAGAACTGCTCGTCCAACCCCGCCGTCTCGATAAAGATCCAGGCATCAGCCAGCGAAAATGCACTCTCATACGAGCGGCACATGTCACCCAGCATATAGTTGCGCACCATCTCCAGTTCCTCTTTCGGTACCCGTTCTTCACACAGGCGGTCCATTTCATGGTATACTTCCTTGATCAGCGGTTCGATGTATTCATTGGCGGCTTCAGTACTGATCACAAAGATTCCTGTGTCCGGATAAGAAACCACTCCTGCTCCGATTCCATAGGTATATCCCTTGTCTTCACGGATGTTTGACATCAGCCGGCTGCCGAAGTAACCGCCGAACAGTGTGACCAGTATGCGGAACTTCAGATAATCCGGATGATTCCGGTCCAGAGAAAATGCTCCCATCTTAAGCGAACTTTGCAAGGCGTCTTCTTTCTCAATGAATACTCGTTTGCGTTTGTCGGTAGCAGGGAGATGACTGGCGGCAGTCGTGACGGAAGCGGTGTTGCCCCACGCCTGGTTTCCGAAATGTTCCTCAATGCAGCGCAAGACTTCATCCGTAACTTTTCCTGAGACGTAAGCGGAGCAATTGTCCGAGTGATAATATGTCTGGTAGAAATCCTGAAGATCCTGGCTTGTAATCCGGTCATAATCTTCCTTCTCCGCATATTTCCCCAAAGGATGTGCTGTACCGAAAAGTGAACGGTTGAGTTGCTTGCGTGCCAGAACTTCGACCCGCTGGCAATTCACCAGATACTGCTGCCGGTTTACGTCAGTTACGATATTCAGTTCTTTCTCGGGGAAAGTCGGTTCCTTGATCATGGATGCCAGGATTTCTATTGTCTGAGGAAAGTATTTCCCTAGTGAATAGAGTGTTACGAATCCGTAATTCACAGACGACGACAAATCCAGCCATGCACCGTAATAGTCCAGCTTTTCTGCGATAGCTGCTGATGTCAGCGTACGGGTTCCTTCGCGGAGCATCCGGTTGGTAAACATGGCCTGAAGCGGCATCCGCTGGTTCCATTGTCCTCCGTGGATCAGCAGATCGAAACGTATGACATCCTCATCTCCTACCCGAATGATACGGAGCGGCATGCCGTTACGCATCATTCTTACTTCCGGATGATCAATGGAGAAGTGTTCGATGGGGCGGATTATTGGAGGAACCGTTCTGTCCAGCATACTCATTCCTCCGTACCATGTTCCCGCAGAAAGGCTTCTGCCCGTTCCAGATCCTGCGGAGTATCGATGCCAATTGTTTCTACCTCACTGATTCCGACTTTGATCGTATATCCGTTTTCCAGCCATCGCAATTGTTCCAGCGATTCTGCCAGTTCCAGAGAAGACTGGGGTAAAGCGGTAATTTCTTTCAAGACGGCGGCACGGTAAGCATACAGGCCGATGTGCTTGTAATAGGTATGTCCTGCAAGCCATTCCTTTTTGTCGCGGTTGCGCTGGTAAGGAATGATGGAGCGGCTGAAGTACAAAGCCTGCATCTGGCGGTTAACTACAACCTTCGGTGAGTTGACATTTTCCAGAGCTTCAAATCCGTCACCAGGAACAAATGGTTTTACCAGCGTAGCGATCTGTGTAGCGTCGTCATCAAAGCAGGCTTTGATAGCTTCCAGTTGTGAGCGGTGGATAAAAGGTTCATCACCCTGGATGTTGACAATGACATCACAGGAGCTGTTGACTTTACAATAAGCTTCGTAGCAACGGTCTGTTCCGCTCTTGTGATGCACGGAAGTCATAACTACTTGTCCGCCGAAAGCCTTGACAACAGCTTCAATCCGTTCGTCATCGGTTGCCACCCAGACTTCGTCCAATACGCCGGCTACTTGTTCGTATACCCGTTGAATGACGGGCTTGCCTCCCAATAAAGCCAAAGGCTTGGCCGGAAAACGTGTGGAGGCATATCTTGCAGGAATAATTCCAATAAATTTCATAAATTCGCGTTTTTAATGAAACGCAAATTTACGAATAAATTTATATTTCCGTAGTAAAAGTTTCAAAAAAGGTTGGTTTGTATTCCGATAGCTTCCGGCCCGGATGGGGATCTCGCTTTTTATTCGTACCTTTGCAGAAGTAAATGACAGAACCATGAATTGCAGTCACGAATGCCTGATCTGTCTGGGCTCAAATAAAGACGGAGTTTTGCGGTTGAAGACAGCAGAATATATGCTTGAAGAGTTGTTTCCCGGTATTCACTGGGGAAGAATCCTGACAACCATACCTGAAGGGACAGATTTTCCTGCCCTTTATATGAATCGGGCTGCCCGTCTGTATACGGCAATGTCTCCTGAAGCTTTACAGGATTGCCTGAAAGACATAGAACGGCGGAATGGCCGTACCCCGGATGACAAGCAACGGGGAATTGTGGCATTGGATATTGATCTGCTGACATACGATGGACGCATTCTGCGCCCAAAAGACTGGGATAAACATTATGTACAGCAGGCTTTAGAGGCTTTATAACAGTTTTACATATCCCAGGCGGGTATACCTTACCCCTCTTCCTTCATAATGGGACATGACCCGGGCCGTTTTCAGGTGAAGTGTCTCCTGTGCTTCAATTTTTCGGCTGTGGCAACTCAGAATATTAGGACTCAGGCTTCTGCCTGCTGCTTTTATCAGGAAGGTAAAGCGGTTACCGTCGCGGTCTGCAGCCAGGACATTCTGGTCTACATAGAAATCTGCTTTATAGGAATCTGTCTGGAGCCGTACATTGAGTACGGTCAGATATAAGTCTTTTAACTGTTCTCCTGTTTTGCCGACAAATTTACTTACCGAAGAAATATGCCGTTTCTGGACGGTCAGCTCAAAATGGACAATGGCAAAGTCCTTGGCCAAAGCAATCAGTTTGTCATACCGGTGGTTATTGGGAGTAAACTTGTTAGCCAGCCAGAGTACATAAGATGGCTCTACATAATAAATTTCAGCCAGATGTTTTCCCCGGTATTTACCGAAAGCAATAATGTCATCCGTTTGTCCGTAATTTGCCTCAAAAAGAGCATTGTCTGCCAGATCAAGCATAACATTACAGTTCTGAAGCATTCGGAAGGCCCGTTCAAGTGCAGCATCCAGTGTAACGGCCAGCGTCCGGACCAGCAGAGGACGGTGATCATTGGCAAAGATACGCCACAATGCGTAATATGGCCGGTAAGTTGTGGCCATGCTGATGGTATAAGTACCTTCGGCCGAGGTTCGTCCCTGATTGAAAGTCTCTACTTGCCGGATCAGGTTTTCCGCAGGTGCGGGATTCAGCTGATACATTTTCAGAACCGTTTCCATGATTCCCTCCTTTTTCAAGGCAAGATAAGTAAAAAAAAGGAAATATCCAAATTGACGGCTTTCTGTTTGCCGGCAAAAAGAAAGTCCGTCCAGATCACGTCTCCTTTTCAGAAGATCGTGTCCAGACGGACCATCTTGTTTATTAGCTGATTATCTTTATTGGAAGAATATATCATCCAGCTTGCTGGAATTCTCTTCTTCTATTTCGGTCAGTTTGTCTTTACAGGGATCGAAGTCCTCCGGTATTTCAAAGACATCCTGTTCTGAATACCCCAGAGTTTTGTCTGCAAAGACTTTCTGCATGTAAAGTCCCCAGATCGGCAGAGCTATGGCGGCACCTTGTCCGTCACTCATCCGGTCGAAGTGGATATCACGTTCTTCACCACCTACCCAGCATCCGGAAACCAGTGTCGGAGTGAATCCCATGAACCATCCGTCAGAGTTTCGGTTGGTTGTACCGGTCTTTCCACCCATATCGGCCTTGATGCCATAGAGTCGGCGGACGCGGTTACCGGTACCTTCGTTGATGACAGCTCTCAGCATAACCAGCATCTTGTAGGCACTTGTTTCGCTGATTACTTCTTCCACCTGCGGAGTGAATGTTGCCAGAACATTGCCTTCGTTGTCTTCAATTCGTGAGACAAAGAGAGGAGCTGTACGGATACCCCGGTTGGCAAATACCGTATAGGCACTGACCATTTCACCTACAGAGATTTCACAGGGACCCAGACACAGGGAGATGGTAGGCTGGATATCTTTGTTCAGTACCCCAAAGGAGTGGATCAGACGTACCAGTGCGTATGGATTCAGCTTGCTCATCAAATAGGCAGAGATCCAGTTGTTGGAGTTTGCCAGACCCCATTTCAGGGTTACGATCTCACCGTAGTGTGATTTGGAGCTGTTACGCGGTGACCAGGGAATTCCGTTTTCATCAAAATAGGTTCCTTCTACGTTTCTTACTTCATCGCAGGGAGAGAATCCGTTCTCCATGGCCAGTGAATAGAGGAATGGCTTGATTGTAGATCCAATCTGGCGCCGTCCCACCATGGCCATGTCATACTGGAAGTAGTTGTAGTTCGGACCACCTACGTATGCTTTCACATAGCCGGTCACAGGATCCATGGACATAAATCCGGTACGCAGGAAGTGCTTGTAGTATTTGATGGAATCCAGTGGAGTCATGATCGTATCCTTCTCTCCTGCCCACGAGAATACAGACATTTCGTGTGGAGTATTGAAAGCCTTCATGATTTCAGATTCTGAACAGCCGGCTTCTTTCATGGTCCGGTAACGGTCACTTTGATGGACAGAACGGTTCAGAATAGTCTGTACTTCTTCCGGAGTCAGTTCACTTGTGTAAGGAGCAGTTTTCCGTCCTTTCTTTTCCTTAAAGAAACGGGGCTGCAGATACTGGGCAATATGCTGGTAAACCGCTTCTTCCGCATATTTCTGCATGCGTGAATTGATGGTTGTGTAAATCTTCAGTCCGTCTGTGTAAAGATTATAGTTCGTGCCGTCCTTTTTCTTATTCTTCGCACACCATCCGTACAGAGGATCAGTTTCCCAGGCCAATGAATCTTCATAATACTTCTGCATCTGCCATCCGCGATAACTTTTGCGATTAGGTTTGCGGGCACTCATCCGGGTACGCAGATATTCACGGAAGTAGGTTGCCAGACCATCCTTATGATCTACGGGCTGAAACTTCAGGACCAGTGGCAATGCCTGTAAGGAATCGCATTCTGCCTGTGTCAGGAATCCGGCTTTCCGCATCTGATCCAATACTGTATTTCTACGTCCGCGGGATCTTTCATTGAATCGGCGCGGGTTGTAGAGTGACGGATTCTTACACATACCGATCAGTGTAGCAGCTTCTTCGATCGACAGATTTTTCGGGTCTTTTGAGAAATAAGTCTTGGCAGCTGTCTTGATACCGACCGCATTGTTGAGGAAGTCAAACTTGTTGAGATACATAGTAAGGATTTCTTCTTTTGTATAGTACCGTTCCAGTTTGACAGCGATCACCCATTCGATAGGTTTTTGCAATAAGCGTTCCATGACGTTATCGGCCGTCGGTGAATAGAACTGCTTAGCCAGCTGCTGTGTGATGGTACTACCTCCACCTGCATGTTTCTGCATCAGGATTCCACGTTTGACTACGGCTCGCATGAAAGCACGGGCATCAATACCAGAATGTTCGCTGAAACGGACGTCCTCCGTAGCTACCAGGGCATGTACCAGATGGGGTGAGAGATCCTCATATCCTACATATACTCGATTTTCTTTACTTAATGACCAGGTTCCCAGCAATTGTCCGTCATCGGAAATAATTTGCGTGGCAAATTTCAGATTAGGGTTTTCCAGTTCTTCTACTGGAGGCACATAGCCGATTTTACCTTTTGCAATGGCTGTAAATACGGCCGCTACTCCTGCCATGGACAAGAGTAGCAAGGCCCATAATACATATATAAATGTCTTTCTCATAATGAAAAATAAGTTCTGTTCTGTGTTTAAGTTGCAAAAGTAGAGAAATTTTCCGGATTTACATCGAAAAAGAACACAGATTGATGCTGACAGACTTATTTATTCATGTTCAGACATGTGAGAATCTGCATATTATTGCATTCTGAGGGGGCAGTAGCAAAGCTGTGTTGAGTAAAATCAACCCACGATCTGGCGCTCAATTTCCTCAAAACGGGGGAAAAGCAGATTGTTTTCCAGGTGGATATGTTCAAACAGTGCATCTACAAACGCTTCCAGTTCCTGCATCAGCAGCCGGTAGCTGGCACATCCATCCTGCGGAACAGAAAAATGATCTGTCAGCTGGATGATGTGAAGGTAGCGGTTGCCCTCTCCTTCATGTTCCATTCTCATCACCCGGATCGGATTGGCAATGGTTCCGCAATGCATGGGTTCCATACGTTGTCCCTGTTCCTGTGCTGAGTACAGATCGTATAAATAAGGGAAAAGCACGTTCTCTTCCTTTTGCAGGTGCATCTCCAGATCATTGAGCGATTCGCTGACCAGCAGTTTCAGTTCGTGCAGTTCCGGATGTGCTTCTCCATGTACCCGTTCTACCTTTTCCAGCAGGGTCAGCAGTTCCGGGCCATTTTTGCGAATACCCCGGTGATGGATCTTCAGAATGTAGTCCATCAGCAGGTCCAGCGGCCACGATGAGAATGGAATCCGTCCTTCCCCATTTTCTTTCTGCTGCTTCAGGGCCTGCATCACTTCTTCCGGAGCCAGTTTCAGGTTGGCACAGGCTTTTTCAAGCGTCACTTCTCCATGGCAGCAGAAGTCAATGCCGTATTTTTTGAACACCTTGGCTGCAGCAAAATCCTCTGCTACAATTTCTCCTACACTCGTATCTTTCCAGTCAGTCGTTTTCATATCTTTCTATTATTTTGATTACGCTGCAAAGTTACTGCCCAGCCTTTGCAAAGTTTGTCACATAGGTTACATCAGAAATTAATGAAAGTTAAAAGCCGGTTTTGATGCAAAAATTTTACTTCCCCATTTCCAATACAAGTTTTCCACCCTTCAGCACGTCTTTCTGGTGAATTTTGAATCCCTTTACCTTTTTCCCGTTCAGATACATGGAACGGATGTACTTGTTTTCCTTTGAGGCATTCCGTGCTTCAATGACGAACCTTTTGCCCCTTCCGTATTTGTTACCCAGATTCAGGGTGATCTTTGGATAACGGGGAGATCCCAGTTCATAGACAGGTGTCTGACTGCATCCGCCGTCCATCTGGAAAAGTCCGATAGCACTCATGACAAACCAGCTGCTCATCTGTCCCAGATCTTCATCACCCGGGTATGCATCGTAAGGAGTTGTCCCATAATATTGTTCCTGAATAGCCCGAACCCATTTTTGAGTCAGATGAGGAGCTCCTGCCCAATTGAAGAGATAAGCTACCTCCATGGAAGTTTCATTGCCATGATTGATGGGATAGTTCGCAAAATCATCGCCTGACGCATTGAAATTTGCGAAAGAGGACTTTTGCATGGCACTGTCCAGGCGTGAAACGAAGCGGTCCCGTCCCATCAGTGCAATCAGCTTTTCGGGAGTATGCGGTACAAACCACGTATAGTTAAAGGCATTCCCTTCTGTAAATCCCGGCGTATGATAAGGGTCAAAAGGAGAAATCCAATTGCCATCCTTATCTTTAGGGCGGATAAACCCGGTTTCTGTGTCGAACAGATTAGTCCAGTTTGCCGAGCGTTTCAGGAAATAATTATAGTCATCGGTATGTCCCAGATGGTTCGCCATCTGAGCCAGGCACCAGTCATCATAAGCATATTCCATGGTATTGGAAGGACGTCCCATACCTTGGGGTATATATCCGTATTTCATGTAAGGAACAAGCTCTTCAACACCTACGGTACCTCCTCCGTCATATTGTTGCGGAGGGGTTAAAAGCATTTTCTTCAATCCTTCATAGGCTGTGTTCAGATCAAAATCACGGACGCCACTTTGCCAGGCTCCCCAGATTTGAGAGGCAACATGCATGGCTACCATGACACCGGTATGTTCGATGCCTGCCGGATCTGTATTAAACCATCCGCTGTTCTTATACAGAGTGATTGCCGAGCGTGCCCATTTGCTGGAGATTTCAGGAGCCAACAGATTGAATAATTGCTGGTTGTCCCAAAACGTGTTCCAGTATTCACCGCTGATAATACGGTCACCAGGCGATTCCAGCTGACAGATCTGTTCCCGTTCGTCACGGAAACGGCCGTCCCAGTCACTCCAGGAGGCCTTTGCTGCATACGCACGGTAAAGATTGGAGTAAAATTTCTTTTGCTGCAGATAGTCATCTGTTTCGATTTCCACGCGCTGCAGGTAGTCGTTCCATTGGGTGCGGGCATTGCGGGCCACCTCGTCCAGATCCCATCCGAAAGGCTCTGCTAATTCTTTCTGAAGATTATTGCGTGCACCGGCAATATCTACGAGTGAAACACCTGTACGTACTTTCACTGTCGATTCTCCGGATTCCTCAGGAAAACTCAGGAAGAAACCTACATCTCCTTTCCCGTGAATTTCGTGAATGTCCTGCATGATTTTAGGGGCAGTCTCAAATTCATGGGTAGAATACCAGGCTCCCTGATATTCCTGAGCAGCTTTTATCTGATCGTTTACCCATCCTCCCATTGAAGTGAAAGGCTTGTCGAACTGCATCACAAAATGAATGGTGTAATACTGTTCTGCCGAATATCCGGTATATGCTCCGAAATAAGTTGCATATCCTTCAATCTCTGTATCACTGACTTTCACTACATGAGCATCCTGCAGGTTGTGGAGATATTCACTGGGAGCATACAGGTCAACCAGTATCCGGCCGTCTTTGCAATTAGAAGGGAACGTATAAGCTTGTATGGAAGCACGGTCTGTGGCTGATAGTTCTGCTTTTATCTGGGTGTCAGTCATGAATACCGAATATTTCCCTACTTCTGCTTTTTCCGTTGATTTGTCGATTCTGGAACGATAGCCTGCGTCCGGATTGTCTGCTGGTCCCGGGTTGACTTGCAGCTTGCCGCAGGTGGGCTGCATCAGGAATCCGTCAATGGTCCAGTCGCAGAAGTGATTGAATCCGGAAATATTTTCAATGGTATATTCATAGCCGGCTTTCCAGGTTTCGTCTTCATTGTCCGGAGCTATTTGTACCATCCCCAGCGGAAGTGATATGCTGGGCTTGTACATCCATCGGGAGTTGCCGGTTCCCATCAACAAGTCTACATCGTCGGCATAAGTATGTAGAGGTTGGGGAGCCAACCGGACAGTACCTCGATAAACCAGCTGATTTCCGTCGTGTATCGTAAACACTTCCTCTGTTGCTTTCCGGACGGAAGGTAGCAAAATTTGCTGAATGCTGCTGCCTGTCTCTATCAGCCGCTTTTCTTTGACCGTTCCACATGTAAAGGTCAGGGTTCGGGGATGGTCATATTGCACCATGTCTACCATAACGGGTTGAAAACGGGTACCATCTTCCTGCTTGTATTCAAAACCGGCTGCTTCTACGGAAGTGATCAGCGATGAAGATATCGGCTGTACTGCTTCGTCACCAGTTCCGGTCAGCCGGATGCAGTCAAACATACACCATTTTCCTTTGACTAATCCCAGCTGAATCTGATTCATACCTTTTTTCAACCATGCTGCCGGAAAATCTATTATCCATTCTGAAGGTATGGCAGATTCCTTGCCTGTCAGGAGCTGGTCGGTAGAAGTTCCTTTCAATTTTTTCTCCAGGCGATGACCATTTATCTCCACACGTAAGACTGGAGATTCTTTGGCACTGATACCGGCAAAATAGAAAGCCAGCTGACAATTACCTTCTGCTTTCGCATGAGCCAACTGAAAATTGATAATCGGGAAATGGCGTGGGTGATATCCGGCCCAGTATCCTCCTCCACCCCAATTGTCCTTAGGACCGGGGAGTACATAAGGCCAGTTGCTTGACGGCCGGGAATAACCGACTGCAAAATGTTTGACTCCGGAAAATCCCATTAAGAAATTCTTATATTTACCTGGATACAGGGCAAATTCGGCTGCACTGTTGTCCTTGGTTCCTATTTCGAACAAAACATTGCCGGCCTGAGAGTGAGTTGTACTCAGCAGGGCAGCCATGGCTAAAAGCTTACAGATATTACCTGCCATTTCTGATTATTTTAGATTGACGTATATACTTCGTTTATTCTTTTCCCCAATTTTCATTCGGTTGGTTTCCCATCTCATAAACCAGTTCTCCACCTTTTATAACATCAGACCATTTTAGTTTGGGGGTGTTTAAAGGTTTGCCATTGAGAGTTGCCGATTGAATGTATATATTTTCTTTTGAATTATTTTTGGCTATGATCGTAAAGGTCTTGCCTTCGCCATACATCGGGTCCAGATGGATGGTAGCCTTTGGAAACAAAGGAGAAGAGAGATCGAACTCCGGATCACTGGTCACACCTCCATTCATTTCAAACAGGCCTAATGAACTCATGACAAACCAGCCTGCCATTTGTCCTTCATCTTCATCGCCTTGCCAGCCGTCGTAAGGTTCATCACCATAGTAAATATCCAATATGGCTCTTGAGTATTTCTGAGTCAGCCAGGGCTTGCCGGAGTAATTAAACAAGTATGCTGCCTGCATATTTCCTTCGTTGCCATGATTGATGTAGTATTCGAAAGCTGTTTCCTGATGACGGTCAAAAGCATGGGCTGCGAATCTGTGTTTTACAGACTTTTCAAAACCTTCTTCCAGACGTTTGTTGAATAAATCCGCTCCCATCGTTTCTACCAGCCCCTTGATGTTATGAGGAACATACCAGGTGTATTGCCATCCGTTGCCCTCTATCCATTTATATCCGCTGAAGATGTCATAATCAGCAATCCAGTTTCCGGCTGAATCTTTCGGAGTCTGCCATTTGGTTTCCTGATTAAACTGATTACGCCAGTTTTCCGAGCGTTCTATGAAATAGGCATATTCCTTGTCCTTACCCAGGGCCTTTGCCAGCTGGGCAGTACAGAAATCCGTATATGCGTAATCCAGGGTCTGACAAGCTGCGCCAGTTTCTATGGGAACATATCCTTTCTTCCTATAAGCATTCAGATTACGCTGGCCTGCATAGCCGGATCCTTCAATCCGACGGCCCTCTTCTGTGGCATTATGATATACTGCCTCCCACAGTTTGTTTACGTCATATTTCCGGATTCCTTTTTGATATGCACCGACCATCAGGGCAATTTCATGCGTTACTTCCATAATACCTGTATGTTCCAGCCCGGTGGGGCCGTTGTTGGTCCAGCCGGTCTTGTCAAAGAGTTCCAGTTGTGTCAGTACCCAGTTATTCAGGATATCGGGAGATATGAGAGCCAATAAAGGATTGAAATTCCAGAATGTATTCCAGAAAGCATCCCCTCCATACATGGGTTGCTTGTTCTGGGTCTGTTGAATATTTTCTAACGGATCACGGTATCTGCCGTCTGCATCACTCCAGGTTTGTTTGGCATAAGCCCTATAAAGATTTGTATAGAATTTTTTCTTGTCTGCTTCATCTCCTTCTACCTCGATCTTTGACAGTAATGTGTTCCATTCCTGTTTGGCTGCCTGATGTACGGCATCAAAATCCCAGCCATAGGGTTTTAATTCTGCTTCGTAGTTATTTTTGCATCCTTGCTGGTCAACCAGCGACAGGGACACCTGAACCAGAACCGATTCGTCTTTCTTGACGTCAAATTCTACAAATCCGCCGCAATCGCCATTTGATTTCCATTCTCTGATGTTTTTTTCCACCTTATCGTCTTTCCATCCGTTGAAAGTCTTGAAAGGCTTGTTGAACTTGATGTTATAATGCAGGATATAGTCTCCTGCTACACGTGTATCGGCATATCCTTCAATCTCCTGATCTGAAATCACTTTAAAATATCCTTCATGGATATCAGTGCCATACTCTGCGGGATAATTCAGGTCAAGCATGATCCGGGCATTGTCATAGTCATTGGCAAAAGTGTATTTATGGAAACCGCAGTGGTTGGTTGCGGTCAGCTCTGCCTGACAGTCTGTATCATACAGAAAGACAGAGTAATAGCCTGGTTCTCCTTTTTCTGTTTCTTTTAGAATCCTTGAATGATAACCGGCATTGGCTCCTCTGTAAGGTGACGAAGAAGAACCTTCCCAGGTAACAAGATCCTGTACGGCAGGCATGATCATCAAACCGTTCATCATCCACGCATGAATATGTGTGAAACCTTTTACGTTATTAATGGAATATTCGTATCCACCCATCCAGTGAGCGTCCTGATTGTCTGCTCCCAACTGTACCATTCCGTATGGAACAGCTGCGTATGGTCCCAGCATGGCACGTGAATTGGAAGTTCCGACAAAGATATCTACATAATCCACCGGGTCTTTCACCGGAGAGCAGCCGAACAGGGCGCTCAGGCATATCATGGAAAATAGCTTGTTCATAGAACTGTAAAAAGATTAGTGGTAACAACATTTTATTTGATAGAGAACTCGGTCAGGACAAAACCATGATCAGATCCATAGAAGAACGGTTCTCCTTCAAACTGGAACTGTTTACCCAGATAGTTGTCATAACATTGGGAGGCGGTAGCTTTGATCGTTTTTCCCTGGTAATAGATATAGTCTATCCGGTCTTGTCTGTTGGGAGTTTCCAGTGAATCGGCTGCTGTCAGCCAGGTTGTTCCGATATTTTTCACCGGATCCGGATTCACTTCTCTGAAGCTGTCAATAAATCCTGCTTCTTCCATGGATTTTGATACCGTCCAGTTGACCACTGCTCCTCCATGATTGTACAGATTTTTGGTAGCTTCCGTCCAGTCCAGATGAGAATGAATATTGAAATCTCCTCCCATGATCATAGGGATGCTGTCTGATTCTGCGATGAATGGTTTCAGGATACTGATAATTGTACGGATCTCGTCATCTCGGGTGCCGGCATCATCCCAAGCCAGTATTTCAGCCTCACTTTTTTCGGTTGGGACACATCGTGCATCGGGAAGATAATGTAGCCAGGTATCGAAAATGCGTACTTTCTTTCCATGCATCAGGATTTCAACTCCGCCGAAATTGAACGTTGAGATCTGATCGGGGAAAGTATAAGTCTTGACAATGGGATAACGGCTGTAAATGGACAGATTGCTGGAAAGCAGGCGGTGGTAATATCCCAGGGAATCTGCAACTTTATCCGAAGCTCCGTAGGTCTCGATCATCAGAATGACGTCTGCTTCACTTTTTTTCAGAACACCGATAACTCCGTCACATGCTTGTTTCCCATACTTGTTAGAGTGACCTTCATGCCAGATATTCCAGGAAAGCACTTTTAAAGTATTGTCTTTTTGAACTTCTTTTGTACAAGATGTGCCCATGAATGTAAGGGCAAAAAGGCCTAAGGTTAAAATGCATTTTTTCATCGTATTAATTTTTAGTCTGATAAATATTTAAGTTCAGGATTGTTTCCCCAGTTTTCCTGTTGTCCATAGCAAATAGACCATGCAAAGCAATAATGGCAATAATCCTGCGATTTGTCCGTACCCATCGGATAAGACTCCCATAAACGGCATGATCAGAGCTCCTCCAGAAACGCCCATAATCATCAGTGCCGAGATTTCATTGGCATGCTCCGGTTTATGTTTTAATGCGTAGGAAAACAGAATCGAAAAAACATTGGAACATGCAAGCCCGATGATTACAATCCATAGCAACAGAAGCCATAACTGGTCGCTGACCAGTAATGCAGCAAAGGCTGCAATGGCTATTATCATTCCTGACTGCATGAAAATCTTACTGTCAATCCGTGTCAGCAGCAGGGCTCCGAAAAAGGTTCCTGCCGTTCTTGATATGAAATACAGACTTGTACCCAGACCGGCTTCATTCAATGACAAACCGGTTTGTGCCATCAGTAATTTAGGTATATGAGTATTGAGACCTACATCAATTCCAACTACTGCCAGAATACCGATAAAAAGCCACAAAATGATCTTGTCTGAGAACAAGGCCAGTGCAGAACGGAAACTGGTGGTTGTTTTGACATTCTGGGGACTATCTGTGTCAATCGACAGAAGCAGCCAGATTCCTGCCAGCAGAGTGGTTCCTGCGTAGACAACAAAAATCAGTTTCCAGTTTCCCCAGTACGAAGCGGCAATACCTGCAATAACGGGACCGAGGAATGAAGATATGGCTTTGACAAATTGTCCCAAAGTCAGGATGCTGGCCATCTTTTTTTCGCTTACAACCTGAGCAATCATCGGATTCAGCGAAACCTGGAGAATGGTGTTTCCGATGCCCAACAGTGCAAATGTCAGCAAGGTAAGGCTGAAATTATAATCAATCAATGGGAGAAGCATGGCTACAGCCGTTACTCCCATTGACAGCAGAACCGTATTCTTTCTTCCTAGCTTGTTCATGATCATTCCTGTGGGAATGGAACACAGGGCAAACCATAAGAAGACAAGCATAGGAATCAGATTGGCTAATGTATCCGACAGGAAGAAGTCTTTCTTGACATAGTTTGTGGCTATCCCTACTACGTCCACAAAACCCATGACAAAAAAGCCGAATAGAATCGGAAAAAGTTTCATCCATGTGATCGTGCTTTTCATATTTCCCTGATATTTAGTTAGTATGCATTTGAACTTCCAGTTTTCCTCCTTTCACGATTTCCGTAAAGGGTAAGTGTACTCCCTGAATGGGTTTACCGTTCAGCAGATATTGGTTCACATACGCATCACTTCCCGTATTGCCGGTAGTGGTAATTACAAACTGGTCTCCGGGATAATATTCCTTGTTTAAATGAATGGTAATCTTGTCGAACAAGGGAGCACCCAGACTGAAAGAAGGATGAATGTCTGTCAGACCTTTCACATCAAAGAGTCCCATGGATGAAATGACATACCATGCTCCAAGCTGTCCCTGATCTTCATCCTGACCATATCCGTATCCGTGTACACCATCTGTTCCATAGAATTCATTCAGGATGGCGCGTACCCATTTCTGGGTAAGCTCCGGACGGCCGGCTTCGTTAAACAGCCATGAAATATGCAGGCAGGGCTGATTGCCGTGATTGTATAAGGTTTCCAGGCCGGCAAAAGCACCTACTTCTGTTCCGCCGCTGAAAATCTTTTTCTGTGATTGGGTAAAAATACTGTCCAGACGTGCATTGAACTCTTCGGTTCCTACCTTGGCAACCAGTCCTTTTACATCATGCGGTACATAGAACGTATATTGCCAGGCATTTCCTTCCTGAAAACCACGCCATACTTCCATCGGGTTAAAGTTGTCAACAAACTTTCCGTCCGCCTTCTTCGGACGGATAAAGTTGCAGGATGTGTCATACAGACGTTCCCATCCTTTTGACAGGTTCATCAGCTTGTCATAATTCTCCGTATCTCCCAGTGATTTGGCCCATTGAGCTACGGCCCATGCACTGTAAGAATATTCCAGAGTGTGTGAAGCTGAGAACATGAAGGTTTCATGGTAACCTTCTCCCTGGTCCTGATGAGGAACGTAACCATATTTTACAAATTCTGCGGTGTTGACCTTCCCGGCACCAAACGGGCGGTCTTTTCCGTCCAGCTCATTTTTCAGGCAAGCTTCGTATGCCAGTTTCGTATCGAAATCCCGGATCCCACACTGATAGGCTCCGGCAATAATCGTGCTTAGCAAGTTGGTTCCGACTCCCGATACATACCGGTTATTGGCCAGTCCGTCAGCCAGCCATCCGGCATCCTTGTAAGCCTGGATGTGAGAGCTGACATATTCTGACATGTATTCAGGATAAGCAAGAGTCCACAGCTGAGACAGGTTCCACTGAGCTCCCCATGCAGCATCGGTGTTGTACACATTATATTGAGGTTTACCCTCCTTCATTGGCAACTGTCCTACTGAACCGTCATTGCGCGGGTAAGCACCGTTTACATCGTTTGCCAGTCCGCGTCCCAATAAAGCATGATACAGCCCCGTATAGAACTTTACCTTGTCTTCTCTTTTGGATGTTTCTACCTCAATACGTCCCAGATACTCCTGCCAGATCTGATGGGCCTGTTCTTTGGCATCCTCAAAGGTTTTGCCCTCTGCTTCAGCCTGCAGATTGATTCTGGCGTTTTCTACCGAGGTATAAGAAAGGCCGATTTTGGCCGTCACTGCCTCCTGCTGTTCATTGGAAAACGTAAAGTACATACCCGCTCCGGTCCCCTTGCTTTCCTTTGCATCTGCCAGTTGAGTATTGCCATGGAAACTGCCGTAACTTTCCGGTTCCCGGTCAAGAACTGCAGAGAAATAAAGCGGGACAGCAGCTCCCGGCTGATATTTCTTTACATATTCCGGTATGGTAATTACCCACCCTTCGATATGTCCGTCAGCTGTATAAGTTACATACGCATCTTTTACGGTTCCACTTTCTCCCTGACGGTTTCCGATATTAAACAGAATATGGTTGTCTGTTCCTTTGGGAAAGGTAAAACGCTGGAATGCCACACGGGGAGTAGCGGTCAGTTCAGCCTGAATCTGATAGTCATCCAGCAATACTGAATAATATCCGGCTGTGGCAATTTCATTCTCGCGTGAAAAGTGTGAACGGTATCCCGTTTTTACCGAGTCAGTAGGTAAGCCGGGAACTGTAACCAGTTTACCGCTGGTCGGCATCAGCACGATACCTCCAACCTGAAACTCATGTAAACAGGGAAATCCTTCAATGGTGTTCTCACGATAGTCATACCCCGTGGCTTCCCATCCCCATTTATTTCCCAGACTTCCGTTGGTGGAAGGAGCCGGTTTGGCCAGACCGAAAGGCAATGCTCCCGGTGTGAAATGAAACCATCGGCAGTGTGCCGTTCCGATTCTTGGCTCCACATATTGTGTCCAGTCTTCAACGTTCCGTATCTTTTCCTGATTGTTTTCGCAGGAACTGCACAAGGTTCCCAGTATGCATATAGCTAGTATATATTTTTTCATGGTCTGATTTTTATGTTAATTGTTTTTCTTTCTTAATTCACTTACAGCCAGCCAGTAAGCTCCCAGCGCAATAGCCCGGCTGGCTCCTAGTCTGGATAATATCACTCCTGTCCGGCGTTCTGTCTGATAGGCAACTTCCTTTTGTGATTCCGGTACCTTGACATAGCGGTCTGCCGTTTTCAGAAAGGCTTCTGATTCTTCCGGATTTTCCAGGTTATAAGCTTTCATCTGAAGTCGGGGAAAACGTGTCCCGTCTGTCATTCCGGTATCTTCCCTCAGCTCTTTCATCAGGGCTGGCAGGATATATTTGGACGCTCCGGCTATTCCTCCTCCGATAACCACTACACCGTCTATCAGTGTAAGGGCTGTGGCTATGGCATGTCCGGCCACTTCCCCCAGTTCTGCAAAGGCCCTCTTTGCAGCTTCCCGGTTTCCTTCTTTCAGACCTTCGGCAATTTCATAGATCTCTTTCGGCGTGTAGTTGGCGGTATCTCCCGATAATTTCGTATAGATACGCTGAATCCCCCGGATGCTGACACTTTCTTCGGCTATCAGTTCTCCGTGTTTCTTATGAGGCAGACACCACAGATAGCCGCCGGTCTGATTGTCTCCTTTCAGCAGATTGCCGTGAATGACCACGCCCCCGCCAAAACCTGTTCCCAGGGTAACTCCCAGCAGATTGTGATAACGCTTGGGATTTCCGGCTGCTTCCAGTCGGGAATTAATCTCCGGCAATGCACCGGCCAGTGCTTCCCCATATGCAAACAGGTTTCCGTCGTTATTGATGAATACAGGTATTCCGATACAATCCTCCAGATAAGGGCCAAGGGCTACCCCGTTCCGGAATGCGGGGAAATTAGGCAAGTCGCCTATGATTCCGGCTTCATAGTCTGCCGGTCCTGGAAATGCAAAGCTGATGGCTTCAGGACGGGCAGGAAGAAGGGACTGTATGGTTTCAAATCCTTTTCTGATTGTATGTAAACAGAGCTCCAGGTCATGGGGTGCTGTCGGTAAGGTAACCGGAGAGACTATTTCCTCTCCGTTACAGATGGCAGAGAATACCAGATTTGTACCACCTGCATCCAGTGTCATAACAATAGGATTCGCTGTATTCATAGTCTTTATTTTTTTATTGTCTGAATCTTACATATGCCTTGATCGTTCCGCACTGTTTACCCTCGGATGCTCCATATGGGCGAATCGTGTATTCTCCGACAGAAGCCGGAATGATGAATGTCTCTGCATAATGTACGATAAAAGGTTCAAAAGCGTGAGTCGGGCTTTCAATGATGGCTTCTTCTCCTTCTACGAGATTAAATACCTGTACTCCCCCGTCTGTATGATGAGTGACGGGAGCTGTAAACCAATGGCGTCGGGTTTCTATGAATTCATTTTCGTGCAGACCCGTACGTTCTTCACGCCACCCTTCTCCCTCTGCAATCTGTTCAATATGGTTGACCAGATGTTCACGGGTGAAATCGGTCTGGCGTTCCCACTGGATAACCTTCGACCCGTGTCCGATATTGATCGGACGAGGCAGTCCGTCCAGTCCCAGGCGTCCCCAGTCCCACAACTTAAATGTAAAGATGCTGGGGGTTGCACTGATTTCCAGCACCATGGCTCCTGCTCCTGAACAGTGAATGGTTCCGTTCGGAATCAGGAAATGATCATGCTTCCTGGCCGGCCACTGATTGATATATTTTTGTGTATCAAATGGCTTCCCTGTTTCCTGTGATTCGTTCAGGGAAGCAATCATTTCATCCGGATTCACTCCTGTTTTCAGTCCCAGGAATACGGTTGCACCTTCTTCCGCATCAAGCAGATAATAACTTTCATCCTGTGTGTAATAGATGCCGAAAGTATCACGGATATACTGGGTTGTCGGATGTACCTGCAAACTCAGGTTCCCGCCTCCGATAGTGTCCAGAAAATCAAAACGGATCGGGAAATCCTGTCCAAAACGTGATTCAACCGGTCCTCCCAGCAAATCACGTGTCTTATAGAATACCAGGTTATTGGAAGGCATCTCAAAACGTTCTCCATTTATATTGAAATACAGACTGTTTTCTTCCGGTACACAGTCAAAGCACCACCCATAGTTGGGCTGGTCGGGATTCAGGTCACATACTCTTTTCATCCACTGGCCTCCCCATGGAGCCGGATCGAAGAACGGAACGACGCGGAACGGCTGATGGGCTGTCTTGTCCAGTCCTTTCCGTAACAGGTCTCCGGTAATCATTTTAGGCTCGCCGGCAATGTGGGTATCCATCCAGTAGTCCGCTTTGCTTAATAACTGCTTTTTCAGCTGGTCACAAACAACCCAGTCTACAAAATATCCTCGCTTGTAATGATATGAGGCACCTTCCGCTTTATTCTCAACGCCCAGTCCGTTGATTTCGTGACGGCGTGAACGCATCTGAATTTCCCAGCGGGCCATGTCCACGTATACAATGCAGTCAGCTTCGGGAGCTACCCAGGCGGCTCCGTGACCATATACTACGGTCAGGCCTTGAGCCGACCGGATCTTTTCCCGGGCTGAAGCCAATTTGTCCGTATTGAAAAAGTCTTTGTATGATAAATGCGTACGGAACCCGAACAGCCGGTCATCTGTGACATACGGATAAGTCATCTGTTCGATCTCGTTCACCGGTTTGAATAAACTTTGTGTATCGATCCAACAATCGGCATGCAAGCCTGCAAACCCGTCGCGCAGCTCGTCGTGAAGGACTCCCTGATAGCATTCTATTACCAATACACAAGATTCGGCAGACAGGCTGCTTTTCAGTTGGTTACAGATATTCTCCCAGCCTTTCCATACAATCCCCTCCATCGGTGTGGCAGGGTATTTATCGTAATTACTTTTATACATACGGTTTTTTTGATTTATTTAATTATGCCTATTGAAAAATTTCATTTTCTACTTTCGCAAAAGTAGGGTTTAAAATTGGGAAAAAGTTGTATATTTGTATCGATTTACTTGTACTTTCTTATTATTTTTATCCTATGGTTAAAATGAAAGAAGGGTTCAAGGGAGAACGGTTTGCCTCTCTCCCGGACAACCTGCTGGAGACATATAGTAAAGATCCCCTGATCGGAGACTTGTTTTTGCGGAAGATAGGATATTTCCCTCGGGTAAAATACCATTATATCCAGAAGGAACACGGTTGTGACTATACCATGCTTATCTATTGTACGGATGGTGAGGGATGGTATGAGATCTATGGCGAAAAACATATTCTGCGAAAGAATGAATACATCATACTTCCGCAGAATACTCCTTATGCTTTTGGGGCCAACAATGAAAATCCCTGGACTATCTATTGGTTGCATTTTAAAGGCAAGAACTGTAAATACTACCAGCCGGGAAGTTGTGTTCCGCGCAGCATTACCCCCGACAATCATTCACGCCTTCAAGACCGCCTGCTGTTGTTTGAGGAAATCTACCATTGTTTTTCTCTGGCATATATCCCGGAATACATGCGGTACACTTCGGCCTGCCTGCATCTGTTCCTGTCCTCTTTCATTTATCTGGAACAGTACCGTTCCATACAGACCTTTATCAACAAGGACCTGAGCTTTTCAGGAAAAGTCATCCACTTCATGCAGGAAAACTTACAATATAATATAACCCTGGAAGAACTGGCTGCTCACTTTAAATATTCAGCATCACACTTTTCCATGCTGTTTCAGAAGGAAACCGGTTCTTCACCGATAAATTATTTTCTCAGATTGAAAATACAGAAGGCCTGTCAATATATTGAACTTACGGATCTGAAGTTACAGGATATTGCAACTGCCATCGGCTTTGAAGAACCGGCTTATTTTTCCCGTTTGTTTACGAAAATCATGGGAATGACTCCGTCAGCTTACCGGAAACAGGAAAAGGGTTAAAAGCAATTCTTTTTAATCGCTTTCAGCCATCCTGCGGCGTGGGTTTCCTGACCTTTTTCAGAGAAATGAACACCGTCTCCGCGTTGAAATGCTTTGTTCAGCTTGTCGGTGTCCGGTCCCTCAAAGATATCATCATATTTTTTCGCCAGTTTCTTTTGAGCGTTGCGTATGGCCGGATCATTTCCTTCATTTTCATTGACACAATAAGGATGATACGAGGCTACTGCGACACCTATCGGGCTGTTTATTCCTCTGCTTCTGAATACTTCGCGTATGGTTTCAAACATGTGTATGTAGTTTTCTTCAGAAGTGTTGCTGATGTTGTCCGATTCACCCTGGTGCCATAAAATGCAATCAGGAGTAATATGTTGTTCTTTCAGCTGTTCAACCGTTTCAATCAGTCTGTTATGAAGATAACCTCCTTTAGCCCAGGCAGAGATTTCTACACCTCCTACACCGATGGGAATGATTGTCACCTGACCGGTACATCCGTCTTCAATGAGCTTGTCGGCGAGTCTGTTCCAGACACTTCCTCCGTTGCCTGTTGCACCGATCAGAGGATCTGCCGACGGATAAAGTTTTCCTTCAAAATAATTATACACTTTATGCTTGGGAGTATAATTCCCCCATCCATGATTGGCTGAATTGGATTGTCCAAAGGTAAATATTACCATTCCTTTCCGGGCTTCTTCCAGAGGAACTTCCTGATAGTTCTCAGCCCAGCTGCGAAGCTGTTCGATGGCTCTGACAAGCACCCCGGCTTCACCACGGAATGTTCCGGAACCTTTGGGCTCGCCCGACTGGGTATACCATTCATTAAATCCTTTATTTCTGACCACTCTGGCCAGCATCGGACGAAATTCCTCATAAGCCTCTTTGATAAATCCGTTTTCTGCCAGTCCCCATATCATGCGCGCTCCGAACCAGGTCCAGTCACCGCCGTTCTGATATCCGTACGGATACATGCCTACTCCCTTGAAGAAACCGGCCGGATAGGTCGGATACATGGTCAGTCCGATGGTCTGGGCTCCGGCTTTTCTCACATTCTCAAGCATGCGGCTGTTGGCCTGTTCGATTTCCTCTTTTGAAAGCAGTCCGGCAAGAATGGCTACAGCAGTTCCGCCATGGTAGTAGATCTGATTTTCGTCAAAATTCTGGGGAAACGGAGATCCGTTCAGATAGATGTGCGGTATGAATTTCCGTTTCTCCTTGTCCCACAGGTGCTTTCTGATATTCTGGGCCAGCTCATTCTTTATCTTTCCCCATTTGCTCTTGTAACCTTCGTTGGTTGTCATTTCCAGGAAATTATCTATGGCAAGCACCAGCATGGCATTATCATAGATGTCAATGGTATAATGCGTATTCTCATCAATTTCTACTCCCCAGATATGTTCAGGCTGGACATCTCCCCAATCGGCTGTTGTTGCTCCTGTGATCAGGCCGTATTCCTGGTTATACTTATGTTCCATCAGGTATCTTAATGCCCATTCCATTCTTTCTTCCACAGTCTTGCCGGCTACCACCGATTTCAGATAATCCGTATTTCCGCTTTTCCGGATATACTGGTATACGGCCTGAATGAGTGAAGTCTCATGGTCTGTTTCCACGGTATTTTTGTGTGCGGCAAACTGGGGACATGTTTTTGACAGTCTGTATTTATATCCTCCGACATTATTTAAATCGGCTTTCCTGATATCAATATATCCGTCAACGATGTCTCCTTCGGCCCCCTGGAAATGGAAGAAGGTATTCAGACAGTCCTGTACGTTCTTGTCTGGCATCACATCCATAGCCACTTGAATGAAGGTATTGAAATCTCTGATCCATACTTCTCCATATCCGTCACCTGCATTCAGTCCTGTGGACACGGTTTTGTATGCCATGCGATGTACCTGATCCATTAAAGGATCTTCCAGAATGTTTTTTTTGTACGATTCTGAGCTCTGCCTCTTTTTCATTACCGGCGTTTGCCTGAAGAGAAACCATGGAGCATAGCACTCCAAAACCCAGTATTGAAATCTTTCTGTTCATTTTCATATAAAAGGTTTAACAAGTTAATGAATAATAATCCAATTTACAACTTACAGAATAATCTGAATGATGTATGCAAAAGTAGGGCTTTTTATGCTGGAAAAATTGTATATAACTTCCAATTTGCTTGCATTATCTTACGATTTTGCGGAATGCCCTTGCATAATAAGAAGTATTTGGCTATTTTTGGCTGACTTGAAAATTTAATTTATTCGTGGGGTGTCTTATACATCTATTATTATTAAATACAGGAAGTAATGAATTCAAGAAATTGATTATCTTCAGATTCAACATGGAATGAATTAATAGAGGCGTATAACCCGCTGATAACTTACAGATTAAAACAACTATATGGCAAGTAATATTGAATTTATAGAATTTATCTGTTCCCAGCTTGAGGACTTAGGATGTGTACGTTACCGGAAGATGTTTGGTGATTATATGGTTTATCTCAATGAAAAGCCGATAATCTTAGTATGTGATGATATAGCATATATAAAGAAACATCCCGGTATTTCCGATATGATGCAAGATGCAGAAAATGGAACTCCTTATGAGGGAGCGAAGGAACATTACATCTTGGATGTAGAGCATAAGACGGCTTTACAGGAGGTAGTAAGTAGATTATGGAAATATTTGCCATATCCCAAAGAAAAACAATCTTCAATCGCATCAAAGAAAACAATACATCCTTTTCGTAAACTTCCTAATGTAGGAGTGCAGACTGAGCAGGATTTGCTGGCCATGGGATATACTTCTATCGACTCTCTTAAAGGAGTGAAGGCTGATGAATTATATCAGAAAGAGTGTGATTTACGGGGGTGTTCTATAGATCGTTGTCAGCTCTATCTGTACCGTGCACTGGAATATTATATTAACTCTGAGAATCCGGATATGGATAAGTGTAAATGGTGGTACTGGAAAGATGATTATTTTTATCCTTCGCCATGTGGAGCCAGATGTGTAAATTGTCCGTCTTTTCCAAAAGAATGTAAAGGATGCAGAAATATTAAAGGCAGGGTGTTTGGGACTCAGTACACAGGTGATACGGTATGTCCTATCTGGAAATGCTGTAGTGAACATAAGCGGGAAAACTGCGGAAGTTGTCCGGATTTACCATGTGCCCGCTTCATGAAAGACCCTACTATATCAGATGAGGAAAATGAAGCCAATCTGAAACAGATGATTGATAACCTTTCGGAATTTGTCAAATAACTTATCCCGAATAAAAAATGAGTTGATAGCAAATTTTTAATTTCTGTGGCAAGAGATGAAATCATCTTTTGAAGTAATCATTTTTTATTTCTGCATTTCAATATCTGGGGAAATTGAAAACAATGCTTTTTTAAAGTAAAGCATATCTTTTAATATTTTACCTTCTTCTATGATAAGGTGGTCATAGCTGTGAGTAAAAAAATCAGGAATGGAATGTGAATAGCTGAAGCCACAAGACTCATAGAAAGAAACAGTCTTTACACTATCTCCTGTGCCTACAGTCATATATCTAAATTTATCTGCATAGTGATTGCATAAATAATTTATCATTCTTTTCCCATAACCTCTCCTTTGATATTGCGGTGTTACTGCCAGATTTTTAAGTTCGCATATGTCACAACCTTCATCTGTAACAACTGCAGAACAGACAGCCTCATTTACAGCGTTGAACATCACAAACATCTCACCTTTTTCCAAATACTTGTCAATCATTGATTCCTGTTCATCTGCCAGCAACAGCATATCCAAATATTCTTTTTTATTTGTCTGTATCTTATCTATCCTCATAATATTATTACAATTCATAAAACAAAGATAATCGTCAGAATAATAAAAGGATATGAAAATAGAGATTTTTTCTTGAGAATTGTCTATTTCATAATATAATATTAAATTAGAGCCGAACATTTATTCTAAAGAAACTAAATGAGTGATTTATGAAAACCGAAAGACTTATACTTCGTCCGTGGACGGAAGAAGATGCTGCATCACTCTACAAATATGCACAAAATCCGAACATAGGACCGATAGCAGGATGGCCGCCACATACATCCATTGAAAATAGCAGAGAAGTAATAAGGGATATACTTTCTGCCCCGGAGACTTATGCCGTGGTTTTAAAGGAAACCAATGAACCTATTGGTAGTGTAGGCATTATGTTCGGTGACGGTGTACATAGTGCAGACATGCAGGAGGGTGATGCCGAAATTGGTTATTGGATTGGTATGCCTTACTGGGGACAGGGACTTATACCGGAAGCAGTTGGATGCCTTCTCTTACGTTGTTTTAATGAACTGAACATCAAAAGAGTGTGGTGCGGATATTATGACGGAAATATTAAATCCCGCAGAGTGATGGACAAATGTGGTTTTCGGTTTCATCATACAGAAAGAGGAAAGACTTCTCCGTTAGGAGATATCCGTACGGAACATTTTACTTTGCTTACCAAAGAGGATTGGGAAGAAATGGTAAAGTATAAAGGTGTTCCATGATAAGAACAAGGATAAAATCATTTATTCAGTCTGATTTAGCATCTACTTGGTATTCAGTTACTTCCGACTATTATGATGGCGAAGTGATATAAAGGATATAGTAGCTTCTGATGAGTGTCATGTTAAGAGGGATAACAGAAACGGCATATAGTAGACCTGAAAAGAAAATGTGAACAAAAATGAACGAATTAACTAATTATATAATACGCCCTTTGCAAGCTAGGGAGAATCATTTGTTAAGAGATTTTCTTTATGAAGCAATCTATATTCCAGAAGGCATAGAGCCACCATCGAAGGATGTTGTTGATTTGCCGGAATTGAAAGTCTATATTGAGCATTTCGGTAAGGAAAAAGATGATTATTGTCTGGTTGCCGAAACAGATGGTAAGGTTGTAGGAGCTGTGTGGGTACGCATCATGAATGATTACGGTCATGTAGATGATGAAACTCCTTCTCTTTCCATCTCCTTATATAAGGAATACAGGAGCAGAGGTATTGGTAGCCGTTTAATGCAGGAGATAATGAAATTACTTGGCAGTAAAGGCTATAAATATGTTTCGCTTTCTGTACAGAAGGCAAACTATGCAGTCAATATGTACCTTAAACAGGGTTTTAAAACAATAATGGAGACAGACGAAGAATTTATTATGGTAAAAGAGCTTATTGAAGAAAAAGCAATTATGAGTGTTCCCTGTCCGGAGAATACTGTAACCGGATAAAATAGCCGTTGCATGGTGAACATCAGCCTCCTTCTCTCTTTGCCGGTCTCTGATTATGGAATATATTGATATTGTCTGATTTTGCCTTTTTCGATCTGGAATACCATCTCTGCTGTACCCAGCCCGTCGCTTTCCACTGAGAAATGTAATTCTCCTTTCGCTCCCCTGTCGGCTTTCACAATGGCCAGATACAGCCCGTTAAAAGCCGGACGTGTTGTTTCCGGAAAAGGAATCAGACAGGTCGGATCTCCGTTATCGGTTGCCACAATTTTACCCGGCCCGTCCAGCGTTGCTTTAATCAGAGGCTCTGCGGTAGGTACTTCGTTACCGTCCGCATCCAGTACGGAGACCCGTACAAAGATCAGATCCTCACCGTCAGACTTTAGTATTTTCTTGTCGGGAGTCAGTTTCAGTTTTACCGGAGCACCTGTTGTCTTTACCGACGCTTCTGCCCATACTTTTCCGTCTTTGTAAGCCACAGCCTTCAGTTCACCCGGTTCATACGGAACCTCATTCCAGCGGAAACGGTATTCAAATGCCTGCTTCTGCTTTTTCCCCAATGATTTGCCGTTCAAGAACAGTTCAACCTCGTCACCGGATGAATAGACGAAAACCGGGATATTCTCTCCTGTCTTGTCCTCAAAATTCCAATGCGGCAAAATATGCACCATCGGATAGTCAGGCATCCATCGGGATTGATATAAGTAATAGCGGTCTTTGGGGAATCCGGCGAGATCGACAATGCCAAAATAGCTGCTGCGCGAAGTCGGACGGTTCTCTTCTATCTTCTTCAGTTCCTCTTCCTGCTTTTTCAGTTCTTCTTTACTCAAGGCGGCTGCATGATTCAGCAGTACGGTCTTGTCACTGTTAAACGGAGTCGGTTCTCCCAGATAGTCGAAGCCTGTCCATACGAATTCACCGCAAATGGCCGGATAGCGGTCGAGAGCCGCAAATTCCTGATCGGGCAATCCGCCCCATCCCGGTTCATTCAGGTCGTACGAAGAAACATGGAATTTGCGCGGAAAGTATTCTCCGCGGGAACTCATGGTGGAGCTGCTTTCGCTGGAAAATCCGGACAGATGTTCGTGTCCTTCTTTGTTGAGGAATTCTCCGTAGAAATGAGGACCGCCATAAACACCGGCTGCATAGTTCATCCCATGTACGTCAACCTGTAACTCTGTTCCGTTCATGGCAGACTTGCTGGGATAGGAAGCTCCGAAGGTTACCGGACGGGTCTTGTCAAAACGGTGTACCACGTCGGTCAGATAGCGGGCTATGCCCAGTTCAGGAGTGTATTGTTCGGAAACTTCATTGCCGGTACTCCATAAAATGACAGAGGGATGATTTCTGTCCCGGCACACCAGTGCTTCCAGGTCTTTTACGTGCCATTCTTCAAACAGTGAACCGTAATCGCCTGGCTGTTTGCCCTTCTTCCAGCAGTCGAATGCTTCATCCATGACGAGAAATCCCATCTTGTCAGCCAGATCAAGCAGTTCCGGCGCTGGAATGTTGTGGGAAGTGCGCAGTGCGTTGCAGCCGAAACTTTTCAGAATCTTCAACTGCCGTTCCAGGGCAACTTTATTGACAGCTGTTCCCAGTGCTCCCAAATCGTGGTGATTACAGGTTCCCTGTATCTGTACCCGCTTCCCGTTCAGCAAGAAACCATTGTCGTGCGTGAAGCGGATTGTCCGGAATCCGAAAGGTACCTCATAAGTATCGACCTGTTTTTTCCCGTCAAATACGACAACTCTGGCCAGATAACGGTTTGTCTGTTCCAGGCTCCAGCGTCTGGGTTCAGATACCGTTACAGTCACGCTGTCTTCCAGCGTTCCATCGGCCGGCAAATTCAGGGATAAGGATTTGCACTTTGCGACTTCCGCCCCTACCCGGTCTTCTGCATCCAGTTCATATACAGACACCGCATAATGGCCTTTTACCGGATCCGGCAGGTGATTGCGCAGTTTTACTGAAATGACAGCCTTCGCTTCTTTATCCGAAATCTGGGGAGTGGTGACAAAAACGCCCCAGTGATCTACATGTACCTGTGATGTCTTTACCAGGCGGACATGTCTGTAAATACCTGCACCGGGATACCAGCGGGAGCCCATGTTTTCTGTATTCAGGCGCACGGCTACGACATTCTCGCCGCCATACACGACTGCAGGTGTCAGATCTACCCGGAAAGAGGTATATCCATAAGGATGGCCGCCAACTTTCTTGCCGTTCAGCCATACCTCTGCATGAGCCATGGCACCGTCAAAGTCCAGATAAAGGCGTTTGCCTTCATCCTTCTTTTCCACCTTGAAATGTTTTCGGTACCATCCGATGCCGCGCCAGGGAAGCTTACCGGTGAATCCTTCCAGATCAGGGCGGAAAGGGCCTTCTATGGCCCAGTCATGCGGTAAATCCAGCTGCTTCCAGTTCCGGTCATCAAACAGGATGCTTTCTGCTGCTACGGGCTCCTCCAGCCTTGTTCCGTCTGCCTGTAATCCATATCTGGAAAACAGCCAGTCAAAGTCAAAATTATAGATTGAACAGCCTGTTGAAGCCCCAACCTTTACTGCAAAAATCAGTAATAATATGCATAATATTTTCTTTTTCATATTCCAGGTTTATTTACTCGTTGGATGAATTAAATGAAATGTTTAAATCTCAGAACAATTGTATCGGACTAAAACCGGCTCGTATTCTTCCGACTCCGTAATGCCGTAAAGGGTACTGTCGTCTTCCGTTACGGCGATGTTGACAACGAAAGGGGTCAAATTCAACTTGCGGCATAAGTGCCCTTCCCAATCGAATACAAGCACTTCTTCGCTGAAACTTATCCCTTTACCCGGACCTTTGAACTTTTCAGGCATTTCTTCCCGACTGATAGCGCGTAGATCACCTTTCGTATTCCTGCTCAGAAGCATATATATGTATCGGGGTGTCACGGAAACTTTAAATCCACACAATTCACGGTCGGGTGCCCCCTCCGGACTGATGCCGTCCGATCCAGGATGGTAGGTCGGATACTGGTTGAGTATAACTTTGCGGTTAACAATCCGATTGTCTTCCAAATCAAATATTTCGGCATACAATCCTTCGTCGCATCCATATATAAAGCGGTTTCTATGAGGATGTTTCTTAATGCGTGCCGAGGAATTGTAAATCCACTGTTTGGTCATCAAAGGCCCATCGAATCCGTCATCAGGCGAAAATTCCTCTATGTCCGTCAGTTGCCCGGTAGACAGGTGCAGCAACTTGAACCATTCCGGTTTCGTATTCTCAGGATTAGGGACGACACAAGCTGTAAGCAAAGTACTGTCGTCGATGAATTCTGCTTTCATCAGCCACAGAGCATTGTTCTGCCTGAAAGCATGGATGGGCCGTATGTCATAAGTATCGAGGTTGACGAGCTGCGCACCCATATCGTTACTGCTGTAGAGCAACATATTTCGTGTGGGCTTGTGGTAGTATACCGAATTGGCTTCCATCAATTCATCCGGTCCTGATCCACGCTTGCCGTAGCGATGAAAAAGGCAAGCGCTATCTCCCGTCAGTTTATATGCTTCAACGAAGAACGGTTCCTTGGAAGCTTCAATAAGGATTTCATTGGTATCTGCATGGATGATCGTATAACCATTCTGTAGCGAGTCGGCAGGTATTACGCTTCCTTCAAGAGGGAAAACGGGAATTGCAGCCTTGTCCTGTCGAGAACAGGACAAGGCTGCAATTCCTACCAAAAGCATGACGGACAGACTAATGCGATTCATGTTAATTAGATTCAGTTGATTAAGTAAATATACATACTTTTGGGGGAATACACAAGTCTTACACGGAATTTTTTGTAAGAGAGTTTAAAACAAAACTATGCCTGATCTGCATACAGAAAATAAGAACTCTGTACACTCTTCCATTTTGTAAACAAATCCGCGAAGACCAATCATCTTTATACAGGGCATGAAAGGTAATTTTAAACTGTGATTTTTTATCGCGTTTTTAAGGAATATCCGTTTCATAAGGCTTCTGTCTCAAGAGAGATACATGGGAAAAGTTCCTTCGGTTGTCCGTTGGATTGGGTCCACTTTGGGGCTATTTTTAGGGCCATGGGTCCACATGAACCTATATGGACCCTCTATCGTGAGAAAAACTCTTTTTTTGAATGGAATAATGTCCTCTTTTACGTGATACCCATTGATAGATAGCTGATTATAAAAACAGGATCCTGTTTATCGGATTTTCCGTTCTCTTGAAGTATTTTTCTTATTTATAGTGAAATTCGCATTCTTTTGACTGCTTTGAAGAAGCTGTTTGAATGAATGTCACTAAAAGAGTCGAGATAAGCCTGACAGGAAACAGGAAGATTGTCATCCGGAGGAGTCAAAAGGAAACCGGATTGCATAATTACTTATATGATGTAAATTATAATTGAAATTTCGACAGAAATGCCGCATTATGGGGAGGAGCTGCACACCTCGGACGGCAGCATATCCTCCTTATTAAAAAAAGAAGGCCTGAATACAGCTCATAAAAACGCTTCGACAAATGAAGGAAAAGATTTCGGCGTGTGAAGGAAAATGTCTCGGCGTTTTTATAAAAGAACGGCGTTTTTCTGCCGGTCCGGAAGTCTTTTCCCCACCCTGAAAAAAGGCGCCTGGAAACGGAGTCTCTCACGGTAAAGGGTCCATATAGGTCCATGTGGACCCATGGACCCTAAAAACTGCGCTGGAAGGTTCTGTGGGGCATATTCTTAGCTAAAATTTATAGCAACAACTTTTTTACGCGGCCAAAGAAAAATCAGTGAAAAAAATCTGAAAAGGGAGGATTTTTCCTTTTTTTTGTTTACCTTTGGGCTTCGGTATTATAAAAAGTAATCATCAAACCATAATTAAGTATGGAAAATAGAAGTTTAGTTACTATTGCCGAGCATTCTAAGGAGAAAATCCTCTATCTTCTGGAAATGGCAAGAGAGTTTGAAAAGAAACCTAATCGCCGTCTTTTGGCTGAGAAAGTAGTTGCAACCCTTTTCTTTGAGCCTTCCACCCGCACACGACTGAGTTTTGAAACAGCGGCCAACCGCCTGGGAGCAAGAGTTATCGGTTTTACCGATCCCAAAGTGACCAGCTCTTCGAAGGGAGAAACCCTGAAAGATACCATCATGATGGTCAGCAATTATGCCGATATCATTGTGATGCGTCATTATCTGGAAGGAGCAGCACGCTATGCCAGTGAAGTGGCACCGGTGCCCATTGTCAATGCCGGAGACGGAGCCAACCAGCATCCTTCACAGACCATGCTCGACCTATATTCCATCTATAAGACGCAGGGTACACTGGAAAACCTGAATATCTATCTGGTGGGCGACCTGAAGTATGGACGTACCGTACATTCGCTGCTGATGGCCATGCGTCATTTTAATCCGACTTTCCACTTCATCGCTCCCGATGAACTGAAAATGCCGGAGGAATACAAACTGTACTGCAAACAGCATCAGATCAAGTATGTGGAACATACCGACTTTACGGAAGAAACGATTGCAGATGCCGACATTCTGTATATGACCCGCGTACAGCGCGAACGTTTTACGGATCTGATGGAGTATGAACGCGTGAAGGACGTTTACATCCTGCGCAACAAGATGCTGGAACATACACGTCCGAACCTGCGTATCCTGCATCCGCTGCCCCGCGTAAATGAAATTGCCTATGATGTGGACAACAACGAAAAGGCATATTATTTCCAGCAGGCACAAAACGGACTGTATGCACGTCAGGCAATCCTGTGTGACGTACTGGGCATTACCCTGGATGAAGTAAAGGCAGACACAGTAAAATAATTATTAAAACATTCCAAAAACTATGAGTGATAAGAAAGAATTACAGGTTGCCGCTCTGGAAAACGGAACCGTCATCGATCATATACCTTCTGACAAACTGTTTACGGTGGTTTCTTTGCTTGACCTGCCGCATATGGATACGAACATTACCATCGGCAATAACTTTGAAAGCAAGAAGCTGGGCAAAAAGGGAATCATCAAGATTGCCGACCGTTTCTTCAGTGATGAGGAAGTAAGCCGCCTGTCAGTCGTTGCTCCGAACGTGAAGCTGAACATCATCCGCAATTACGAGGTGGTGGAAAAGAAGCAGGTTGTCATGCCCGATGAACTGAAAGGTATCGTGAAGTGCAACAATCCGAAATGTATCACCAACAACGAACCGATGCAGACCTGGTTCCACGTGACTGACAAAGAAAAAGGATTGCTGAAATGCCACTATTGCGAGAAAGAACAGCAGAAGGACAATATCAAACTGATTTGACGATATGAAGCAGGACTGGAAACCCGGAACCATGATTTATCCGCTTCCGGCTGTATTGGTCAGCTGCGGAAGTTCAGTCGAAGAATATAACATCCTTACCATTGCGTGGGTTGGAACCATTTGTTCCAACCCGCCGATGTGTTACATTTCGGTACGGCCTGAACGTCACTCCTATCCTATTCTGAAAAAGAATATGGAATTTGTCATCAACCTGACCACGCAGGATATGGCGTATGCCACTGACTGGTGCGGAGTACGCTCCGGACGCGACTACAACAAGTTTGAGGAAATGCACCTCACTCCCGGAAAGGCAAGTGTGGTCAACGCTCCCATCATTGAAGAATCTCCCCTGTGTATTGAATGCCGGGTGAAGGAGATCCTGTCACTGGGATCGCACGACATGTTTATCGCAGACGTGGTGAACGTGAAGGCTGACGACAAATACCTGAATACGGAAACCGGAAAATTCGAACTGGCTCAGTCGAATCTGCTGGTGTATGTACACGGCGGATATTACGGAATGGGCCCCAAGATCGGTAAGTTCGGATGGTCCGTAGAAAAGAAAAAATAAACATTTTTGCATGAAGAAAACCGCCCTTGTACTCTTGCTGGTTTCTGCTGCAGCCGGATTGCTTCAGGCTCAGTCGAACTACACTCCGATGGTCACCCTGCGAAGACCTTTGGTGAATATTGGTGTCAAGGCCGGTTTTAATTCTTCCATGTTTTTCATTGACGAACTTTCCATTGACGGAAAGGAACTTGAGGGAGTCCAGAACAACTACAAAGTGGGGTATTTTGCGACAGTCTTTTGCCGGCTGAACCTGAAAAAGCATCATTTCATCCAGCCGGAAATTTCCTATAATGTATCTATGGGAAGTGTGTCTGTCAGCAATTCGCTGGCAAACTCGGCGCTTCTGCCTGAAAATGCCCTGGTCAAGACCAAGGTCACTTCGATTGATCTTCCGATTCTTTATGGATATAAGTTTATAGATGTCCATCCTTATGGCATGGCTTTCTTTGTCGGGCCCAAAGTGGCGTGGTCGTGGAAGCAGCAGACCGAAAATGAATATTCGGGCTTTTACCAGCAGGCCATCCGGGAAACCGGATATCCCTTTAATTACAGTGCAGTAGCCGGACTGGGCGTCAATGTATCGAATGTATTTTTCGATTTCCGTTATGAGATCGGGCTGCATAACCTGACCAGATCGATTGATTTTGACCGGCAGGCAACAGAGGCTCCCTATAATGAAAGTATGATTGTTGTCCGGAAACGGCGGAACGTAATGAGCTTTTCCGTGGGAGTGATTTTCTGAGAAACCGACAGAATTTGCATATTAACCTAAAAATACAGATTTATGAAAAGAGACGATTTAATCTTTGATATCATCGAAAAGGAGCATCAGCGCCAGTTGAAAGGCATTGAACTGATTGCTTCAGAAAACTTTGTAAGTGATCAGGTGATGCAGGCCATGGGATCCTGTCTGACCAACAAATATGCAGAAGGTTATCCGGGCAAACGCTACTATGGCGGTTGCGAGGTGGTGGACCAGAGCGAACAGATTGCAATCGACCGTCTGAAACAAATCTTCGGCGCAGAATGGGCTAACGTACAGCCTCACTCAGGAGCACAGGCTAATGCGGCTGTCTTTCTGGCTGTCCTGAATCCGGGAGACAAATTTATGGGACTGAACCTGGCTCATGGCGGACATCTGTCACACGGATCGGCTGTAAATACATCGGGAATTATCTATACCCCCTGTGAATATAACCTGAACAAGGAAACAGGCCGTGTGGACTATGATCAGATGGAAGAAATTGCCTTGCGTGAACGTCCGAAGATGATCATTGGCGGAGGATCGGCTTATTCACGTGAATGGGACTACAAGCGCATGCGTGAGATTGCTGATAAGGCAGGTGCAATCTTTATGGTGGACATGGCTCATCCGGCCGGACTGATTGCGGCTGGTTTGCTGGATAATCCGGTGAAGTATGCACATATCGTAACTTCTACGACTCACAAGACCTTGCGTGGTCCGCGCGGAGGTGTGATCATGATGGGCAAGGACTTCCCTAACCCATGGGGTAAGAAAACACCGAAGGGCGAAATCAAGATGATGTCGCAGCTGCTGGATTCAGCTGTATTCCCCGGTATTCAGGGAGGTCCGCTGGAACATGTTATCGCAGCCAAGGCTGTGGCTTTCGGCGAATGTCTGCAACCGGAATACAAGGAATACCAGAAGCAGGTGAAGAAGAATGCTGCCGTACTGGCGCAGGCTTTGATGGACCGTGGCTTTACCATTGTTTCCGGTGGTACGGATAATCACTCCATGCTGGTGGATCTGCGCAGCAAATATCCTGATCTGACCGGTAAGGTGGCAGAAAAGGCGCTGGTTGCTGCTGATATCACGGTCAACAAGAACATGGTTCCGTTTGATACCCGCTCTGCATTCCAGACTTCCGGTATCCGTCTGGGTACTCCTGCCATTACAACCCGTGGAGCCAAGGAAGATCTGATGGTTGAAATTGCGGAAATGATCGAAACCGTACTTTCCAATGTGGATAATGAAGAAGTAATCGCTTCCGTACGGGCACGGGTGAACGAAACCATGAAGAAGTATCCTATCTTCGCATATTAAATTAAACTGGTGAATATAAACTAAACTTTAGAATCAAATGAAAAAGACAACAAACATCGTAGCTCTGCTGCTCAGCGGATGTCTGATTCTCAGCGGATGCGGTATGAGCAATACGGCCAAAGGAGGACTTATCGGCGGTGGCGGAGGTGCTGCGCTGGGTGCTCTGGTCGGAGGACTGGCCGGTAAGGGAAAAGGTGCTGCCATCGGTGCAGCTGTCGGAGCAGCCGTTGGTACGGGTGCCGGTGTACTGATCGGTAAGAAAATGGACAAGGCTGCCCAGCAGGCACAGCAGATTGAGGGTGCAGAGGTAGAACAGGTGACGGATAACAACGGATTGCAGGCCGTGAAGGTTACTTTCGATTCCGGTATCCTCTTTACTACCAGCAGTGCAACTCTGAGTTCTGCCGCCAAGGCTTCGCTCAGCAAGTTTGCCAACAATGTTCTGAACCAGAACCGGGATATGGACGTGGCTATTTATGGTTATACGGACAATCAGGGCTGGAGAAATTCTACCAAGGAACAGAGTGTTCAGAAGAACCTGAATCTGTCGCAGGAACGCGCACAGAGTGTATCCAGCTATTTGCTGGGCTGTGGTGTTTCAGCCAGCCAGATCAAGAGTGTGGAAGGTATGGGTGAAAGCAATCCTGTAGCGGACAACAGCACGGAAGCCGGACGGCAGGAAAATCGCCGGGTGGAAGTATATATGTATGCCAGCCAGCAGATGATTCAGCAGGCAGAAGCCGGAACCTTGCAATAAGGAAACGGAATACATAAAGAAACGGGCGGAAGCGTGGACTCTGGGGTCCGCTTCCGCCCGTTTCTTTTACCGGGAGGATCAGTTGTTTTCCTCTTCGGGATCTCCTTTCAGAATTGGCAGGGTGATCTTATATTTCACAGCCAGAATGCGGACAATGAAAACAACGCTTCCTCCGATGATTTCTGACACGTATGATTCCATGCCCAGACGCAGACAGGCCCAGTAAGCGAGCCCTCCGATCACGCAGGCCATGGCATAGATTTCCTTGCGGAAAATCAGCGGAATTTCGTTGATGAATACGTCACGCAATACACCTCCGGCAGCTCCGGTGATGCTTCCCATAATGATGGCTACCCAGAAGGGATAACCGAGTGCCAGACTCTTGCTCGCTCCTACTACCGTAAACAGTGCCAGTCCGATACTGTCGAAGATAAAGAACGTGTTGTTCAGATGGATCAGATACTTGCTGAACACAATGACGAAAAACATGGCGAAGGCTGTACAGCTCAGATACATCGGATCGGTCATCCAGGGAGGTGTAACATCCAGCAGGAGGTCACGGATCGTACCTCCTCCAACGGCAGTGGCCAATCCTACCACGTATGCGCCGAACCAGTCAAAACGCTTGGCCGAAGCCAGGCGGATACCACTAATGGCAAAAGCGAATGTCCCGATCAGGTCGAGTATCTGAACAAACGAAGGCATAGTAAACATTTCTAATTTTATATTATAAGGTTATTGGTTATACGATTACCAGGTATAATTCAAACCAAAGCTCAGCAGTTCCTGCAACTGGAAGTAGCTTCTGTCCGGTTCCCGTGCAACTCCGTCATCGAAACGGCCGTGTACGAAGAGCTTGGTAGAAAGATATTTGTTGAAGGCGAAAGTAAATGTGTTTTCCCATTCACTTACGACCTTCTTATAGTCTGTCGTATATGTGAAGCGGGACTCCCACAGCAACATCGGAATGATCTTCCAGCTGATGTTGGCTTCCAGACGTGAACCGAATTCATTCTCCGTCTTGTGTCCTTCCTTGATGTTAAAACGTGTCGGATCTACCCGGTCGCTGGTTACGGCATACAGCGAGTAGTTGAGCGGGTTGACCATCACGGAAAGGTTGCATCCGCCTTTGGTGTACTTGTAATCCATACCGAGACCGACATTCAGCTTGGCCGGTGAGAAGAATGCTGAGACCAGGTTGTTCGTGTTTGTTTCGTAAGTAGAGAACAACTGAGTTTCGAAGTCAACGGATAAGGTATAGTACCAGTGAGTGATTGCCTTATAACCGAATTTCGTCTTCAGACGCAACAGGTCGTTGTTCGGGGTATAGCTGTGGAGAGTGTCACCCGGACTTGTAATGAATCCCAGTTTCCATTCGAATTTGTTTTCAAACTGGATGCGCTGTTTGTCATCATAGTTTGCCTGCCAGGTGAAACCGGACACCAGTGATTTGGCGCTGTTACCACCTTTATACCAGTTCTTGGAAATATAGTTCTGTGAGAACAGGAGATAACCGTTACCGGTTTGTGTCCAGAAATTCGGTTTGAGTACATACAAGTCCTGCGAAGGCATCTGCCCCATGAAGAGATTGCTCTGTGCAGCATTCAGAATGTTTTCTGTGGGCGGATCCTTCACTTCCAGCTTGTCGGGGGCACCGCTCAGCAGTTTCAGATTGGCTTCGTTCTGGACAACCAGTGTCGGGTAGTTGACATAGAAGTTCAGTAACTGGCGGTTGACCTGGCGGTCAATCTTTTCAGACTTCCGCAAATCAGGCAGCTTGGCCAAATTTTGCATTCTTTTTTCTTCCTGCTCCTTGTGGCAATAGATGGAGGCCGGTTCCCAGCCGTCAATTCCGAATGCCTGCTGTACGGGCGCTTCATAATAAGTGGCAGGGAAAGCCAGCTTGAAGAAGTCCGGATCCGGTTTGATTCCCGTGATCAGCAGGTAGGGATCTTCCCAGCGTTCCAGTGCATCATCATAATCCTTGCGGAAATCTTTAAGGAATGCCGTAAATCTCAACATATAGGGATTGGGGAGAACCCGCACTGCCGGTTTGATTTTCTGTGCCTTGATACTCAGTGTATCTGTCCCTGATACAACAGAATCCTTTGAAGCAGCCAGTTTGTCAGACTGCGTACGTGTCTGGATTCCTTCCTCCGTATTGACAACAGAATCTTCAGACACAGAGGTAGAGGTGATAACGGAATCTTTTTCCAGCTGCTGCAACAGACTGTCTGTGTCTATTACCGTAGCCTGTTTGGCCTGGACAGCTTTCTGTCCGGCTGTTTGAGTTGTTTGTGCCCATGTGCTTCCGTAAAGTAGAAAAAGCAAGAGGGTTAATCCAATTTTTCGCATTGTTTATTATATATTCTTAATTTCTTGCAAAAGTACAATAAATTCCATGAAATGGTGCGGCTTCATCAACAAATATTCCGCCATGCAGGTGCTCTTTGGACATGGTGTGAAATGTTTTGCCGGTTTATATCGTAAGTTTCGGCTTTTTTTTATAATTTTGCAACTTTGAAAAGAAGTTGTTATAACGAATATCAATCATTAAACATTCATATTGTGGCAGAAACAAAGTACATTTTCGTAACAGGTGGTGTTGCCTCTTCTTTGGGTAAAGGCATCATTTCATCATCTATAGGTAAGTTGCTGCAGGCAAGAGGCTACAGCGTAACAATCCAAAAATTTGATCCTTACATCAACATTGACCCCGGAACTCTGAATCCTTACGAGCACGGAGAATGCTATGTGACAGTAGACGGTCATGAAGCCGATCTTGACCTGGGACACTACGAACGTTTCCTGGGCATTCAGACTACAAAGGCCAACAATATCACAACCGGCCGTATTTACAAGAGCGTGATCGACAAGGAACGTCGCGGTGACTATCTGGGAAAAACCATCCAGGTAATCCCTCATATCACGGACGAGATCAAGCGAAATGTAAAATTGTTGGGTAACAAGTACAAATTCGACTTTGTCATTACGGAAATCGGTGGTACGGTAGGTGATATCGAATCTCTTCCATACCTGGAAAGTATCCGTCAGCTGAAATGGGAACTGGGAAAAAATGCTTTGTGTGTACACCTTACTTATGTACCTTATCTGGCAGCAGCCGGTGAGCTGAAAACCAAACCGACCCAGCACTCTGTAAAAGAACTTCAGTCAGTAGGTATTCAGCCGGATATTCTGGTATTGCGTACGGAACATGAACTGAGCACTAACCTGAAGAAGAAAGTTGCTCTGTTCTGTAATGTAGATGACAATGCCGTTGTACAGTCTATGGACATGCCGACTATTTATGAGGTACCTTTGCGTATGCAGGAACAGAAACTTGATGTAACGATCCTGGAGAAGATGGGTCTTCCTGTTGGAGAAACCCCTACCCTCGGTCCGTGGAAAGCTTTCCTGGAACGCCGTCACAAGGCTACTGAAAAGGTAAAAATCGGTCTGGTGGGCAAGTATGATTTGCAGGATGCCTACAAATCTATTCTGGAAGCTCTTTCACAGGCTGCAACCTATAACGACCGCAAGGCAGATATCCACTTCATCAACAGTGAGAAACTGACAGAAGAGAATATCGAAGAAAGCCTGAAGGATATGGATGGAATCATTATCTGTCCGGGATTCGGCCAGCGCGGTATCGAAGGCAAGTTTACAGCTATCAAATATTGCCGTACACACAATGTACCGACTTTCGGTATCTGTCTGGGTATGCAGTGCATGGCAATCGAGTTTGCACGTAATGTACTGGGCTATACAGATGCCAACAGCCGTGAGATGGATGAAAAGACTCCGCACAATGTCATCGATATCATGGAGGAACAGAAGTCCATTACCAACATGGGTGGTACGATGCGTCTGGGTGCTTATGAATGCGTACTTGATCCGAACTCCAAAGTATATCAGGCATATCAGTCTGAACATATTCAAGAACGTCACCGCCACCGCTATGAATTCAACAACGACTACAAGGCTGAATTTGAAGCTGCAGGCATGAAATGCGTAGGTATCAATCCGGATTCAGATCTGGTGGAAATCATTGAAATTCCTACCCTGAAATGGTTTATCGGTACTCAGTTCCATCCGGAATACAGCAGTACTGTACTGAAACCGCATCCGCTGTTCCTGTCATTTATCAAGGCTGCTATTGACAAATAACAAAAACTAATTTTGAAGAAATGGATAAAAACACGTTAGTAGGTTTCGTCCTGATCGGAGCGGTCATTGTCGGCTTCGGCATCTACAACCGTCCCAGTCAGGAAGAAAAAGCACGTGCACAGCACTATCAAGACTCTATCCAGCAACTTGCGATCCAGAAGGAGCAGGAAGCTCTCAAAGCGCAGGAAGCTGCAGAAAAGACAATCCGGCTGGATTCTACTTCCATGTTCTATCAGGCTACCCAGGGAACAGAGCAACTGACTACCCTGGAAAATGATCTGCTTCAGCTGACTTTCTCGAACAAGGGAGGACGCGTGAAGAAGGCTATGCTGAAGGAGTACATGGATCAGCAGAAACAACCACTCGTCCTGTTTGACGGAGAGGATGCTTCGCTGAACTTCGGCTTTGAAGGAAAGAATGAGAATCTGCTGAGTGAAAACCTGTACTTTGAAACTGTCAGCAAGACAGATACATCGGTAACCATGCGTCTGAACGCATCCAACGGTGGTCATCTGGACTTTGTCTACAAGCTGTTGCCCAACTCTTATATGGTAGACTTCAGCATTCAGGCTTCAGGCATGCAGAACTTCTTCTCCCCTTCCACAAAGACCGTCAGTGTTGACTGGAAGCAGCGTGCACGCCAGATGGAGAAAGGATATACTTTCGAACAGCGTTACACTTCGCTGACCTATAAGCCGGTGGACGACAGTTTTGATTACCTGAGTGAAACAAAAGACGAAAAAGAAACTATTCCGGAAGTACTTGACTGGGTAGCTTTCAAGAACCAGTACTTCTCATGCGTGTTCATCGCTGAGCAGAATTTTGAAAAGGCTACACTGGAATCGAAAATGGAACAGAAAGGCAGCGGCTACATGAAGAACTATCAGGCCGATATGCAGACTGCTTTCGATCCGACAGGTGCGAAACCGAGTAATTTCCAGTTCTATTTCGGACCGAACCACTTCAAGACTCTGCTTGCAAGCAATGACTTGAGCTTCAAGGATAAGGATCTGGAACTGGAAGATCTGGTTTATCTGGGATGGCCGATTATCCGGCTCATTAACCGCTGGTTTACAATCAACCTGTTTGACTGGCTTTCCAGCTGGGGCCTGAGCATGGGTATGGTAATTCTGCTGATGACAATTATCGTGAAGATTCTGGTGCTCCCGACCACCTGGAAGTCGTTTATTTCGTCAGCCAAGATGCGTGCTTTGAAACCGTATGTGGACAAGATCAATGCCAAATATCCCAAGCAGGAAGATGCTCTGAAGAAACAGCAGGAAACCATGGCACTTTACAGCCAGTATGGAGTCAGCCCGATGGGTGGCTGCTTGCCGATGCTGCTTCAGACACCGGTGTTCATGGCACTGTTCTTCTTTGTTCCGAATGCTATTGAGCTCCGTCAGCAGAGTTTCCTGTGGGCAAGTGACCTTTCTTCTTATGATGATCTGATCAGCTGGAGCACCAGCATCCCATTGCTGGGTAACCACTTGAGTCTGTTCTGTCTGCTCTTCAGTGCAACAACCGTCATCAATCAGATTGTCATGATGAAGCAGCAGGATATGGGTAACAATCCGCAGATGGCAGCCATGAAATGGATGATGTATATCATGCCGCTGATGTTCTTCTTCATTTTCAATGAATATGCATCAGGTTTGAGCTACTATTATTTCATTTCCGGTCTTATCGGTATTCTGACCATGTGGATCATGCGCCGCATGACGGATGAAAAGAAGCTGCTGGCTCAGCTGGAAGCCAATAAAAAGGCTCCGTCGCAGCAGAAGGCAAGCGGTCTGATGGCCAAGCTGGAAGCTTTGCAGAAGGAACAGGAACGTCTTCAGAAAGAACGTCAGGAACGTATGAACAAGAAATAATAGCTGATTTAATCAGAATTTCAGCTGAAAAATATGAAATCCCGTCTGTCTTTAATTAGGCAGGCGGGATTTTTTTGTGATTTAGAGAGAATCTATAAAAAGAAAATTTATCTTTGCAAAATCACGAAAACTAATACATGATCTTAAACCGAAAACTATGGATGCAATAGGATGTTATTTTCTTAATAATCTGGTCTTATGTCTGTACGCCCAGCGAAAGAATGACAATGTACTCTTACTGAAAGAGCGGGAGCGTATGCTTTTTATTTCACTTTACGGACTGGATGAAACTGATACCCGGAATCATACAGAAATGGCTGAAGAACTAGGACTGTGCAAGGAGCGTATAAGACAGCTGGAAGTCAAGGTGTTCAAGAAATTTTATCTCTTACAGCGGAGAAAATATGTTCCGGTTATGCGCATTTATAATCTGCTGACAAATCAAGGTCACTATTCCCGGTCAGGAGAAACTGATCATATCCGTTTCCTGATGGAATTCAGGGAAATACATCTTCCTGAATGGGAAATATATCTTTTCCTTCGTTTTGTGAAACTCTTTCTGCGGTTAGAAGGTTCAGAACGGAAATGGATTAACCTGATAAAAAAAACATCATCCCGGAGAAATGTTACAAGAAAGGGGTTGGAAGTCCTTTTGCCCAAAATTATCTGGCCGGAGCAAGTCTCGGTGTTTTCAGAATCTTATCATTGCAACTTTACTCCAATCCGCGTGTATAATCCGGAAATAAAAAAAGAACGTTCACATTCCGGTGAGTTTTATAGCCGGAAAATGAACAGGAATGTCTTTTATGAATCCAAACTGGAAAAACATTTCTTTAAAAGACTGGAACAATCTGATGTGGTTCGGGCATATTGCGAACAGCCTTTTAAGGTACCCTATGAGCATCATGGATCTCATTATTATGTTCCGGATGTACTGGTGTGTTTGACCGACGGACAATGTTTTGTAACAGAGATAAAACCGTTATTGATGATGGTCAGCAAAGAAGTTATGACTAAATATCAGGCCTTGCATGATTTCTGTAACCAACGGGGTTGGGGTACTTTATTGAGCGATGGAGTTCATGATATCTTTGACCTGTTTCACTTTACGCCCAACCTCAGTCTGGAACGGGCCATTTTGCGGGAATTGTCCTTGAACCGGACATTGATGAAGAAAGATCTTGACCGTCTGAAAGAAACTCACCAGGGAAACTCTATTCAGGTGGCACAATGTATTCTTCGCTACAAGTTGTCTTATCGTCCGGTTCCCATGCTTGTCTGGAAGACAAAGGAAGCTCTTTTCTGTCCGATTTTACAAAGGAACGGTGAAGAAGAGACCAATGACCGGATTTTGGAACAGAATACATTTTGAGAAATACATTCCGTGTGTATTTTTGTATTATCTTTGCCGGAAGACAAAATGACATCTAAAAAACATGAACAGAAATTTTATGACTATGACAGCTGCCATGATGATGGTCACATCAGCCTGCGTCGGTCCTGAAAAAGCGGCACAAGCTGAAGGCCCTATTATCGGCAAGCAAGAAATTACGGTAAAGGAAGGCCGTATGACTCCGGAGACGTTGTGGGCGATGGGACGTATCGGAAGTTCTGCTGTTTCGCCTGACGGCAAACGTATTGCTTATACTGTATCTTATTACAGTGTGAAGGAAAACAAAAGTCACCTGGTGATTTATGTGATGAATGCGGATGGATCTGATAACCGTTTGCTGACGACAACTGCTGCCAGTGAGGGTGAACCGGCATGGATCAAGAATGGCAGTAAGATTGCTTTTCTGGCTGCCGATGCCAACGGCAACAGTCAAGTTTGGGAAATGAATCCCGACGGAAGCGGACGCAAGCAGTTGTCTGACTATGCCGGTGGCATTGACGGATTCCGTTTCTCTCCGGATGAAAGCAAGCTGCTCTTTATCTCCCAAGTGAAATATGGAGAACGTACTGCAGACAAATATCCGGATCTGGATAAGGCCAGCGGTATGGTGATCGATGATCTGATGTACAAGCATTGGGATGAATGGGTACAGACTGTCCCCCATCCTTTCGTAGCTTCATTTGACGGAAACAAAGTAGGTGAAGCCACAGATATCCTGGCAGGTGAACCGTATGAATCACCGATGAAACCTTTCGGCGGTATCGAGCAGCTGGCATGGAGCAACGACTCGAAGCAGATTGCCTATACTTGCCGCAAGAAAACCGGACTGGATTATGCCATTTCTACGGATTCTGATATTTATCTTTATAACCTGGAAACCAAACAGACCCGCAATCTCTGCAAGGAAGATGCTGCCGACAAGAACATGGGTTATGATACAAATCCCAAATTCTCTCCTGACGGCAAGAGCATTGCCTGGCAGAGTATGGAACGTGACGGTTACGAAAGCGACCGCAACCGCCTTTGTGTAATGGATCTGACCAGCGGCAAAAAAACATATGTCACGGAAAGTTTCCAGTCGGGCGTAGACGACTATTGCTGGGCTCCTGACAGCCGTACCTTGTATTTTGTAGGAGTATGGCATGCAACCAGCATGATTCACAGCACGAATCTGGAAGGAGATGTGAAGCAGCTGACCGACGGTATGTATGACTATGCTTCAGTAACTATGCTGAATGACGGACAGTTGCTGACTAAACGCCATTCTCTGAGTGAAGCTGACGAACTGTTTACCGTTTCCCTGAATCAGGAAAATGCCGTATCCCGCATCACCAAAGAAAATGATCATATCTTCAGTCAGCTGAAACTGGGTAAAGTGGAACCCCGCTGGACAAAGACCGTTGACGGAAAAGACATGCTTTCATGGGTAGTTTATCCTGCTGATTTTGATCCGAACAAAAAATATCCTACCCTCCTGTTCTGTGAAGGTGGTCCGCAAAGTCCTGTCAGTCAGTTCTGGAGCTACCGCTGGAACTTGCAGATTATGGCTGCCAACGGTTATATTGTCATTGCTCCGAACCGCCGTGGTCTGCCTGGCTTCGGTATGGAATGGCTGGAAGAAATCAGTACCAACTATGGCGGTCACTGTATGGATGACTATCTGAGTGCCATTGATGATATTTCCAAGGAGCCGTATGTAGACAAGGATCGTCTGGGATGTGTGGGTGCCAGCTTCGGAGGATATTCGGTTTATTGGCTGGCCGGACACCATAACAAACGTTTCAAGGCATTCATTGCCCATGACGGTTTCTTCAATATGGAACAGCAATACCTGGAAACAGAAGAACTCTGGTTCACCAACTGGGATCTGGGCGGTCCGTACTGGGAAAAGACCAATGAGGCTGTTAAGCGCAGCTATGCAAACTCTCCTCACCTGTTTGTTGATAAATGGGATACTCCGATTCTTTGTATCCACGGAGAAAAGGACTACCGTATTCTGGCTTCACAGGGAATGGCAGCTTTCAATGCAGCCAAGCTGAGAGGTATTCCTGCTGAATTGCTGATCTTCCCCGATGAAAACCACTGGGTATTGAAACCGCAGAATGGTATTCTCTGGCAACGTACATTCTTCAGCTGGCTCGATCGCTGGTTGAAGCCGGAAGGAAAAAAAGAGTAAGTTTGGAAAAATAAGTTCGGCTCAGCATGTTGAATGACAACGCTGAGCCGATTTTTTTGTATGCTCGGCATGAGTATTAGCTAACGGGTGCAAGTCCCCAATGAGCC